>Ga0310694_10000012_pt1 | contig 314159 bp, 276 predicted proteins | sample 174DNAGHGhighgp2_FD_203884 | JGI IMG/M metagenome (GOLD analysis project Ga0310694, IMG submission 203884) | Sheep rumen microbial communities from Palmerston North, Manawatu-Wanganui, New Zealand - 1742 DNA GHGhigh gp2 (v2) (version 2) | ecosystem: Host-associated > Mammals > Digestive...
TGAAGAAGACGATGAAGAAGTCGCTGAAATTGTGGGGATTTGACGATGCTTGTGTGAAGGTGTTGAATGAACAAGGGGCATTAAGTAAAGGACTGATTGCAAAAATAGGATGACTGAAGAACTGCCCAATAAACTCTTGATGACAGCGGCACCCTCGGGATATGAGGGGGCGGTACAGGTTGTGTTCAGGGGTACATCGCTCCCTTCGTGACTTGCACAGAGACGGCCAAGACGGAGTATGTGTTGGCAGGAACTCTGTTGAGTATTCTTATTGCAGTGTTGGCCGGGATGATGGTGATAGGGGTGTTGAAACTTTAACTTTAACGTTGACCTTGACGATGACCTTAATTCCAGGAGTGATCAAGAGGTGGCGGTGTGGTATAACGATAACGTGATATATCCTGATAAGGTTCGCCTGAACAAGTATTATCTCGATCATTATTCTTTCGTGAAGGACATCCAGATGATTCTCTGTACGGTGTTGGGGAAGAAGATGGAATACGCGGGGGAAGAGATCTGATAGTTTAGAGATTAGAGTGTAGAGTTTAGAGACAGTTAAAAGCTAATGGTTATTACAATGGAGATATTAGATGAATTGTCGGCCAAGGCCAAAGAGAATCCGAGGTTGCGTTGTAATCTGGATATGCGCAACTCTGCAGAAGACCAGTCGCAACGAATGCTGAATGCCTTGGAGCCAGGGACGGTGATGCCAATACATAGGCATAAGACTACTTCCGAGACGTGTATTTGCATTCGTGGTCATTTTGAGGAGTATTTCTATGATGACAAAGGCAACCTCACTGATACCATCGATATGGTTCAAGAAGGAGTGGTGCTGAATATCGAGAAAGGGCAGTGGCATAGCTTGAAGTGTCTCGAGAGCGGAACGGTGCTGTTTGAGGCGAAGGATGGCCCGTATGAACCGCTTCAGGACTGTGACATCTTAAGCGTTCAACCTTAACGTTAACCTTAACGATAACACTTTTCAACGTTAACTTATAAACAACCTTAAGATAACATTGACCTTGACTGGTTATTGGGGCAGATAATATAAACGAGAAATCAAATAAACAAAATATACTATGTCTGAAAGAAAAACTATTTACCTGTGCCTTGCGCACATGAGCGAGGAAGGTTGGGAACAGAAATATGTGAAAGAGGCGTTTGACACCAACTGGGTGGTGCCGATGGGGCCCAACGTCAATGCGTTTGAACAAAGTCTGGCGGACTTTGTTAACCATAACGATAACGCTAACGATAACTTGGACAGGAAGGTGGTGTGCCTGAGTGCTGGTACAGCAGCAGTGCATCTGGCACTGATAGCTTGTGGCGTGAAGGCAGGGGACGAGGTGCTGGTGCAGAGCTATACGTTCTGCGCAAGTTCGCATCCTATCACGTATCTGGGTGCTAAGCCAGTGTTTGTGGGTTCTGAGGGTGAGACATGGAATATGGATCCTGTATTGCTGGAGGAGGCCATCAAGGACCGTATCGCCAAAACGGGCAAGAAACCGAAAGCTATTATTCCAGTCGCATTGTATGGTATGCCGTACCAGATTGACAAGATTATGGCCATTGGTGAAAAATACGGTATTCCTGTGATTGAGGATGCAGCTGAGGGTATGGGCTCAAGGTTCGACGGAAAAGTGCTGGGTACGTATGGTAAATATGGCGTGCTGAGCTTTAATGGCAACAAGATGATTACCACCAGTGGTGGTGGTGCTCTGATTTGCCGCAGTGCGGAGGATGCCAACGAGATTATGTGGTATGCCACTCAGGCTCGCGATGCATATCCTTACTATCAGCATACGGCCATCGGTTACAACTACCGCATGAGTAATGTGTGTGCCGGTATCGGACGCGGACAGATGAAGGTGCTGGATGCGCACATCGCGCACCACAAGCACGTGCAGGCTCTGTATGAAGAGATGCTGAAGGACGTGAAGGGTGTGCATATCCACAAACAGCCCGCAGATCCTCGTTATGATGCGAACTTCTGGCTGTGTGCAGCAACGCTAGATCCGGAGGTGCGTATCCAGGGACAGGAGAATGCCTACAAGGAAGTCATCAAGACTGCCGTGGGTGGTGCTGCGGGTGTGATTCATCAGGTGGATAGTGCTACGACCGACTGCCAGCCCAACGAGAACGTGGAGGCTCTGCGTGTGTTTATGTTGGGCAAGAAGATTGAGGCGCGCCCGACGTGGAAACCCATGCACAAGCAGCCAGTGTATGCAGGCGCTCCTGTATATACCAACGGCATAGAGGAAGAGCTGTTCAAGGTTGGGTTCTGTCTGCCTGCGGGGCCGTATGTTTCAGATGAGGATGTGCGGTATATTGTGGAGAGTATAAAGGAAGCGATTGTTGGTTAGCGAACACGAATCGCACGAATCAACACGAATCTTTTTATTCTGAAAACAATAAAAACAACAAAAACCACGAAAAGAAAGCTTGATGTTTGAGCCTCTTACAGAGTCTTTGTGCTAAGTGTTATGTCTTTGTCCATAAAAGCAAGCTTTTCCGCCAAATCCAAACCCCTTATCACATCACTTCGTTATTCCAAACATCAGCAGGAAAAACCGGCAAATGTGGATGAAAAATCGAGTTGTACGGATATTAGATGCCTTGTGGCAATTCTGTAGTTTTGTGTTTGTGCCACAGAGGAGACCCGCTGATGGTTAATGATTCACGATTAATGGTCTACAACTGGTTCATGGTTCATGATTCAAGGTTCATGGTTAAGGGTTAATGGTTAGCATTTGGTTCAAGGCTATTTATGGTTCAAGGTTAATGGTTAAGGGTTCACGGTCTAATTTTGTTTAATGGCAACATATGGTGAATGGTTAATGTTTCATGGTTAAGGATTGAGGCGCATGGAAAACAAAATATCTTATACTAAGAAGAGTTATAAACCCTCAGAGAAGGCGCCAGCTTATAAACCTAAGCGGGGAAAGCTTGCTCCTTTGATGACTGAGGAGGCAAAGAGTACTGCGGGAATTCATGAACTGAGCTATGATTTTGGATGTAGGATTACGAGGTTGTTTCAATATTTGACTGAGGATGCAGAGTATAAAGAATACGTCATATCAAAACAGATATATAGAAGTGGGACTTCTGTAGGGGCGAATGTGAGGGAGAGTAAGCATGCACAGAGTGACGCGGATTTCCTGAGCAAGATGTCAATAGCGTATAAGGAGGCGGATGAAACGGACTACTGGATGAACCTTTTGCATGATAATGGATACATTAACGAATCGCAGTACGAATCACTTAAATTGGACATGGATAGGATACTTAAACTTCTAACTTCAATCGTTAAAACGATGAATCAGAAAGTAAAGGGGAAGTGATTCGAATGACGATTCGTTGGTTCATGGTTCAAGGTTCATGGTTCAAGATTGACAATGAAGCAGAAGATAGAGGATGCTAAGAAGAAATGAAATTGGGCATCGTTGGTTCATGGTTAAGGATTAAGGGTTCATGGTTATGAAATACCTAAAAGCGATTTGGATATTTTGCTCTTATTTGTTTTGGCCTCGTTTTATAATGACTAAAGTTTAAATCACATAACAATTATGGCAGATTTTATAGATAAACAAATGTGTACAAAGGAGGAAACAGAACAGTTTACTTCTGCAAATATTATAGAGGTGACGGTTGCCACCAATGGATTGCAAGGTGGCGATAGCGGTCACGGTTCGAGAACCTATTTTTCCTTGGAGGACCTTGCCTCAACCGATATGGATATTAGGGCTTCGGGTAGGAAAGTGGAAATAATGTTGGGTGGCGATACTGAACTTCAAACTTTTATCGAATCACTCCGCTGGGCTGCCAACACTTTGGAGGAGATGTCGAATCAAGACTAAGTGTTGAATTTCGAAAAGGGAACAATTTATCCGACATGGAATTAAACATAGTAGCAGTCTCTATTGACCAGCAGCGTTGTGATGTAAAATACCGTAAGGTGTTGTCAGAAAACTATTATCTGTTTAACGATAGGGTAATTGTCAATGACGATAACAGGATTGTGTTGAATCCTGATTATAAGAATAATTCTTGGTATTTTGGAAAGAACATTAATGTTCAGGCCATAGTTGGTCCTAACGGCAGCGGAAAGTCGTCGCTGTTGGAACTGATGTATCGCATCATCAACAATTTCAGTGCGCTCATTGAACGTGGGATGAAACGTAATGCCGCATGGAAATTGCTTTTCGTTGACAAGTTATATGCTGAACTTTATTATGTGCAAGACGGTCATTTATACTGCATTTCATGTAGTGGCAATGATGTATTCTTTTTGAGTGACGATCATAAAGAACAATATTTCAGTGCAAGTACTTACAGTTATGGCCAATCTAAAGTGAATAAGTTGATGGTGACAGAAATGGCTCAATTGGCCGAAAGGCTTCATTATACCATAGTAACCAACTATTCGCTTCAATCGCTGGTTAGTTCTGACTACCAGGATGAAACCTCGTTGGCTCCTGATGCTAATGGAGTTTTTGCGCCTGAGCAGGAAGGCACTGTTTGGATAAGCCACCTTTATCACAAAAATGACGGGTATCTGACGCCCATTGTCCTAAATCCTTTCCGCGACAAACTTGGCAATATTGATATTGTTACAGAACATAGGCTCACAATATATAGATTGTCTGCTCTTATGCTTTTCTATAGAAACCGTAAAGGTTTTTTTGACGATTATAAATTGAATGACATACAGTATAGCTTTTCTCTCCAAACCGTCTATGAAAAGTACCAAATAAGGGAGATAAATGATGACCAATACAAGTCAGCGGTATTAGATGTTGAACATTTCGTACCAGAACATCCTAAATCAGTGATGTCAATCTTGTTAAGCGTGATGGGATTTACTAATATCAGGCTGGGCAATGATATTATACGTGCGTCTGCCTTGTATTTAGTTTACAAGATACTAAATATTGCGTCGAAATATCCTAGTTATACTGAGTTTGACCAATGGTCGTTGCGCAGGTTCGATGAAACTGTTTCCTCAAAAGACGACTTGATGTCGTTGGGGAAACTGGTTGACAAGATTTTGAAAGACAAGTCTCACATCACGATTAAAGTAATTCAAGTCCGTAATTTACTTGAGATAATCAAGAAAAAAGGAACTGCGCCTTTGGAAAAAGAATCATTCAGCATTGATGAATACCTATCTTTGTTGGATGAACCAGTGGTGAAAGGCAGGAACAAGTTGTTCAATATTATGTACACGCTGCCTCCGTCATTCTTTATTCCGACACTGACTATCAAAAACCCCAACAAAAATGGCGACACCATAGATGTGGCGAAGCTTAGCTCGGGTGAGCGACAGCTGTTATATACGCTAAGTACATACGTGTATCATATCAGGAATTTGCTTTCAATACCAAAGGATAGGGTTGCTTACCGTCATATAAGTTTGATATTGGATGAGGCCGAGATTTGTTTTCATCCAGAATATCAACGGTTGTTTGTATCACGGCTGCTTTATATGATCAAGAGTCTTAATTTGAACTTGCATTGTGCTTACAATATCATTCTTTCAACGCATTCTCCGTTTATTTTGTCTGATATGCCAAGGGAAAATATTCTGTATCTGGATGGTGGAGAGGCGCAAAATAGGGAAGACTTCATCAGACCATTGGCGGCAAACATAAGCGATATTCTGTACCAAAGTTTTTTCCTGAAAAATGGTTTTATTGGAGAGTGGGCTAGGACAAGAATCAATGAGATATTACAAAAGAAGGATTATTGGGAGCAGTTATCTTCTGATGAACAGCGTTTTATAAATGAGATTGGCGACGATTATGTTAGGAAACAGATCAAAAGACATCTCGGGGAGGAGGAACAATGAAGCAGATGCTCATGACATCAGGAATAATGTCGATGGCAAAAAAATATGCCAAAGAATTATTTGCAGACAAGAGGGCTGATTTTATACAGCCAGTTAATGGTCTCAAAAATCTGATATTTGATTTGCAAGAGGTGAATGATAGTTTAGCTGACAAGGATAGTTACATCAAATACCTTGAAACAATAATATTAGACTATCCTCGGCTAAAGAACCTGAATATTTCAAAATTTACGACATATAAAAGAAAGTATGACAAGATATTAGAAGAGAGTAAACTTACAGCAAAGATTAAATACAGGTCTGCGAATTTGCCAAGTATTCGCGAGGAAAGAGATAAGTTGAAACCTGTGGAAGGGGTGTTTTATGAACAGATTGTTAATAGAATGCACTATAAGGATGCAAGATTATATTTGGCACCTTATATGAAGATGCTGGGTGTGCAAACGTGCGTTTATTGTAACAATTCAGAAGCAGTTTATTCAGATGGCCTGGATGAGGCTTATTATCATTTTGACCACTGGTTGCCTAAGGACAAATATCCTTTTCTTAGTGTTTGCTTTTATAATCTTTACCCATGTTGCAGTAATTGCAATGGCCATAAACTTGATGGGAAGAAAGGATCGTTCTGCCTTTATACCAAACAGGTTCCCGTTTTTGACCCGTTTGTTTTCTTAATTGACAGAAGTGCTTTGAAAAATGATGATGCACAAACCCTTTCTGTTCTTTTTAATGCAAGAAATAAAGCAGATAACGGCTTCCGTAATGATTATAACACGGTGTTCCGTATAGACCAGTTCTATAATTCACCCGCTAAAAAGAGAACTTGTCTGCAATTGATCAAACTAATTGATAATTATAAAGGCCATTATCTAACCGCTACCGATGCAAGTGTTCCTGGTATCGCAGATAAAAATGAACTATGGAAGGTAGTGCTGGGTGTTGATGAGAACGAGGAGAATATTTTTTCTGACGTGAATAAAAAGCTAAAAATTGACACTGCAAAGGATGCAAAATTGATATAAAGTAAGCCAGAAATTTAAGTATATGAAGATTAGAACTGATTTTGTAACCAATAGTAGTTCGGTGAGTTTCATCATTATGATGGATTTGGACATTCTTGATTGTTTTCTGGAGATGAACGAATCCCTCTATGCCGATTCTGAGCCAGTTGTTATGGCTAAAGCACTTAAAGAGTTTATGCTGGAAAAAGGCACTCTGTCCTATCTTGAAAATCATGAGATCTATACTTACCTAATGAAATTCAGGGATGACAGTGATGAGGCTTTTTCGAAACAGATGCTGCAAGAAAATGGCATGAACACTGATGTTTCCACCATGACTGAGAAAGAATTGTTCAATTATCTTAGGGGTGAATATCTGTTGGGTAGAAGTCTGTCTGGCATAATGCAAGGTTTGTCAGCCATTCAAGTTGAATCATATTAAAATATGCTGACTCGACATATTGGAGACTATCATTTCTTGGCTGATGCTGAAACTGGAATGACTTTTAGGTGGGGTAAGACATTTGATGACAACCCCTTGTTTGCCCCCGTGCCGGAATTGGCGGATATTTCTATCAGTAATAAGTGTTCTAAAGGGTGTTCTTTCTGTTATAAAGATAGCACTCCAGAAGGCCATGTGATGACGTATGATGAATACTGCCAAGTCTTGGATACTCTATGCTCCCCTGACAATGGAACTGTTTTTCAAGTTGCCATTGGAGGAGGGGAACCATTGGAACACCCCGACTTTTTTAGGATAGTTGACGAGACTGCAAAAAGGGGTATTGTGCTCAATTTCACTACAAATGGTGGACTTTTGACACCAGATGTGTTTGCTAAAATAAAAGGAAAGATTGGAGCCATGGCCATTTCCGCTTTCAGTATTGAAGAAATGGAACTTGCCAAACCGATGTTGAAAGGAAGCGATGGAATTAAAGTGAATATCCATTACATACTGTCGTCGGACTCCATTTCAGAGGCAGTTGGGTTGGTGAAAGGTGAATATAATGATATAATGAATGGAATAAATGCAGTGGTGTTTCTTACATATAAACCTGCTGGTCGAGGAGAGGAGAGTCAAGTGCTAAAAAACGAGGATGACATTGATGCATTTATGAAAGCCATAGTAACACCCAAATGTTCCTGCAAAATTGGATTTGACGCATGTTTTGTTCCGATGCTGATGCAGCGGCAAGCGGTGAGAAAAGAGATGGTGGACACATGTGAGGGTGGTTTCTTTTCGGTATATATTGATGAGTACATGAATGTGTCACCTTGTTCGTTTTCTGGTGGCAAGGATGCCTATTCATTGAAGGATAACGATTTCTATGATATATGGCTGCACAAACTACAGGATTATAGAGATAGGGTTAAAAACGGGTGTAAGCGTATGTGCGCAGTTCACGATTTATGTAGAGGGGCATGTCCGTATTATCATCAAATAACAAGTTGCTACCAAAGATGATCGAGATAGATTGGAATCAATTAAAGCAAAACGGCATTTCAAAGGAAATAACCTTTGAGAAGTTCTGCCATCAGGTGGCTGTGGCCAAATTTGGGGAATATGGGCAAATCATATACCCATATAACATGACAGGGTCGGAGTTCTATCTGACACTGCATAAATTTTTGGAATATGAAGGTACTATCTATCCTGCTGGTACTGAAATATGTTGGCAAGCTAAATTCTGGGTGAACCAGAACGATTTGGAGAACACTTCGCTTGTAAAGGATCGTAGAACAGAACTCGTAAATGGGTTCAAAAACACTTGCGTTGCGCATCCAAATATGGTTCTTTGGATTATTTGCACACCTGGAATGGTCAAAGAGGATGCATATAATAAACTCAAGTCAGAATTGGCGGGTATTAACCCGAATATAGGAGTTGACCATTGGCATAAAAGTGTGTTTGAGAGTTTCTTTATTGAGGATGAGACGAGATACAGAGGTATAGCTGCATTCTTCTTTGGAAAGTTTAAGTTGAACAAGGAGACGGTGACGAGTATAAGCAGAGCTACCCTTGATTTACTTAAACAGAAGTTTGACGTGGATTTGCATACGGAGACCACTTTTGAGAGGCAGTTGATGGGAATGGTGGATGCCAATATTGCTGTCAAGACTCTTAAGGAAAGGTTGCTGGTTTTATATAAGAGGCTCGAGAACTACGGCAAAAAATGGGGAAAGGAAGAACGGAAAGAACGAAGAAAAGGGCTTTTCCCGGAAAAAGTATTGCACGCTTTTGAAGTATACGAATCATTCTTGCTGGATTTAGGTGAACAAGTGTGTGCTATCAGTCGCATAAATGATCTTGACGCGATGGTAGGAAAAGGGTTTGAATTGATTAAGGGATCCTATGTTAAGTTTAAGGAAATAGCCGATACTTTGAGTGATGCGATTAAAGCCGACAAAAAGATTGTTGATAATTATTCTTTCGATTATTACACGGAAGACATTAGAGTCATCAAAGATTTGATATATAGCGGATCGGATCGGAGACACTATTCTGTAGAATACGCTCTTGAGTTGCGAACCAACAGCTATTTCCCCGTATTTGCACAAGCCGGTTATGGGAAAACGCATTTTGCATGTGCTGTTGCAAACAAGTTGTTGAATGATGATTTGCCAGCGTTGCTTATAACGGGAAGCCGTTTTAGACCGTACGCCCGTCCACAAGAAGCCTTATTGAAACTATTTGAAGTTGATGGAAGACTGACATTTGATGAACTCATCGAGGCGTTAGACAGCTTGGCGGCTTGTTTTCCCGATGCACGAATGCCTATTATTATCGATGGACTCAATGAAAGTTATCCTTGTGATGTTTTGTGGAGGGAAGACTTACCGCTTTTCATTAGAGCCATAACAAACACCAAACATCTTTTCTTGATAACCACGTGCAGGGAAAAAACAGACTACATTCAGCGCATATACGGCCATAAACAATTTAATGAGGTTGATAACTGTATCTTGCTGAAGGGGATAGAGGATGATAATTTGGCAGAAACTATACGAAAGTATTTCGCCAAATACAAAATAACTGATGCCAGGCTGATAAACAAGAAGATTTTCAAGAATCCATTATTATTGGCTATTTTTAGCAAAACCAACGAGGGCGCGCAAGGTCTCATCGTAAATGAGTATTCATTGGCTGAATGCATGAGAGATTACTCAAATAGATTAGTTGAAAACGCTGCCACAGATAAAGACAATGTTGACAGATGCGTTTGTCATGACCTGAAAAAAGGCTTGGTTGAAATGGGTCGGTTATTGTGGGAAAGAAATACCCGCTCAATAAATTATTTCGATGATTTTAGACCTGTTTTCAACGATAAGACGGACAAACTGATTGATGAGGGACTCTGTTTTCAGATAGATTTAAATCTGGATGACAGTGAAGTAAAGTTTACATACGATTTGATGGCAGGCTATCATATTGCAAAATATATACTCTCGACTGCCAAAGATGCCACTGAACTTGAAACACTGCTGAATAAGCCCATTGCATTCAAAAAGCTCTTTGGTAATGATGATGGACTTCACACATTAAGTGAAGACATTATCAAATCTCTTGTTTACTTAATTGCTAAGCGCGACCACAAAGACCTTTTTGATCTGGTGCCTGAAGACGTAGCCTTATCGAAGGTTTTGTCGAATATTGAATTTATTTGTGGAAATGAAAAGGGAAGAAGGTCGCTTGAGAAGCGTTTGGAAATTCCCCTTGGTAAGGAATTGAAGACAGCCATTTGTGACCTTGTAAAGGAGAAGATTCTAGTTTCCCAGTCGGTATTTGGCCTTTCTTCTTTGATGCCGGCATTCAAGCAAATGAGTACGGAAGAATTGGATATTCTCTTCCATTCCAAATTTCTTGGTTATGGTGAAATGGAAGATGTGGCGCTATGCATAAAGAAACATCTGTTTGAAGACTTGGTTACCAATGATGCTTTAATAGCTGCTTTCCTTTTTTCTGGGACATTTGTGAAGGAGAGAAGGCAGCAATTTATTCGACAAATCACGAACTATGCGAGAAACCATTTCGATAGTTATTTGCCAATGGCGAAATTGGCCCTTACTATCAGTGACCCATTTATACGAGAGGCGGTTTATCTGTCAGCCGTGGGTGCTTCCATAACAAGAGGTCAGAGAAAAGAAGTGGAGGAAGCCCTAAAGTTCCTGACAGTCGATATGCGTGATAACCCTACTTCTCATATCGTTTTGTTGGATTTGTTAGACACACTAATGGAATATGCTAGTAGTCATTTTTCTATAGAAACTGACAAATCTGTTTTAGGCCTGTCGAAGCATGATAAATGGCCTAAATTAAAAAGAACGTGGAATAGTAGCTTATATGATTATAGCTTTGAAAAGTTCAGTTTGCGCCCCTATTCAAGTCTGCCAAGAAAGAGCAGAAGTTTGTACACTTCAGATGATTTGTGGTATATGATTGCCCAACGCATGTTTGATAATGGTTATAATGATGATGTTTACGCACAGCGAGAAAAGGAGTTGTCGGATAATATGCGGTTTTGGCAGGATCCTGTGTCAAAAATATCGCACAAACATAGAGACTTTGCACAGAAGGAATTGGTTGGCTGGTTGCTGTTGAATGGTATTATTGACCCGGAATATGAAAACACCTTCCGTACCGATGAAGTTTTAATTGACCCTTCATATCCTGCTTTTTCACCATTGAGATGTTTGGATACCCATTCTTATTTGTGTAGGGATTATAAAAATATCGCATTATGGTTGACAACTGATCCTCTCGCTCTTTTTGACAACAAACTATGTACAGAGTTGCCCAATCTGGGTTTTAAATGGGTGTTATTGAGGGGCTATATGTCACAAAGAAGTGAAACCCGAGATGAAGGAAGCTCTTTATATTGGAGTGTTGAAACATTGTTAAACTGGAATGCACTCGATAGCCACATGGTTGAGGATTTAGTGTCAAAACATTCGCATATGTATGCTTTCGAGTTAGGTTGGCGCGTGTTGAAGACAACAGAAGAGGATTATTATGACTCAGGACTAGGAATGCCATTATTGAACAAATACGATTTTTCGGAATGGTCGAATGAAAGAGACAGTGTGCCGAATTTTTATTTCATTAACGAGGAAATATGTAGGGAGCTGAATCTTGTATTTTCGTTAGATGACTTGAGCTATTACAAAGGTAAGGATAAGGTGGTTGAAATATATCAGTCCTCTAATTCCTTATTCTACTATCTGCGTCAGGATGTTCTTGAAGAAATATTGGATAAATTCAAGGTTCATCTCGATTTTAAAGTATATGCGGACAAAATAGACTTAAAGAAATCTGTTGAAGATGGCAATTGTTATAAGGATTATAAGCGAATGTTGACGTATGAGGATGTAAGAGATTCATAGAACTTTATAAATAGACAATAAATTAAACAATATTTTTTGTGTGAGATAATTTTCTCCGACTCGTAAGGCTAGGAATCGGTCATAGTGCTGAGTCTTTGAGTGGCCCTGTCGATTGGGGCGAGGTGGAAGCTCTTGCTACGAAACAGGGGCTTCTGGGCGTGGTGTTGGATGGGATAAATTTTTACACAGATAGCACAGAAAACACAGATACCATTTCTTACAAGAAAAAGCTGGAATGGCTGGGGAAGGTGATGCTTGAAGAGGAACGCTATGCCTTGCAAAAGAAAGCATCGGTTGAGATGGCCAGCCTTTTTGCAAGCAACGGCATCCGCACCTACGTCTTGAAAGGTATGGTGGTGTCGGAGTGCTACCCCAAGCCGCAGTATCGTGTCAGCGCGGATGTGGATTGTTTCCTCTTGCCCGACAAAGGCGACGAAGATGTGTGGGAGAAGGGCAACCAATTGATGGAGGAAGCAGGCTACAAAGTGGGACGAGGTTTTTATAAGAACAGCTCTTTCTCACTGCCTGGCCTGACGGTGGAGAACCATCGGTTTATGGTTCCCTTCTGGGGCAATAATTGCCTTAGGCGGTTGGAAGCCACCCTGCAAAGTATGCTGAAAAGTGATAATGGAGAAGGCAGGTTTGAGGATACTTGGCTGTATCATCCACCAGTGATGGTATCGGCGTTGTTCCTGATAGAGCATGCCTACTCGCATTTCCGGCACGAGGGCCTGACGTGGCGGCATGTGCTGGACTGGATGATGTTCAGCAAGAAGCATAAGGAGGAGATTGATTGGCAGACTCTGGATGCCATGATTGATGAATATGGCTTCCGACGGTTTTATGATTCATATAACAGGTTGGGTCAATACCTGCTTGGCGAGATTAATGAGACAAGCCTGACTAATTTGGACAAACGAATGCTGAAAGATGTAAGGTCTGAACTTACTTTGCCCAAATCGGGAAGCGGTTTGAAAAACAAACTGTCTATAGCCCGAAATACCATGCAAGCAAGGTGGAAATATAGCTATTTCACCGAGATTTCCATGTTGCAAGCTTTGCTTATTCAGATTAAAGGGTTCCTCTTTATAAAGAATCCGACATTGAATTAAAAATCACAATGATATGGATATAGTTGCCAGATTAAAAGAATTTTTGGGAAACGAGGCACGCTCATGCTCGATGGATTTTGGGTGTGTTACGCCGGAGTATGTATATAGGATGTGGGGTGGAACTGTTGCATTTGAGGAAATCGAAAGAAGTTAGAAAGTTGATTTAAAAGCAATATAAAAGCGATGAAAGATTTATCTGTTCTTCGTTTCCTTCAAATCGTTTTGGATGATAATCCAGAACTGCAAACAATTTGGGGGCGTGAAATCAGTTTCATGAAGAAACATTTGGAGGATGTATCAATCCATCCAGAATTGTCAACTGCGGAGTTTTATCAGGCAGCCCGTATATACCCTCATCATGTGCAGGTGTCGGAAACCTCTATATCAATTCAAGATGGAAGTAGGCTGGTTAAGATTCTGAAACGTAAGCTTGTGTATAGCCAAGATAACGATATGGACAAAGAAGTCAAAGAGCTATGGAAAAGAAGAAGAGAGTTTTAGACAGCGTCCATGGCTATATAACTATACCGGAAGAACTCTGTGATTACGTTATTGATACTCCGTTTTTCCAGAGACTAAGAAGGATAGAGCAAACTTCGTGTCGTGTGCTATTTCCGTCAGCAAGGCATGACAGGTTTATTCATTCTTTAGGCGTATATCATCTTGGGTCCAAAATTGTTGATGCAATCAACAGAAATTGTAAAGACGAATTACCTGAGAATTATGAGGATATTGAAGAGAATTATCTAATAGCCTGTTTGCTTCACGATGTGAGCCATACGCCATTCTCCCATACTTTTGAAGAGTTCTACGACAATGACGCAAATAACCTTGCTGATAGGTTGGCAAGTGTTTTACATAGCGAAGCTTTTGATGCTGACAGGAAAGACCGTGAGTGGAAAGCAGCCCCGCATGAGACAATGAGTGCCATACTTGCGATAACCTGTTTCCCGGAATTCGTGAAAGCCCCAAAGTATGATCTGGAATTTATTGCCAGAATGATAGTGGGCTTCAAGTATTCTGACCCTGCAAAGAGTTTCGAGAATGCGTTTGTGGAGTTACTGCATAGCAAGATTTTGGATGCTGACGGTTTGGATTATGCCTGTAGGGATGCTGCGATGGCTGGCTATAGTACTAACATGATTGATGTGGATAGATTGTTGGATGAAATTTATGTAGTTAAAGACAAGAAGGATGGGGGCAAGTATAAAGTTTGTTTCTCAAATAAGGCCATCAATGAGATTGAGTCGGTCCTTGGCGTGAAAAACTTCCAGCAATATAACGTTTTTGCGCACCATGTGGTAACCTACGAACAGGAGTTGCTGAAAGAGGCTATGAAATCTGCTGCTTATCTTCACATAAAAGGTAAAGATACCTTTGACCCCATAGAAAGAGAGGCTGCATTAAAGGCTTTGTGCGACATGTCGGCATTTACCAAACCATATCCCTTTGGGTTGCATCAAATTCCGCTGCTTTATCCTTCTGATGATGATTTTGTGTCGTTGATGAAGTATTATCCAGAAGACTACTATATACAGCAATGGCTCACCCGAAACTATAAATTACAGCCTTTATGGAAATCAAAGTCTGAGTTTAAGCATATTTTTGGTGATGCGTTAGGAGCCACTTCGCTTACAGCAACGGACTTATGGGTATTGTCGCCAGAGTGTAGAGTATTCCTATGTAAAAAGTTTGGTATTGCAGATTACGATGTGTGGATTTTAAAGCCCGAAATGAAAGACCGTTATGGGTCCGCTAGTAATCTGAATATATACATTAACAGAGAAATAAAGCAATACAAAGAACTGTATCCAAAGGGTCGTATGTACTTCAATGACCTAGGTGAACAGTTCAAGTATATTTACATTCCAAAAAGTATAGACAAGAATAAGGTATTAGAAACATTGGTAGAAGTTCAGCGTTCAAAGAAAGTTGACACAGAGGATTTAGAAGAGGCGTGACGGCAAATTATGCCCCCGAATATTATCAATAATGGACAGATGAAGAATTTGAGAAATATCTTGCCATACATAATAGCATTATTGTGTGCAGGCTTCGCTTGTACGCAGGATGTTTCTATGGCTGTGATTGACTGGTTGAGTTCATTGTCAATGGAACTGAACTATGGTTGGTTCACAGCCTTAGTAACCGTTCTTTTTGCCGTATGGTGCGTTTACCGGCACATAATCAACTGGCGAGACTATAAATATAGCGATGCCTTTTCTGCCACACTGGTTTTCTTTGCCGTAACGACTCTGTATTATAGATTCTTCCAAGGTGGATTTGAGTTTGTGCCGTTGGTGTGGAAGATTACATACGTGGATGTGCTGTGGGTAGTAGCAATAGCTTTCGTCATTGAAGCAATTGTTAATACGAATGCGAAAAGGGCTTGGATTACCGATGGTGAAAGTTCAATTTTGTTGGATTCTCCAATAGAAACTCCTGAAGAAGACAGGTTTGATTATTATTCTGAAGCATTACATATTGCGGGGAAGTTGTCGGAGTTGCCAGAGAATAAATCCGTCAGTGTCGCTGTATTGTCCCCTTGGGGCGATGGAAAGACGTCTTTCGTAAACTTAATCAAGTACGCTATTAGACACGGAGATGGAGGTAAACCGCTCTTTGATCATATTATCATTGAATTCAACCCTAGGCAGAGCAAAGACATTAAATCCATTCAGGAAGATTTCTTTCAAGCGTTGATAAATGCTATCCCTAATGATTCGAAGTTTAGGAAGAAGATAAGCAGTTATCTGGAGAATATAGGTCTGCAAGACATACACCCTGTTGCAAAGATGTTTGCTGGATTAATAAAGGGGGTGTCGAAAAAGGATGCAGCTGACGAAGTAAGTGAGGTTCTTGACGGACTTAAAAAGAGATTGATTGTTTTTATTGACGATTTTGACCGACTGACTGATGCGGAAATCATTGAGGTGCTGAAACTGATTGACAATAATGCCGCATTCAGGCACACAATATTCATCACGGCCTACGACGAAGGTGCTGTTACAAATGCGTTGAAGAAGTACGAGAGTGCCAAAGGTATTGCTTATATTGACAAGTTCTTTACCCTAAGGTTCCACCTGCCATTACGATCTGATTTGAGCGTTGTAGAAACGTTGTACCAATTGATGAAGGATAAGGTGGCTGATGACGTCGATTTGTTGGGCATCATGAATAGCAGGTACAGGATTATTGCTGATTGTATAAGGAACCTTCGTGATGTGAAGAACTTTTTCAACTTATTCCAAATGGACTATGTATTCAACATTAAGCAAAAGATTGACTTCGACGATTACTTGTTGCTGGAGTTGATGAAGTTCAGATATTATGACGAGTACTGCAATCTGTTTAAAAGGGTATATGTCAACCATCGTAGCCTATTCCTTACATTTGATGCGGATGCCGTATATACCTTAAGAGAAGAATACAGTAGAGACAAGCAAGGGAAGGAGCCCAAGGGTGAATTGCCCAAGTCGATAAATATTTTGAGAAGTATCTTCTCTGAATATAAGGCAAGTGATGGCTATGACTACAGTACCAGAAAGCCTTCATACCGGTCGGTGCAATTTGTGAGGTATTTCGACATGTATTTTACCAACCGAGGTTACGGCCATGTGCAAGCAGAAGGGCTTGAATCGCTCTTTGCAATGTCAAATGATGAAGATATTGAGAGGTTTTACAGGCAGTGCATCCAGCAAAAGACTCAAAGCGACATCATTGATTATTTGCGCTTCCAAGAGTGGCAAGATATACCACCCAAGGGGGCTTTGACAAAAGAAGAGACTTTCAAAAGGTTTGTGAAATTGGTTTTTATGTACTCTGCCATAGCTGGGGATAATGATACCTACATACACGCGCTGCAATTGCAACTCATTTATAAATCCAACTTCAAAGAGAAAGGTTATAATGGCATGGATGAGCAGGCGTATCATGATTATCTGTTGGATGTTATTTATGACCCTGACAATGATGCCTATATTCCTTTGTCTTTCTTGATAAATATAACACATACGCTGGTTTCTCCAACAAAGGAAGGAGAAGAGAATGCGTTTATCTTGAACAGCGAAGAGGTGAAACGGAAAAACTACGACCTATTCAAAAGCTTTATAGCCACTCAGCAACAATACTCCGATAAATTGGCATCTCTTTACAGATTGTGTTTAGACCATATTGATAACAGCCGTCTGATTATTATGAAGAAGGCTAATGACGATATGCGAGAGTTTCTTTACAAAGATAAGAGTAATGAGTATTTAAAAGGTTTCCTTGTATTCAACAGAAATAGTGAGCAATATATTTCCATTACATTTAAAGACCCGTTCTTCAAGCAGATATTCCCAATGAACGGAGAGGAAGATATGTTTAAGGCGTATGTGGAAAACGCATTGCCAGAAGGTGATGAGAACAGGTCAGAACTGCTTGCCTATCTTGAAAAGTACAGAAAGGCTGGTTCGGATCATACTGGTTTTTGCTATATAAAGAGTGACAACCCCAATTCCACCAATATGGAGATGATTGAGAGGTTGGAGTTTTGAGAGTGAGTCATACTAAAACATTTATAATCCATTAGTTCGGATATGGTAATAGATAACAAGATACTTGATGAATTGTCAGCGCAGGCGAAAGCAAATCCAAGGCTGAGGCAGGCAATGGATTTGAGAAATAGCCCTGATGACTTGTCGCAGAGGATGCTGAACGCCGTGGAACCAGGGACAGTGATGCCTATACATAGGCACATGGCTTCAAGTGAGACTGTCACTATGCTTCGTGGCAAGATACGCTGGCATTACTATGACGATGCAGGCAAAGAGACAGAAAGTGTGTTATTAGATGCCAATGGCGATGTACGTTGCATCAATGTGGAGAAGGCGAGATGGCATTCGCTGGAATGCCTTGAAAGCGGCAGCGTACTCTTTGAAAGCAAAGACGGAAAGTATGAGCCGCTGAAGGAGGAGGAGATTTATCAACGATAACTTGATTCAACCTTAACACTAACGATAACGCTAACAAAATGGGAGACATTAAGAAGGCAAGGAACTTTAGGAATTATAAGGTATGGCAGGATGCTGTTGATTATGCAACGAAAGTGTACAAGATAACTTCTGAAATGCCTTGGTTTGAAAAGAAAGGTTTGTGCGACCAACTGCAAAGAGCTGTAGTTTCAATCAGCTCCAATATAGCTGAAGGGGCTGCGAAACCTTCTGACATAGAGTTCGCTCATTTCCTAGATACTTCTCTTGGTTCTGCATTTGAGGTTGAAACGCAGTTGGTGATTGCTAAAAATGTTGGGTATTTGCGGAGCAAGAACAACGATAACCTTAACGTTAACCATAACAACGACGATAACGCTAACGAAAACGAGGGCGTGACGTATGAGGAATTGTTGAGAGAGCTTCAAGAGATAGAACGTCAAATCAACGGCTTGATTTCAACGTTGCGAAAAAGTTAAGGTTAAGGTTAGTGTTAAAGTTGTTTTTATGGATCAGGATACTCGTTGGTTGGCTCGGTACAATGAGGTGAAAAGCTTCATTGTGGTAAATCATCGGAATCCGTCCAAATACTATGACGAGGAGAAATTGATGGTGCATTTCCTTAAGAGAAACAGAAAGCCGATGAACGCAGGGGAGTTGCAAGAGCCGAGGTTGGGGATGTTTAAGGAACTGTTGGAATTGATGGGGCAGTTCAAGAAAAAAAATCAGTATGTATAAGTATGAGCATGTATCGTAGAACTATAGTTACTCTTGATGATACACAGACTGGCATAGATTATATGTTGTTCTGTGTGTTTGAGAAACTGTGGCTCGATATGGTGTCTCCAAATCCGCTGCACCAGCATCTTATTGGGAAAGATTTCAATAGCGATGGACGTTATAATATTGGCGTGCACGTTGATGAAGAAGATATAGCTGCTGAAGTAGTCGATGACCCTTTGCCTCATGTCCATCTAATGAATAAAGTGGTGATGTTATGGGGAGATATGAGAAGAGACCCTGATCCTGGAGTGCATGGTTTCCTGTTGAAGAAAGACCATTACGATATAGATTCCGTTACGGATATGTTACCGGAATCGCAATCCGTACATCAGACATGGGCATGGTTTGATATGCAGCGGAAGATGTATAACTACTTGGGCGAGCACGACATCAACCTGAACAAAATTGGTACATTCACCCAAAAGTATCTGAAATTTAATCTTGCAGATAATCAACTACATATAGGTTGCATTTATGTGGTTCACTATAGCCCAATCAAGACCGTACATATTGAAACGGTTCCAATGATACCTGCAGTGAGATGTGAAATAGATTGGCGGCTTTGTGCGAAACGTGAGGATATTATTGTGAAGGTAAAGGAACAGGTGACAGACAAACAAAGCATTCCAAACCAGTTCACACAGATGGTGAAAAGCAGTGACTCTTTCGCGCTTGTCCAGATGACCAGCAGGCCCAGAAAAATAGATATTGACATCGAGAATGTAGCAGGAGAAAGACTTCATTTCTTGAGAGATGTTGTTTTCTTGGGCTCGGTTATGTCGCCCATCTCTAAACTTCCTCAAAAACAACAGCAAAATAAGGAAATGCCTGTTAGAACCATTGGCTTGGAGCATTACCTGAGACCGGCTATTTTAGAGAAAGAAGCGAAGATAAAGAGAGCAAAAATGGAATTTGTGTTCTTTGACGGAGATCCGAATAAGAAAGCAGAAAACAAGCAGGCGGCAAAGGAATGTGTAGAGAGAATTCTAAGCAGAGCCAAGCATCAGCTTATCATTGCAGACCCTTATTTTGCCACTGATCAATTTAACGAATATATAGCCCCACTTGTCAATGAGCACAACATTAATATCACGATTGTGAATTGCAAGGATCAGTTGGAAGACGTGGCTCATGGACAAGGGAAATTATTTGCTGATATAGAGAATGAGCTGAAAACGACGGTTACCAATTTCAACAGTAATATGAATGGCAACAAGGTGACCATTTATTGTGTTACTGGTCAGGGAAGGCTTCACGACAGATTCATTCTGACTGAAATCGAAGGATGGCAAATAGGGTCATCGTTAAGCGAATTTGGGAACAGAGCTTGTAGTATTATCAAACTGATTGATAGCGCACACATGGAGTTGTACCAGCTGCTTTGTGGCTGGTGTGCTGACGGGACAATATCATACAAAATAGAATAAGCCACATGGAAAGGAAAGATTTATTTCTAAATAACGACCTCTCCATGATGCTTTTGCGAGAGTCGAACCTTAAGGCGGATTTTGGTGGGGAGTGGGAGGCAGAGCAGGAGGCTTTGCGCTTAGCCGCGAATGATGTTATAAAGGCCCCCGCTAACTACATAGATGCGAAAGATCTGATGGATAGAAGTGCCAGATATGCAGACACTGAAGATTTCTATCAGATGTTATTTGTCAATGGAACGGATGAAGAGCAACTGCAAGAATTGAGGAGTCTGGAATATACTGCTTCTTTAACTTTGCTACCAGATGCTGTTTTGATTGCTGGAGGAGATTTGATAGATGGTGATAATTACGCAGGGTGGTTAGAACTGCTATATACCCTTCATTTTGTCCCTTTACAAAAAGCATTTTGTTATTGCCTGACAAGGCATCAAGATTTTTTGTCTGTTTTGAATCTGCTTGACGTACAGCGGATTGCTTTCCCTCAAACTTTCTTGTGGTCATTGTTGGACCATTGGTTTGAGTGGCTAACCCGTGTGGGCGGTCATCTGCTTACCTATGGGGACGAGAAAGGCTTTTATGACAAGAACGAGAAAGCGCAAGAACTGAAATCAGAAGCTATAGTTGTAAAAGAGAATTGGGATAGAGAGTTGCCAGAAATGATTCATGAAATAATGGCACGCTTCTCCAAGTATATACAGCCGTGCAAACTGCTATCATGGGCTACAAGAGGGCCGCTCAGGGATGATGCAAGAAATAATCCTTACAGTGCTAACTATAACCATTGTTTAGAGTTAATTTGTGCAGATTTGTCAAATGGAATAGAGTTGAATACTATCCCCGAGGAAGACTCAAACCTGAATATGCTACTATTAATGGCGGGAAAGGCGGTTAATAATAATGATGTTGACTTTGGAAAGGTCGTATATGACAGGTTGATGGTGTGCCTAATGAAGGAGAATTTCTCCGGCATGGAGAAGATGTCAGAACTGGATGAGAAGCGCCAGCGTGCAATAGCGCAGCTTGTAATTCTAGTTTTTCCAACATTGAACTATGAAGAATCCATCAATAGAGTTGCTACTCGGTTTCAAGGATGGAATATGGATTATCAGGAACTGTATGCTGAAGCGCGTAGAGAAGCTTACCTGATATGTTCGCTATTTCGAGTTTTTGAGGTAAAAACTTTTGAAAACGATGCTCGTTTCGCGTTATGGGTGAATCTGGTGGATACCTATGTTTGGGAATACAGAAGGTGTGAGAATGAGTACATAAAGAGGGATGAATTTACGGTACCGTTCAGGGTGGCAGTAAGGGTGGTGGAAAATCTGCGGGATGAAAAATGTAGGAACTACCTGCATGATGCAATAATAGATAATGTTCTGAGTGTCGTTTCTTTTTTGACTGTTTTTTCTGAATGTAGTATTCATTTGAATGATAAGACGATTAGTCGTTTATTGCAAAGAATAGATACAGAATGGCCTTCTGCCAAAATGCTGATGGAAGTGAGGGGGCAAAGGCTATTGGAAGCTAGAATAGAGAATTTGATAAGGCAGTTAAGAGGGGCTGTAAAGGAGTAGCTTATGGAACAATCACCTTTAATTAACATATTGACATTTGGACTTCCCGGAAATGTTACCCGCCCTATCTATCTTGAGTATAATAGCAGGAGGCGGGAACTTGACCGGATATGGTCTAATCCTGAGAATCATTACCATGAGTTGCAAGGCTATGTTCCAACAGTTGAGGCTTTGTTAGCAATTAGTCTGTTCTATAGACATGTGATGGGGCATATGCAGGGAGCTGTGTCTTTCTACCGTTCTGTAAACCAAGAGCTTGGCAATGAAAACGAGTGCGCAATCAAGATTGGCAAAACGATCCTGGACAACGAACAGCAAAGACATCTTCTCTCTGCTGTTATCACGTTTAGCAAAATACAAGATAAATATCAATTAGCCCCCGTTTTCTTTGAATACTCAGATACTATTCAATTCTTGAGGAATTGCAAAGATTTGTTTTATGTGAAAGAGTATGAAGAAGACGACACCGTTTAAATCCCCTGCAGATTTTGAGAAAGAGTTGACAGATTTCTCAAATCGTTATAAAGTGCTACTAGCAGAGCACGCAAAGAGAATCAGCGACTACTTTGAAATGACATGCTACAACCTTGTCATCAAATACTACGAAAAGAAAGGATATGAGTTGTCAGTACGGAATTTACAGGGCGGAAAGTTCAAGTTTAAATGCAGCCCAACAGGACTGTTGAAGAACTTTTCATATTTCAAGGCGACAAAAGATGATGTGCAAGGGAAGGATGTGGTGTATATTTATCATAATGCAACGACTCAGTCTGCATTCGACGATAAGGTGTTCACAACACCGGATATAGTTGTTTCTAAGACAGATATTCCATCAGTTACAACAGACTACTATACAACAAAGAAGACTCTTTCGTATATTCCGAATGAAAGCCTTGTTACCTTTTGTGAAGCGAAGCATTTGTCTCCGTTTCCTGAATTAATGGTGAATTTTATTGGAACCGTTCATGAATTGAAACCAGAGTGCGTGAACGATGATGCAGAGCATATTAAGTCTGATCACATTGCTCCGTCTTTGATGATGTCTGGCACTTTTGCTAAACCAACGAGAAGGATACAGGATTCCTTTGAGAAACGCTATTATGTCAACTTTTTCGATAACTTGTTTGAGGATGTTTCAGTGAGGTTGTTCTTGTCAAAATATGGAATGGATATGATAGCCACATTGGGAAAGAAGTGTGATAAAGCACCGATGATTGAATGGAGTGGTGGAATGTCTGAGGATTTAAAAGCAATTTTGGATACGATATAAGGGTATGTATTTATCAACACTCAAACTTTGGAACTTTAGAAAATACTGTGAAGGTCCTAATGGGGAGCCGGGGTTGGTCGTACATTTTCATGAAGGCGTGAACGTGCTTATTGGAGAGAACGACTCTGGGAAGACGGCTATCGTTGACGCCATCCGTTATACTCTGAAAACTCAGAGTGGGGAATTTATCCAGTTTGATGATAAAGATTTCTATCAAGACAATACTGGAAATCGTAAAGATGAGTTCAAGATAGAGTGTGTTTTTGATGGACTGACTGAGCAGGATTCGGGCTTGTTCTGGGAATGGTTGTCATGGAACGATGACAAGACAAAGTATTTGCTGAAAATATGGCTTTATGCTAAGAGGAAAGATAATGTTATAATGCCTTCGTTCTCTGCCGGTATTGATGGACAGGCGGATAATTTGTATCGTTCTAGCCTGAAGGGTATTCTGAGACGTAAAGGCATCGTCCTCTCTGACGATGACATTAAAAGAATCATCGTAGGTAACTTTGTGAAAGAGCAAAATTACGGGAAACGCCCGTTAGCCAAGATGATGCATGATGTGGCTGAGGATTTGGGGCTAATATAGAGTGTTTGGTATAAATGGAAAAAATGCAGTTGCAAGTTCAGAGGTTGTTGTCTTATAGTGTGGTTTATCCTGACCGACACGATAAGATAGAGGACTTGTTGGCTAATGTGCCGTCAAACACTGGTATAGAACTGATTTCATATAACCTCGCAAAGAAAGTTAACCAGTTTATTGGTGAACATGATTTCGACATTTGGGCACCATGGATGATGAAAACACGGGACGATGTGAAGAATCCTGTTGGTCTGTATGCTCAACAATATAACCTTGGGGACTATGCTCTGATTGACAAGTATGCCATGCTTCTGCTGATTAGCAGACTGTTGACTTGTTACAACGGGAGAAATGATGAGCTGACGGAGGATGACTTGTCGAACCTGTTTTTGGCATATATGCTATGTTGCGATGAGCGGCTGGCACTGAATCAGAAACTGCCCAACAACAATATGAAAGCAGAGGAGTTTGTCGAGTCTTATATGCCAAGTTGCCTGAAGAGTGATGACATTGAAGCACCAAGAGATTATAGGCTGTTGATGATAAAGTGCTATATGCTCTTGATAGAATTCCCAAAGTATAACACTCAGTTCGCACAATATGTTACTGAATTCTGCAAGGAAAGGAATATACCCAGTGCCAAGTATTATTTGGACGAGATCTTTCTAACTTTTCTAGAAATGGGGAAAGAGGTTTTTTCTAATTGCAGGATGGCCATTGGTGAGAATCAAAAGGATGCTTGTCGTTTCTATGATTCATTGTCATTAAATCCTGCGCATTATCAACATGACATGGATTTTCTGATGATGAAAGAGAAACCTCTGATAAAGACGGGGCCCAATATTTACAACTTTATGTTTATGAAGATGTTTCTGGATAAAGCTTATACCGGACTTCTTTTTGACATGAAGGACGCTTTGGTTAAGAGGGGAGTGTTGGATGATGCAATGGGATATGCTAATCTTCGATCGTTATTAGGCGAAGAATTCTCGGAACGGTTCATCTTTTATACCTTGATGAAAAAATGTTTTGGTCTGAATTATGTGAATTTTTGTGGAGAAGAACTGGAAAAGGCCCTAGGAAAGGGAATGCCAGACTATTATCTGAGACGTCGAAACAGAATATTCGTGTTTGAATGTAAGGATGTTCAGATGGCTGCGAAAAAGAAGTTAAGCGGTGATTATGAAACGATAAAAAAAGCAATTTTTGAAAAGTATGTCGCAAATTCCAAGGGACATGCGAAAGGGATAGGGCAGTTGGCAAATGTGATCGCTGAAAAGATACCAAGTATATTGTGTGAAGTTGATAAGTCAGCCCCCAATAGTGTGATATTTATCTACCCTGTGATAGTGTACTTCGATGATTGTTTTGATGTGGAAGGCCCGAATTATTTGCTGAATAAAGAGTTTCAACGAATCATTGGTGAAAAGAAAGTTTCAGCAGACTACATAGTGAAAGATGTTGTGATGGTGAATATTGAGCAGTTGATGAGATTGGAAAATTTCTTCGCTGATGAAAAACTAGATTTGGCTTATCTGATAAACAGCTATATTGAATATAAGGATGAGGCTGAGTTGAACCAAGTGTTCCCTTTCAATAAATTCATTTTTCAAGAGGCAAGAAAAGTCGGGTATGAAATGAAGAAAACCCGTTGGTTTGATGAAGTGTTTGAGAACTTGAAGGCGATGGATAGAAAAGGGCTACGATGAGCGATGCCCGATAAATGAGGGAAAACAAGAACGATAATGGCGCATCATAAGAAGATAAGAATAAGGGGACGCTCTGTGAAACGGAAAAGGCACAGGAAGTCTGAACGAGCTAAGGAGAGGAGAGGCTCATGTCCTTTGGTGAAACATGAAGCAATGAGTCCCGATACTGATATTAAGAAATTTAGGATTGCGGTCATTGAGTCATTGCCAGAGGGCGAAATACATTCAGGTACAAAGTTATTTGAGGGAGAATTAAAGCCATTGATTCTCAGTGATGAATCACTTACAGCTTCGTTGCATTTTGTCAAGGATAAAGCTGGTTTCGGAAATTCGATAAAAGAAATAATCAATAGCTTAAACGGTGATGAACTAGTAACGCTTCATGTGGAAGCTCATGGGGCCGGAGAAAGAGGAATTCTTCTCTCATCAGGTGAAATCCTGGGATGGAAGGAGTTTATGGATAGTTGTAGGGGGTTGAACGAAGTGTTAAATGGACTTCTGATAGTAACCTTGTCTATGTGTAATTCCTTGCCGATATTGGGCTGTATTGATCCGACAAAAAGAGCTCCATTCAAAGCAATACTTTTGACTAATAAAGATGTCACTGTCGATGAAGTGGAACGGGGATATACGGCGTTTTACAACAACTATAAGAACCCGCTTGATACTTTCAAGGCAACGAGTGCGATACAGAGCGAAGTGAATTATGGTGATGAGAATACCTGTCCATTCCATTTGTTGGTGGCCGACACAATATTTGATTGGTTTGTCGACCTCAATAGAGACCCTGATGGTTTTTCACATATAGTAAATGAGTATTATTGCCGGTTGAAAGCTATGAATCCTGAGTATACAAGAGAACGCACAGAAGCGGAGATACGAGGATTTATTAATGATTTGGCCAAAAATGGTAGGGATTATTTCCTGTATTGGGATAGGATAAAGAAGAGTAGTTAGTTTTGATAAAGATGCTTCAATCAAGGATACAAAGACCCATACCAGAGAGGTTATCGCATTATACGGATTTGAATAGCCTTAAAAGTATTCTTTCCGATAAAGAAGGAAAGGGTATTTGCTTTTGGGCTTTTTCCAATAGGTGTAAGAATGATGACCAGGAGATTATGATGGGTAAGTATATGCTCAAGCGGGTAAGAGAAGTACTCCCAACAAATGCATCCTTGCTACATCAATTTGGTGGTTATGATAATACTGCTTCAGTGTCTTTTATGGAAGGCCATGTAAACAAACACATGCTTGATGTCTAAGGTAACTTCCGTTTGGAATTTGATTTGAAAAAACTGGGTATAGGTTTGCTTACGGGTGGTCTTGTTAACTGTGAATATGTTGCGGAGAATGAATTGGAAGAGTATGCAAATGAATACTGTACACTGATAAGCAGTACGCTAAATTCTATACCCAAACTGCAAGAAACGTATGGAAAAATGTCCGCTCCTCCTATCAATAACCTGATTGAATTCCTTATGATGGAAATGGATATTATGGCCAAGGTTATCTGTTTGAAAGAACAGAAATGGAGTGAAGAAAGGGAGTGGAGAAAAGTTTTTGAGCTTAAGAAAGATGAAATCCATTATCATGAGGGTAAACCATACATGAAGTACTATCTTGATAAGGATTTATTGACAGGAATTACCGTGTTCTATGAAAATGGAGGTTCGGCTGAGGCTCAAGAGGATGCTGGAAAAATTGAGAAATATTTATTGGAGAGAGGGTATAATGCAAAAGTTAGAACCGAGATGTTCGTACGGTGATTGCACCAATAGTTATGGAATTATATATGATAATTTATGATAGCGCCAACGCAAATAAAAAAGCCAAGCAATTGGCAGGACTTTGAGAAACTTTGTAAATTGTTGTGGGGTGAGGTTTGGAATTGTGAAGATTCTATCAAACGTCATGGCCGTAATGGTCAAAATCAACATGGCGTTGATGTATATGCATACGTGGAGAAATATGGTGGCTATTGTGGAATTCAATGCAAAGGGAAGGATGATTATTCTAATGCGCAGTTAACGGAAAAGGAAATTGATGAAGAAGTACAGAAAGCCTTGACGTTTGAACCCAAACTGAAATTGTTGGTTTTCGCAACCACGGCTAACAAAGATGCTGAAATAGAAGCGTATATTCGCAAGAAAGACATAGAAAGTAGGAATAAAGGTAAATTTAAGATAGATATAGCGTCTTGGGAGGATATTGTTGACCTGCTGGAACGCTTTAAAACAACATATAAGTGGTATTGCAACAATTGTCAGTTTAAGGACAATACGGATGTGAGCGTAACGTTTGATGGGGAAGAGGAAGTGATTATTCGCCCAGAATATATAAAGACGACAACCCATTATGAGTTAATAGAGCGCAAGGAGGAATATTTTGGTGTTTTGGAACAACTGAAAAAGATGAACCTATCTTTTCAGCCAATGTCGCCAATATGGGACAGACCTAGCAAGATTGATAAAAGATGGTGTAAGTTGCATATACAAATTGAGAATACGGGGGATACTGTGATAAAGACACCTAAACTTTTGGTTTTCTTTTAAAAGGAGGATATTTTAGATATTAGTGACAGATTCTCATATTGTAGTGAACCATTGATTAATGATGCTGCTAGGGCACAAATCAATGCAAGTCGGGATGCTAAAAGAGAAGTCTTCAAAAAATATAGCAATGGAATTGAATTTATACCCAAAGATTCTGTGGTTGTGCAAAAAGACACTCGAGATTTTACAATAAGTGTTAAACCGGCTGATGGAGTTAAGGTGTTTTCCCTATTCTGGAGGTTTCTTTGTGAGGATTACGATAAAGAAGGGGTTCTTACAATAAACGTAGAACCAATTATTGAAGAACGGACAAAGACAATAGAAGTAGATAATGTGGAGGATATGAAACCAGATGAAGTTGTTGTAAAACCGAAGATAGTAGAAGGGTAGGCTTGGTAGGTGAGTGACCGATAGAAGTAGGTCTGCAGGGATAAGGGGAGTCATGGTGGGGGGGAGGGACTCGGCGGAGAAGCGCCGAGCACGGTAATTGATTTTATAACTTGGCGGGGAAACCGCTGGACACAGTGACAGTAGAAGGGGATAGAAGATTTTTTTTGAGGGGTAGACTTGGAGAGCGTAAGGAACCATGGAACTACGGATCTATGGAACTTTGATACACGGAACTACGGATTGGGGGGGACTTTGGGGATGGAGAAAAGGGGTGGGCTCTGGGAACAGAGGCCACCCCTTTGGCATTTTGTTTAGGTGATGGTGCCAGGGTTAGGCGACGGTGCCAGTGCCTAGGTAGGAGGAGGTGGAGCAGTCGTTGGGGCGGAGGGTGAGGCCGTAGTTCTCGATGACAGTGGGCTCCTCAACGGAGGTGCGGACGAAGCCCCAGAGATGGACGGTCTTGCCAGTCCATTTCGGTACAGAGAGCGTGGCTTCGCCGGTGGAGCGGTTGACCAAGGCCATCTGGCATTGCCCTTCCTCTGGACAGTAGGCGGCGACATAGACGGTGTCCTGGGCGAAGGCCCCTGCCGCGATGTCAATATCGGGAGTGAAGGTTACCGTGATACTCGCCGCCTCAGCGAAAGAAGGGGTGGCAAACTCCACCGACAGCACACGGCCGTCAGACACCACAATGTGTTCGTAGTCGGGAGTGACAATTCCGGTCTCCGCATCATACTGCATGAGTGCGAAGTTGCGCTTGACGAAGATGTTCCGTGGCGATGTCATGGGGACAGCAGCAGCTGCCCTACGGAAGCCCACGGCAATGGGGCCACAGAGTATGTTCGACAGCAATGTTATGGCTGAGAATTTAGCTCGTGTTGCTACCTGCTTGGGGGTGCGAGGGTCGTGTCCCTTCCCACCATAGGCAGAATAGATCTGTACGCCGTTGACGACACGTCCGACGATGTTACCGATTTTTCCCTGCTGGTTACCCAGGATGTTTTTTGAGTTTTTTGACATGACTTAAAATTTTTAATGGTTGTTTTAATTTGGTTAATGGTTCAAGAACCGTTTTCGAAATGTGCACATAAACAATATAAGACCTGGAGATGTTACCGATTTCGTTAAATTAACAGAAATGGCTGTAAAATGAGAAAAATTAAGGGTATTTAACGTGAGTGTTAAAAGATTTAACCAAGGGATGGGGGGGGGTGTGGAGGGGGTGCGGAGCGGGTGCGGAGCGGGTGAGGAGGGGAATTGAAAAATTAAAAATTAAAAATTAAAAATGAAAATTATGAGTGTTTAGTGTTTAGTGGTTAGTGAGGAGTGATGAGTGAGGAGTGATGAGTGATGAGTGAGGAGTGAGGAATTATGATTTATGAATTATGAGTGAGGAGTGAGGAGTGATGAGTGAGGAATGAGGAATGATGAATGAGGAATTGGGAGGGAGGAATGGTGAAGGGGGAGCGAGAGTCTTAATTATTTTGTTGCGATGGAGATTTATTTGGCTGTTTTCGAAAATGTGCGTATCTTTGCAAACTAAAGACTTGACTTATGGCACTGCTGAAGTTTCATACGGAAAAAAGACATAAGCCCACGCAGGAGGAGAGGCGCGAGGCGCTGGCGTTTGGTAAGATGGGGGAGCAGATGGCGGCGAAGTACCTGACGGACAAGGGGTATGTCATACTGGAGCACAACTACCGCCGGGGACATCTGGAAATTGACCTTATCGCACTGGACGGTGACGAGCTGGTGATCGTGGAGGTGAAGAGTCGCGCATACGACACCATCCTGCATCCCGAAGAGGCGGTGGACCATAAGAAACGCCTCAACCTAATTCGGCTGGCTAACGAGTATGTGAAGACGCATGGCCGCAAGGAGAATGTCCGGTTCGATATCGTCAGCATCGTATCCAATGCTAACGGTACCGAGATAAAGCACCTCAAGAACGCCTATAACGTGATGTGCTTCTGATGAACGATACTGGCACATACCTTGTCTCGGAGATGCTTCAATGCGAGATGTCGCTGTTCCCCAGCGTCTTCAGTAAGGAGGCCAAGCGGTACGCCTTGGGCAGCGTGTTGAAGAGTTTCGCGTCGCGACGGTATGCAAAGACTATCCGAGAGGCCCGAGAGTACCTGCGAGAGGGTGATACTTTTTGACCGCCAGTCGGATATCGACACCATATGGGACATCATCCGATACCTGCGGAGTACCGGCCGTTCCATCACCCACGAGTATGAGAACTGGGTGCGGGTGGCCTACGCCATTGCGGCCACGTTCAGCCCTAAATTCGGTGACACTTTCTTTCTGCTGCTCAGTCAGCAGGATGCCGACAAATTCGACCCAGATGCCTGCCGCCGGCTGTTGGGTTACTGCTACGCTCACTCCAATGGTCAGACATCATTCGGGACTATCGTCTTTCTGGCTAGGGAAGCGGGCTACGCTACGGAGGTCGAGGGATCCCGCCGGAGAAGCGGCGGGCACGGTTGTGATGAGTGTTTAGTGTTTAGTGTTTAGTGTTTAGTGGTTAGTGGTTAGTGTTTAGTGAGGAGTGAGGAGTGAGGAGTGATGAATGAGGAGTGATGAATGAGGAGTGAGGAGTGAGGAGTGAGGAGTGAGGAGTGAGGAGTGAGGAGTGATGAATGATGAGTGATGAATGAGGAGTGATGAGTGATGAGTGAGGAGTGAGGAGTGATGAGTGTTTAGTGTTTAGTGTTTAGTGTTTAGTGTTTAGTGTTTAGTGGTTAGTGTTTAGTGTTTGGTGATTAGTTGGTAGCTGTGGCCGGGGAGGGTGTGGAGGCGGTTGTCCAGCTCGAGGGTGAAGAGGATAGAGGCTGTCTTGGCCAGGGAGAAGCCGGTGCCCGAAGAAAGCTCTTCGAGGGTGAGGATGTCTCGCTCTTTCAGCAGGTCGACGATGCGTCGCTCTTCCGGTGATAGTTTTTTCTCGTCGTCGAGATCTTCAATGGCAAGTTGTTCTCCCATGATGGGCCAGCCCATCTGGAAGGCTATGTCGCGAGCGTTGCGGATAAGCAGGGCGCGGTTGGTGGCGATGAGGTTGTTGGTGCCCTTCGAGTAGGTGTCGCCCAGGCGACCGGGGAGGGCGAAGACCTCGCGCTGGTAGCTGCCAGCGATGGCTGCGGTGATGAGGGCGCCCCCTTTCTCTGAGGCTTCTACGACGACAGTGGCATCGGACATGGCCGCGATGATACGGTTGCGGGCGGGGAAATAACGGGGATTGATGGCGGTGCCAGAGGGGTATTCGGTGACGAGGGCACCACCGTTTTCGAGTATGCGTTTGGCCAGCGGCCGGTTGGCGGCAGGATAGATGCGGTCGAGCCCGTGGCCAAGTACCGCCACGGTGGGCAGGCCGTGGTCCAGTGCTGCGGTATGGGCAGCGGAGTCGATGCCGTAGGCGAGGCCGCTGATGATATGCGGCTCATAGCTTTTCAGATCACGAACCAGCATATCGGTGTTGTCGCGTCCGATGGCGGTGGCACGGCGGGTGCCCACGACGGCCACAGACCGTTCCGGATTGAGATTGGCGGTTCCGAGGCAGTAGAGTAGGGCAGGACAGTCGTCGGTCTCGGGGGAGTTCAGTCTTGCCGGATAGTCGGGGTCGGTGAAGAAAAGTGGACGTATATGGTTTTTCTCGCAGAAACGCAGTTCCTCTTCGGCACGGGAGAAGGCGCTTTTGTTGAGGATGCTCTCAACCGTCTTTTTGTGTGTTCCGAAAGCCGCTTTGAGCTCCGACGGCGGCAGGGAGAAGATGTCCTCGTTAGGGTAAATGTCTATAAGTTTGCGGATGGCAGTGTTGCCAAGTCCGGCGGTGAAGGTGAGTGCTATTTGAGAGAGAATATCCATTTGATAGTGGTTAGTGTTTAGTGTTTAGTGTTTAGTGTTTAGTGTTTAGTGTTTAGTGGTTAGTGGTTAGTGAGGAGTGATGAGTGATGAGTGATGAGTGATGAATGATGAGTGATGAGTGATGAGTGATGAGTGATGAGTGATGAGTGATGAGTGAGGAGTGATGAGTGTTTAGTGTTTAGTGTTTAGTGGTTAGTGGTTAGTGGTTAGTGGTTAGTGAGGAGTGAGGAGTGGGGAGTGGGGAGGGAGGAGGGAGGAGTGGGGAGTAAATTTTTTGCAAAGATACATAAAAAAATAAAACTGTATTCAAAAAAATGGTCGCGAAATAATAAAAATGTTTCATGTGCGTTTTTTTTGATATTAAAATGTAGGTGTTGATAACTTTATTTTGGTGCGAGGTGCCATATCTAAAAAAATATCTATTTTTGCAGTCGATTTCAAACGTAATAAATAAAGAGTTATGGACAACAAAGAGCAAAGAAAAGAGGAACTCTACAGCCAGGCCATTCCTGCCGGCAAACGTAGATATTTCTTCGACGTGAAAGAAACCCGTGGAGGTGACAAATTTATTACCATCACAGAAAGCCGCAAACTGTTTGACAACAACACCGGTGAGGTCTATTTTGAGAAAAACAAGATGTTCCTTTATAAGGAAGATTTCGACAAATTCCGTCAGGGTCTTGACAACGCCTTCTCGTTCATCGAGACGGGTATCGTGCCTCCTCCCGTTGTCGTCGAGGAAAACTGGCATGGCGACAGCGACGACCGAAAGCTCGAAGAGATAGACTTTAAATTTTAAACATGTCAAAAATCATTTCCATAGCGAACCAGAAGGGTGGGGTAGGGAAGACCACCACCGCCGTCAACCTCAGCGCCTCCCTCGCCGTGCTTGAGAAGAAGGTGCTCTTGGTCGACTGTGACCCGCAGGCCAACGCCACCTCGGGTCTCGGCTTCAACCCCGACGAGTTGGAGAAAAGTGTCTACGACTGCATCCTCGGACAGGTGTCGGCGAAGGAGGTCATCATCGAGACCGACACCCCCAACCTGGACCTTCTGCCTACGCGTATCGACTTGGTGGGTGCCGAGGTCGAACTCATCAACGAGAAAGGCCGCGAGCATTTCCTCGACCGCGCTTTGGCGCCTGTGCGCGACGACTACGACTTTATCATCATCGACTGCTCCCCGTCGCTGGGTCTCATCACCATCAACGCCCTCACCGCCTCCGACTCCGTCATCATACCCATCCAGAGCGAATATTTCGCCCTCGAAGGTCTCGGCAAGCTCCTCAACACCGTCCGTATCGTCCAGACACGCCTCAACCCCAAACTCTCCATCGAGGGACTGCTCATCACCATGTATGACAACCGCCTCCGCTTGGCCCGTCAGGTCGTCGAGGATGTGCGTGGACACTTCAAGCAGATGGTCTTCGAGACGCTTATCTACCGTAACACCAAACTGGCGGAAGCACCCTCCTACGGCAAGAGCATCATCATGCATGACGCAGCCTCCACAGGTGCCATCAACTACCTCAATCTGGCGCAGGAAATACTGGAGAGGAACAAGAATGCGTAAATGATGAGTGAGGAGTGATGAGTGAGGAATGATGAGTGATGAGTGTTTAGTGTTTAGTGAGGAGTGAGGAGTGATGAGTGTTTAGTGTTTAGTGTTTAGTGTTTAGTGAGGAGTGAGGAGTGATGAGTGATGAGTGTTTAGTGTTTAGTGTTTAGTGGTTAGTGATGAGTGAGGAGTGATGAGTGATGAGTGTTTAGTGTTTAGTGAGGAGTGAGGAATTATGATTTATGAATTATGAGTGAGGAATGGGGAAAGTAAAAGGTAAAAACTAAAAAGTAAAAGATAAAAACTACTATCTATAATTATAATCTATTATCTATAAACTATTATCTATTAACTATTATCTATTAACCTGCTAAGCTACTAAGCTATTAAACTATTATCTATAAACTATTATCTACTTGTAGCTGATAACGCAATAACACAGTAATAATTATGGCAACAAAACAGAAGAGTGGCGGTTTGGGACGCGGACTTGGATCGATACTGCCCGACATCGATAATCTGCAGGTCAGCAAGGCTGTGGCCACTCCGACCATCAGCACCATCCCTTTGGATAAGATTGAAGCCAATCCCTACCAGCCGCGTAAGGATTTCGCTCCTGAAGCACTGGAGGAGCTGGCACAGTCCATCCGTCAGCAGGGTGTCATCACCCCTGTGACGGTGCGCAAGATGCCCGACGGCACCTACCAGCTCATCGCCGGCGAACGGCGCTGCCGTGCCTCGCAGATGGCGGGTCTGAAAGAAATTCCCGCCTACGTGCGTGTGGCTACCGACAGTCAGATGATGGAGATGGGCCTGGTGGAGAATATCCAGCGCGAGAACCTCAACGCCATGGAGGTGGCGCTGGCTTACAACGCCCTCATCGACGAGTGCCAGCTGACCCACGAGGAGCTCAGCGAGCGCGTGGGCAAGAACCGCAGCACCATCACCAACTACCTCCGTCTGCTCAACTTGCCGGCCGAGACTCAGCTGGCGCTGAGTACCGACCAGATAAGTATGGCTCACGCCCGTGCGCTGGTGAATGTCGAGGATATCGACCTTCATCGTGAGATACTCCACGCCATCATCGACCGCCACCTCTCGGTGCACGAGACCGAGGAGATGGTGAAACGCGCCAAGAAACGCCCCGTGGCTCCCGCTGCCAAGAAACGTGGTGAGCTGCCGTCGCAGCATGCCGCCGCCCAAAGCCGTCTGAAAGACCGTCTGCAGTCGACCATCGAGATCAAACGCTCCCTGCGCGGCAAAGGAACACTGACAATACACTTCAACTCGGACAACGACTTTGAGCGGATTATTTCTTTGTTGGAGAAATAATTTAGTGTTTAGTGTTTAGTGGTTAGTGGTTAGTGATGAGTGGTTAGTGTTTAGTGTTTAGTGGTTAGTGGTTAGTGGTTAATGAGGAGTGATGAGTGATGAGTGAGGAGTGATGAATGATGAATGGTGAGTGGGGAGTGTTTAGTGTTTAGTGATTAGTGGGGAATTATGATTTATGAATTATGATTTATGAGTGGGGAGTGAGGAGGGATGAGGGAGGAGTGAGAAATAATTAGTGTTTAGTGGTAAGTGTTTAGTGATTAGTGGTTAGGGAGGAGTGATGAGGGAGGAGGGAGAAATAATTAGTGTTTAGTGGTAAGTGTTTAGTGATTAGTGGTTAGGGAGGAGTGATGAGGGAGGAGTGAGGAGTGAGGAATGAGGAGTGATGAATGATAATATACTAATGAAATAATATATTAAGACGATTATACATCAGATGATAGTGGGGAAAAGGGGTGAAAGGACAAATGGACATACTTGTGCTGTTGTCCTTTCTCTCCTTATTTTTCTTTTCCCCCTTGCCAACACCGTCTCTGCGCAAGATACCGTCAGTGTGGTGGTGCGACAGAACGACAGCGTGCCGGCCACGCTAGGGCGGACTGTCGTGGTGCCCGAGGAGCATTCCGCCACCAAGGCGTTGCTGCTCTCGCTGTTGCCCGGTGCCGGGCAGGTCTATAACGGACAGGCTTGGAAGGTGCCGGTCATCTATGGCTCCTTCGCAGCCATGGGCTATTTCATCTATTACAACTACGACCTGATGTCGACCTTCAAGGACGAATACCTCTACCGTGTGAATCATGGCGACACGCCCCGGATGGCCGACTATGCCTCCTATCCCACCTCCAGCATCTACCGCCTCTACGACTCCTACGACCGCGACTTCCAGCTGATGGTCATCATCACGGCCGGCATCTACGCCCTCAACCTTATCGACGCCTATGTCTTCGGTCACCTCTACGACTTCCGTATCGACGACGACCTCTCGTTGGCTGTCGCCCCGTCGGTGACCCCCACACCTACAGGTTTCCACCCCTCGCTGGGGGTGACGCTACGGTTCTAGGTGATTCTAGGATATCCTAGGCTATTCTAGGCAATCCTAGGGGGGGGACTAGGAAAAGGATATCCTAGGCTATTCTAGGCAATCCTAGGAGGGGTCTAGGAAACTCTAGGAGACACAATAAAAAAGCAAATAACACGTTACAATAAGCAAATAACACAAAAACACAAGACACATGACAAACCCTCTTTTCATTCTTTTAACGGCTGAGCCCAAATCGCAGAGCCTCTGGGATATGGCTGTCAGCGGTGGCTGGATTATGATTGTGCTGGCACTTCTCCTGGTGTTGGCTGTTTACATTTTCGTCGAGCGCTTCCTCACTCTGAGTACCGCCCTGAAGGGCGAAGATGACAATGTCTTCATGGACAACATCCGTCAGTATGTCCACGAGGGCAATATCGACGAGGCCCGTTCGCTGGCCAAGCAGACTGCCTCGCCCCTGGGCCGCATGATTGACAAGGGCTTCTCGCGCCTCGGCCGTCCGCTGCCCGACATCCAGGCCGCCATCGAGGGCGAAGGTAAGCTCGAGGTGGCAAACCTCGAGAAGCGTGTCTCCCTCGTGGCCACCGTGGCCTCCCTGGGACCCATGCTCGGATTCCTCGGCACCGTCACCGGCATGATCACCGCCTTCCAGGACATGAAGAATGCCGGCACCGACATCAGCATCGCCACCCTCTCGGGCGGTATCTCCACGGCCATGGTCACCACCGTCGGTGGCCTCATCGTCGGCATCATATGCTACTTCCTCTACAACCTCCTCGTCTCCCGCATCAACAAGGTGGTTTTCGACCTCGAGGTGCGTGCCAACGAATTCATGGACCTGCTGCATGAGCCGGCATGATTTAGAATGCGTGAATGCGTAAATGTGTGAATGCATGAATGTTTGAATGCATGAATGTTTGAATTCATGAATGCGTGAATGCGTAAATGTGTGAATGCGTTAGTGAATGTTTACGCACGCCACTTACACAATAACGCAATAACACAATAACACAATCGAAATGATTAATCTGCAGAACAAGATAAAAGTCGAGACGTCGTCGTCGAGCATGAGCGACCTGGTCTTCTTGTTGCTCATCTTCTTCATGATCACCTCCACGCTCATCAGTCCCAACGCCATCCCGCTGAACCTGCCCGAGAGCAGCAGCGACACGCGTGTGAAGCAGGACCTGACCTTGTATATCACCTATGAGAACGAGGTGGCGGCCTACTACATGGGCAAGGAGCCCATCGCCCGTGAGGCATTGCAGGCCGAGCTGCTGAAGGCCCTCGAGGGCAGCGCCCCCGACGCCGCCGTGGTGGTGCGTGCCGACAAGAGCCTCCCTGTCGAAGAGGTGGTATACACCCTCGACGCCGTGGAACAGATCAACCGCGCCGACAACGAGAACCACAAACATAAAGTCACCCTGGCTACCAAACAGTCGTAATCATGTCAACGAAAGTCAAATCGGGAATCATTACGGCGGCCTTTATGGGTCTCGTCGTGCTGCTGCTGACATCCTTCGCCTATACCTTCGACCCCGAGGAGTATGAGCAGAAGAACCCACCCAAGGACCCGCCCGAGGGCTTCGAGGTGAGCCTCGGCAATCAGGAGCAGGGCCTCGGCGACAACCCTGCGCCGTCGACGCAGCAGACCTCGCGTCCGTCCAACAGTACTCCCCCCGAGCATATCGTCACCCAGACCACCCAGCAGACTGCTCCGGTGGTCAGCAACCCCACCCCCGTGACGCAGCCTGCCGAACCCCGTCAGGAGGTGAAACCTGATGAGCCCAAGATCAACACCAATGCTCTCTTCCCTGGCAAGCGCAACCAGCAGACGGGTGATGGCGGCAAGGGCAACACCCAAGGCAGCGGCACCCAGGGTGACCCCAACGGGAATCCCAACTCACACAACTACAGTGGCAACGGTGGTGGCAACGGCAGCGGTAGCTTTAACCTGAACGGCCGCTCGGCCGTGGCGCTCCCCAAGCCCGAGTACAACTCCAACCAGCAGGGCAAGATCGTGGTGAAGATATGGGTGGATCAGCAGGGCCGTGTGACCCGTGTGGACGCCCCTGCCCAGGGCTCTACCATCTCGGCAGGCCCCATGGTGGAGCAGGCCAAGAACGCCGCCAAGCGTGCCCGCTTCAACGCCTCTGCCGACGCCCCCGAGCAGCAGATCGGCACCATTACTTATATATTTATGTTGAGAGATTGAAAGTCGAAAAGACCAAAAGATTAAAAGATTAAAAGATTAAAAGATTAAAAGACTAAAAGATTAAAAGATAAAAAGATTAAAAGTTTAAAAGATTAAAAGACTAAAAGATTAAAAGTTTAAAAGACTAAAAGATTAAAAGTTTAAAAGACTAAAAGTTTAAAAGATTAAAAGTTTAAAAGATTAAAAGATTAAAAGTCTAAAAGGCAAAAAGTCGAAGAGTCGAAAATGCAAAAAGGCTAAAAGTCTATTAATTACTCAGATACTTAGATACATAGTAACTCAGATACTTATAATATGAGACTTGACAAATATCTTTGGGCGGTGCGTCTTTACAAGACACGTTCTTTGGCCGCTGACGCCTGTCAGTGTGGCAAGGTGACCATGACTTCCGACGGCCGCACCCTCAAACCCTCGCATGACGTGAGAGAGGGTGAGCGTTATAGTCTCAATATCGACCAGCTGCACAAAGAGATAGAGGTCCTCGCCCTCCCGCCCAACCGCGTTGGCGCACCTCTGGTGCAGGGCTTCATGATTGACCGCACCCCTGCGGAGGAATACGAGCGCATACAGATGGCGCGCCAGTATGCCTTTGAGAAACGCGACCGCGGCATCGGCCGTCCCACTAAGAGGGATCGCCGCGAATTGGAACGCTTCAAGGACGACGAATGAAGACAACCCCTTTCTGAATAAAAGACAAGAAAGGACAAGAAAAACAAAAATAAAAAACAACAGGAACAACTATAAACAACAATAAATATCAAAAATAGGGTTGTTTAGGTTGTTTGGGTTGTTTTAAAAGACAAGAAAGGACAAGAAAAACAAATAATCAAAAAAACAACAGGAACAACGATAAACAACAAAAAGAGAGTTGTTTGGGTTGTTTTGGTTGTTTTAAAAGACAAGAAAGGACAAGAAAAACAAATAATCAAAAAACAACAGGAACAACGATAAACAACAAAAAGAGAGTTGTTTGGGTTGTTTGGGTTGTTTTAAAAGACAAGAAAGGACAAGAAAAACAGATAATCAAAAAACAACATGAACAACTATAAACAACAATAAATATCAAAAATAGGGTTGTTTGGGTCGTTTGGGTTGTTTTAAAAGACAAGAAAGGACAAGAAAAACAGATAATCAAAAAACAACAGGAACAACTATAAACAACAATAAATATCAAAAATAGGGTTGTTTGGGTTGTTTTGGTTGTTTTAAAAGACAAGAAAGGACAAGGAAAACAACTATAAATAACTAAATGTCAACAAGAATCTTATTGTTCTTTCTTGTTTTTCTTGTCTTTAAATAGTGCGTTAAAAAGAAAATTCCGAAAAAAAACATATTTTTCCGAAATATGTTGCAATAAATCAAAACCATCTAGTACCTAATAACGAATCGAGACGTGGAAGACAAAGAGATAGTCGAGAGAATCCTCGCAGGCGATACCGAACAGTATGCCGAGATAGTGCGTCGCTACCAGCAGATTGTGGCCAACCTGACCTATAAGCTCTGTGGCACGCGCCTCGAGATAGAAGAGGTCACACAACAGGTCTTCGTCGAGCTCTACACCGCTCTGCCGCGCTTCCGTTTCGACTCGAAGCTGAGTTCTTTCATATACCGTATCACCGTCAACGTCGTCTGCAAGATGATGAACAAAAGCAAGCGTTTTGTCAGCAGCGACGAGTGGGAGACGCCTCCCGAGCAGGTCTCGGGTGACCGCAATGCCGAGCAGCAGATCATCCACAACGAGCAGATGGCCGCCTTGCGCACCGCCATCGGGCGCCTCAAGGACGAGCAGCGCACCGCGCTGGTGCTCTACACCTTCGAGGACTTCTCCTACAACGAGATAGCGGAAGTGATGCAGTGCAGCCTCGCCAAGGTGGAGTCGCTCATCTTCCGGGCGAAGAAGAACCTGGCAAAGGAACTAAAGAATGCTTGAATGTGTGAATGTGAGAGTGTCTGATGCGAAAAAAAACTCAAGCAATCAAACAATAGCGCAATCAAACAATAGAACCATGAATATCGACGAACAACTGAAGCAACTCTCGCAGCAGACCTACCCCAAGGAGGTCGATGTGGTGGACAGTGTGATGGCCGAGGTGCGCAAACACCCCTACCTGCAGCCTGTCGCCAAGCCCGCTGTGCGCAAGGTCCGTTGGGTGCCCTGGGCCTCCCTCACGGCTGTTGCTGCCGCGGCGGGTCTCGTTGTCGTCAACCTCACTCCTGCCGTTGCCGCCACCTATAACGAAGAGCAGATAGGCTCCATGATGGCCTCGGTGGCCGACTATAACTACTACGCCCCTGTCGAATCGGCAGCAGAAAACCCCATCGATTACCTCTACGACGACTATTCGGATGAGTATTAATTATTGCGTTATGAAAAAAGTCCTTTTCCTCACCTTGACCCTTGCCCTCGGACTCTCGCTCTCTGCACAGCGTCAGGGTGGTCAGCGTCACAAAGACCAGCGTCCCGATATCACGCAGCTTGTCAGCAACCTCACCGACAGCCAGAAGAACAAGCTCGAGACCGTCACCAGCGAGTCGCGCCAGCGTGTCGACAAGCTCCGCGCCCGCCAGCAGGCTGTCCGCGACAGCATAGCCCTCTATATGGATCGCGAGGGCGACCAGACCAAATTCCTCTACCCCCTCTTCGACCGCGAGGCCAAGCTGCAGGTCGAGATATCGCGCGAGATGTACAACACCAAGGTGCGCATCGACGAGGTGCTTACCAAAGAGCAGCGCCAGCAGTTCAGGCAAGCTTCCAAGGAGCAAAAAAAACACAAGAACAAGAAGAAGTGAGCAGTCATTGCCACATCCAACCGTAAGGGGCCGCAAGGCCCCTTTTTTTATGCCCGTTTGAAACTTTTTTTTGTACTTTCAGAAAAACTTCGTAAATTTGCACCCAAATTCAACCCATTAAAAACACACAAACATGAACAACAGCATCTTTGTTTTTCCGAAACCCGAGAACGAACCCGTGAAAGGCTATGCCCCCGGCAGCCCCGAGCGTAAAGAAATCCGCAAAGCCCTTGACGAGCTCTACAAGAAAGTGACCGAGATTCCTGCCATCATCGGTGGCAAGGAAGTCAAGACCAAGAATATGGGCGAGATCGTGATGCCCACGGAAAACCACCATGTGCTGGCCCGCTACCACAAGGTCGGTGAGAACGAGGTCAAAGCCGCCATCGCCGCCGCCATGAAGGCCCAGAAGGAATGGGCCGAGACCCCCTGGATCGACCGTGCCAGCGTCATGCTCAAGATTGCCACCCTCATCAGCGGCAAGTACCGCTACCTCATCAATGCCGCCACTATGCTCGGCCAGGGCAAGACCACCATGCAGGCAGAGATCGACAGCGCCTGCGAGCTCTGTGACTTCCTGCGCTACAACGCCCACTATGCCTCCCAGATCTATAGCGACCAGCCCTGCTCCGACAAGGGCACGCTGAACTATAACGTCTTCCGTCCCCTCGAAGGCTTCGTCTTCGCCATCACCCCCTTCAACTTCACCTCCATCGCCAGCAACCTCTGTCTGAGTCCCGTGCTCATGGGTAACGTCTGTATTTGGAAGCCCAGCACCACCGCCATGCTCTCCAACTACCTCCTCATGAAGATCTACAAGGAAGCTGGCCTGCCCGACGGCGTCGTCAACTTCCTCCCCGGCAGTGGCGCCCTCATCGGCAAGGTGGCCTTCGCCGACGAGAACCTCGCGGGTGTCCACTTCACGGGCTCCACCGCCACCTTCAAGGGCTTCTGGAAAGAGATTGGCAAGAATATCGACAAATACAAGAGCTATCCCAAGATTGTCGGCGAGACCGGTGGCAAGGACTTCATCATGGTCCACAAGAGCGCCGACCCCGACCAGGTGGCCACCGCCATCGTACGTGGCGCCTTTGAATTCCAGGGACAGAAATGCTCCGCCGCCAGCCGTGCCTATGTGCCCAAGAGCCTGTGGCCCAAGGTTGAGAAGATTGTCGGCAAGATGCTCAAGGAGATCAAGATGGGTGACGTGCGCGACTTCAGCGCTTTCGTCAACGCCGTCATCGACGAGGCCTCCTTCGACAACTGCAAGAACTATATCGACCATGCCAAGAAGAGCAAAGATGCCGAGGTGATCTTCGGCGGCAAGTGCGACAAGAAGAAAGGCTGGTTCGTCGAGCCCACCGTCATCCTGGCCAAGAAACCCGACTACAAGTCGATGTGCGAGGAGATCTTTGGACCCATCATCACCATCTATGTCTATGACGACAAGGACTACGAGAAGACCTGCCAGCTCTGCGACACCACGTCGCCCTACGCCCTCACGGGTGCCATCTTCTCCAGCGACCGCAAGGCCCTCCGTGCCGGCTACGACCTGCTGAAGAATGCCGCCGGCAATATCTACTTCAACGACAAGCCCACCGGTGCTGTCGTGGGTCAGCAGCCCTTCGGCGGTGCTCGCGCCAGCGGCACCAACGACAAGGCCGGTTCTTACCTCAACCTCATCCGCTGGACGTCGCCGCAGGCCGTCAAGGAGACCTTCGACCCCGCCTACGACTATAAGTACCCCTTCATCAGCAGTGCTGAGTAAGAAGGCAGTATCACAGCTTCCCCCGTTTCGTGGGGAGTAATGGTAACGTAAAGGCAGCGCAGGGGAGACCCTGCGCTGCCTTTTTTCGTTTCGTGGTGCAATAATCGCGCAGCCTTTGCGTTATCTGTTAAGATGAAAGGCTTGGAGCAATACGACGTCAAGATACTGCTGGCACTCGTCAAGAGTGTCAGTGGCCGCATCGACTTCTTCAAGCTCCTCGTAAATGGCGGCTACCCTGAGCTGGCGGCATTCAGCAACGCCATCCGTGGTGACGACGACGCCATGGTGTGGCTCTTCAAGCACGACTATGCGTGGCTCGCCATCCTCAGCAACGCCTGCGACGGCGACGAGAAAGCCATCGACTGGGTGCGCAACGGCCTCACGCCCGTCAACCTGCGCTTCGCGCTGGCCTGCCGCCATGATGTCGAATCGCTCAAGTGGCTCTACAAGAACAAGCTCGGCATCATCCTGCTCCTCGTCCGCGAGGTGGAGAAGTTCCTGAAATACCAGGAGAAAGAGTATACATGGCCCTATGTCATGCACTTCGGCGGACATTACCGCGCGATGAAGGAGCTGGAGGAGTGGAAGGAAGGGAAAAGTAAAATGTAAAAAGTAAAAACTAAAATTATTAGCTGGGAGCAGGGAGCAGGGAGTGAGGAATGATGAGTGTTTAGTGGTTAGTGTTTAGTGTTTAGTGAGGAATGAGGAGTGAGGAGTGGGAAAAGTAAAAGGTAAAAAGTAAAAACTAAAATTATTAGCTGGGAGCGGGGAGCAGGGAGTGAGGAGTGAGGAGTGATGAGTGATGAGTGTTTAGTGATGAGTGATGAGTGGTTAGTGAAAAATATTTTATTATGATACAGAAGAAAGACAACAGACTGAACAAGGAGAACAATAGGACTAAATCTCCCGCCTCTGGCGAGATCCATAAATCTTACAAAACCAGAAGGAGTGGATCTATGGATTTCCGCGCAGCGGGGAGAAAGAAAAGTGCCGCGCCGCAGAAACCTAAGGAGCCGCATCCCGAGGGAGCCATGCGTCTCAACAAGTATATCGCCCATGCGGGCATCTGCTCGCGTCGCGAGGCCGACGAACTCATCGCTGCCGGCAGCGTGAAGGTCAACGGCAAGGTGGTCACGGAGATGGGTTATCAGGTGATGCCTGGCGACGAGGTGTCCTACGGTGGCGAGAAGCTCCGCAGTGAGCGCCTGCGCTACTTCCTCCTCAACAAGCCCAAGGGCTTCATCACCACCACCGACGACCCGCAGGAGCGTCGCACGGTGATGATGCTCATGGACGGCTGCTGCGCCGAGCGCATCTATCCCGTCGGTCGTCTCGACCGCGCCACCACAGGTCTGCTGCTCTTCACCAACGACGGCGAGCTGGCCAAGAAGCTGACGCACCCCTCCACGCAGGTCTACAAGATCTATCAGGTGGAGCTCAACAAGCCTGTCACCAAGGAGGATATGAAGAAGCTCCTCGAGGGTATCGAGTTGGAGGACGGCCCCATGCATGTCGATGACATACAGTATGCCGCCGTCGGCAAGACCATCGACAAGCGCATTGTGGGAGTCGAGCTGCACAGCGGCCGCAACCGCATTGTGCGCCGCCTCTTCGAAGCCCTCGGCTACGAGGTCCACAAGCTCGACCGCACCACCTTCGCCGGCCTCACCAAGAAAGACCTCCCCCGCGGCCGCTGGAGAGAACTGACGGAAAAGGAAGTGGGCTTTCTCAAAATGATTTGAGAAAGCCAGCTGCCATCCAGGTGGGCTTTCTTAAATTAAAAGAAAACCCCTACGGGGTATCATACCTTTCCCCGTAGGGGATTTCTATTAATAGAAAACGCCTAGCGGCGTATGTTTCCCCCTATTCCCCGTAGGGGATTTCTATTAATAGAAAACGCCTAACGGCGTATGTTTCCCCCTATTCCCCGTAGGGGATTTCTATTATTCTCCTATCAGGAAGACGGTGTTTCTTTTGTGGAGGTTTATCTTTTCGCGCTCTTTTTGCCATTTGGCGGCGGAGAGGGAGCGGATGTACTGTGTGGGGAGGGTGAGGTCGCAGGCGACGCAGATCATAGTCTGGGGGTTGAGCGTGGAGGCTAATGCCTCGAGCATCTGGTTGTTACGGTAGGGCGCCTCGATGAAGAGCTGCGTCTGGTGTTCGCGGTGGAGGCGTTCCTCGAGGTGGCGGATGGCGGCGGCGCGTTTGCTCTTGTCCACGGGCAGGTAGCCGTTGAAGGCGAAGTTCTGGCCGTTGAATCCCGAGGCCATCAGCGCCAGCATCAGCGACGAAGGTCCGACGAGTGGCACCACCTCGATGCCGCGCCGTTGTGCCACGCGGGTGATCATCGCCCCCGGGTCGGCCACGCAGGGCAGTCCGGCCTCGGAGAGCAGGCCGATATTCTCGCCGCGCTCGATGGCATCCAGGTAGTGGCCTATCTCCTCGTGTGTGGTGTGCTCGTTAAGTTCCAGAAACACAGTGTCTTTTTCAGGGTTTGCTCCTCTTCGGTCGCAATCCCCTTTTTCAGGGTTTGCTCCTCTTCGGTCGCAATCCCCTTTTTCAGGGTTTGCTCCTCTTCGGTCGCAATCCCCGATAGGGTAGGGGTAGCCCGCCTTCTTGAGGAAGCGGCGTGCCGTGCGCAGCTCTTCGACGATGAAGGTGTGGCAGGAAGCCAGCAGCTCCTGGTTCGCCGCCGGTAGCGACATCCCTATCTCTTCCGCCCCGATGGGTACGGGGAACAGTATCAAACGTCCTTTTGTCATATTTTCTAAAACGGCCAACCGGCAGTTTTATTGCCCCCTAGTACCTATTTTCACCCTCTCATGACCCTACCAACACCCTATCATCTCCTACCATGGTAGGAGTTGGTACGGTGTTGGGTAGGAGTTGGTAGGGAGATGGTACTGATTTGGTGGCAGTTGCGTGAGGCCATTTTTTTTGCCTTTTTGGGGCAATAAAAATGGCCTTTTAGTGTTTTTGAAATGTAGATTAAACAGACAAAAGATGAAAAAGATAGCCTATCTGACGGCCTTGTTCATGGCCGTGGCGATGCAGTCGTGCAACGCACAGTCCGGCGACGCCGGTGAGGAACGCCGTCCGTCGCTCGCCACACAGACCGCGCCTTTGGTGAGGGTGACCGACTTCACCGATGTGGCGGCGGCCACCATCGACGGTGTGGTGCATATCAAGACCGAGATGACGCAGCTGACGCCCCTCTACCAGTCGTTCTTCGGCTTCATCATCCAGCAGGGTGTCCAGCGTCAGGTGTATAACGCCTATGGGTCGGGCGTCATCGTGACCTCCGACGGCTATATCCTCACCAACAACCATGTGGTGCAGGATGCCGAGCGCATCACCGTGACCCTCAACGACCGCCGCGAGCTGCCCGCCCGACTCGTCGGCAACGACCCCGCCACCGACCTGGCGGTGATTAAAGTGGAGGCTGAAGATCTGACGTATATTCCCTTCGGTAACAGCGACAATGTGAAGGTTGGCGAGCCAGTGTTGGCCATCGGTAATCCCTTCAACCTCACCTCTACGGTCACCTCGGGTATCATCAGCGCCAAGGCCCGCAACATGCATATCATCGACAATCCGCGCTCCAACGAGACACCCTTGGAGTCGTTCCTTCAGACAGATGCAGCCGTCAATTCAGGCAATAGTGGAGGCGCTTTGGTGAACTCCAGGGCCGAACTTATCGGCATTGTCACCGCCATCGCCTCGGGGAACAGTGGTAATTATATCGGCTATTCCTTTGCCATCCCGAGCAATATCGCCCTCAAGGTCGCTGGCGACCTGCAGCGCTACGGCTATGTGCAGCGTGGATACCTAGGAGTGCAAGTTACTGAGGTTGATGCCGCTGTGGCGCGTCAGACAGGTGCCCGCGACACCAAGGGACTGTATGTCGCCAAGGTCATCCGCGACTGTGCCGCCGACCGTGCCGGCATCCGTCAGGGCGACATCATCATCCGTGTCGCCGGCAGGGAGGTGAACACCTTTGCCGAGATGATGGAGGAGCTGGGGTTGTTTACCCCCGGCGACGAGGTCGAGGTGGACTATGTGAGAGACGGAAACTCGAATACAGTACGCGCCAAGCTGCTTAACTCGAACGGAGAAACGAGCGTTATACGCAAGTGACACTTGAAGATAAATACAATGAAATGACCACCAAACCTGTGAAGGTTTTGGTTTGTCAGATGGCGGTGCCGACCATCATTGCGATGGTCACCACTGCCCTCTATAATGTTGTCGATGCTGCCTTCATCGGGCGGCTGAGCACCGAGGGTACGGCGGGCATCGGCATCTCGTTCGCCTATATGACCTTCATCCAGGCGCTGGGCTTCTTTTTCGGCCACGGCAGCGGCAATCATATCTCCAGGGCGTTAGGTGCCAAGAATGTATCGTCGGCCAGCGTGATGGCCACGGTAGGCTTCATCACCCCCTTCCTGCTGGGCACGGTGGCGGCGCTGTGCTGTCTGCCCAACCTCAGCTGGCTGAGCCGGCTGCTCGGTGCTCCCGATGCTGTAGTGCCATACGCCAACGACTACTTGCGCTATATCGTTGTGGCTACGCCCTTTATGATGTCGGCGCTGACGCTCAACAACCAGCTGCGCCTGCAGGGCAACGCCCGTTTCGGCATGGTGGGTATCGTCAGCGGTGCCATCCTGAATATCGCCCTTGACCCGCTGCTCATATTCACCTTCGATATGGGTGTCAGCGGTGCCTCGCTGGCCACCGCCATCAGTCAGGTGTTCGCCTGGGGACTGCTTTTGTATGGAACCTTCCGACCTGAAAGCGTACATATTAGATTTCGCGACTTCAAGCCTAGCTGGAAGGTCTATTATGAGATATTCCGTGGCGGTCTGCCGTCGTTGTTCCGTCAGGTCTTCAATTGTGCCGCCGCCGTCTCGCTTAACTATTGTGCCGCACTTTATGCCGCCCCTGGTCAGGAGGCCAGTGCCGTGGCGGCCTTCGCCGTGGTGACCCGCATCATGATGTTCGCCTTCAGCGTGGTGCTTGGCTTCTCGCAGGGCTTCCAGCCTGTGTGTGGCTACAACTATGGTGCCAAACTCTATGGCAGGGTGCGGGAGTCGTGGCTCTTCGCCAGTTGTGTGGGTACCGCCTTCCTGCTGGTTATCTCGTCCGTGGGTTTGATCTTTGCGCCTCAGATAGTTGCGTTGTTCCGTGCCGAGGACCCGGTGTTGATAGAGATTGGCGCTGTGACGCTGAGGTGGCAGTGTGCCGCCTTCCCGTTGGTGGCGTTGTTCACCACCACGGGCATGCTCTTCCAGAACATCCGCATGACGGGTCCTGCCACGCTGCTGAGTGTCTGCAGGAATGGACTCTTCTTTCTGCCGGCGCTGTTGCTGTTGCCCATGTGGCTCGGCATGACGGGCGTCCAGATGGCCCAGTGTATCGCCGACGCGATGACCTTCCTGCTCTGCATCCCTTATGTGGTGTGGATAAACCGAAAACTAAAGAAAGATATGAGATGAAAAAAGTCCGACGGTATGTCGGACTTTTTTCGTATCTTTGCACTCTTAAAATAGGTATTTTATTGTCATGGAAGACAACGAAAAAGATATTATTCAAGAAGTTACCAACGAGGAATACAAGTGGGGTTTCACCACGGATATCGACACCGAGACCATCCGCAAGGGTCTCGACGAGGATATTGTGCGCTTGATCTCGCAGAAGAAAGGCGAGCCGGAGTGGCTGCTGGAGTTCCGTCTCGAGGCCTTCCGCCGCTGGCAGAAGATGAAGGAGCCCGACTGGGCACACCTAGAATACGAGACCCCCAACTACCAGGACATTATCTATTTCGCCGCGCCGAAGCAGGAAAAGAAGAAAAGTATGGACGAGGTGGACCCCGAGCTGCTGGCGACTTTCGACAAGTTGGGTATCCCGCTGCGAGAGAGAGAAGCCCTCGCTGGCGTGGCCTACGACGCCATCATGGACTCCGTCAGCGTGAAGACCACTAGCCAGAAAGCCCTCGAAGAGAAGGGCATCATCTTCATGCCCATCAGTGAGGCCGTGCAGAAGCACCCCGACCTAGTAAAAAAATACCTGGGCAGCGTGGTGCCGTCGGCCGACAACTTCTTCGCCGCCCTGAACAGCGCCGTCTTCTCCGACGGCTCCTTCTGCTACATCCCCAAGGGGGTGCGCTGCCCTATGGAGCTCTCCTCCTATTTCCGTATCAACGCCAAGGGCACGGGCCAGTTCGAGCGTACGCTGATTGTGGCCGACGAGGGAGCCTACGTGAGCTATATGGAAGGCTGCACGGCTCCGCAGCGCGATGAGAACCAGCTGCATGCTGCTATCGTGGAGATTGTCGTTATGAAGGATGCCGAGGTGAAATATTCAACCGTACAGAACTGGTACCCCGGCGACAAGGAGGGTAAGGGTGGCATCTACAACTTCGTCACCAAGCGCGGCATCTGCAAGGGCTCGCATTCGAAGCTCAGCTGGACACAGGTTGAGACGGGCAGTGCCGTGACGTGGAAGTACCCCAGCTGCATCCTGCAGGGTGACGACTCCACGGCGGAGTTCTACTCTGTCGCCGTGACCAACAACTACCAGCAGGCCGACACCGGCACCAAGATGATACATGTGGGCAAGAACACGCGCTCGACAATCATGAGCAAGGGTATCTCGGCCGGTAAGAGCCACAACAGCTACCGCGGTCTGGTGCAGATAGGCCGTGGGGCCGACAACGCCCGCAACTACTCGCAGTGCGACAGCCTGCTGCTGGGCGACCAGTGTGGTGCCCATACCTGGCCTTACATCAAGGCCGACAACCACACGGCCATCCTGGAGCATGAGGCCACGACGAGCAAGATCAGCGAGGACCAGCTCTTCTACTGTCAGCAGCGCGGCATCACACCCGAGAGTGCCGTGGGTCTCATCGTCAACGGCTACGCCAAGGACGTTCTGAAGAAGCTGCCGATGGAGTTCGCCGTCGAGGCGCAGAAGCTTTTGTCAATATCTCTCGAAGGAAGTGTAGGATGATGATGAGTGATGAGTGATGAGTGATGAATGATGAGTGATGAATGAGGAATGATGAATGATGAGTGATGAATGAGGAATGAGGAATGATGAGTGATGAATGATGAGTGATGAATGATGAATGAGGAATGATGAATGATGAGTGATGAATGATGAGTGATGAATGATGAGTGATGAATGATGAGTGATGAGTGATGAATGAGGAATGATGAGTGATGAATGATGAGTGATGAGTGATGAATGAGGAATGGATTGTAATATGATAGAATGACACACAAGCTGACGACAGAGGAGATGGGGCGCCTGACGGTGGAGGAGTTTCGCGCCAGCGAGAAGCTTCCGCTGACGGTGGTGCTCGACAATGTGCGCTCGCTCAATAATATAGGTTCTATCTTCCGCACCTCCGACGCCTTCCGTGTGGAGCATATAGCCCTCTGTGGCATCACTGCCACGCCGCCGCACCGCGAGATCCACAAGACCGCCCTCGGCGCCGAGGAGAGTGTCGAGTGGAGCTACCATGAGGACACGGTGGAATGTGTGCGTGAGCTCAAAGAACGAGGATATTGTGTTTATGCCGTCGAACAAGTGGATGATAGTGTGAAATTAGGAATGAGGAATGAGGAATTAGGAATGGATGGACGGCCAGTCGCGATAGTCTTGGGTAATGAGATTGAGGGGGTGCAGGAGGGGGTGCTGCCGCTGTGCGATGGGTGTCTCGAGATACCGCAGTTTGGCACCAAGCACTCGCTTAATGTCAGCTGCGCTGGCGCCATCGTGATATGGGAAATGTTTAAGGAATTAAGAATTAAGAATTAAGAATTAAGAATTTCTGCTATGACCAAGGAAGAACGTATGGATCGGGCTCGTGGGTTGCACCGTGCGGGTTGCAACTGTTGTCAGGCTGTGGTGATGGCTTGGGCCGACCGGCTGCCCATCGACGAGAAGGCTGCCATGGATGTGGCCGCTCCCTTCGGTCGCGGCCTCGCCGGCACGCGAGAGGTCTGCGGCTGTGTCAGCGGCATGGCTATGGTCTGTGGCCTCACCGGACACAACGCCGACGTGCGGTCGCTGATAGAGAAATTCCGCGAGGAAGAGGGCGACATTGTCTGTGGTCGCCTGCTTGCCCAGGGCAAGAAGCCCTGTCCCGACATGGTGGCTGATGCCGCCGGTATGCTGTCGGAAGTGCTTTAATCGAAGAAATGCCAGATGAGACCCCAGTAGAGGCCGAACTGTCGGCCGGGGTAGTGGGGGAGGAGGAAATACTGTGGGTTGCTCTCCCACAGGGCGTTGAGATGCCCTGCTTTTAGATAGATGGAGGCGCGCTTGACCTGTAGGTTCAGGAAGAGGTCGCCCCACCAGTAGTTGCCTGTCTCGACATCCTGACTGTAGAAAAGGCCAGTGCCGGGATGGTATCCGTCGGGGGTGAAGTGTGTGTAGCAGCGTATGTCGGCGCCGATCTGCATGCGCAGGGCCTTGCCGAAGAGTGTTAGGTCGGCGTAGACGGAGTTCTTGCTGGCCCAGCGTGGCACCGCCAGCTGTTCCTCGTCGGTGGAGTATTGCAGCAGCTGCTGCATGTCGACATGTAGCCAACCCCATGCCATACGCAGCGTCAGCGCTGCCTGGCCGAGCCACAGGTCTTTGCTGCCCGTCTGCACCGTCAGCAGTGAGTCGTACCACACGTTGTGGTCCATGTGCGAGGCGTTGATGTTGAGGTCCACCATGCGCAGCAGTCCCTTCTCGCTGTTGTGACGGAGGCGCAGTCCATAGCGTTCCGACTTGATAGGTGCGAGGGTGTAGCCTGTGGCGTTCAGCATCCGCACCGACGGCAGCGCGGACTGGATGGCGCCATAGACTTCGAGGGTGGTGAGGGGTCTGCCCCAGAGGGTGAGGCTGTCCAAAGGCACGAGGAATGATGCGGCGGCATGGTAGTCGGCCTCCTTGATGAGGGAGCTCAGCGCCTTCAGCGTGTTGTCTATCTCGCCTGTGGCGCTCAGCGTGGCCTTCCCCAGCTGCAACTCCACTTTGGCAAAGGGATTGAAGAACGAGGATGCCGTCAGGGTGTCGTGGGAGGTTGTGGTGTCGGCCCGCACGACGGCCTCGAGGCGCCGGGGTGTGATGCCGATGGTGATCTTCAGCGGGTTGCGCCAGCGGTGGTCGAGGTAGGCGTCGTTGGTCCAGAAGAGGGTGGCGCTGGCCTCGTTCCACAGTGCCGAGTCGGCGAAGCCGGTGAGGTAGGCCGACCGTTTCCAGCGGCTGTAGTCGGCTTCGAGGCCTAGCACGCCGGCGTTGATGACATGGGGTGTGCCGACGCGGAGGGTATCAGTAACCACGACGGTGTCGATGATATCGTCGTTCACCACCAGTGAGTCGCGCTCGCGTGTACGCTCCACCTGTCGTACGAAGTTGTAGCTGAAGCGTCCGAAGGCGTTATGTCGTAGGTGGTTGGAGCCCGAATTGTAGTAGCGCACCGGCAGACCTGCGAAGTTGTTCATCAGGTTGTCGGTGAAGTATCTGTCGTCCGACAGGCCGCCGTTCTCGCCCGTGGAGAACGACTGCCAGATGAATCCCGCCTGCGCCTGCATACGTGCGTCGTCGGAGAAATAGTTCGTCGTCACGTCGAGGTAGTGGTTCTTGGCATTTGTGCCCGAGATCACCCCTTCGGGGTTGATGAGCCGGTAGTTGACGGCCACGTTCCATCCGGGGATGATATTCTGTGTGTGAGCCACCTCCACCAGATAGTCCTTCTTCAGCGAGTTGTTGTAGGCCAGAACGGTGTAGGGGGTGAGCACCTGATAGAAGCGGATATTCGCCGGCGTCTTCAGGTATGCCGCGAACTCTTCGTCCTGTAGCTGGTAGGCGAGTCCGTTTGCCAGGGTGGGGAAGAGGCTCCAGTGCTGATGACCTGGCGACCCTTTGCTGAGGAAGTAGTTGTCGTTGAAGGCGTCGATGGGGTCGTTGCTGAACTGGACGCCTGTGGGATCCAGCGTAGGATTCCACAGCTCGTCAATCTTCACGGTATGAGTGTTATAGTGGAAGAAGAACACCTTTCTGCGGAGCACCGAGTCGGGCACCTCCTCATGGTATTCCAGTCCTTTGGTCGCCGACGTGTCGACGTAGGCGCTGTCGGCGTTGTTGTATGCGTTGTTGTTGTTGTTAGTCCTGTTGCTACGGCTGATGTTACGGCTGGTCTTCGGGATGTCGCCCGACGAGCGTTCGGAGGAGACGCCGAAAGGTGTCTGGGCCTGTACGGGTAGGGTCAAAGGCGAGAGGAAAAAGATGAAAAGGAACAATAAAATAGACCCTTTTCTCCTTCTCTTCTGGCACCTTATCTCCTTCATCCTCATGCCTGCAGGAATCTTTCCACATCCATGGCTGCGACGCATCCTTTGCCGGCGGCCACGATGGCCTGGCGGTAGTTGGGGTCGCACACGTCACCGGCGGCGAAGACGCCAGGCACGCTGGTCGCTGCCGACGGGTTCTGCACTTTGATATAGCCTTGCTCGTCGAGAGCTATCTGTCCGCCGAGGAAGTCGGTGTTGGGCTTGTGGCCGATAGCCACGAAGACCCCCGTGACGTCGATGGTGCGGTGGGCGCCCGTCTTGGTGTCCTCGAGCTCGAGTCCGGTGACGCCGTCGAGGTCGCTGCCCAGGATCTCTGCCGGACGGCTGTTCCAGCACATTTCGATCTTGGGGTTGGTGAGGACGCGGTGCTGCATGGCCTTCGAGGCGCGCAGCTCGTCGCGGCGGTGCACGAGGTAGACCTTCGAGCAGAGTGTCGAGAGGTAGTTGGCCTCCTCGCAGGCGGTGTCGCCGCCGCCGATGACTGCCACCTCCTGGTTCTTATAGAAGTAGCCGTCGCAGGTGGCGCATGCCGACACGCCCTCGCCGTAGAAGCGTTTCTCGCTCTCGAGGCCTATCCATTTGGCGCAGGCGCCGGTGGCGATAATGACGGTCTCTGCCTCGATCTCCACGCCGTGGTCGTCTTTCAGGTGGAAGGGGCGGTGGCTGAAGTCACACTCCACGATATAGCCCGTGCGCACGTCGCATCCGAAGCGCATGGCCTGCTTGCGCAGGTCTTCCATCATGGCGGTGCCGCTGATGCCCTCGGGATAGCCGGGGAAATTCTCGATCTCGGTGGTGATGGTCAGCTGGCCGCCGGGCTGCTCGCCTTCGTAGAGGAGGGGTTTGAGGTCGGCGCGACCGGTATAGATGCCCGCGGTGTAGCCTGCGGGACCGGAACCAATGATAAGGCAACGGGTCTTTTCCATATTCTTTAGTTATTACTATTTTACTTTATTACGTTTTTTCTTCAAGCTGAAATAAATCATGTAGGCGCCGCCGACGGCGATCACCACCGCCTGCTGTGAGCCCCAGAGCATCCATCCGCAGGCTGTGCCCACGGCGTTGCTGATGCCGTAGATGTCGGTGAGCCCCATCATCACCAGTGCCGGGTAGACGCCGATGCCGCCCTGCGAGAAGGTCATTCCCACCGAGCCGAAGAGGTACACCACGAAGGCTGCGCGGAGGCCCAGCCATGAGGTCTCGCCGAAAGCGTGGAAGATAATCAGGCCACCCAGGATGTAGAGCGAGTAGATCATCACGCTGTAGACGACAAACAGCACCGTGTTCTTCGCACCCATGTGGAGGATGCTCTTCACGCCGTCAATCATGCCGACCACCAGGTCGTTGATTTTGGCGAAGATGCCGATGTGCAGCAGCTTCTTCCAGAAGAGTTTGTAGAACACGAATGCCGCCACCGCCAGTGCTACCAGCACGATGATTATCAGCGTCATGCTGGGCAGGGTGCTGAACTTCTCCGACAGGGTGTCGTAGAGCCAGTCCTTGGCCTTGCCGAGCATCACCACCATGCCGAGGAGCACGATGGCTGCGAACGCCAGCAGGTCGATGATACGTTCTGTCACCACGGTTCCCAGCGACTTTTCCACGGGGATGCCCTCGCTGGTGCGGAGGGTGGCGCAGCGCATCACCTCGCCCGCCCGCGGGAAGGCCAGGTTGCCCAGGTAGGCCACTACCACCGAGCCGAAGGTGTGGTTCAGTGACGGGTTGAGGTTCAGTGGCTTGTAGAGCAGGCGCCACCGCAGGGCGCGTACCAGATGGCTCAGCAGGCTGCAGGCCATGGCCAGTGCCACCCACAGGTAGTCGGCATCCTTCATCGACTGCCATATCGCGCTCTTCTCTTCCTCGTCGAGTTTCAGTAGAAACCACCAGATGAAGAAGAAACCGATGCCGAGGAAGATGACCATCCTCAGAAGGTCTTTCCAGCGCTGTTTGCCACCTGCTGTCTGCTCAGTGCTCATATCTTGTTGTTTTTCGGGAATATCACCGTGGGGTGCCACTGCTTGGCTTCTTCGAAGTCCATCTGTGCGTAGGCGGCGATGATCAGCAGGTCGCCCACCTTTGCCTTGTGTGCTGCGGCACCGTTGATGCCGATGACGCCGCTGCCGCGTTCGCCGCGGATGGCGTAGGTGGCGAAGCGTTCGCCGTTGGTGATATTGTAAATCTCCACCTTCTCGTTCTCTATGATGCCGCTGGCTTCCAGCAGGGCCTCGTCGATGGTGATGCTGCCGATATAGTCGAGGTCGGCCTCTGTCACCGTCACGCGGTGGATTTTCGATTTCAATACTTCAATATACATCTCTTATTAAAAAAATATATCGTAAAAGAATTGTACTACCACGCCGTAGTAGCGGTAGCAGAGGTAGGCTGCCACAAACACCAGCGCCACAGTCACCCACGGCTTGCGCTGCTTGCGCTTGACGGTCTCGTGGAAGTCGAAGCGGCGCTTCATCTTCGTGTGCGCCTTCTTGTACTGCTCCACGCGCTCCGTGGCGTTGTCGGGCAACTCGCTCATGAGTTCTTGTCCGTTGGTCGAGAAGCGCGGTTTGTACTCGAAGCGACGTACTTTGCGCTTGCGGAACAGGTCCTTCCATGTCAGCTTGTCGCGCTCGGGGTTTTCCAGGTTGCGCACCCTCCGCTCGAAGTATTCCAGCTCCTCTTCGCTCACCCCCTTGGGGTTCTGCTCGTCGGCATACTTCTGCTTCAGGGCCTCCCAGCGCTCCTTCTGCGGGTCGTAGAAGCGGGGCTGGTAGTGGAACTGTCGCGGCTTGGGTATGTAAAACATGGGCATGGTGGTGGGGGAGTGTTTAGTGTTAAGTGTTTAGTGTTTAGTGTTTAGTGTTAAGTGGTTAGTGATGAGTGATGAATGATGAGTGATGAATTATGAGTGATGAGTGATGAGGGGTTAGGATTCGGTGATTACGTGGTCCATTTTGACGTCGAAGGGTTCGACGGGCACGTGCTCGATCATCTGGAAGTCGAAGGCCACGCCTATCTTCTTGGCGTTGGGTGTCGTCTTGAGCAGGCGGTCGTAGAAGCCGCGTCCGCGGCCCATGCGGTTGCCTTCGCTGTCGAAGGCCACGCCCGGCACGATGATGAGGTCGATGCGCTCCAGTGCCGTGAAGGCGGGCAGGCTGGCGTCGGGCTCGCCGATGCCGAACTGCTCGCCGGCCACCATGCACTCAGGACCGGTGTATTGGCGCAGAATCAGGTCGTCGCCATCCACGCAGGGGAGTAGTAACACCTTCTCTTTGTACCACTTGTTGACAAAGTCGTGGGTCTGCACCTCGTCGGTCATCGACCAGTAGAGCAGCACCGTCTTTGCCGACAGGAAGTCGGGCAGGGCCTCCACCTGACGCATGATGCCCTCCGACCGCCGGAGTTTCTCCTCCAGCGGCACCGCGCGCTTCAGCTCGCGAATCTGTTTCCTGACCTCGGATTTAGAAGACAATTCCATCATTTTACTTTGAAGACAAGAAAGACAAAAAAAGACAAATTACAACTTAGAAGGGTTATTCCATCTAGACCAGTGTCGTTTTGAAGACAAGAAAGACAACAAAAGACAAAAAGGATAGTGTATGTTATTGTTTTTCTTGTCTTTTCTTGTCTTTAAATCTTAGAAGGGCAGGTCGTCGTCGGGGTTCGAAGCCATCTGGGGAGCGGCGGCGAAGTTCGCCGGCTGCTCGGCGGGCTGTGCGGGAGCTGCGGGGGCGGCGGCAGGAGCTGCTGCTGCGGCGGGAGCGGCACCGGCCCAGTTGTAGCCGGCGGGGGCTGCGGGCATCTGGCCGGGGACGAAGGGCTGGATGCGCGAAGCGCGCAAGTCGGTGTACCACTTGTCGTTGAACTCGCGGCTCTCGGGCGAGAAGGTCACCTGCACCAGCGAACCCATCGGGAGGCTCTTGGCCATGGCCACGCGCTCTTCACCGAAAGCGGTGAAGGCCACCTTGCGGGGATAGTCGCCGTCGGTTTCGATAACAAAACCGCCGCGGATCCAGGGACCGCGGGCCGATTCACCCGACACCTCGGGCAGAAGCTGAATCAATTTGCCTGTAATTTCCATATCGTACTATTTTTATATTATTATTATTGTCAATAATTTAACCACCGACATTATGTCGGCTACAATCGTACAAAAATAGATAAAAAAATCGACCCCGCAAAATATTTTTTTCAACTCTTTCCCTACTGTCAAGGTACCGTCACCGTGCCATCGACCTACCAACACCGTATCATCTCCGACTGTAGTCGGACTATGGTAGGAGTTGGTACGGTGTTGGTACGGTGTTGATACGGTCTTGGTGTTAATTATCAGGCAGTTGTGAAAAGTGTTAAAATAGGGGTTTTTGATTCATTTTTTTTGTGTATTTTTGCATCCTGTTTTCGTAAATAATAATGTACCTATTATGAATATCACAACCACTCTCACTCAGGCTGTTGCCGACGCTCTGAAGAATCTCTACGGCATCGATGCCGATGCCAAAACCATCGTCCTGCAGGACACCCGCAAGGAGTTCAAGGGCGACTACACGCTCGTCGTGTTCCCTTATGTGAAACAGGCCCGCAAGTCACCCGAGGCGGTGGCTGGCGAGATTGGCGAGGCCGTGAAGGCCGCGCTGCCCGAGGTCGAGGGCTATAACGTCATCAAGGGTTTCCTCAACTTCGAGGTGGCTGATTCCTACTGGACCTCCTTCGTGGCCGAGAAGGCTGCCGACACCTCCTTTGGCATAGCCAAGGCTAATCCTGATGAGTCTCCAGTAGTGGTTGAATATAGCAGTCCTAACACTAATAAGCCGTTGCACTTAGGTCATATCCGCAACAACCTGTTGGGTTGGTCTGTGAGTCAGCTGTTGGCGGCCAACGGTGCCAACGTGAAGAAGGTGAACCTGGTGAACGACCGTGGCATCCACATCTGCAAGAGCATGCTGGCCTGGATGCGTTATGGCAATGGCGAGACCCCCGAGAGCAGCGGCATGAAGGGCGACCACCTGGTGGGCAAATACTATGTGGAGTTCGACAAGCACTACAAGGACGAGGTCAAGCAGCTGATGGAGAGTGGGGTAGAGGAGGAGCAGGCCAAGCGTGAGGCTCCGATGATGGTGGAGGCCCAGAGCATGCTCAAGCGCTGGGAAGAGGGTGACAAGGAGGTGCGCGACCTGTGGGAGAAGATGAACGGCTGGGTGTATGCCGGCTTCGACGAGACCTACCGCCGTCTGGGTGTCGGATTCGACAAGATATACTATGAATCAAATACTTATCTGCTCGGCAAGGAACTCGTCAACAAAGGCTTGGAGCTGGGTGTGCTGTTCCGCAAGGAGGATGGCTCGGTGTGGTGCGACCTGACGGGTGACGGCCTCGACCAGAAGCTCTTGCTCCGCAAGGACGGCACCAGCGTCTACATGACGCAGGATCTCGGCACCGCGCTGTTGCGCCACAAGGACTTCGGCGCCGAGAGATTGATATATGTGGTTGGAAACGAACAAGATTATCACTTTAAAGTTTTAAAACTCATCCTCGGCAAGCTGGGCTTTGAGTGGGCCGACAAGGTGTACCACCTCAGCTACGGCATGGTGGAGTTGCCCAACGGCAAGATGAAGAGCCGCGAGGGTACGGTGGTGGACGCCGACGACCTCATCGACGAGATGGAGAAGACCGCCGAGGAGATGAGCCGTGAGAAAGGCAAGAACGACGAGCTGAGTGCCGAGGAACAGAAACATCTGTATCATATCCTCGCCCTGGGCGCCCTGAAATACTTCATCCTCAAGGTGGATCCGACCAAGAACATGCTGTTTAATCCCGCCGAGAGTATCGACTTCAACGGCAACACCGGCCCGTTTATCCAGTACACCCATGCTAGAATCAAGAGTATCGTGCGCAAAGCCGGAGAAAGTGGTCAGTGTTCAGTGTTTAATGTTCAGTTGAATGAGAAGGAGAGGGGAGTTGTGAAGGTTTTGCATGCGCTGCCTGAGACCGTTGCCGCTGCCGCCGCAGCCTACAGTCCCGCCATGGTGGCCAACTATGCCTATGAGCTGGCCAAGGCCTTCAACAGCTTCTATCAGGATACGCCCATCCTGAAAGAGGAGAATGCCGAGCTGAAGCATTTCCGTGTGCAGCTCTGCGCCATGGTGGCCAACGCTTTGAAGAACACGATGAATATCCTCGGTATCGAGGTGCCGGAAAGAATGTAAGTTGAATTGAAAATTGAGAATTGAAAATTGAAAACTTTTAGTTGGAAACAGGAGACGGCGGCGTATCTTTGTGACCGCAAGGACCGCCTGCAGCCGTGGGCGGCGGTGAGGCTCTGTCAGGAGATTTCCGAGGCCCACAGTCGCGCCATGGGCGTTGGCTACGAGGAACTTATGCAGAGGAACAGCATCTGGATACTCTCGCGCGCGTACTATAATATATATAAGAGGCCTGCGGCCTTCGAAAAGGTTATGTTAAGTACGTGGTCGCGTGGCACCGACGGCTTGTTCGCGTTCCGCGACTACCGGATGACCAACGAGGCCGGCGAGACGCTGCTCACCGGCACCACATACTGGCCGATGATAGATTTTACTACCCGCAAGCCGCTCCGGCTGAAGGAGATCATGGCCAACTACGAGTGCTGCACGGACGAGGCCACGGACCACAGCGTCCTGGAGCGTCTGAGACTGCCGGACATGTGCGATCCCGACGGATGCTTCGAGCAGCCAGCGCGCTATTCGATGATAGACCACGCACAGCATGTCAACAACGCTGAATATGTCAGGCTGCTGTTCGACAGTCTGATGCAGACAGATTTCGATCTGGACAAGCCGTTCAGTGTGGAGATAAATTATCAGCACGAAACACAACCTGACGATACGCTCTCAGTTTTGCGTAAACAGGACAATGATGCTACCTGGTTCCAAATATTGAATTCTCGTGGAGTTAGCGTGGTGGCTAGAGTAATGGTTAATGGTTAATGATTAATGATTATAGTTTTGCTCCAGCCCTCTGCACAATTCCTTGCTTGCGTTGCAGGCCGTGACCAGAGGTCAGGCAGATAGATAATAGTTAATAGATAATAGATAATAGTTATGGCTGGCGCGGACTGGGTTTTGCGCCAGTTTTTTTATTTATATATTTTTAACTAATATAGGGGTTATGTTAAGTAGAATATATTGGAGTATACCCACACTAATGTGCGAGGTTGTCCCCACACTCGCGTGCGGGGTTACTGAGGGCTTGTGTCTCCGACACAAATAAAATGCATTAGCATCAGCAATTATAATGCTGATCTTATAAGGGAATCTTTGTCGATGTGGCAGTCGGCTTTGAGTTGTGGGACGCTGCCGTGGGTGACGAATTCGTCTGGGATGGCCAGCACGGTGATGTGTGCCGCCTGTTCGGGATGATGCTCCGTGAAGTAGCTCTCCACGGCTTCGCCGAAGCCGCCTAATTTCGTGCCGTCCTCGACGGTGATGATTCTGCGGAATCCTTTTGACGCAACCTCGTCGAGCAACTGGGTGTCCAGCGGCTTGAGGAACCGCATGTCGTAGACGGCGGCCGAGAGGCCTTGTTTCTGGAGTTCTTCTGCTGCGGCGACAGCATCGTTGCCGGGGTGTCCGAGGCTCAGGAAAGCCACGTCGCTCCCCTCTCTGACACAGCGACCCTCCCCTATTGTGAGTTCCTGCATGGGCGACTGCCAGTCGCTGTAAACGCTTGAACCACGGGGATATCGGATGACTATGGGACCATGGTTGGGCAGCTGTGCGGTATACATCATATTGCGCAGCTCGTGGTCGTCCATAGGTGCGCAGATGGTGAGGTTCGGGATGGGTCTGAGGGCTGCGAGGTCGAAGACGCCGTGGTGTGTGGGGCCGTCGTCGCCCACGAGGCCTGCCCTGTCGAGGCATAGCACCACGGGCAGCTGCTGCAGTGCCACGTCGTGGATGATCTGGTCGTAGGCGCGCTGGGCGAAGGAGGAGTAGATGTTGCAGAACGGCACCATGCCCTGTGCCGCCAGGCCGGCGGCGAAGGTCACGGCATGCTGCTCGGAGATGCCCACGTCGAAGACGCGGTCGGGCATCTGCTCCATCATGAGGTTCAGCGAACAGCCCGTGGCCATGGCCGGCGTGATGCCCACGATGGCGGGGTTCTTCTCGGCCAGCTCGATGATGGTGCGGCCGAAGACCTCCTGGTACTTTAAGGGGTGAGTGAGTGATGAGTGATGAGTGATGAGTGTGCGCTCGCCGGTCTCGGCGTCGAAGAGGCCGGGGGCGTGGTAGACGATGGGGTTCTGCTCGGCCTGCTTGAGTCCCCTACCCTTGCGTGTCACCACGTGGAGCAGCACCGGGCCGTTCATATCCTTCAGTCGGGAGAGTATCTCGGTGAGGTGGACGATATCGTGTCCGTCGACGGGTCCGAAATAGCGGATGCCGAGAGCCTCGAAGAGGTTGGTGCTGCCGAGGGCTATGGTCTTGGCAACCTTGGTCATCCGTTGGAAGACCCCTTTCGAGCGTTGGCGCAGGCCCTCGCCGGAGTCGAGGCGCTGCCACACCTGCTCTTTGAGGCGGTTGTAGCGAGGCGACGAGGTGATGCGCATGAGGTAGTTGTTCAGACCTCCCACGGCCTTGTCGATGGAGATGCCGTTGTCGTTGAGTATCACCAGGATATTGGCCTTGGAGAGACCCACGTTGTTGAGGGCCTCGAAGGCCTCGCCGCCGGTGAGCGAGCCGTCGCCGATGACGGCGATATGCTTGCGTGAGGTGTTGCCCTGCATGCGCGACGCCACGGCCATGCCGAGGGCTGCGGAGATGGAGGTGGAGCTGTGGCCAGTGCCGAAGGCGTCGTAGGGGCTCTCGCTCATCTTGGGGAAGCCGCTGATGCCGCCGTAGGTGCGTACGGTGGAGAAGGCCTCACGCCTGCCGGTGAGAATCTTATGGGTGTAGGCCTGGTGCCCCACGTCCCAGATGAGTTTGTCGTCGGGAGTGTTGAAGACATAATGGAGTGCCACGGTGAGCTCGACGGTGCCGAGGCTCGAGGCCAGGTGGCCGGGGTGTGTCGACAGGGTGTTGACGATATAGGAGCGCAGTTCGTCTGCGACGGCTTGCAGTTCGCCGGGTTGCAGTTGTTTGAGGTCGGCGGGAGTATTGATATCTGACAAATGCATTTGTCTTAACTACTTAACTACTGTCTACTTAACTACTTGAAATTATAGGCCGGGGCTGTTTTGGGCAGCGGGGAGAAGTCTTTGTTGAGTTTCTTGTCTTTCAGTCGTCCCTGGGCGCCGTTGCGCAGCTCCCATTTGCCGTCGGCCCAGGCGTAGGCCAGCTCGACGCCCGACGGCACATAGTATTGGAAGAGTCCTTCCATGCCGGGGACCTGGGCTTCCACCTCGTCGAAGATGATCATCTTCTCCTTGTGTTCCTTCACCACGTCGACGGTATGGTAGCGGTTGGTGCCCTTCACCTTCTCGCGTTTTTTCTCCACCTGCTGGACGTACTGTGTCTCGTAGGAGAGGTTGACCATGGCGTCGTTGGTGTATTCGAGGACGATGCGACGTTGGTTGCGCATGCGGCGGAACAGTGGGGCGCCGAACTGAGGTATGCCGTTGCGGAACGTCACAGGCTCGATGATTTTGCGCTCGGTGATGTTGTCCACGCCGTTCCATCCGAGGAGCGTGTAGTAGGTGTGGCCGCTGGCGGTGGTCTGGATGATCTCCTGGTAGACGGCCCCGAGCCATTGGTCGGCCGAGAGCACCGTCTCCTCGCGGTTCATGATCTCGTCGGACTTGTCGTGGAGCAACAGGTATTCGTACTCCTCCTCGCGCTCGTTGTAGAACTGTATGGCGCCGAAGCATTCGAACTCGCCGTTGTCGCGTATCACCGCCCAGGTGAAGATGCGGAGGAGTCCGTCGGGCGATGTCAGCACCGAGGCGTAGGATGGCAGCTGCCATTTCCACTTCTCCGAGTCTTCCTCGTCGAGGGCTTTGGACAGCAGCTGTATAGCCTCTTCCGAAGCCAGGTAGCGCTCGTTGTCGGTGGGTGCCGCGGCCACGTGCTCGATCAGTGCCGACAGGCGGCTCTGGTAGCTCTGCATCAGTGCTTTGTCTTGCGCTGAGCAAAATGAAAAATGAAAAATGAAAAATGAAAATAGGCTGGCGCATAAGATTTTGCGTAGCCGTACAGCGGTGGCCGGATGCTTCATTCTTAATTCTTTATTCTTCATTACTTCTATTTAACGCGATAGCGCGCGAAATATTTTATTCGCGCGCGAAATTTTTGCCATTCCAGAAATTATGCGTATCTTTGCAGTTCGAAGAAAGCAATACTATGACACAGCAGAACGCTATACAACTCTTTGAAGGGAAACAGGTTAGGATTGCCTGGAATGAGGAGGAGGAGAAATACTATTTCTCTATCGTGGATGTGGTGCAGATACTGACCGAGCAACCCACAACGCGCAAGGCGAGCACCTACTGGGCAGTAGTCAAGAACCGCCTGAAAGAGGAAGGTGCTGATGAGTTGCTTACAAATTGTAAGCAACTGAAACTACCAGCTGCTGACGGCAAGAACTACAAGACCGATGTGGCTGATTTACAGCAGATGCTGCGCATAATCCAATCCATCCCTTCCAAGAAAGCCGAACCCATCAAGCAGTGGCTCTCCGAGGTGGGCGCACAGCGCATAGATCAGATGATTGATCCGTAGTTGACCTTCCAGATGGCCGTCGACGACTACCGTCGTCAGGGGTATAGCGAGCGTTGGATAGAGAACCGACTAAAGTCACCCTATTTTTTAATGTGAAGAGGGGCCGTCATGCGTGGCGGCCTCTTTTTTATGCGCCGGTGGAGGGGATGGGGCGATGGGCGAGGTGGCGTTTCTGCGAGACGCGGAGAGGAGGAGGTGGTGCTTGGTACCCCACACTTCCGTATGGGGTTACTGAGGGAACGTCCCTACGGGACGAATAAGAGGGTGGGTATACGCATGGCGTGGTTTTTTGCTGGATTTGAATCAGCGGTGCTCAATGCCATTACTTACGGTCAGGCAGATTGAAAGCACGTCCCTACGGGACGAATCAATAAAAAAATATTTTGCTATGTCGCTTTCTTTTCCTATCTTTGCATTTTTATTGTACGTATAAAAGATGACGAAGAACAACATTGACAATCTGATAGTCATTGGCGACAGGGTGCTGATAGAGCCTTCGATGGCCACGAAGAAGACCAAAGGGGGCCTGCTGCTGCCTGCCGGCTATCAGGAGAAAGAGGATGTGCAGACGGGCTATATCCTCAAGTGTGGTCCCGGCTACCCCCTACCCTCTTCTTCCGACGGCGAGGACTGGAACCCCGCCGACCGCGAGCCGCGCTACCTGCCTCTGCAGGTGCGTCCCGGCGACATGGCTATCTTCCTGCTGAAGAACGCCGTGGAGATAAAATACGACGGCAAGAAATACTTCATCGTGCCGCAGAACGGCATACTGATGGTGGAAAGAGAAGAATTCTGATTGCTTGAATGTTTGAATGCGTTAATGCTTGAGTGAGTGCTACGCAGTCAAATTATTCAAACAATCAAACAATCAAGCAATCAAACAATAAATAAAAATGACATCTAACGAGATAAGAAAAGCCTTTTTAGACTATTTTGAGAGTAAGGGTCACCATGTGGTGCCCAGCGCCCCCATGGTCATCAAGAACGACCCGACGCTGATGTTCACCAACGCCGGCATGAACCAGTTCAAGGATATCTTCCTGGGCAACCAGCAGCGCCAGTGGCCCCGCGCCACCGACAGCCAGAAGTGCCTCCGCGTCAGCGGCAAGCACAACGACCTCGAAGAGGTGGGCCACGACACCTACCACCACACGATGTTCGAGATGCTGGGTAATTGGTCGTTTGGCGACTACTTCAAGAAAGAGGCCATCGCATACGGCTGGGAGTTCCTCACCGAGGTGATGAAGATCAACAAGGACTGGCTCTATGTCACCGTCTTCGGCGGCGACGAGAAGGAGGGTCTCGAGATGGACATGGAGGCCTACAACTTCTGGAAAGAGCATATCAGCGAGGACCGTATCCTGCGCGGCTCCAAGAAGGACAACTTCTGGGAGATGGGCGACCAAGGTCCCTGCGGTCCCTGCTCCGAGATACACGTGGACATCCGTCCCGACGAAGAGAAGGCCAAAGTGCCCGGCAAAGACCTCGTGAACAAGGACAACCCCCAGGTCATCGAGATATGGAACCTCGTCTTCATGCAGTTCAACCGCAAAGCCGACGGCACCCTGGAGCCGCTGAAGGCCAAGCATATCGATACCGGTATGGGCTTCGAGCGCCTCTGCATGGTGATGCAGGGCAAGCGCAGCAACTACGACACCGACGTGTTCCAGCCCCTCATCCAGGAGATTGCCGCCAAATGTGGCAAGAAATACGGTGACAACGAGGATGCCGACATCGCCATGCGTGTCTGCGCCGACCACCTGCGTGCCGTGAGTTTCAGCATCGCCGACGGTCAGCTGCCCTCGAACGTGAAGGCCGGCTACGTCATCCGCCGCATCCTGCGTCGTGCCGTGCGCTACGGCTACACCTTCCTCGGCTTCACCGAGCCTTTCATCAACACCCTCGTCCCCACCCTCGTGGGTCAGATGGGTCACCAGTTCCCCGAACTCAAGAAGCAGCAGGAGCTCATCCAGCGCATCATCCTCGAAGAGGAGCAGGCTTTCCTGCGCACGCTGGCCGGCGGCATCAAGCGCTTCAACGACTATCTGGGTGCGCAGACGTCCTCGTCTGCCAAGATTATAGACGGAGCCTTCGCCTTCGAGCTCTTCGATACCTATGGCTTCCCCATCGACCTCACGCAGCTGATGGCCGGCGAGAAAGGATGGACGGTGGATATGGCGGGCTTCGAGAGAGGTCTGCAGGAGCAGAAAGAGCGCTCGCGCGGTGCCGCGAAAGTGGAGAGTGACGACTGGCAGGAGCTGCTGCCGGGTGTGGAGGAGGAGTTCGTGGGCTACGACATGCTCGAGGCCGACGTGCGTATCGCCCGTTACCGCAGGGTAAAAGCCAAAGACAAAGAGTTCTACCAGCTGGTCTTCGACCGCACCCCCTTCTATGGCGAGAGCGGCGGACAGGCAGGCGACACCGGCGAATTGAAAATTGAAAATTTAAAATTGAAAATTGTCAATACGAAAAAAGAGAACGGGCTGATTGTTCACATTGTTGACGCAGAAGAGTTCTCTGCCCTCAATTCTCAATTCTCAATTCTCAATTCTCAATTCAAAGCATCCGTGGATGCATATAAGCGTCAGGCGACAGCCTGCAACCACTCGGCCACGCACCTGATGCACTATGCTCTGCGCCAAGTCCTGGGCGACCATGTGGAGCAGAAGGGCTCGAGTGTCGACGCCGACCGTCTGCGTTTCGACTTCAGCCACTTCGCCAAGCTCAGCCATGAGGAGATCCGCGACGTGGAGCGCCGCGTCAACGCGATGATACGTCAGTGTCTGCCCCTCGAGGAGCACCGCGCCATGCCCATCGCCGAGGCCCAGAAGCTGGGCGCCATGGCCCTCTTCGGCGAGAAATACGGCGACAAGGTGCGTGTGGTGAAGTACGGCCCCAGCATCGAGTTCTGCGGCGGTACCCATGTGGCCAACACCGGCATGATTGGTTCCTTCCGTATCGTCGCTGAGGGTGCCATCGCCGCCGGCATGCGCCGTATCGAGGCCGTCACCGCTGCCGCTGCCGAGCGTTATGCCGACGAGCAGCAGGAGATGATAGCGTCGCTCACCGACATGTTCAAGGGTACCAAAGACCTGGCTGCTTCCATCGCCAAGCTGCAGGAAGAGAATGGAAAATTGAAAATTGAAAATGGAAAATTGAAAGAGGAAAAGGCCGCTGGTGTAGCTAAGAGCTTTGCCGACAGGCTGAAGGCCTCCCCCATCCTCGTCGAGCGTGTCGATTTCGACGTCAACACCGTCAAGGATGCCATGATGGCCCTCCGCAACGACAACCCCGACATGGCCATGGTGCTGGGCAGTGTCACCGACGGCAAGCCCGCCCTGCTCATCGTGCTGGGACAGAGCCGTGTGGATGGTGGCCTGAATGCCGGACAGATGGTGCGCACCCTCGGTAAGGAGATACAGGGTGGTGGCGGCGGACAGCCCCATTTCGCCACCGCCGGAGGCAAGAACCCCGACGGCCTCGACAAGGCCCTGGCACTGGCGAAAACCTTGATTGAGGCGTAATAACGTAATAACGTGATTACGAAATAACGAATAACGAAAACCTTTAAAACAACAATACTATGGATTTACAGACCATCACAAGCCTGATGCTTTCGTCCGACTACAAGGACAGAATGAAAGCCGAGTACTATCATCTGATGAACCGCAAGGAGAATCTTGAAGCCGTCATCAAGCTGTGGGACAGCGGCAAGCTGCCCTTCACTCCCGACTGCCCCCGCAGTATCTACGACCTGCAGCTCCGTGCCATGAACGACTACAAGGCCGTGCTCGAAGCCCGCGCCAAAATCGAGAAGATAGTCCTCTAAGGAGCCGGGAACCGTTATGCCATTGACCTTCGACCTCAAAGCCACCTGCAGCGATGCCCGTGCGGGCGTCATCCATACCGACCACGGCGACATTGAGACCCCTATTTTCATGCCCGTCGGTACCGTCGGTTCAGTTAAAGCAGTGCATCAACATGAGTTGCGTAATGATATTGGTGCTCAGATTATTCTAGGTAATACCTATCACCTCTATTTGCGTCCGGGATGCGACCTGCTGCGACAGGCCGGAGGACTGCATAAGTTCAATGGATGGGAGCGTCCGTTGCTCACCGACAGCGGCGGCTTTCAGGTCTTCTCGTTAGCTGACAACCGCAAAATCAAGGAGGAAGGCTGCACGTTCAGAAGTCATATCGACGGCAGCAAACACCTCTTCACGCCCGAGAGCGTGATGGACATCGAGCGCATCATCGGAGCCGATATCATGATGGCCTTCGACGAGTGTGCCCCGGGCGACAGTGACCACCGCTATGCCAAACGTTCAATGGAACTTACGCACCGTTGGCTCGATCGTTGCATTAAGCGTTTCAACGAGACGAAACCTCTCTACGGACACCACCAGGCGCTCTTCCCCATCGTGCAGGGCTGCCAGTATGAGGATTTGAGAAAAATCTCTGCCGAGTATATCGCCAGCAAGGACCCCGAAGGCTGCGCCATCGGCGGTCTTGCCGTGGGCGAGCCCACCGAGGTGATGTACCAGATGATAGAGATTGTCAACGCCATCCTTCCCAAGGACCGTCCGCGCTACCTGATGGGTGTCGGCACCCCGCAGAACCTCCTTGAGGCCATCGAGCGCGGCGTGGACATGTTCGACTGTGTGATGCCCACCCGCAACGGCCGCAATGGCCTGTTGTTCACCGCCGAAGGCACCATCAATATCAAGAACAAGAAGTGGGAGAGCTGCTTTGAACCCATCGACCTCACCTCCTCTGCCGAGGCCGATCGGGTATACACCCTCGCCTATCTGCATCATCTCATCCGTGCCGAGGAAATCCTCGGACTGCAGATATGCTCCATCCACAACCTACGATTTTATTTATGGCTTGTCGGCGAAGCCCGCCGCCATATCCTTGCCGGTGACTATGCCACCTGGAAAGGCGCTATGGTACAGAAGCTTGGTCGCCGCCTATAACCTATCAAATCCGCATCAACACCGTACCAACACCGTATCATCTCCTACCATAGTAGGAGTTGGGTAGGAGTTGGTACGGTGTTGGTAGGGTCTTCGTAGGTGGAAATGAGGAAGTTGGGTGGTGGTGTTGAATAGTTGTTGATATTTATACTTTCGCGGGGGGCTGGCGCGCACGTATTATTTGTATTTTTGTACACTAAAAAACATGTGCACAAATGTTTGACTTTTCTTTGTTTCTGACTGATAAACAATCTATTGGTTTTGCTATCCTCATGGTGTTGGCAATGATTATTTGCTGCCTCTACTATGGGCTGATTTATTTCCGTGTGGGTCGCTGGCAGCGCAATGTGCCTGCCGGCGAGGGCTCCGGAAACCTCTCGAAGGAGGTCCTTCCTCCTGTCTCCGTGGTCCTTACGGCCCGCAATGATGCCTCCTGGCTGAAGGAGAATCTGGTGTACCTGCTCGAGCAGGACTATCCCGACTTCGAGGTGGTAGTGGTGGATTACCTGAGCCATGACGACACCCAGTTTGTCCTTAAGTTGCTGAAGGATTATTATCCCCACCTGAAGGTCGTGCCCTTCAAGGAGGATGTCAACCTCTTCCAGGGGAAGAAATATCCGCTGTCGATAGGCATCAAGAGTGCCAAGAACGACATCTTGCTGCTGGCCGACCCCGACTGCACGCCGAAGAACATGCAGTGGCTGCGTGGCATGGCTAAAGGATACCTTAACAAGGAAACGCAGATTGTGCTGGGCTTCTGTGGGTTGAAGCGCACCAAGGGTCTGCTCAGCCTCATGCAGCAGTATGACAACCTCTGCTACAGCTCCAATTACCTTGGATGTGCCCTCTTGGGTCATCCCTATACCGGCAGCGGGCGTAACCTGAGTTATCGACGCAATTTCTTCTTCAAGCAAGGCGCCTTCATCAACCACTACAATGTCGCCGGTGGCTCGGACGATCTCTTTGTGTATCAGAATGCCGAGAAGGGCAATACGGCGGTGTGTATAGGCAGCGACGCCTGTCTGAGCACGGAGCCCAAGAAGAGCTTCGGCCAGTGGCATCGTCAGCGTCTGGACCGTGTGTCGACGCGCAACCGCCACAGTGTGAAGAGCCGTCTGATGGAGGATGTGCTGCCGCTGGCCAACGTGGCCTTCTATGCCATGGCGGTGCTTTTGCTCTTGGCGGGCACCCTCCCATGGACGGTGGTGGCCATCGCGGTGTTGTTGAAATGGGGATGGCAGATATTCTCGTTTGCCCAGCTGTGCAAACGGTTTGACGGTGGTCTGACCTACTTGGCGGCACCTTTTTTAGAAATTTATTTTATCATTGCAAATACTATTTTGGTCTTAACGCCGTTAGATAACAATAGAAAATTCGGGAAATAAAGTTTCTTGAATACAGGTTGTTGGTTATCGAATCGTTGCAACAATGGAAGCCAATTGCGAACAAAATAGTCGTCTGCAGCGTGACTATCAGTTAGTTTGCGAGGCCCGCGACAAGGGCAGCCATCGGGCGTATGCCGACTTGATGGCGTCTTATCGTGAGCCGTTGTACTTGTTGTTGCTTCGCATGACGAGGAACACCACCACGGCGTCGGATCTGACGATGGAAACCTTCAGCAAGGCTTTCCTTCAGCTGAATCGCTACGCCCCCACGGGGACCTTCAGTTCGTGGCTTTTTTCCATCGGCGTGAACACCTATATCGACCATCTGCGCAAGCGCAAGATCGACACGGTGTCGCTGAACAGCATCACGCGTACCGGTGAGAACGATTTTATCGAATACCAGATACCGTCGTCGCAGCCGAATCCCGAGGAGATGATGATCCGCATGCAGCGCGATGCCGCGCTGAAAGAGATTGTGTCGCAGCTGAAAGCGCCCTATCGCCAGATTGTGGAACTGCGCTACTATGAGGACCTCTCCTACGAGGAGATTGCCGAGCGGCTCAAGTTGCCGCTGGGCACGGTGAAGGTGCGACTGATGAGAGCCAAGGCACTGCTGACCAGTATAGTGGAGAAAAGAGGAGGGGAAATTTAGTGAGGAGTGAGGAGTGAGGAGTGATGAATTATGAATGATGAATTATGAGTGATGAGTGATGAATTATGATTTATGAGTTATGAGTGAGGAGTGATGAATATTAAATTATGAAACGGGTATTGATGATCATAGGGACTTTGTTGATATCGTCGGCTGCGATGGCCGACGGGTTGAAGACGTCGTCGGAGGCCTCTGCTGCCGACGACGGTGTTCCGAGGCGTCGGACGACCGGACTTTCAGTCTTCGCCAACGCCGGTGCCCTCTGGGCCGACGACGTCAATGCCAATTTCTATTCCGGTCGTCCTGAAAATGCAAATACCATCAACCGTGTTCTTTACAGTGAAACCTACGGCAACAAAATATGGGCAGACCTGAAGACTGCCGGGCTCATCTCGTCGGCCATCGGAAGCAAGAACGAGCTTCAGGTGGTCGAGTACCCCGAGATGTACTACCGTACGTCTCTGCAGTATGGTCTGGGTTTCCGTTATGATTATGAGAGTGGTTTCGGCTGGTTGCTGCGTTTCGACATAGCACGTGCCCAAGCCATCGGTGCCTTCAACCTCAGCAGTACCAATGGTACGGGTATCCTCACCAACAACGGCCGCTATATCCGTTGTGGCATCCTGGGCAACGAGGACCGTATCAACATAGACTTCGCGTTGTCGCGCACTGCCTACCTCGGCAACAACCTCTGCTTGGAGGTGGACCTCGGCGTCAGCCTGAACAATACCAAGGTGCGGGAGAACCTGATGGAGATTGCCGGGGCGAACTACAGCATCCTCGACATTTGGGGTGGGCAGTCGCCCAGCTCCTATACGGGCACTTATGAATATGTCAACCAGGGAGGCCTGGGCTGGGGTGTCTTCATGAGTGGTTTCATCGGCTACGAGATGGAGGGTGTAGGCGCCATCAAGGCGGGCTACACTTGCCATCACTCGAAAATCACCCTCGAAGGCTATACCGCCATGGGATGGGTGCATTGTCTGACAGTAAGATTTGAAATCAATAACTTTAGTTTTTTATAAATGATAACCTTTACCAAATTAGCAGAAAGCGACCATTCGCATTTTGCGCAAGAGTTGTTCGAAGAGGCGTTTCCCGAGCAGGAGCGCCCGCCCTTCTCTAGTCTCCGGCATAGAGATGCCGGCAAATTCCATTTCCTCGTGGCCGAGAACGGCGACGACCCGGTGGGCATCCTGACCTACTGGACTTTCGAAGACCTTATCTATATAGAGCATTTCGCCATAGCGGAAGAGCTGCGTAACCAGGGACTTGGCAAGGCGGCGTTCCTCAACTTCCTCTCGCAGCAGCAGGAGCAAGTGGTGCTCGAGGTGGAGCACCCCAACACCGAGGAGGCTGACCACCGTGTCGAATTCTATGCCAGCATGGGCTTCTTCCAGAATCCCCAAGAATATGTACAACCTCCTTATCGTGAGGGCGGTAAAGAGGTCCCGATGATTATCATGTCGAAATATGAGCTTGACGATGACGAATTTTGTGAAATTAGGGACCTTTTATATAGGGAAGTGTACGGAATAAATTGAAAATCGAGAATGGAAAATTGAAAAATTATTCTGTACAATCGATTGAAAGATAGTAAGGTGTAGGATTGCTGAAAAAATAATTGAAAAAAAATTTGGTCAGTATCTAAAAAGTTCGTACTTTTGCACCCGATTTCGAGAGAAAAAGAGTAGAAATCGAAGATGGCTCCTTAGCTCAACTGAATAGAGCATCTGACTACGGATCAGAAGGTTGCAGGTTTGAATCCTGCAGGAGTCACAAGGAAGAGAGAACAGCGATGTTCTCTCTTTTTTATTTAAAAAAAATTTGGCCATGTGGGGCAAAGTATGTATTTTTGCAAATCAAATCATGGAGACATGAAAAAGGGTATTACCATAATAATGTTGTTTCTAGCCTTCACTCTCACGGCGTTAGCCCGTGTAGAGGGTGATACGTTGTGGACGGGCCGGATGGTGGAGTTTGTGGAGAACCTGGGCCAGTGGGATTCGAGGGTGAGATTCGAAGCGCAGCTGCACGACGGTGCCTTATTCCTCGAGGAGGAGGGTGTGATGGTGGCGCTGAGGGAGCGTCATGGCCATCCCGGAATGGGAGCAGGTGACGGCGTCGGAGACCGCGGACATGCCTATAGGATGCGCTTCGTTGGCGGGACGTCTGTTGTGCCTATGGGCAGCGAACGTCAGGAAGGCTACAGCAACTACTACCTTGGTGACGACCCGGCGCGGTGGCGCTCGAAGGTGGGCAGTTATGCCGCGGTGCGTTACGACGAGATATGGCCCGGCGTGTCGTTTGAACTCTTTGGCGGCCAGAAGATATTGAAATACAACTTTATTGTAGAGCCTGGCGCCGATGCTTCGCAGATAGTGATGGAGTATGAGGGAGTCGACGACATGCACGTGAGCGGCAAGACCGGCGCTCTTATCATCGAGACCTCTGTGCGCGATATCGTGGAGTCGAAGCCATACGTCTATCAGGTCTATGGCGCGGGTGACGAGGTGCAGATAACGAGCCGTTGGAAGGTCAAGGAAGTGGAGAGTGGAAAATGGAGAGTGTGGATTGAACTTGGCGAGTACAACCATAATAAGAAGTTGATTATCGACCCCCTGCTGCTGTTCTCCACCTACACGGGTTCCACCGCCGACAACTGGGGCACTACGGCGGCCTACGACTCTGAGAAGAACGCCTATACGGCAGGCCTGGTGTTCGGCACGGGCTATCCTGTGTCGACGGGTGCCTACCGAGTGACGCCGGCAGGCGGCGTGGATGTGGGAATCTTCAAGTTCGACGCCACAGGCCAGAACCGCCTCTTCGCCACCTACCTGGGTGGCTCGTCGGCCGACATGCCGCACAGCCTCTTCGTGAACACCTTCGACGAGCTGATAGTCTTCGGTACCACGGGCTCCACTGATTTCCCCGTGACCGCCGGCGCTTACCAGACGACGCACGGGGGCGGCACACAGGTGGACTATGAGCGTGCGTCGGACATCCGTTTCAGCAATGGCAGCGACATCTTCGTCAGCCGTCTGAGTGCCGACGGCAGCCAGCTCCAGGCTTCGACCTATGTGGGTGGCTCGGGCAACGACGGACTGAACTACTATCAATATTTCAATACGGGCAGCAACCCCTATGCCGTCATCATGGGCGGCAACGATTCGCTATACTATAATTATGGTGACGGTGCCCGTGGCGAGATTATCACCGACAACCTGAACAATGTCTATGTGGGGAGCACGACGATGAGCTCGGATTTCCCCACCACGGCCGGCAGTGTGCAGCCCGTCAGTGGCGGCGCCCAGGAGGGTGTGGTCTTTAAGCTGGACCACAACCTGAAGAATATGCTCTGGAGCACCTATCTGGGTGGTTCCGGCAACGACGCTGTCTATTCCATCGATGTCGACAGCTCCTATAACCTGCTGGCCTGCGGCGGTACGGGAAGTACCAACTTCCCCGTGACGGCCACGGCCTGGCAGCAACACTATGGTGGCGGCTCGGCCGACGGCTTCGCCTGCAAGATATCCTCCAACGGCGAGCGCCTGATGGCGTCGACCTTTGTGGGTGACGAGGCCTACGACCAGCTCTATTTTGTACGTACCGGAAAACGTGACGAGGTCTTCCTCTTCGGGCAGACGGAGCCCCTGAACCACAGCACCTTTATCTATAATGCGGGCTACAGCGTCTTCAACAGCGGCATGTTGCTGCTGCGTATGGCTCCCGACCTCGGCGGACGGGTGTGGAGCACCCTTTTCGGCACGCCGGGACGTATCAACCTCTCCCCTACGGCTTTTGCTGCGGATGTCTGCAACCGCGTCTATGCCGCGGGATGGGGTCGCGACTTCGTGAACTATAACGGCGTCCGCTGGTACACCGCCGGCACCACGGGCATGGAGACCACGGCGGGGGCGTTCTGTGACTCGACCGACGGTCAGGACTTCTATATCATCGCCATCGACGAGAATGCCGGCAGTGTCGACTATGCCACCTTCTTCGGCGAGATGCACGACTCGACGCATTACAGTAGTGGCGGCGACCATGTCGACGGCGGCACGTCGCGTTTCGACCGCCTGGGGACGCTCTATCAGTCGGTCTGCGGCTCGTGCGGCGGCACGCAGGGATTCCCACATACCGCCAATGCCTGGAGTGCCACCAACCACTCGTCGAATTGCAACAATGCCCTCTTCCGTTTCAATGTCACCGACGACTTCCCCGTGGCCGAGTTCATCCCTCCTGCCGCAGGATGCGCTCCCTATCATGTGAACTTCCGCAATACTGGCCGTGGGACGGCTTTCCATTGGGACTTCGGCGACGGCACCACCTCCACCGAAGCCAACCCGTCGCACACCTATAGTGCGGGAGGCATCTATACCGTCACACTCATTGCCACGATGCCCGACGGCTGTTCCACCGCCGACACGCAGCGCCATACGCTGCATGTTATAGGAACTGGAACCAGCGCCTTCGCCCCCCAGATAGCCTGTGACAGCACGCCGGTGCAGATTGGTGTGCAGCCGCAGTTGGGTGCCACCTACCAGTGGCTTACCGACGGTGTCAGCGACCCCTCTGTCGCCAATCCGTGGGTCTACCATGCAGGCACCTATCTGCTGCGAGTGTCGGCGCCGGGCTGCTCGGAGGTTGACACCTTCAGGGTCGACACTTATGTGCTCGTCGACCAATGGCAGGTTTCGGCCATCTCGTGCCACGACTCCGCCGACGGCAGTCTCACCTTACAACTTGGTGCGAGTGTGGACCCCGACTCCGTCACCATTACCCTCACTCATCACTCATCACCCATCACTCCGTCCATCGCCGGACGTACCTACACTTTCAGTGGGCTGGCGGCCGGCTCATACCATCTCACTGCCAGTGGCTATGGCTGTATGTATGAGCGCGACTTTGAACTCGACAATCCTCCCCTGCCCTACTATGAGAAGCGTGTGTCGCCGCCGCTCTGCAGCGACAGCTGTGAGGGATGGGTCGAGATACGCTACAACTTCAGCGTTATTCCTGAGATCCCTGTCCTCGATACCCTTATTGAAGGGCTCTGCGAGGGGACACACCTGACGAGTCTTGTGTCGTTGGGATGCCCCTTTGTCGACACCTCTGTCATTAGCCGCAGTCACCTCCTCGACAGCCTCCATGTCTGGGCAGACAGGACGGAGATATATGTTGGCGAAAGTGTCGGTCTGCATGCCTCTGTGGGACCGGGAGTGTCAGGTGTCAGCTACCTGTGGAGTCCCGCCACCGACCTGGATCGTCCCGATATTCCCAACCCCGTGGCGACACCTGTCGACACGCTGGCCTGCTACACCGTCACCGCCTCCACGGACGAGGGCTGTGAGGCCGTGGACAGCCTTTGTCTGCATGGCACATCCATCATCTGTGGTGCCCCGGAATATGTCATCCCCAATGCCTTCACCCCCAATGGTGACGGCGTGAACGACGTGGTGGACTTCGGCAGTCCCATGCTCACCGAGATACATGTCGCCGTCTTCAACCGCTGGGGCGAATGTGTCTTCGAGAGCGACGACCTCACGCGCTGCCGCTGGGACGGCACCTACCGCAACAGCCGTTGCCTGCCGGGTGTCTACACCTACACTTGCCGCGTGAGATGCGTCAATCAGGTTGAAACGGAGCTGAAAGGTGACATCACCTTGATAAGATGAAGAAAGACCAGTTCATAGTGCTGTGTGCCGATACGGCCCAGGCGGCGGAAGTCCTGCTGTCTGCCGGACGTCTTTTTGCCGACAAGCTGCGCAAAGGACTCATCCTCCTCACCTGTGCCGCCGACGGCGACCAGTGGGTCGGCCGCTTTGACGTGCCGCATGTGGTGTTGCCCGGGGGCGACTGGAAGGCTGCCATCGACAGCCTGCCCACAGCCTTCAACGCCATCCTCGCCATCACCCTCTGCGATCCCTCCGCGTCGCGCCGCTCGTTCACCCACCCAAAGCAGCTCCTCAAGAACTTCCGCGAATGTAAGATTGCATATCTAGTGGTTAGTGAGCAGTGTTTAGTGTTTAGTGATGCTACGCAGTCCGACACTAACCAACTAACCACTGAACACTTAACACTTAACACTGTTTTAACCATCGACCATCAGCGGGAGAGCAAGGAAAAACTCGTCTGGGCGTCCTATATGGCGCGCTTTTTCAGCAGCACGGTACGTATCATGCACTTCGACTACCGCGATGCGGCTTTCAAGATGCGCTGGCACAACAATATGAGGTATTTGGAGAAGGTTTTTGGTAATCTGGGGTTGGACTATCAGACCGAGGTCTTGCAGGGTTCCGAGATGGGCAACCCGGACCTCGCCGCTTTTAAGCAGGTAGCGGGTGGCAGGGAGCAGGTAGCAGACAGCAACCTACCGACTACCGGCTACGGGCTACCTGCTACATTTTTCATCATGCTTGTGCCCGACGGACGCGACCGCGACCTGGGCGACCTCTTCACCACGCGCCCCGAGTTGCGTGCGATAACAAACCCGCAGCACATCCCCGTGCTGCTGTTGAACCAGCGCGACGACCTGTACATCATGTGCGACTGAGCGAAGACAATCTGTTAAAATTTGCTCAGTATCAGAATTTTTATTATATTTGCATATTATACCATATCTATTGGTATAGGGTAAATCATTGAGTGATAACAAACAAAAAAGAAAATGAATATGAAAAAAACTGTTATTTTTGCAACGCTGCTGACTATGCTCGGCGTGATGTCGTCGTGCATCAGGGACGACGACTGGGAGCTCTTCAAGCACCCCATACATGTCCAGGGCACCGTCGATCCCCACTGGGGAATCCCCGTGGCCTACGGTGAGATGAACTTCAGCGACCTCCTCTCCCGTCTCAGCGCCCAATACAACGGATATGTCAACCCCGACAGCAACATCATCACTGTCGAATACCAGGGTCACGCCAGTGACACCATCTATGCCTCCAGTTTCGTGAGCGGCCTCAAAGCCCCAAGGCCTTCCGCTTCGAAAAGCGGCACCTACTTCACCAAGGACTCCGTCATCGTCGATACCGTCTATGTCGACTTCTTCGACGACGTGAACTCCCTGGAGGGCCTCTATTTCTCCCATGTATGGCTCGACCTGAAAGTCAGGGCCTGGGGTGACTGCCCGTCCATGGTGGCGCCCTATGTAAAGGTTCAATTCGACTCCCTGGAGGTCTGGTACGACGACCATTACGACGCACACAAGAAGTTTAACTCCACGGATATAGATCTGGACACCGTCAAGATTATTGTCGACGACGTTCGACAAGGCTTCTACAAGGACTTCCCCACCATTGATATGGCCAGGGTCGTCAACGACCTTCCCAAGAGAGTCTATGCCCGCTACCACATGAAGGTGCAGGTCAGCAACGACATTATCACTCAGAACATCGCCTCCATGCCCATCAGCGACATCCTCGACAGCCTCAGCATGACGAAGTTCATCTACGAGGGCGACCTCGCCGTCGAGATGCCCCTCGAGGTGCGCATGGACGACCTCTTCTACACCTTCGACGTTGACCTCGGCGAAGGCCTCTCGGGTGTCAACCTCGACTCCATCTTCCGCTCCGTTAGCGACGGCTTGAGTGTCGACGTTGGAGAGTCGAAATTCAGAATGAAACTCGACAACGGCATCCCCCTCAACCTCACCCTTACGGCAAAAGCCTATGAGGGCGACCCCTCCGTGCCCAGCAACCTCCGCTGGACCGCCTTCAACAACGAGACCATCGAGTCGGCAGAGCTGGGTGCCATCCCCGGCGATCCCCTCATCAAGCAGGCTGTCAACCCGAAAACCACCATGCTTGAGGTTGATCTCGACAGCGCCGACATCGAGGCATTGAAAAAGTGCACCAAGATGAGAGTCTCCATCATGGTGGCCACCACCAACCACGAACATGTCGCCATCAAGCGTAACGACTTCTTGAAACTGAGTGCCTTCATCCAGGTTCACCCCACGGCGAAGATAGACATCGTCGTCACGGAAAACGGCATAATGAAATGATGAGTGATGAGTGCGGAATGATGAATGTAAAACATTAAACGACAATCGTATCATGAAGAAGATATTTATCATAGGGATTATGTGCGTGATGGGTGCGATGGGTGCGAAGGCTCAGTTCGACGAGACGAACAATCTGTTCTATCACCTCGTGCGGACCCCACAGTCCAACTATCTCAACCCTGCCTTTTACCCAATTAAGACCACATTTTATATCAATCTGCCCGGCACCGAACTCCAGTTCGGCAGCCCCTTGGCAATGACCGATGTTATCCATTACGACAAGTCCTCTCAGACCACCGTCATCGACCTGGATAATATACTGTCGTGCCTCAGCAAGGAAAACAAGTTCCGTCTGGGAGCCAACGTGAACGTGTTCGGCTTCGGCTTCAAAGTGAAAAACATGTTTTTTACCTTCTCGAGCCGTCTGACAAATACTGTGAATATGGGTCTGCCTGTGTCCGCCATCGATGCCCTCCGTGTGGGTAACATGAATGATGACGGCACCGTTCGTCCTGTCGTCGAGCTCATGAGCGGCGATGTCGTCAACGCCACGTCGTACCTCGAGACCGCCCTCGGCGCTGCATACTCTTTCGACGACCTCCACCTCACCGTCGGTCTGAGGGCCAAGCTTCTCTACGGTGTCTTGAACATCAGGACCGATAACACCAAACTTGAGTTTGTCACTGATCCCAGCATGGACTCCGTCACCGCCCGTATGTACTATGAAGTCCAGTCGGCAGCCTGTGTGCCCTACGACACCGCCACGGGTTTCGATATCAATGTGGGCGACCTCTTCAACCTCGGAAAGGCCAATACCGGTCTCGCCTTCGACCTCGGCGCAAAATATGACTGGGGCCCCTTCACCTTCTCGTTGGCCATCAACGACCTCTCGGCAGGCATCCACTGGAAGAACAATGTCATCACCTGGCGTCCTCAGGGCGGTCAGGGCGTGATTGAATTCACCGGTATGGATGTCAGCTCCATCCTCGACCACGGTGAGATGAGCACCGACTCCCTCTCGGCCTATATTGAGGAGCGCCTGGGCAATATGACCCCCACGATGGTCGACAGCGGTGACTATTGGTTCGCCGTACCTACGAAGATCAACCTCGGCGCCAGCTACAGCTTCGCCAAGATGTTCCGTGCCGGACTGCTCTTCCACGGCCAGTTCGACCGCGGTCTGCTCTGCAAGGGCAACGATGGTGTCGAGAACACCTTCCGCTTCAATACCACCCTCTCCTGCAGCGTAAACCTCGCCAACTGGGTCGAGGCCGTCGTCGGTTCGTCGATAGTCTATGACGGCGAGTCGCTCGACCTCTTCAACCCGGGCTTCGGCCTCATCCTCACTCCCGGCACCTTCTTCCAACTCTACTTCATGACCGATTATGTCAGCAGCTTCTACCTCACCGACTCCAAAGCATTCAATATAAAAGTCGGCCTGGGTTTGCTCTTCTAAATAATGGTTAATGATTAATGGTTAACGTTCATCACTCATAATTCATAACTCATCACTCATAATTCATCCCTCAACACTAGTAAATGAACATTATCGCTATTGTAGGTCGCCCCAATGTGGGTAAGTCCACACTCTTCAACCGCCTCACCGAGAGTCGCAACGCCATCGTCGACGAGACCGCCGGCGTCACCCGCGACCGTCAGTATGGCCACTCCGACTGGAACGGCAAACGTTTCTCTGTCATCGACACTGGTGGCTATGTCATGGGTGGCGACGACGAGTTCGAGGTGGAGATCCGCAAGCAGGTCTCCCTGGCCATCGACGAAGCCGATGTCATACTCTTCCTCGTCGACGCCCGCGAGGGTCTCACGCCCATGGATGAGGATGTCGCCGAGATGCTCCGCAAATGTCCCAAGCCCGTCGTGTTGGCTGCCAACAAGGTCGACAACAGCGCTCAGATGGACGGCCTCGCCGAGTTCTATGCCCTCGGTCTCGGAGACCCCTACCCCATCGCCGGCATCACCGGCAGCGGAACGGGTGACCTCCTCGACGCCCTTGTGAAAGACTTCGACTCCGGCGAAGACGACCCCACCGACGGCCTGCCCCGCATCGCCGTCGTTGGTCGCCCCAATGTCGGCAAGAGCTCTTTCATCAATATGATTACCGGCGAGCACCGCTCCGTGGTCACCCCCATCGCCGGCACCACGCGCGACAGCGTCTATTCGCACTACAACCTCTTCGGCTTCGACTTTAACTTCGTCGACACCGCCGGTCTGCGGCGCAAGAGCAAGGTCTCTGAAGACCTGGAGTTCTACTCCGTCATGCGCTCCATCCGCGCCATCGAGGCTGCCGACGTCTGCATCCTCATGCTCGACGCCAGCCAGGGACTCGAGCAGCAGGACCTCAACATTTTCTCCCTCATACAGCGCAACCACAAAGGCGTCGTCATCGTCGTCAACAAGTGGGACCTCGTCGAGAAAGAAACCAACACGCACCGCGACTATGAGCGGCTCATCAAGGAACGCATCGCACCCTTCGACGATGTGCCGATAGTCTTCACTTCTGTCATCAACAAACAGCGTATCTTCAAGGTCTTAGAGACCGCCAAGCAGGTCTTTGAGGCCCGCAGCCGCCGCATCAGCACTGCCGAACTCAACGACACCCTGTTGCCCATCGTCAAGGAGCAGAATCCGCCGCCTTCGGTCAAAGGCAAATGGGTCAAGATCAAGTATATCACCCAGCTGCCCACCGCCTACCCGCAGTTCGTCTTCTTCTGCAACCTGCCGCAGTATGTGCGCGACCCCTACAAGCGCTTTGTCGAGAACCGCATGCGCGAAATGTGGGACTTCCACGGCGTCCCAATGACGATTTATTTTAGAGCGAAATAACGTAATAACGATATTACGATATAATGAAATAACGAAAATAATAAAAGAGTCAAAAATGTCCCGAAGGGACAACCTCTCAATAACCCCAGACATAAGGGGAACACGACCAAAGGGAGTGAACCCTTTATGTCTGGGGATTAAAACAACAAAAAAATCCTTACAATATGAAAGTTACAGAATCCAACTTTGATGAAATGATTGCCTCCGGCAAGCCCGTGATGGTTGACTTTGGTGCCACCTGGTGTGGTCCTTGCAAAGCCCTCGCCCCCCGTGTCGAGGAGCTCGAGAAAGAATATGAAGGCCGTGTGATGATCGGCACCGCCGACGTTGACGAGTGCAGCGACCTCGCCGCCAAGTTCCGCATCCGCAACGTCCCCACCGTCCTCTTCTTCAAGGGTGGCAGCGACCAGCCCGTCGACAAGAGCGTAGGTCTCGTGGCCAAAGAAACCCTCGCCGAGAAACTGAACGCGCTGCTGTAAGCTGTGTTAAAAGTGTTAAGTGTTTAGTGTTTAGTGGGCTGCCGCCGGACTGCGTAGCATAACTAAACACTAAACACTTAACACTAAACACTAAAACATGGACCGCAGTCAAATCTCTCGTTATAAGTCCCTCGACTTCTTCGCCCGTCAGGTGGTGGAAGGCTTCATCACCGGCAGGCATAAAAGTCCTTTTCACGGTTTCTCTGTCGAGTTCTCCGACTATCGCCAGTACAACAGTGGCGAGAGCACGAAGAACATCGACTGGCACCTCTATGGCCGTACCGACCGCCTCTACGTGAAGCAGTTCGAGGAGGAGACCAACCTGCGCTGTCAGTTGGTGATAGACCAGAGCGGCTCCATGCTCTTCCCGACAGAGTGCCACGGAGATATAGACCATCCCAATAAGCTCACCTTCGCCGTCTATGCCGCCGCCGTGCTGATAGAGTTGTTGCACCGCCAACGCGACGCCTTCGGCCTCACCCTCTTTGGTCAGGGGAATTCAAGCCTGCCTGACCGCAAGGGAACGGCCTTGAGCACCGCTGAAATAAAATCAAATCAAGCGAAAAATGAAACAATCAATCAGTCAAGCATTGATGTCCAGACCCCCTGCCGCTCCAGCAGCGTCCACAAGCAATACCTTTTGGAAGAACTTGACAAACTCCTCCAACCCCACGACCCGTCAAAATTCTCAATTCTCAATTCTCAATTCTCAATTCCACAGGCCCTCCATCTCACTGCAGAGCAACTCCACAAACGCTCTCTCGTCGTCCTATTCACCGACGCCTTTACTCATTCCGAAAACTCAAGCAATCAAGCAATCAGGCAATCAAGCGATCAAGAAGAGCTCTTCGACGCCCTGCGCCACCTTCGTCATAACAAGCACGAGGTCATCATCTTCCATACCTATGATATGGCTCACGAGGTGAACCTCGACTATGATGCCCGGCCGCACCTCTTCATCGACCTCGAGAGTGGAGAGAAACTGCGGCTGCAGCCCGAGGAGGTCGCCGCCGACTACCGCCGTCAGATGACGGAGATGTTCGCCACCCTCCGCCAGCGCGCCATGCAGTATCGCATCGACTATGTCCCCGTCGACATCGCCCAGGGATTCCACCAAATACTCCTCCCCTTCCTCCTTAAGAGAAGCAAGGTATGAGCTACGATCCATACGACTATATGCCCAAGGAAAAGCCCTATGCGCTGTATGTCCACGGCATGGGTAGTGGGGCAAAGAGCGGAACGAAGTCGTCGCTGGGCCATTACCTCGACGGCTATGAATGGTTGTCGCCCGAACTCCCCGTGGAGCCGGAGGAGGCGATGGTGATACTGGAGGATTATGTCAATGTCTTCTCCCCTGCCCTTATCGCCGGCACCTCGCTCGGCGGGCTCTACCTGCTCTATCTCGATGCCCCCGAGGCGACAAAGGTGGCCATCAACCCCACCTATAATATTGAGACCACCCTGCGCCGCATCGGCTACGGCAAGCATCCGTTCCATTGTGAGCGCGAGGACGGCGCCAAAGAGTACACCATCGACGAGCCCTTGGTGAAGCGCTATATGGCTGTGCGTGACGGCCGTACGCCTCTGCCGTCGAAGCGCATGGTGGCGTTTTTCTCCACCGACGACGAACTGGTGGGCCGCGAGCCAGCCAAACAGAATGCCGCCGCCCTTGAGCGCCTCGGATACGAAATCCACTGGTGCGACAAGTTCGGCCACCGCCTCAACCAACCCGCCGCCAAACTCCTCTCAAAAATCCTATCCGACAGCTGAAATAGATTAACATAAAAACTGTTAAAAACAGAATAAGCCACCACCCTCAGGCATCCGACACCCATCGGATGCCTTTTTTTATGCCCAACACCATCTGCCTCAGCCATATAAACACCGTACCATCTACCTACCAACACCGTACCAACTCCTACCCAAGTCCTACCATGGTAGGAGTTGATACGGTGTTGGTACGGTCTTCATAGGCTTATAATCCCTTTATGATTTTAAGAAATATAATCTATTACTCCGTAGGAGTTATCTTTTAATAAATACCCTTTTCTCGGCACAATAAAATCAATCCTTCGACGTTAATAAATATGATTTATAATAAAAAATGAACCACGGGAAGAACATCTGCAAGCAGTTAAACCTTTCAGAGGAGCGAGAGCAGAGCAAAAAACGTTTTGCTTTGCCGAGCCGGGGAAAGGTCTTGTGCGAAGCTCTAAAGGAGGTGCGGAAGCGCATCGCCGAGGAGAATGATATTCCTCTGGAGATTGAAGAGTGCACCTACAAGGGCGAGTGCCGTGGGACTTGTCCGAGGTGCGAGGCCGAGGTGCGGTATTTGGAAAAATCATTGGCAGAGAGGATTAGTCTCGGAAAGGTGGCCACCGTCGCCGGCCTGGCGTTGGGGTTGGCTACGCCGGGTGTCGCCACGGCGCAGGACACTGTCCGTACGAAAAATGCGGAAACCTTTCCAATCATTGAGATTCCATCAGGTGAGTATTTTATGGGGATAATTACGGAGGATCCCCAAAAGTTGGAATATGTCCCAGTGGATACCCTACCGATGGTGTTGCCCATCAACAGAAATGTTTCGTTAAACTCCACAGGTAAAATCAAGGGTCTCATTGTGGACCAGGACAGGAATCCTGTTCCCTACGCCAACGTGCTGCTATACAAAGACGGCGAAGAAGTTTTTTTCGCGAAAGAGATTTCCGACTCCACCGGCAACTATCTTATTGAAGGCCTCGACCCTGGAACCTATGACATGAAAGTGTCTTTCGTCGGCTACCGTCTCTATGAGAAGGTTGGAATCAAGGTAAAAGAGACGGGTTTCACTGTGGTAGACCTTCAATTGATGTCGCTCGACGCACCGCTGCCCGAGGAAATTATTATTGGAATGTCCACCATCCCTATGATAGAGCTGGATCCTAACGGTCCCTCCCAACAGATGGAACGCGAGGGTGTGAAAGTCATTGTCAGATAGAAAAATAATCAAACAATAATATATCATGAAACAATACATTGAACAGAACAAAGATCGTTTTCTTGAAGAACTTTTCTCTTTAATCCGTATTCCTTCCATCAGCTCTGAGCAGGAGCATAAGCCTGACATGGTGCGTTGCGCCGAGCGTTGGAAAGAGCTGCTGCTTGAGGCAGGTGCCGACAAGGCTGAGGTGATGCCCACTGACGGTAACCCTGTGGTCTATGGAGAGAAGATGATAGACCCCTCCAAGCCCACCGTGCTGGTCTATGGCCACTACGACGTGATGCCCGTGGCTCCGCTCGAGCTGTGGCGCACCTCCCCCTTTGAGCCTGTGGTTAAGGACGGCTATATCTGGGCCCGTGGCGCCGACGACGACAAGGGACAGAGCTTCATGCATGCCAAAGCCTTCGAATATATGGTCCGTACCGGCAACCTGCCCTGTAACGTGAAGTTTATGCTCGAGGGCGAGGAGGAGATTGGCTCCGGCAGCCTCTATGGCTTCTGTGAGAAGAACAAAGATTTACTTAAGGCCGACATCATCCTCGTCAGCGACACCTCGATGATTGCCCCCGACGTGCCCAGCATCACCAGCGGCCTGCGTGGCCTCTGCTACTGGGAGGTGGAGGTGACCGGTGCCAACCACGACCTTCACAGCGGCATCTTCGGCGGTGCCGTAGCCAACCCCATCAATGTGCTCTGCAAGATGATTGCCGACCTGCACGACGAGAACGGCCATATCACCATCCCCGGCTTCTACGACGACGTGCTGGTGCTCAGCGATGAAGAGCGCGCCCTCATGGCCCAGGCTCCCTTCGACGAGGAGCAGTATAAGAAAGACCTCGGCGTGAAAGCGCTGAAGGGCGAGAAAGGCTACAGCACCAAGGAACGCACGGGTATCCGTCCCTGCCTCGACGTCTGCGGCATCTGGGGCGGCCATACCGGTGAAGGCACCAAGACCGTGCTTCCCAGCAAGGCCTACGCCAAGATCAGCACCCGCCTCGTCGCCAACCAGGACTTCGAGAAGATTAGCGAAATGTTCAAGAACTACTTTGAGGCTGCCGCTCCCGACTACGTCACCGTCAAGGTCACGCCTTGCCATGGTGGCGCCGCCTATGTCAGTCCGCTGGAACTCAAGGCCTACAAGGCTGCCGAGAAGGCCATGACCGACACCTTCGGCAAGCGCCCCATCCCTACCCGCAGCGGTGGAAGCATCCCCATCGTGGCCGGCTTCGAGAAAATCCTCGGTCTGAAGAGCATCCTCATGGGCTTCGGTCTCGCCAGCGACGACATCCACGCTCCCAACGAGAACTACCCCCTGCAGCAGTTCTTCAAAGGCATCGAGACGATACCCCTGTTCTATAAATACTTCGCCGAATGAAGCGTCGACTGATTTTCGCCACCAACAACCAGCACAAACTTGAAGAGGTGCGTGCCGCCTTGTCGCAATCGGGCGCTATCGAGATAGTCTCCCTGGCGGAAGCCAACCTCCAGGGAGAAATCCCGGAAACCGCCGACACGCTGCAAGGCAACGCGTTGCAGAAGGCCCAGTGGGTGTGGGAGAGAATTGAAAATTCAAAATTGAAAATTGAAAATTCAGGTGCTACCCAACTGGCCACTGATTATGACGGGGTGTTTGCTGATGACACTGGTCTTGAGGTGGAGGCTCTGGGAGGTGCGCCGGGGGTCTACTCGGCGCGTTATGCCGGTGAGCACTGCTCTTTCGACGACAACATTGACAAACTGTTGGCGGCATTGGAGGGTGAGACGAACCGGAGGGCTTGCTTCCGTACTGTTATCTGTCTGATGGAAAGATGTGATGAGTGTGGAGTGATGAGTGATGAGTGTGCTATTCACTATTTCGAAGGAAGGGTCGACGGACAGATTCTGACGGAGAGGCATACTAATGGCGAAGGTTTCGGTTATGACCCGGTCTTTATGCCCGACCGCTTTGCCGTCAGTTTCGCCGAGATGCCCTTGGAAGTCAAGAACACCATCAGCCACCGCGGTCTCGCCGTACAGAAACTGGCAGAATATCTTACTCATAATTCATAAGTCATAATTCATAATTCTTAAATGAAACGGGTCTTTCCTTTGACGATACAGAGTGGCATGTCGCAGAGCGACAGCTATATCCTGATGCTCTATGAGCCTGAGGGTGGTATGCAGATACCCATCTTCATCGGTGCCAGCGAGGCTCAGAACATCATGTTGGCCAAGGAGTCTGTTCACACCCGCCGCCCAATGACCCACGAACTTATGATGAACCTCATGGATGGCTATGGGCTGAGTCTCAAGAGTGTCTCCATCGACCGTGTCAGCGAGGGTATCTTCTATGCCACGCTCCACACCACCGACGGATTCAACGACAAACTGTTCGACAGCCGTACCACCGACGCCATCACGCTGGCTTTACTCTCCGACTGCCCTATCATGGTGGAAGAGAGTGTTATCGAGGAGACGGGTGTAAGAACGGAGAGTGGAGAGTGGAGAGTGGAGGGAGCAGAGTCTTTGGAGGAGTTGGAGGAGGAACTGAAGCGGTGCGAAGAGAAGGAAGAGTATGAGCGGGCGGCAGAAATCCAGAAGAAAATAGAGGAACTAAGGAATAATGAGGAATGAGGAATGGGTCGCGGCACTAAACACTAAACACTGACCACTAAACACTGAACGAAATGAATTATAACGAGACAGCGGATTATTTAAAGGGGCGCATTTTGGCGGTGGGAAAGACCCTGCCGGAGACCGTCATTGTGCTTGGCAGTGGCTTGGGCAAGCTGGGCGAAAGCATCGAGAATCCCTTGATTATCCCCTACGGCGAGATACCCCACTTCAAAGTCTCCACCGCCGTCGGCCACAAAGGTAATCTGATAGTGGGAGAATTAGCAGGTAGCGGGCAGCAGGTAGCAGGTAGTAGACCAACCGCCACTGTGATGGCCATGCAGGGACGTTTCCATTATTATGAGGGTTATAGCATGGAAGAGGTCACCTATCCCATGCGGGTCTTTGCCAAGATGGGTGTCAAACGGGTGCTGGTGAGCAATGCTGCCGGTGCCGTCAACCCCGACTATCGTGTGGGCGACCTGATGGTTATTAGTGACCATATCAACTTCATGCCCAATCCGTTGGTAGGTCCCAACAAGGAGGAGTTCGGTCCCCGTTTCCCAGACATGACGGAGCCCTACAGCCAGCGGCTGCGCGACCTGGCGCACCGCGAGGCCGCACGTCTCGGCATCGCCCTCCGCGAGGGCGTCTATGTCGCCGGCACCGGCCCCACCTACGAGACACGCGCCGAATACCGCATGTACCGCACCATCGGTGCCGACGCCTGCGGCATGTCCACCGTGCCTGAGGTCATTGTGGCTCGCCACTGCGGCATGGAGGTCTTCGGAATGAGCGTCATCACCAACCAGTCGGCCGACCTCGGCAATGGCGTCGTCAATGACGGCGACGACGTGGTACGTGCCGCCGACCAGGCTGCAGACAAAATGACGGAACTGTTTAGACAGTTAATTATTAACAGTTAATAGATAATAGTTTTTTAGGTTGCAGAGGATTAGACCATACGTACTGCCCATTGCCATCGTGCTGGGTTTGTTGCTCCACAAGTGGTGCGCCATGTTTTCGTTTCTGGTGCCATTCATCATCTTCAGCATCCTGCTGCTGACCTTCACGGCAGTGGATTTGCGTAAGCTGCGGCTGACGATGCTTGATTTCTGGCTGATGCTGTTTCAGGTGGTGGTGAGCACTGGCTGCTACGGACTTATCACCCTTTGCGGTGGCAGCCACATCGTGGCCGAAGGAGTGTTGATAGGTGTACTCTGTCCCGTAGCCTCGTCGGTGGCGGTAGTGGCTTGCATGCTGGGCGCCAACCGCGAGACGGTGACGACCTACACCATCGCGGGCAACCTGATGGTGGCCCTCGTGGCTCCTGTGGTCTTCAGCCTTATCGGCGACCATCCGGAGTTGGACGTTGCCGATAGCATGATGCTGATGTTCACCAAGATTGGCTCCACGCTAGCCCTCCCCTTCTTCCTGGCGGCACTGATGCAGTTCATGCTGCCCAAGGCCAACGCCTTCCTGGCTCGTTATAACGGTCTCGGGTTCTATCTCTGGTCGCTGGCGCTCCTCTTCACCCTCGGTCAGACCATCGATTATATCTTCCTCAATGGTGAAGGCAACTGGGGCAGCATCGCGTGGCTCGGAGGCCTCTCGCTGCTCTTCTGTGTGCTGCAGTTCGCCACAGGCCGCTGGCTCGGCCGCAAATATGGCGATGTTATCGGCGGTGGCCAACTCCTCGGACAGAAAAACTCCGCTATGGGCATTTGGATGGCCAATACCTTCCTTTCGCCCCTTTCCTCGGTGTTCCTCGCCTTCTACAGCATCTACCAAAACGTATGGAACGCGTGGCAGTTGAGAGTAAAAGATAATAGTTAATAGATAATAATTTATAGTTTGTGATTAAAGCGGCATTTTTTGATATTGACGGAACGCTCCTCAGTTTTGAGACTCATCGCGTCTCCCCTGGCACAGTTCGTGCCTTCGACCGCCTGCACCAGGCAGGTGTGCGCACCTTCCTCTCCACCGGTCGCCCCGAGGTGCTCATCCCCGATATGCCCGTTACTTTCGAGGGCATGATCACGATGAACGGCGCCCTTGTCTTTCTGAGTGGGGAGCAGGTAGCGGGTAGCAGGCAGCAGGTAGTGGGGAGAGATGAATTGCTTTCCAATCCTATCCGTGATGAAGAGCTTCAAGCGTGGCTTGATTTTGCGAAGGAGAACAACTTGTGTACCATGGTGTTCACTCGCGACAATATGCTTCTCGCCCAGCCCAACGAGATAGGACTCAAGCTCCGTAACCAGCTTGAATTCGAGATGCCTCCGGTGGTCGACATCGACGTCATGCGCAAAGAGACTGTCTACCAAATCATCGCCATCATGCCAGAGGCGCTGGACGCCCGTGTCTCTGAACTGCTCCCCCACTGCCGTCTGCCTCGCTGGCACCCCTACTTCACCGACATCGTGGCTCACGACAACAGCAAGGCCCGAGGCATGGAGGCCATCTGCCGCCACTTCGGCATTCGTCAAGAGGAGACCCTCGCCTTTGGCGACGGTGCCAACGACATCGAGATGCTACGATGGGCCGGCATCGGCGTCGCTATGGGCAACGCTGCCGACGGCGTCAAACAGCATGCCGACCGCGTCACCGCCGACGTCGACCATGAAGGAATAGAAATGGCGGTTAATGAGATAATAGATAATAGTTTATAGATAATAGTTAAGAGTTTATATGAGGAGTTTGGAAGAACAATTGGAGGAGACTTTGAAACTGCTCTCCAGCTATCAGGAACTTGCCGTTGACCAACTCGATGACGACTCCTTTGTAGCCCGTGGCAACGGCTTCTGCGACAGCAAGTACAGCGACGACTTTTTGCAGATGCAGATAGCCCAGCTCACTGCCCGTGCCGCCCAGATAAAAGAACAAATGAACAAATAGAGCTATGATTTACCAGACCAGCGTCCTGTTCATCATCATCGGTTCTCTCATCCTTATCATCTCTGAGAACCGCAAGCCCTACATCTCCCTGCTGTGGATAATGTTGGTCATCCTCCTCCCCGGCGTGGGTCTGGTCTTCTATTTCCTCCTCGGTAAAGACTATCGCTCCCGTCGCATCATCAAGGCCGACGAGTTGGCCTGCCTTGACCTTCTACGCAATCAGGCCACCGGCGACAGCGTCCTCGCCCACCCCAACAGCGACAAGTACCAGAAACTCGCCGACATGATGCGTGGCGCCAACGATACCCCCCTCCTCGGCGGCAACCAGGTGCGCATCTTTACCGACTTCACCCCCATGTTCCAGTCCATGCTCGACGACATTGCCGCTGCCAAGAGCTTTGTGCACATACAATTCTATATCGTCGAGAACGATGAGGTAGGTCACCAGCTCAGCGACCTTCTCATCCGCAAGGCCGAACAGGGTATCGATGTCCGCCTGATGTACGACAGCTGGGCCAATCTCTTCGTCCGTAGCCGTTACTACGACCGTATGCGAAAGCACGGCGTCAAAGTGCAGTCCTTCCAGAAATTCATCCCTTCGATGTTCACCCGCGATGTGAACTGCCGCACCCACCGCAAGATCGTCGTCGTCGACGGCCTCGTCGGATACACCGGCGGCATGAACATCGCCCGCCGCTACCGCGACGGCATCAACCACGGCGCCTGGCGCGACACCCATATCCGCATACAGGGGCCTGCCGTCTCCCAACTCGAGCTCTCCATCCTCGCCGACTGGCGCTTCTGCACCAAAGAGCTCCTTGCACAACCCCGTTTCTTCCCCACTCAAACAATCAAGCAATCTAGCACTGACGCAATTGTCCAGATTATCACCTCCGGCCCCATGGATGAGTGGAACACCGTCATGCAAGGTATGGTTCAAGTTATCGCCCAGAGCCGCCGCTATTTGTACATCCAGACACCCTACTTCATCCCCACACACCCCATCCTCCTGGCCATCCGCAATGCCGCCCTCGCTGGCGTCGACGTCCGTATCATGCTTCCCTCCACCGCCGACCGCGGAGCTATAACGCTCAATGCATCAAAATCCTATTTCCGCGACGTGCTCCCAGCGGGCGTCAAAATATACCTCTACGACAAAGGCTTCATGCATGCCAAAACGATGGTCTGTGACGACGACTTCGTCACCATTGGCTCCACCAACCTCGACAGCCGTAGCTTAGAGCAAAACTTCGAGGTCAATGCTTTCATCTACGACAACGACCTCGCTCGTCGCCAGCGCGATATCTTCCTCGACGACCAGCGCCTCTGCACACTTGTCGACCCCGACGAGTGGCGCCGCCGTCCTCCGCTGAAGAAATTCCTCGCCTCCGCCGCCCGCATCCTGGCACCCATCCTGTAATAGTGATGAATGATGAGTGATGAATGTTGAATGGGTGGGGACAAAAAAAAGCAGGTAATCGATAGCTAACTGCTACCCATTACCTGCTACGTGCTATCCGCTACCAGCTATTATTTCTTCGGATTGTAGAACACGAACTGGCCGTCGATGACATCGATGATGATGGTCTCGTTGCTGTGGATTTTACCCTCCAATAGCTGACGACTCATTTCGTTAAGAATCTCACGCTGGATGACGCGTTTGACTGGACGTGCACCCATGGCGGGGTCGAAGCCCACTTCGGCCAGGCGGTTCACGGCCTCGTCGGTGGCGGAGATGGTGATCTCATTCTTCTCAAGCATCTTGGCCACGCTGCGCAGCTGGATGCGCACGATGTCGCGAATCTGAGCCTGTGAGAGCGGCTGGAACATGATAATTTCGTCGATACGGTTCAGGAACTCGGGACGGATACGCTGCTTGAGTAACTCCATCACGGCGTTCTTGGTCTCGTCGAGGTCATACTGCGAGGAGACTCCGTTCTCCAACTTCTCGCGGATGATGTCCGAGCCCATGTTCGAGGTCATGATGATGATGGTATTCTTGAAATCGCACGTGCGACCCTTGTTATCGGTCAGACGACCATCCTCGAGCACCTGCAGCAGGATGTTGAACACGTCGGGATGAGCCTTCTCTATCTCGTCGAAAAGCACGATGCTGTAGGGCTTTCTTCTCACGGCCTCGGTGAGCTGGCCACTCTCGTCGTAGCCCACATATCCCGGAGGCGCACCGATGAGTCGCGAGACGCTGTGGCGCTCTTGGTATTCAGACATATCGATACGCACCATCATGTTCTCGTCGTCGAAGAGCACTTCGGCGAGGGCCTTCGCCAACTCGGTCTTGCCGACACCCGTGGTGCCGAGGAATATGAAGCTGCCGATGGGGCGCTTGCCGTCCGATAGGCCTGCACGGCTGCGGCGCACAGCGTTGGCGATGACGCTGATGGCCTCGTCCTGACCCACCACACGCTTGTGCAGCTCGTCCTCGAGGTGCAGCAGTCGCTCACGCTCGCTCTGCAGCATACGCGTCACGGGGATGCCGGTCCATTTCGAGACCACCTCGGCAATCTGCTCCGAGTCGACCTCCTCGTTGATCATGGCGTTGTCGGCCTGCATCTCTTTGAGGCGGGTTTTCAGTTCCTCTACCTTCTTCTCGGCCTCTTTGATACGGCCGTAGCGGAGTTCGGCGACCTTGCCGTAGTCGCCGGCACGCTCGGCTTGCTCGGCCTCGAACTTGTAGGATTCAATGTTTTTCACCTCGGCCTGTATCTCCTCAACAATGCTCTTCTCGTTCTGCCAGCGGGCCTTCATCTGGTCGCGCTGCTCGCGAAGGGAGCCGAGTTCCTTGTCGATTTGGGCTATCTTATCCTGGTCGTTTTCGCGCTTGATGGCCTCGCGTTCAATCTCCAGCTGACGGATACGGCGTTCGATTTCATCGAGTTCCTCGGGCACCGAGTCGATCTCCAGACGCAGCTTGGCGGCAGCCTCGTCGATGAGGTCGATGGCCTTGTCGGGAAGGAAACGGTCGGAGATGTAGCGGTGCGACAGCTCGGCGGCGGCGATGATGGCCTCGTCTTTGATACGCACGCGGTGGTGCACCTCGTAGCGCTCCTTCAATCCACGGAGAATAGAGATGGTGTCGGGCACTGAGGGTTCGTCGATGAGCACGCTCTGGAAACGGCGCTCGAGGGCTTTGTCCTTCTCGAAATACTTTTGGTACTCGGCCAGCGTAGTGGCACCGATGGCGCGGAGCTCGCCACGGGCCAGTGCCGGCTTGAGGATGTTGGCGGCATCCATGGCGCCTTCTCCCCCACCGGCACCCACGAGGGTGTGGATCTCGTCGATGAAGAGGATGATTTCGCCGTCAGCTTCGTTGATTTCGCGGATGACGCTCTTGAGTCGCTCCTCGAACTCGCCCTTGTACTTGGCACCGGCGATAAGGGCACCCATGTCGAGCGAGTAAATGGTTTTCGACTTCAGGTTTTCGGCCACATCACCGCTGACGATACGCTGCGCCAGACCTTCGGCGATAGCCGTCTTACCTACACCGGGCTCGCCGATGAGGATAGGGTTGTTCTTGGTACGGCGCGAAAGAATCTGCAGTACACGACGTATTTCCTCGTCGCGCCCGATGACGGGGTCGAGCTTGCCGGCCTGTGCCAGCTTGTTGAGATTCTTGGCGTACTTGCCCAGGGCGTTCATCGTCTGCTCCTGGTTCTGGCTCGTCACCTTGCTACCCTTGCGGAGGTCGGCGATGGCGGCGAGGAGAGCCTTCTCGCTGACGCCGGCATCTTTCAGCAATTGCGAGACGCGGTCACGGCCGCTGAGGATTCCCAACAGCAGATGCTCCACGCTGACAAACTCGTCGTTCATCTTGGTGGCGCGCTGGCTGGCGGCCACGAGGGCCTGGTTGGCGTCGCTGGAAAGGTACACCTGCCCGCCGCTGACGTGCGGCATTGTGTTAAGGATTTCATCCACCTGCTGCGTCAGGCGGGGGATGTTGACCTCCATCTTCTTGAGGAGGTAGGGCGTCACATTCTCGTCTTCCGAGAGGAGCCCCTTCAGCAGGTGCGCCGTCTCGATGGCGGGGTGCTGCCCTCCGAGGGCTATCTCCTGCGCCTTCTGCACGGCTTCCTGCGCTTTGATTGTGAACTTGTCTAAGGTCATAGTTATTTGGTTTTTTTATTGTTTTCTCTTTGTTTTCTAGGATGTCCTAGGCATTCCTAGGTTTTTTCTAGGAATGCCTAGGCAATTATTATACCAAACAAAAAAGGACTGCCATTTTGGCAGTCCTTTTGTCATTATTCACCTCTCTTCACTCATCATTATTTCTTATGTGTCATAATGTCGAGAATCATGTCGTCGGTCTGGTTCATGCCGTCCTTGCCGAGACGGCCGAGGTTGCGGATGGAGCAGTCGATGTCGCTCTCGCTGAGGCCATCGGTGCGGTCAACGACGCGGTTGTGGACGGCCAGTTCGGCACAGACAAAGGCGCTGTAGAGTCCCACACTCATCTTCAGGGCGCAACTGGGTTTGGCGCCGTCGCACACCATGCCGGCAAGGGTGTTGATCATGTTCTTCATAGCATAGCAGACCTGCTCGTATCCCCCACCCTCAAGATATGTGAGGGCGGCACTGGCACCCATGGTGGCGTTGACGATACCACAGAGTGCAGAGAGTCGTCCGATGCCACGTTTGATATAAATGGACATGAGGTGGTTCATCGTCAGCGCTCGCAGGATTTGTTCGTCGCTGCAGCCTTTGAGCTTTCCATAATAATAGGAAGGAAGTGTGCAGGTGATACCCTGATTGCCTGAGCCAGAGTTGGAATAGACGGGCCGAGTGCATCCGTCCATACGGGCATCCGAGGCGGCGACGGTACGCGCCACGACGGTGTGTACCATGTCTCCACGAGCCTGTCCCATCAGTATTTCTCCGGTATGAAGCCCCATTCCTGTGAGGCCACATTCCGAAGCGGCATTGTTGTATTCCACAGTGTCGAGCAGCCATTTCAGTTCCTCGAGCGGCGCCGTGGTGGCGTAATCATAGACCATACGGGCAGTGAGCTCCAGGCGCTGCTTGTTGTCCTCCTCGGGATTGTCGTCGTTGTCCTGTTCCTGGAAGAGACCTATCTTGTGGTCGAGGAGTACGGCATCATTTTTTTTGATAAATACAAAGTTGGTGTGGCGTTTGGCGATGACGACGGTGGCAGTGGATGCTGCAGCGGCGCAGCAGCTGGCACTGGCCACAGTGCATTCAATATAAAGCTTGTCCGATGTCTCCTTCACGCCGATGTTAATGCGATTACCGTTGCTGGCAAGCCATTGCTTGGCATCCTCGACCTGCTTGGCAGGGATGGTGAGCACCTCGAGACCACGCGAGGAATTGCCGTGAGTGACAGCCATGGCCACAGCGATAGGTAATCCTATCATGCCGGTGCCGGGGATGCCGACACCCATGGCGTTCTTGTAGACGTTCTTGCTGAGCTTGAGATCGATGGTTGTGGGTTCAAACCCTAGGGTCTCGACGGCCTTGGCCACACAGAGGGCCACGGCGCCGGGTTCGGTACAGCCGGTGGCCAGGACCACCTCCTGCTGCATAATCTCTTTCAGTTGCTTTCTTATCTGCTCTTCCATAGACTCATAATTCATAATTCTTAATTCCTCATTCCTCACTCCTAAAACGGTACGTCGCTGTCGGGGTCGAGTGGCGGAATGTTGTCTTCGTTCATCTTCGAGTCAACAATCATGCTGCCTCCCTGGTCGAAGTTGCCGTTTTGCGGCATCCCGCCACCAAATCCTTCAACACCTAGCTGTGGCGGGTTCTCAAAGCGGGCAAATTCCTTGACGAAGCGCAGACGCACATCGCCCACGCCGCCAGAGCGATGCTTGGCGACGATGAGGTCGGCCATGCCGATGGTGCTGCCGTGGTCGTCTTCCTGGATTCCGTAATACTCGGGGCGGTAGATGAACATGACGATGTCGGCATCCTGCTCGATGGCTCCCGACTCACGGAGGTCGCTGAGTTGGGGCTTGTTACCCACACGGCTCTCCACGGCGCGGCTAAGCTGCGACATGGCCAGCACAGGTATCTGCAGTTCCTTGGAGAGAGCTTTGAGCTGGCGCGAGATCATACTAATCTCCTGCTCTCGGTTGCCATTCCGGTTCTCGGTGCTGCCGGAGGACATGAGTTGCAGGTAGTCGATGAAAATCATCTGTATGTCGTAGCGCTGCTTCAGTCGGCGCGCTTTGGCGCGGAGTTCGAAGATGGTCAGCTGCGGGGTGTCGTCGATATAGATGGGGGCATTGTTGAGGGGTTGTGCTCCGCGTTTCAACTGCTCTTTCTCGTAGGGTTCGAGATGTCCTTTCTTGAGTTTGTCGCCCGGCAGTTTGGCTTCACTGCTGATGAGACGCATGGCCAGCTCCTGTCCCGTCATCTCGAGCGAGAAGAAAGCTACGGCTTTGTTGAAGTCGACGGCGATATTGCGGGCCATGGAGAGAGCGCAGGCCGTCTTACCCATGGCGGGACGGGCGGCGAGGATGATCAGGGTGCCGGGCTGGAAACCCGCGGTCATGCGGTCGAGACCGATGAATCCGCTCTCAAGGCCGCTGAGACCGTCACTCTTTTCGCCGGCCTCCTTGATTTGGTCCATAGCCATGCCGACGAAGTCGCCCATGGGATGGTAGTCCGAACGGAAGTTCTTGTCGTTGATGTCCATCAGCCGCTGCTCGGTCTTGTCGAGGAGGTTCACCACGTCGGTGGTCTCGTCATAAGCTTCCGTGATGGTCTCGGTCGAGATGCGTATCATCTCGCGCTGGATGAACTTCTCGCTGAGCACACGGATGTGATACTCGATATGGGCGGCGGAGACGACGTTCTCTGTGAGTTTAGAGACGGCGTAGGCACCGCCGGCGGCCTCTAGTTCGCCGTCGAGACGGAGACGCTCTACCACCGTGAGGAGGTCCACGGGCTGGCTCTGCTCGAAGAGCTTTCGGATAGCACGGTAGACGGTCTGGTGCTCGGGAAGGTAGAAGTAATCGACATGCAGGGTCTCGATGGCGTTGATGAGCGCCGTCTGGTCGAGCATGAGAGCACCGAGCACTGACCTTTCGAGTTCGACAGCCTGCGGCGGGGTGTTGCCGTTGATGTCGAACGCTTGGGCGTAGGTGAGACGGTCTTTGCGACGTGTTGTGGCGGTAGTGGGCATGTTGTCGGTGATGAGTGTTGTAGGGTGAGTTATGATTTACACACATCCAACCACAGGGTATCACGATGATGCCCTGTGGCTGGTGATAGGTGCTCCAACCCCTATAAGGGGTGGCTTATGCGTTCTCGCTGGCGCTGTTGTCGTCAACCATCACGGTGGAGCCGCGATAGGCGGGGCAGGTGTGATGGGTGCAGCTGGCGGCGACGCCGGCCACAAAGAGCATCAGAGCCATGATGGCTAAAACTTTCTTCTTCATATTACAAACCTATTTTTTCGTTGACAATCTTCAGAATTTCGGCTTCCTGACGGATGGCTTCGTCCTCGATAGCCTGGGCCTTGGCAAGGATGTCAGCCTTGAAGGCTTCGTCCTTGAGCGAGGAGGCGTTGATCTTGACGTTGAGGTGGGCACCCATGACGGCCGAGCGGGCAGCCAGTGAGCCAACGCCACCGTCGGTGACGCTGTTGGGGTTACCCCATTCCACCATGGCACGGCAGACCTCGAAGGCCTCGAGGGAGCGCTGCATGGTGCGGAAGGGCACCTCTGTGGCGAACTTGGTGGCCTCCTGGATGGCGGCGCTGCGGGCGGCCTTCTCCTCGTCGGTCTTCTTGGGCAGGCCGAAGGCGTCCATAATCTTGTTGAAGGCGGCGGTGTCTTCGTCGACGAGGTGTAGCAGCTCATCCTTCAGGGCCTGACCCTTCACGGCCACGTCGCTGAATTTCTCCCATTCGTCGTCGTAGGCGGCTTTGCCACCCGTGAGGTTGGCTACCATGGTGCCGAGGGAGGCGGCGAGGGCACCCATGTAGGCGCTAACGCTACCACCGCCGGGGGCGGGACTCTCGCTAGCGGTCTCGTCGCAGAAGCCGCGGCAGGTAAGGTCTACCAGTTTCTTCTTCGAGTGGTCCTCGATGAGGTATTCGATGACTTTTTCCTTGGGATCAAAAGGTTTGAGGTCGTCGAGACCCATGCTCTTGATGGCCACCTTCATGATCTCTTCTTCGCTGACGCCAAGGGAGCGCTGCTGCTTAGCCAGGTAGTATTTGCCGGCATCGATGAGGACGCTCTTGGGAATGAGGCCCACAATCTCGCAGCCGGTGACACGCAGGCCGCGGTTGGCGGCGCAGCGGCACACCTCGTCGAAGCAGAGGTGCACGGGAGCAACCTTGATGGAAGTGATATTCATGGAGACCTGGGCGATACCGTAATCCTCGATGTACCAGCCGATGGCCTTGGTGCCTTTGAGGGTACCGGGAATCATGATGGTCTTGCCATTCTCATCCTTGATAGGCTTTCCGCTGGGCTTGCCACCTTCGCGTTTCGGGCGGCCTTTCTCACGCACGTCGAAGGCAATGGCGTTGGCGCGGCGGGTAGAGGTGGTGTTGAGGTTGTAGTTGATGGCCACAAGGAAATCGCGGGCTCCCACCTGGGTGGCGCCGGTATGGGCGGTGTGGTCATTCCAGACGTTGGGACCGAAGTCGGGCTTCCACTGCTCGGTACCGAGGCGGCTGCTGAGACTCTCGTACTCGCCGGTACGGCAGTAAGCCAGGTTGCGGCGCTCGGGGATGAAGGCAGCATTCTCGTAGCAGTAGATGGGAATCTGAAGTTCCTCGCCGAGGCGCTTGCCCAACTTATGGGCATACTCGACAACTTCTTCCATGGTGATATTGCTCACGGGGATAAGGGGGCAGACGTCGGTAGCACCCTGACGGGGGTGGGCACCGTGGTGCTGTGTCATGTCGATAAGCTCGGCGGCCTTCTTGACAACTTGGTAGGCGGCTTCGAGGACGGGCTCGGGCTCACCTACGAAGGTGATGACAGTGCGGTTGGTGGTCTGGCCGGGGTCGACATCGAGGAGTTTGACACCTTCGATCTTCTCAATCTCGGCAGTGACCTGATTGATGATATCCATGTTGCGGCCTTCACTGATATTGGGCACGCATTCAATAAGTTGTTTCATAATAACATTGTTTTTAGATGCTGCAAAAATACGTAAAAAAAATCATATAGCAGATGTGTGGGGTGAAAAAAGTAATCAACAACCTTTATTTAATATTATTTTTATTTTATAATCGAAAAAAAACGTATCTTTGCAGTTGAATATGGAAAGAGAAAATAATATCAAAACATATATTATCGGACTGATTATAAGTCTGATACCCATTTTTTCTTATGGACAACGTATAGTGAGTGTCAATGTCGATACCGTCGCTTGCCTGGGCGATTCGGTGTTTGTGGGCATAGGATATGACTCCGCACATGAGGTCGTCGTCGAGGATTTGGTGACTGCCATCTCTCATCCCGGACGCGTGTTTCTGCCTGATGGTATACCGTGCGGATCTTTGGGCTGCTCCTACCGTTCTCCTGTGACTTTCTCCGGCTACCCCAGCAATGCTGTGATTTCTTCCGTGAATGACATCAATTTTATTCGTCTGAATATAGAACATAGTTGGATTGGCGACATCTATATCGGCATCACCTGCCCCAACGGTCAGGTGGCCTCTTTGATGAACTATAGCAATGGTGGCACATCTTCCTGCACGAGCACGATTCCACAGAACCACCGTGGTTGGACGAGCGGGAGTAATGCACCGACGAGTACCTTTTTCGGTCAGGCCTACGACTATGGTGCATCGAACAAGTGCGACTCCACACAGCCGTCAAATGCACCGGGTGTAGGTTGGAACTACTGCTGGAGCGACAATACGATGAACGGCTACGTGTATGCCCCGGGTGACGGCCTGATATACCGTAATGCCAATGTGCATAATGGACGTATCGATTCCTCCAATGTCGCCCAGGGACGTCAGTTCTATCACCCCAACGAGAGTTTCAGCTCGTTGATCGGCTGTCCGATTAACGGGAGTTGGTATATCGAGGTGATGGACGGCTGGAGTATTGACAATGGTTATATATTTGATTGGGAGCTCTCGCTCAATCCTTCTTTTGTGCCCTCGGCAGGTACGGTGACGGGGATTGATGTGGTAGGCAACGAGGTGACACGGACGGGCGACTCTACCTTCCTGGTGTCGGCGCCGGCAGGAACGGAGAACGACACAATGGTGATGTACCGTGTGCTGCTGTTCAGTTCGACGGGCGACACTCTGGACACCGCTGTATGGGTACACTATACCGAACACCCCTACCAACTGGTGGAGGGTGACTTCTGCGACGGTGACACCTTGTGGTTCGAGGGAACCCCAATTACCGCTAGCGTCGCACGGATTGATTCTGTTTTGACCACTTACGGATGCCTAAGCGTGACAGAGTATAATGTCCGTTTCCACGAACGGTACGATGTGTACGATTCCATTTTCCCCTGCGGCAACCTGATTCCTTGGTATGCCGGTGTGCCTTATCCCGGGGCTGGCGACTATTTGATAACGGACACGACGGTGTGGGGATGCGACAGTCTGACGCACTTGACAATATCGTTTATGGACAGTGGGTTCCGTGCTCAGATTCTTCTGAGCGATGACGGCGAGTTGTGGAGTGGCGACACCATGCTGGGAGGCTGTGTGCCGATGACGGTGTGGGCAATGGATACGATGCCTCTTATGTTGGAGGGTTATTGGAACATGGGCGTGGATAGTGCGACGTGGCTGTCGGGCGATTCGCTGACGTACATCTATGATACTGCGGGAGTGTTCAACATAACACATGTCGCGGTGAGCCTGCACGGCTGTCGCGACACGGTAATGATGAAAAACGCCGTTTGGACATTTACGCCGCCGCATGCGAGCTTCTCGTGGGCTCCCGAAAATCCCGTGCTGTCACATCCTGTTGCGGAGTTTTTCAACTACAGCACACCTGCCGGATTGAGTTATCTGTGGCTGATGCAGACAAACGACGGTATAGATAGTGTGAAGGAGGCGAAGCCTTTTTATTCCTGGGCTCGCGATGGAGAGAATGTGTTCGGAGATTTCGACGTAACGCTACTGGCAACGCAGACGTATGTCGGTCCTTACGACCTGCCGGTGGAGTGTGTGGATGACTCGACGGCGACGGTGACGATAGTGAACGATTGGCTGCAGTTCCCCAATCTTGTGACGCCCAACGGCGACGGAACAAACGATATCTGGAAGGTGGTGAATCTGCTGGAGTGCGGCTTGTATTCAATGAACGAGGTCTGGATCTACAACCGCTGGGGCACGGAGGTGTTCCATGCAAAGGACATCAGCCGCGAGGAAGAGTTCTGGGATCCCGACGAGACAAATAGCCCCGACGGCACCTATTTCTATAGGTTCATGGCACGCAGTGCCTGGGGCGTGGTAAAACGCAACGGAATGATAGAAGTGGTGAGATGACGTTGAGAAGTAAAAGGTAAAAACTAAAAAGTAAAACCGCAAACGTCTAACGTAAAATATGAGTACAAGACTGATAATAATGATGCTGCTGGCACTGGCCTGTGGGCCGTCGTGGGGGCAGAGTATTGTCAGTTTCTCTGTGCCGACTTCTATGTGTGTGGGAACCCAGGAAATGGTGACTTTCGGCTATCAGGATACTCACAATGTGGTGATAGACTATGAACAGGCCACGCTGGGTCACAGTGACAGAATCTTTCTACCTGACGGCGTACCGTGCGGAACGCTGGGCTGCTCCTACCGCTCACCGGTGACATTCGACATCTTCCCTACAGGTGCCAGCGTGACCTCCGTGAACGACATCAAGTATATCAGGTTGAATATAGAGCATTCTTTTATAGCGGATATCTATATCAATGTGACCTGTCCCAACGGACAGAAGGTGGATATCATGCGCTTCGATGGACAAAACACGGCGTCCTGCTCTAGCTCCATTCCCACCGCGTCGCGCCACTGGCTGAGTGGAAATAATGTGTCGGGTGGGACCTTCTTCGGGCTGGCGAACGACCGTGAGTATAGTTCGAATAAGTGCGACTCGACGGCGGCATACAATGCCCCGGGTATCGGTTGGAACTATTGCTGGAGCAGCAACACCAACTCCGGCTATGTCTACGCCCATGCCAGTAGCAACGATGATGGAATCATCTATCGTTCCGGACATGCACACAGCAGGACGATACCGAGTTTCACGTCAACGGGGTCGCCGACCACGCACTCGGTGATAGACTCGTCGAATGTGGCGGCAGGAACCAATTTCTACCATCCTGACCAGAGTTTTGCTTCGCTGATAGGTTGCCCGCTGAACGGCACTTGGTATGTCGAGGTGATGGACGGCTATTCGATGGATAACGGTTATATTTTCGAATGGGAGCTGGCCTTGGATCCGTCGCTGATTCCAAACAACAACTGCCTGGCGGACTCGTTCATGGTGTCGGGCTACGGCGTGACAATGATAAACGATTCGTCGTTCACCATTACGGCACCGACGCAATTGTTGGCCGACAGCACGGTACAGTATTCATATCATATCTTCAGCACATGCACAGATATTGACACCGTGGTATCTCTGACGTTCCATCCGGAGAAAAACACAGAAAGTGAGGTTGTGGGATGCGGAACGGTGAGCTACGGTGGCCATGTATATGTGGCTGACACGGATCTGGTGAGCCATGGGGTGTCGCGCTATGGGTGTGACAGTACCCACACCACACATGTAAGGGTCTATCCCAACTATAGCAGCGAGGTGGAGGAGTCTGTGGTGGAGAACGCACTCCCCCACTCTTTCATGGGACACGTGTTCTATGGACCCGTGGAGGATACACTGTTGGCAGGCACCACGGTGCACGGGTGCGACAGCAATGTGGTGTATACCTTGCGAGTGATGGAGAATAGTATGACCGTGGAGACAGATACCATCTGCGCCGACGCGACACCGTATCTGTGGAACGGACGACAATATAGTACAACCACAAAGGACACCTTAGTGATGGAGGCCTCGAACGGCGCCGACAGTGTGGTGGTGCTGTCGCTGACGGTCTTCCCGACGGATTACCGAGACACCTCGTTTGAGGTAGTGGAGAATGCGCTGCCTGTAATCTATGCCGGGCGGCAGTTTTATGAGTCGATAGACACGGTGCTGCATGATGTGAACATCTATGGGTGCGATAGCAGTACGAGAATTAGACTCGTGGTGCATCACAACCATGCATACAAATACGAGACGGCCGTGTGCGATGACAGACTGCCCTATGATTGGATGGGTGTGCGGTTCGATGCGGCGGACAGCGTGACGCTGCCGTTGACAGACCGCTACGGGGCTGACAGCGTGGTGACGTTAGTGCTGAGGGTGATGAAGACCTACAGTGTGGATATCGACACGGTGACGTGCGACAATATACCGTTTATTGTTGCCAATCAGCCGATGACCAGCTCGGGACACCATGTGGTGACGCTGACGACGGCAGAGGGCTGTGATTCGGTGCTGAACATAGACCTGACGGTGTTGCTGCACAGCGAGACACATATCTATGACACGGTGTGCGCATCGGAAGGCTATGTGCTCGACGGCATATCATATACCCGTTCGGGCATTTACACGACGACGCTGACGAATGCCGTAGGGTGTGACTCCATCATTACCCTCCACCTGGGTCTTCTGGCCGAGGGGATGAAGGCAGAAATCAAGGCGATACCCATGGTGGTGACGCCCTCTAATCCCGATGTCCGCTTCTATGATGCCAGCACACAACGTTATACTCGTCAGTGGATTATCGAGGGTGACAGCACCGACGAGCAGCATTTCACCTACCACTATCCTGTAGAGGCCGACTCACTGCCGGTGATGCTGATAGCCTATAGCATCGAGGGGTGCGCCGACACGGCACAGACGGTGATACAAATCGACCGTGCGGCGTTGGCGATACCGAATGTGTTCACGCCCGACGAATCAACGAACAATACCTGGCAACCGGCAATACGCGATGTCGCCGAGCTGAAAATATGGATATATACCCGTCAGGGTCTGCTTGTTGCACACCTGGAGGGTTTGGACGCCCGATGGGACGGAACGAAGGATGGCGAGCGGTGCCCGCAGGGAGCCTATGTCTTCAATCTGGAATATCGGACAAGGTTGCAGCCGGAAAAACTGCAGAGAAAGACGGGTACCATATTGCTGGTAAGGTAAAAATAGACAGTATATGAAAGAATATATAGAACAAGCGTGGGAGCAGCGAGAGCTGCTCGAGAAGAAAGAATACAGGGAGGCGGTACTTGAGACTGTCGCCATGCTCGACCGTGGCGAGGTACGTGTCGTCGACCCTGCCACCTGGACAGTCAACTCATGGGTCAAGAAAGCCGTTCTGCTTTATTTCCCCGTCTGCGGTATGCAGACGCTCGAGGCAGGGCCTATGGAATATCACGACAAGATACCCCTCAAACGCCATTTCGCTGAAGGAGGCGTGCGTGTCGTGCCGCCGGCAGTGGCGCGCTATGGTGCCTACCTCGCTCCCGGGACGATACTGATGCCTTCGTATGTGAATATCGGCGCTTATGTGGACAGCGGCACGATGGTGGACACATGGGCCACGGTGGGCAGCTGTGCCCAGATAGGCAAGAATGTGCATCTGAGCGGCGGCGTGGGTATCGGTGGAGTGTTGGAACCTGTGCAGGCAGCACCGGTCATCGTAGAGGACAACTGCTTTATCGGCAGCCGCTGCATCATCGTCGAAGGTGCCCATATCGAGCACGAGGCAGTGCTGGGGTCGGGTACGGTGATTACAGCGTCGACACATATTATCGATGTCACTGGACCAATACCCGTAACATATATCGGCCGTGTGCCGGCACGAAGCGTAGTGATTCCGGGTAGTTATCAGAAACATTTCCCCGCAGGCGACTACAGCGTCTCGTGCGCTCTCATCATAGGCCAGCGAAAAAAATCTACAGATAAAAAGACCTCACTCAATGAAGCACTTCGGTTATTCTAATTTCATCGTTGCGGCAATTATGCTGTTGCTTGCTTCCTGTACGAAGCACGACGAGATATCGTTCAAAGGAGTGGTGATTGATGTGCGTCAGTGCACAATGATGTCGTCAGGACAACTGCCCGTGGCAGGCTACTTCGTCCATTTGGAAACACCCGACAGCATCGGCGGCAGCTATACCCTCAACAACAATCAAACCTATAACAATGTCGTAGTGCTCTATGAACCAGATTGCCGCATCTACCGCGACGACCACATCCGTGGCTCCTTCTACCTGGATGACGAGTACTCTCACGCCAACTGCGCCTATCACTGGACCGATATCCAGCTCCCCGAAGGGGTCTTTACGACGGTGAGTGTTGATTAGTAGTTGATAAGATATCAGAAATAAGAACCTGGATTTGAGAATAAATTGGTATTTTTGCATTTTAAAATAGGAACAAATAAAAATAATACAATATGAAGTTTATCGTTAATAGTCAGCAATTACACAAGCAGTTGCAGTCGCTCAGCGGCGTGCTGTCGTCGAGCAACACGATGCCCATTATCAACTGTTTCCACTTCCATCTGGAGGAGAACGACCTCACCATCAAGACCACGGACTTGACGACGACGCTCATGGCTCGCATGACCGTCGAGACCGGCCGTATGGAGGCCGCCGAAGAGGTGGCTGTGCCGTCGAAGATGCTTCTGGACATCCTAAAGTCGTTCGACGATGTACCCCTGACCTTCAACGTCGATCCCGCCAACTACTCCATCGACATCGTGTCGGGTACGGGTCAGTACCGTCTGGCAGGCATGGATGCCGCCACCTACCCCACTATGCCGGCTCGCGAGAGCACCAGCAAGGTGGTGATGAGCAGCACTGCACTTGTTAACGCTATCAACAAGACCGTCTTCGCCACTTCCAACGACGAGATGCACCAGCAGATGAGCGGTATCTTCTGCGAGATGACGCCCGACGGCGTGACCTTCGTGGCTACCGACGCCCACAAACTGGTGCGCTACCGCCGCAAGGATGTCACCTGCGACGAGAGCACCAACTTCATCCTGCCGAAGAAACCTATCATCATCGTCAAGAATATCCTTGCCGGCCGCAAGGAAGAGGGCGAAGTGACCATCGAGTACAACAACACGAACCTCTTTATCACTTTCGATACCTTCTATATCGTCTGCCGTCTGGTCGACGGTCGCTACCCCAACTACGAGGCCGCCATTCCTAAGGACAATCCCAACAAACTTATCCTCGACCGCCAGTCGTTCCTCAACACGCTGCGCCGCGTCAGCATCTTCGCCAGCGAGGCTACACGTCAGGTGCGCCTCTCCATCGGCAAGGATCAGCTCGACATCTCGGCCGAAGACCTCGAACTGTCGAACAACGCCCATGAGACTCTCCCCTGCCAGTATGAAGGCGACCCGATGGACATCGGCTTCAACGCCAAGTTCCTCACTGAGATGATCTCCTACCTCGACAGCGAACAGGTGCTCGTCGAACTGTCTCATCCCTCGCGCGCGGGTATCATATTCCCTTATGGCGACGACGACACCGAGAAGCAGGACGATATCCTCATGCTCGTCATGCCTGTCATGCTTGCTAATTGATAATTGAAAATTGATAATTGAAAATTGAAAAACAAGGTAAATCTCTGGGGTAATCACGGAGCCACCATCTTGGGTATCTCGCTGGTGCTCTTCATGCTGGGACTCCTGCTCACCATCGAGTACCACTCCTATCGTCTGACGCACGATGCCCAGGAGCGCATCACCTACAAGGTGGACCTGTCGCCCGATGTGAGCGACAGCTTGGCGCTGGCACTGAAGGATGACATCTCCAAGATGGAGGTGGTGAAGCATGTCGACTATATCTCGAAAGAGAAGGCTGCCGAGATCTTCACCGAAGAACTGGGCGAGGATTTCGTGGGCTTCGCTGGCTACAATCCCCTCTACCCGTCGTTGATGGTGAATTTCAACGTGGCGCTGCTGCCTGACAACAGCACAGAAACCCTCGACCGCTTCTGTGCCGAGATGCGTCACCGCGAGGGTGTCACCGGCGTGGCCTATCAGGAGAATGTCGTCAACGACCTCCGCGAGGTGTTCTACAAGCTTTCCTGGTTCCTCATCGTCTTCGTGGCACTGCTGCTGGTGATAACCATCGTGCTCATCAACAGCCTGATACGTATCGCCATCTACAGCAGTAGAGAAACCATCGCCACCATGCGTTTGGTGGGTGCCAAGTCGTCATTCATCGCCCGTCCCTTCCGTCTCCGCAGCATCGCCTACGGCGCCATCGGAGGCTTGATAGCCGACGCCCTCACCTTCTTCACCGTATGGGCTTTCAGCAACGAGTTCGCCCTCGACATCATTGGCCAGGAGCACCTGCTGTGGTATGGACTCATCGGGGCGGTCATCGTGCTTGTCGGCATCGGCATCGCCTACCTCTCCACGGCACTTACGGTCAGAATCTATATCTCCAGAAATTAAACAGATAATAGCAAATAGTTAAAGCAATGAAAAAGAAACCTCTCACCAAGCAAGAGGATGCCAACGAAACCAAGCACGGTTTCCACCTCGTTTTTGGACGCACCAACTACATCCTGATGATAGCGGGACTCATCGTCCTCGCCATAGGCTATATCATGCTCAGCGGTGGCGGCAGCGACGACCCGAACACGTTCAACGACGCCATGTTCGACTCGCGACGTCTCGTTGTGGCTCCCATCCTCATCACCGTGGGCTTCGTGGTCGAGATCCTTGCCATCATGTTCAAAGGAAAAAAGAACGAATAAACAATGGAAGAAACTCTCAACTGGTTCCAGGCTTTTATACTTGGCATAATTCAAGGTCTAACGGAGTATCTCCCTGTCTCTTCCAGCGGTCATCTCACCATCGCTTCAAACCTCTTTGGTATCGATGATGGCAGCAAAATTCTCACCCTGAACATCGCCGTTCACATTGCTACTGTGCTGAGCACCGTGGTCATTCTGTGGAAGGAAATCGTCTGGATATTCTCCGACCTCTTCAAATGGAAATGGAACGAGGGCTCGAAATATGCCGTCAATATCCTCATTTCCATGATTCCTGTAGGTATTGTCGGACTCCTCTTCAAAGACAAGGTCGAAGAGGTCTTCGGTAGTGGTCTGCTGGTGGTAGGAATCTGTCTTATGATTACTGCCACACTGCTGGCTTTCTCCTACTGGGCTAAACCGCGTCAGCGCGAGAACATCTCACCCCTTCACGCTTTCATCATTGGCATCGCCCAAGCTGTGGCAGTACTTCCTGGCCTTTCTCGCTCCGGAAGTACGATCGCTACCGGACTCATCCTTGGAAACAAGAAAGAACGCCTGGCCCAATTCTCCTTCCTGATGGTCATCCCCCCCATCCTCGGAGAAGCGCTCCTCGATGCCAAGAAACTTATAAGCGGCGAAACAGCCACTGCTGTCGCCGATGCAGCCCAAAGCGGTGCTACCACCATTGGTACTATACCCCTGATTATCGGATTCCTCGCTGCTTTCATTGTCGGCTGCATCGCCTGTAAGTGGATGATCAACCTTGTCAAGAAAGGCAAACTCATCTGGTTTGCAGTCTACTGCGCCATCGTGGGCCTCGCCACCATTATCATTCCCCTCCTAGGTTAACCTAGGACAACCCTAGGATAGACAATGATTACATTGGATCAGCTTCAGGCTGGTATCGTCATTCCCATCGATAAACCCCGCCAATGGACTTCCTTCCAGGCGGTAAACAAAATCAAGGCCGTAGTGCGCAACACCTACGGCCTTAAAAAATTTAAGATAGGACATGCCGGGACATTGGATCCGCTGGCCACTGGTCTGCTGCTCGTCTGCATCGGCAAAGCCACCAAGACCATCCCTCAGCTGCAAGACGGCGACAAGGTCTACACCGGCACCATGGTCTTCGGCGCCACCACCCCCTGCTACGATCTAGAGCGTCCGGTAGACCACTACTACCCCTACGAACATATCACACGCGAGCTGCTCGACGAAACAGTACGTCAGTTCACTGGCACCATCCAGCAGGTACCGCCTATGTTCAGCGCAGTGAAGATTGACGGTCAGCGGGCCTACGAAATTGCAAGGAGTCAGGAGTCAGGAGATAAGGAGGTAAGGAGTAAACCAGTAAACGTCTACAGCTTCGAAATCACAGCCTTCCGACCAGGAAGTCAGAATACTCCGATTACTCAGAGTACTCCGATTACTCAGAATACACCTTCCAAGAACCTCTACCAGAACCCTCTTGGCGAGGTTCCCCCTCATCTGCCGCAGGCCGACTTCCGCATCCACTGCGGCAAGGGCACCTATATCCGCTCTCTGGCGCGTGACCTAGGACTTGCTCTCGACAGTGGAGCCTTCCTGGCCTCGCTACGCCGTGAGCAGGTGGGCGAATACACCCTTGATCACGCCCTTAATCTCGAACAGGTGGAGCCCTTCCTCACCCACTAGCCCCCATCACCCTACCAAAACCGTACCAACACCGTATCAACTCCTACCATGGTAGGAGTTGGTTAGGAGTTGATAGGGTGTTGGTAGGTGGTTGTCAAGGAGTTGTGGTTTTGTTAATAAAACGCGTTTTTAGAGCAAGAAAACGTTGTTTTGGGGACAAAAAAAGCCGTTGGCATCGCCAACGGCTTGAGTGTTTTCAGATGGAACTTAGTCCATGACGGTGTTCCAGTTGTGCTTGTCTTCGGCCTCGCCGAGCTGGATGGCGCGGAGGGCGTGGTAGAGCTTGGTGCTGTAGGGACCGGGCTCCTTGCCAAAGACGTAGCTCTTGCCGGTCTCGGGGTCGTCAAGACGCTCGATGGGGCTGATGACGGCGGCGGTACCGCAGGCGCCGGCCTCCTGGAAGGAAGCAAGCTCCTCAACTTCGATGGGACGACGCTCGACTTTCATACCCATATCCTCGGCGAGCTGCATGAGGCTCTTGTTGGTGATGGAGGGCAGGATGGAAGTGCTCTTCGGGGTGATGTAGGCACCGTCCTTGATGCCGAAGAAGTTGGCAGCGCCGGCCTCGTCGACATATTTCTTCTCCTTGGCATCCAGATAGAACTCGCAGGCGTACTGGCCACCGTGGCAAGCCTCGACGTGAGCTCTCAGGGAAGCGGCATAGTTACCACCGACTTTGTAGATACCGGTGCCGAGGGGGGCGCTACGGTCGTACTTGCGGGTGATGACATAGGGGTTGGCTTTGAAACCGCCCTTGAAGTAGGGTCCCACGGGGGTCACGAAGATGACGAACAGGTACTCGTCGGCGGGTTTGACACCCACGGTGATGCCGGTACCGATGAGCAGGGGACGCAGGTAGAGGCTGGCGCCGGTGCCATAGGGAGGAATGAAGCGCTCATTGAGCTTGATGACCTTCTTGCACATCTCGACGAACTTCTCGGTAGGCAGTTCGGGCATCATGATGCCGCGGCAGGTGCTCTGCAGACGCTCGGCGTTGGCTTCGGGACGGAAGATGCGGATTTTGCCGTCTTTGCAACGGTAGGCTTTCAGTCCCTCGAAAGCTTCCTGACCATAGTGGAGGCTGGAGGCAGCCATGTGAATGTTGATGTTCTCGGAACTGGAGACCTCAATCTCACCCCACTGGCCGTTGCGGAAGTAGCAACGCACATTGTAGTCGGTTTTGACGTAACCGAAGGGAAGGTTTTGCCAATCTATATTCATGTTGTTCAGATTTTTAGGTTGTTTATTTGTTTAAATTCAATTCGACAAAGATAAGAAATAAATATGGATAAACTAAAAAAAATTTTACCATGTCGGAAAAAAGTAGTAATTTTGCACCCGATTTGAACGGCCTCTTAGCTCAGTTGGTTAGAGCAGCTGACTCATAATCAGCGGGTCCTTGGTTCGAACCCGAGAGGGGCCACAAGAAAGTTATGGGACGAATAATGGCCATAGACTACGGAAAAGTGCGTACGGGGTTGGCGGTAACCGACCCCGTTCGTATTATTGCCACTGCCCTGACGACCGTGGAGACCTCTAAGTTGATGCCCTATATTAAAGATTATTGCGCGCGCGAGGAGGTCGATATCTTTGTGGTTGGCGAGGCCAAGCACATGGACAACACCTGGTCGGAATCGATGAAGCTCATAGAGCCCTTTGTGAAACAGTTGGCAGAGGCTTTCCCTGGGAAAGAGATTGCTCGTGTGGATGAGCGCTTCACATCGAAGATGGCATTCCAGACGATGATTGACAGCGGCCTGAAAAAGAAACAGCGCCGCGACAAAGGCATGATAGACCAAATCGCCGCCACCATCATGCTCCAAGACTATTTGAGAATTAAGAATTAAGATTATGATACTACCGATTATTGGACTTGGTCATCCAACGCTGCGCAAAGTGGCGCAACCTGTGACAAAAGATTATCCGAACCTCAAAGAGCTTATAGCCAACATGTTCGAGACGATGTACAACGCCGATGGCGTGGGTCTCGCAGCACCGCAGGTGGACCTGTCGATAAGGCTGGTGACCATCGGCGTGCGTCCCTACAATGAGAAGACCGACACCTATGGCGAGCCGACGGACGTGCATGTGCTCATCAACCCGGAGATTCTTGAGTTCAAGGGCGAAAAAGAGTATTTCAACGAGGGCTGTCTGAGTTTGCCCGACATCCACGAGGATGTGCTGCGTCCCGAACGCATCGTGATGCACTGGTGGGATGAGAACTGGGAAGAGCATACCGAGGAAATCGACGGCCTCTTCGCACGTATCGCACAACATGAGATCGACCACCTGGACGGTAAAGTGTTCACCGACCGCCTCTCGCCTCTGCGCCGTACCATGCTGAAGCGCAGGATGAACGACATCGTGAACAAGAAGGTGCGCACGAAATACAGGATGAAATAAGTCAAGAATCAATAAAATAAGGATTATGAAAAAAATTTTTGTTTTTGCTTTTGCCTGTGTCATGCTGGCTGGCTGCAAGGGAGGTGATGAAGAGAAGGTGCTGGGTCACGACGAACTGATTGACTCGATTGCGACGATGGACTCGCTCTATGCTTTCGAGATGGTCGCCAACCCCGAAAAGGCCAACGCCATAATCGACCTATATACCCAGTTTGTCAAGGGATACCCCGAGGACAGCTTGGCTCCTGTATATCTGATGAAGATGGCCGAGACGCAGATCTCCATCGGCGAATTTGAGGCCGGCATCGCCAATCTTGACAGCATCATCACCCTCTATCCCGGTTTCGAGGAGGTGGCAGGTTGCCAGTTTCTGAAGGGATGGGCCTATGAGCAGAACGAGCAGTACGACAAAGCCCGCGAGGCTTACACCGTCTTCGTGACGGAATATCCCGACCATGTCTTGGCTGCCGATGTGAAGAAAGCTCTTCCGATGGTGGGCATGAGCCCCGAAGAGCAGCTGAAAATGGTGAAAAAACAATAGTAGCCATCGATTTGCGCCATGAAAGTCGAGCGCTTCAGAATCAGAGCGAGCTATCCTAACTACTTCATGGTCTGTCTCTATGCCCGTGAGGGACGTGAGATTTTCGACCACGACAGCGAGGATCCAGAGAACCGTCTGGAGGGCAACAAACCCGGAACGGTGATTTACCGGTTGGTGGGTGATGAGAATGTATACGAGTTCCCACCGCGATGGTACGACATGTACCAACTGTTGAAGTTGCGCGAGGGAGAGCAGGTGAGATTCCTCGAATTGCTGCTGGGTGAGCACGCAGGCTCCCTGAATGAGAACGAACTGCAGCAGCTGGAACGCCAGCGCAAAGATTTCCATGAGCAATGCCGCCGTTATGTGGCGGAGAATCCGCTGTCGGACTGCGACGAGCTGATAACGACGCTGACGGAAGAGGGTGACTTCACAGACGAGGTCATCAGCTATAAGGGCCACATGTTGCTGGACCTGACACGCAACTGCTACCCTGTCCCCGATTTCTGTATTTTGACGGCCAAGTCGTTCACGAACCCAGACCACCTGCCCGCGATGTTGGAACGCGCTATACGGAATCTGGAAATCATGACGAACTGCCGTCTGGGCGACGCCAAAAACCCGCTGGTGTTCGCCATCCGCTGTGCGATGCCGCAATACATCCCGGGCCTGATGCCGACATTGCTGAATATTGGTGTCACCCGGACCTCCTATCGAGCCCTCAGGAAGAAGTTTGCCCCTACAATGGCAAACCGCGTATATCTGAGCACCCTGCACACCCTGTGCGAGATGCTGGAGTTGGATCACCACTATGAAGAATCAGACATCCAGCTGAGCGAAGAGGCACAGTGCCGACGCATCGAGGAATTGGAGCACCGTGTCGAGAGCAGCGCCATGGGAGAGAAACTGATTACCGACGCTTGGGAGCAGGTGTTGCAGCTGACGCTGTTTGTCAAAAAGTTCTACGACAGCAATTCCGACCTCATCCTTACCTTTATGCAGGGCAAGCAGGCATTTCCCAGCCTGATACTGCAGCGTATGGTATGGACCATCGGAAACAATGACTCATACCCCGGTGTGCTCTACAGCCGTCATTCCCGGATGGGCACAGGCAAACAGATTGAGAGCTACCGTAATATCTTCGGTGAGGAAATCATGACAGGCGACGTAACAACCGACGACCTCGCTTATGAGGACCGTAACGAGATACGTGGCGAGTTCCCCGCGGTATATCATTTCGACCCTCTGCTGAAAAAACTCGAGGGCCGCTACAAAACCCCTGTCACCATCGAATTCGCCGTCGAGAGTCGTCCCCATAAGCTGAGTCTCTTCTCGGTGCTGCAGCTCAACGCCTCGGAAATGACAGGGCGTGCAGCACTCGTCTCCGCCATTGATATGCGCAATAGCGGTCTGATCAGCGACGCCCAGGTGATGGACCTCATCAAGCCCTATCATTTAAGACAAATTATCTCGGCCTCTATCGACGACCGGTCGATAGCCAAACTTGCCTTCTTCGGCGGCGGACTGAGCGTGCTGCCCCGCACCGCCATCTCGGCACGCCTCTGCTTCTCGGTGGCGAAAGCCCGAGAACTCAAGGCCAAAGGCGAGAATGTGTGCCTCTGCCAAGAACATTTTGTGCCACAAGACACCATCACCCTCAACGAGGTCGACGCCATCCTCTCCATGATGCCCGCAGCCATCCATGTCGTCACCGCCTGCCGTGGCTACGGCATCCCCGCGTTCATGGACTTGCACTCCTACGGCATCAGCATAAAGGACAACTCGATAGTGAACAGCGCAGGCTTGACAATAGACGAGGGCGAGATGATAACCCTCAGCTCCAAACGGCAGAGCCTCTACAAAGGCCAGGCCGCCTTCAAGCCGGCACGTTTCACCAAATACCTCGAGGGTGCACCCGTGGAACTCGACGACAACGAGAAGCTCTTCTTCGAACGGATGAAGGAGGCCTACACGCAATACCAAACGATTGTCACTTCACAGGAAGCCAATTATATCACCGATATCCACAAGTTGGCACGTCTCATCCGCTGCAACCTGCAGAACAAGCCGAAAATTGCCTCCGAGATAGTGAACACATGGTATGAGGGACGCCCGGAAGAATATGTCAGCCAAGTGATGCAGAGCCGCATGGGTGACCATAACGACCAAAGCCGTCTCTTCAACATGTTGTTGCAGAGAAATAAGATTGATTTCTTCCAACGTGCCTACCAGCTTTGCCGCCAGCGCAACGTTTCAGGTCTCACCGCCGGAAGCTTCATGATTGGACGCTTCGTCGCCCGTCCCCTCTCCCGCCACGTATGGAACGCCCTCAGCAACGCCATCGTCGCCTGGCTTATGAACGAATACGTGCTGTACGAGAAATACCTGCATGTGCTGCAGGAAGTGGGCGAAATCAAACTCGCCCGCGCCCACTCGCGCATCGAGACCGAAGGCATCGACAATATGGTGGTGCGTAACTTCGACCTTAACAACTTCGCCCCCCTACTCTACTCGCAGCACGACTGGCAGCAGGTGTCCGAAGAGCTGGAAAAGATGGAACACCAAGACAACACACACCTCCTCATCGAGATGCTCAGCCGTCCCGTCAACGAGATCTTCGACCTCAACACTCCATGGAAAGCCAAAATCATCGAAGATATCCTGAAACAGGCCGAATGTTAAACGTTAAACGTAAAACCTATCAACGTATCAACGTTAAACATCAAAATCTCCACCCTATCGTCCATTCGATGAACTCGATGCGACCGCCATGGGCATTGATTCCGGCTCCTAGATATTTCTTCCCGAAATTGTAGTACACTCCTACCCTTTCATAGAAAGGTGTCGTCATCTGTGTCGACGACAGGATGACAGGTCCCGCGCCCAACTTCAGACTCAGGTTGCCCCAGAAAAACTCCATCACCCCCATGGCGCTAAGGTACAGGGGCAAGGGATACATATTCCGCTCGCGGCGCAGGAGGTTCCAGTCGCTGCCGTTGAACCACAGGTCGATGGCTCCGCCATAGGCGAAGACCGGATTGACATAATGTTGCATGTAGAGCGCCAGGTCGAAACAAGGATAGTAGCCGTCCATCAGTTCGTCGCGCGACATCACGACGGCCGGCGAGAACGCCAGGCTCCACTCCAAGTCAGGAAAGGCCGGCACACTGTCGATGCGCTCGCGCGAATGTTCCCAGTCCAAATCCTTCTCGTAGTCGTTGTCCAGCTTGACAGCCACACCCAGCTGGAGGAAGTTCACCCCTTTGTTGGGCTTGTATAGCATACCGTTGCTCGAATGGAGCAGCGAGGCATTGAGCAGCACGTCGTCGCCCAGACGGAAATTGAAGCCTACATCGATAAGGCAACTTACGGCGGAACTGATGAAGATATTCTCCTCCTCGCCTGTAAAACAACGCGCTTGGGTATAGGTCGACAGGCCAACGCCGAGACTGTAGTCTATCCACTTGCCCATCGGGGCTCGCACCAGTCCCACAACACCTAAGCGGTGGCCGTAGATAGCTTTGGGAATATAGGCGAACGAGGCTCGCACGCCGAAAGCAGGATAATGCTTGTAGAGTCGCCAATAGTCATTGCCCGTCTGGCGGCTCATCCACGTCACATCCACACTCGCCGCCCCGCAGGCATACTCCATCATGTCGAAATTGTTGGGCGCCGCATAGCTGCCGTTCACACCCACCTCCCAGTGGCTGTTCTGTCCCTGCAGATGCGAGGAAAGCAACAGCAGCATTATCGCAACGACCCTATACCTCATCGCCTAGACACTTTATCAACGTATCAACCTATCAACTTTAAATACTCTGCTTCCGTGAGTATTTGGACTCCCAGTTTCTCGGCCTTCTTCCGTTTCTCAGGGCCCATCTTCTCTCCTGCCAGCAGATAGGTTGTCTTGCCGCTGATGGAGCCCGACACCTTGCCGCCGTGGTTCTCGATATCGGTCTTGATTTCCTCGCGCGAGAAATGCTCGAAGACGCCGCTCACCACGAAAGTCATCCCCTCCAGCTTTCCACTTTCCACGCTCCACTCTCCACTGAACCGGAGTCCGGCGGCACGGAGACGCTCGATAATCTGGCGATGCAGTGGGTTGAGGAACCACTCGCTGACGGCCTTTGCCGTCACCTCGCCGACATCCTCCACCTGTGCCAACTCCTCTTCCGAGGCCACCATCAGGGCATCCATCGTCTTGAAGTAGCGGGCCAACTTCTTGGCTCCTACCTCTCCCACATAGCGGATGCCAAGGGCGAAGACTACCCGCTCGAAAGGCACCTGCTTCGAAGCCTCAATAGCCGACAAGAGGTTGTCGGCACTCTTGTCCTGTATCGTTGCATCCGCCCCGAGACCGATAATCTGTTCACGCCTTAGGTCGTATATATCAGCTACATTCTTGACTAGTCCTGCTTTGTAAAGCAATTCCAGACGCTCCGGACCCAGGCTCTCGATATCCATCGCCTTGCGTCCCACAAAATGCTCCAAGCGGCCGATAATCTGTGGATGACATCCATCGGCATTGGGACAATAATGGCCCGCCTCACCCTCGGCACGCACCAACAGGGTGCCGCACTCCGGACAACGCTCGATATATTGCACCGGCATCGACCCCTCCTTGCGTTGTTCCAGGTCCACCCCGACGACTTTCGGGATAATCTCACCACCCTTCTCGATGAACAGGTGGTCGCCGACATGGATATCCATCTTGGCGATGAAGTCGGCATTCACCAGCGTGGCACGCTTCACGGTGGTACCTCCCAGCCACACAGGCTTCAGGTTGGCCACCGGCGTGATGACGCCCGTGCGTCCCACCTGGTAGCTGATGCTCTCCAGCGGCGTGCTCACACGCTCGGCCTTGAACTTGAAGGCTATGGCCCATCGCGGACTCTTGGCCGTCAGGCCCAGCCGATCCCACAGGGCCGTCTGGTTCACCTTTATCACTATGCCGTCGATACCATACGGCAGATTCCACCGCTCCTTGTCCCAATAGTCAATGAAACCCTTTATCTCGTTGATATCCTTGCACTCCTTGATGTAAGGCTGCACCTTGAAGCCCATCTGCTTCGCCCACTCCAGTCGACCGAAATGGGTGCCCAATTGAGAATTGAGAATTGAGAATTGAGAGTTAACGCCTGCGCTAGCCAAACCTTCAATTTTCAATTTTGAATTTTCAAATATCATGAAGTACATGCAGAACTGGAGCTTGCGCTTGGCGCACTCGGCAGAGTCCTGCAGCTTGAGGCTGCCGCTGGCGGCATTGCGGGGATTGGCGAAGGGCTCGTCGCCCTCGGCCTCGCGCTGCTTGTTCATCGCCTCGAAAGCCTCGAAGGGGTACACCACCTCACCCCTCGCCTCGAAGTCGTCGGGATATTCTCCACGCAACTTCAGCGGGATGGTAGGTATGGTCTTTGCGTTCAGCGTGATGTCGTCACCCACGGTGCCGTTGCCACGTGTCACAGCCTGCACAAGCCGTCCATGCTTGTAGGTCAGCCCGATAGCCACACCGTCGTACTTCAACTCGCAGGTGTAGGTGAAGGGTACGCCGTCGAGCAGCTTGCGCGTACGCGCCTCAAACTCTTCTATCTCCTCGATACTGTAGGTATTGCCCAGCGACAGCATCGGGAAGCGATGCGTCACCTGTCGGAAAGTCTTGTTCACGTCGCCACCCACACGCTTGGTGGGCGACAGCGGACTGGCCAACTCGGGATATTGCCGCTCGAGGTCCTGCAGTTCACGCAGCATGGCGTCGAACTCAAAGTCCGACACCAGCGAGCGGTCGTTCATATAATATTCATAGTTCAGCCGGTCGATCTCCTCGGCCAGCTGTTCCATTTTTTTTCGGATGGGCTCAGTATCTATTGCGCTGAACAGGTCCATAGCTTTTCAGTTATTAAAAGAAAACTCCTACGGAGTATCTTAATATCTGCTTTGATTTATTTCATCTATTAAAAGATAATCCCTACGGGATATTCTGTTGGTTCTTACCCCGTAGGGGTTATCTTTTAATAGCATTATATTGTTTTTAACTTTTTTTTACCCCGTAGGGGTTTTCTTTCAATTTCCATTCTCCGATGAAGTTGAGCGCCACTGGGCCTATCAGACAAACATCTTTATACTCTTCGCTCGTGGCGTCGAAGGTCACTTCGAAGTCGCCTCCACGCGTTACAAGGCCAACCTTTTGCGTAGCCCGTTCCTCATTCCTCATTCCACATTCAACATTAACTATGGCGCATGCCGTCACGCCGGTTCCACAGGCCCATGTCTCATCCTCCACTCCGCGCTCATAGGTGCGTACGAAGAGGCGGCCGTCGGGCAGCTCCTCGATAAAGTCCACATTGGTTCCCATCGGGAATTCCTCCGCGATATTACGGATTCTCCTCCCCTCTCCCACTACGTCGAAATGTTCCAGATCATGGACACGTTGCACGTAATGTGGCGAGCCGGTATCCAGGAACCAACCCTCCAGGCAGCGACGCATCTCCTTCGTGGCCACATTCCGCATGCCCAACTTCACAACGCCAGTCCTCTTCTCCTCGTCCCACGACAGCACCTCCGCATCATGCGGCCCGTCATAACCTTTAAAATGAAAACAATTGTGTCGATCTCCACCATTTGTCCTTTCACTCCCTTCCACTCCCTTTTCACTCCCTTTCACTCCTAAGATATAAGCAAATGCAGTAATGCAACGTCCGCCGTTGCCACACATAGACCCCAGGCGTCCGTCCGAATTGTAATACTTCATCTCGAAATCGAACGACTGACCGGCCTTTCCACATTCACCATTCTCCAAAACCATCAGGCCGTCGGCACCCACGCCGAACCTACGGTGGCAAATTCTCGCCACCTCCTCTTCTGATGCCCGGAAACGTCCGTCGCGATTGTCTATCACCACGAAATCATTCCCCGCCCCATCAAATTTATAAAACTTAACCGAAGACATATTTTGGTATTGGCTTAACTTCTTAACTACTCTTAGCCAAACAGATGTATTTGTATTGGCTTAACTTCTTAACTACTCTTAGCCAAACAGATGTATTTGTATTGGCTTAACTTCTTAACTACTTAACTTCTTAACTACTTAACTACTGATTCAATAATCTATTATCGGGAACAGCTTTCTCAACTCAGCCAGCTGCGGGTTCTGTTCCAGCATTGCCTGATATTTGTCCTCCGGCGAGTAAATCACCTCATCCTTGCTCACAAACAGCTGATTCACCTTGCAGTCCAGCATCCGCATACCGGTCTTCTTCCGCAAGAACTCCATCACCTCGATCTTCTTCGGCTTGAACTCCTCATGGAACGACACCGTCTGCGCATCGATCTCTATGCAGCCCTGCTTCTCACCCAGATGTGGTACAGCACCCGCCAGCAACTCCTCGAGTCCCAGCTCCTTTCCCGCCTCCTGCCAGTAGGCCGTCAGGTCCTCTTCCGACAAGGGCTTCACCTCCACCTCGATATGCTGCACCGGTGCCGGTTTGGCACCAATACCCTTAATCGAGATTCCCCCCAACATCGACGCCGGACGCGACGAGGCCATGGCAGGCCTCTGCGGCGTCGCCGACACGGGTTTTTCCGGCTGCTGAGGCACAACAGGTTCTGTCCGAACTTCCTCAGCCGGTTTTTCAATTTTCAATTTTGAATTTTCAATTTCCTCCGTGCCTGCCTCTCGGCCTCTTGCAATCTATCCTTGCGCTGCAGGAGCACTCTTGGGCTGCGCCACAGGACTGGGGGTGCTGGCAGCCACTTGCGGCTGACCGAGGTCCACCGTGCTCAGCTTCATCAGACACACCTCCACGAACAGATTCTTGTTGTTCGCCTCGCGGAAGCGATACTCGTAGTCGCTCGCCGTCGTCAGCCACCCCAGCAGCCGCGGAAGTCCGCAGCTCTGTGCCTGCTGACCATAGCGCACACGCAACGCGTCACCGCCATCTATCAGCTTCAGTGTTTGGGGGTCCAGACTCACCATGAGGTTCCTCAGGTGCTCGCACAGACCGGTCATGAAATGCTGGCCGCCGAAGCCCTTGCCTATCACCTCCTGGTACAACAGCAGCGCACCGCTCATATTTCCCTCCCGCATCATGTCTACCAGTTTGAAATAATAGTCCGAGTCCAGCACATTCAGGTTCTCCAGCACACCTTGGTACGTCAGGTTGCCCTGAGTGAAATTCACCAGCTGGTCGAAAATCGACAGTGCGTCGCGCAGGCCGCCTTCGGCCTTGCGTGCCACCACCTCCAGCGCACCCTCCTCATACTTCACGCCCTCGCTGTCGGCCACATACTTCAAGTGACGCACGATATCTTCGTTCTCTATCCTCTTGAAGTCAAACACCTGGCAACGGCTCAGAATCGTCGGGATAATCTTGTGCTTCTCTGTCGTGGCCAAGATAAACTTGGCATACGCAGGAGGCTCCTCCAGCGTCTTCAGGAAGGCGTTGAAGGCAGCGGAACTCAGCATGTGCACCTCATCGATGATGTACACCTTATATTTACCTCCCTGCGGCGGGATATACACCTGCTTCACCAACTCCCTCATATTGTCCACCGAGTTGTTGCTCGCGGCATCCAACTCGAAGATATTCATCGACGCGCCCTCGTTGAAGCTCTTGCAGCTCTCACACTCATTGCATGCCTCACCCTCTGCTGTACGATGCTCACAGTTGATGGTCTTCGCCAGAATACGCGCACATGTCGTCTTACCCACACCTCTCGGTCCACAGAACAAGAAAGCCTGCGGCAGCTGACCCGTCGCAATGGCGTTCTTCAACGTCCGCGTGATATGCTCCTGACCCACCACGCTCGCAAAGGTCGTCGGCCTGTACTTACGCGCCGACACAACAAAATTATCCATATACTATTTCTAAATTCTTAATTCTTAATTCTTAACTCTCAATCCACCCTCACTTCCCACTTGCAAAGATACGCATTTTTTTTCAATTTCCTTATTTTTTTTGTATCTTTGCATCACTATAAACATTAAGTAATAACTTTAAAACAATTCATTATGAAACGTTTATCCATTATCCTTGTCTCTTTTGCCACCCTTGTACTCGCCTCCTGCGGCATCCTTGGCAATGCTTCCTCCTCCGTCGCACAAGCCACCGGCCAGACCTGCGGCAACGCCATCGTCGGCCTCTATCGCTCCTACAAGGCCACCGGCACCATCAACCTCACCCAGGGCAACAACCTCACCAACGCCCTCGCCCTCGCCACCTGCTACACCCAGCTCAAGCAGAACAAGGACAACGCCACCTATCGCAAGGCCTTCTCCAAAGGCCTCGTCATCTCCTCTGCCGGCCTCATCACCAACCAGAACGTCAGCAATGTCGTCAACACCCTCCTCATGCTCAACGGTTTGAGCAGCATCACCAATACCACCAGCCCCACCCAAAGCCAGAGCCAGCAGGCAAGTTCTTCTATCGCCACACTCTTAACCGCCGTCGATAAGAAATGAACACACAAGCCCTTGACAATATGAAAGCGCGGCGTAGCTGCCGCGCTTTTTTGCCCGACATGCCCGCCCGCGACCTCATCGAGAAAGTCTGCGAGGCAGGAACCTGGGCCCCCACGGGCCACGGCAAGCAGAGCCCGCTCATCGTCGCCATCACCCGCAAGGACCTCCGCGACCGCCTCTCGGCCATGAATGGCCGCATCTGGAACGAACTCAAGGTCCAGCGTGGAGAACTCAACACTCAACACTCATCACTCATCACTGATTTTGACCCCTTCTATGGCGCCCCCGTGGTGCTGTTGGTTTTGGCCGACCGCAAGGTGCCCACCTACCTCTACGACGGCTGCGCCGTGATCACCAACCTCGCCAATGCCGCCCATGCTGTGGGCCTCGGTTCCTGCTGGATCCACCGTGCCAAGCAGGAGTTCGACTCCGAGGAAGGCAAAGCCATCCTGAAGGAACTGGGTATCGAAGGCGACTACGAGGGCATCGACCACCTCGTCCTCGGCTACCCCGCCAAAACCATCCCTGCTCCCCTCCCCCGCAAAGCCGACTACATCCGCTGGGTGGAATAGAAATACTCTAATCCATTGTTAGTTAGTGTTTTGCACGTCAGTATAACGTTCGTTTAACGTTCGTATAACGTTTCCCAATCGTAAAACGAACGTCGAACAAACGTATATGAATAGTGGGAATGAGGAGGTTAGAAGGTATAGAAGTGTGAGAAAAACCCCTGTGGTATATGTAACCGCAGGGGTTTCGTTATCCCGTAAGGATTATTTCACGATGCAAAGATACAGAAATAATTCCAATCAACCAAATCTTATGCCGAAATAGTATTTCTCAATCGATAACAGCGGTTGCGGTTTCCGCCGTATGCTTCCAAATAACCAAACTCGGTGAGTTGACGCAAGTAGCGCTTGGCCGTGGTCGATGCAAATCCGAACTGATTGACGATTGTCTCGGTGGTGAACTCACCCTTGTCGGCTACAAAGTCCAAAATATCGACCAGTTTCTCGGCCAGAGTGGGCTTTATTGACCATTTATCGACCATTTCCTTCCTCAAAACGGTTTTATCGACCATTTTCTCAGTAGCGGAGTTGACATATTGGTCGATGTCTGTACGCAGGTGCTCGGCATGAAGGGTGGCCATGCAGTTCTGGAAGATGGCTATATCCTCTGCTTCGCGGGTGTCGATAAGGGCTTGGATATAGGTAGCTTTGTCCTCTGTAAGCACTTTGGTGGGCAGTACGCCAAACTCCCATTGCAAGAGGTTCATCAGCAGGCGGCTGGTGCGGCCATTGCCGTCGGCCCACGGGTGGATGGTAACCAACTCGTAGTGCGCCCAGAAACTGAGGTCATAGACGGCACAGACATCCGTTGGGTCAACAGCCTTGCGACGTTTGTTCAGTTCTTCGCAAAAAGCAGCCAGACGTTCCGGCACCTTTAAATAGGACATATACGACTTGCCACCCATTCCGGCAGACACATTCAGCTTTCGCAACTCGCCTTTGGCGGCGGAGAAGTTGCCACCCAAAGCACTATATTCGCTGCCGGTGCGGGCCATCACCTTTGCGGCCAACGAGATAAGCCAGTCGACGGTGATGGGCTTATGCTGTTTGATCCACTCGCGACCATATTCGTATGCCACCTTCAGGTCGAGGTTCATCATCTGCTCCTGCATGGTGCGTTTGCTGGAGGTGATGCCCTCGTCAAAGAGCAGCTGCGCTTCCACCTCGGTCACCGTGCTGCCTTCGATGGCGGTGGAGTGCACAATGATAGAATACAGATAGAACTTGTCGTAGTCTATCTGTTCAGAGATGCCCAACTCGCGGTGCCGTTCAAGCAGTTTCAATAATATGTCCTTATTCTCTTGCGTCATATTTCACGCTGCAAAGATACGAAAATTGGCCGATATGGCAAAATTTATTTTGACAATAGAAAAGAGGACGCTCGCGGGAGCGTCCTCTTGTTGTTGGTGTTGTATTCCTTCTTGATTAGTGCAGGAAGGCCAGCAGGATACCGGCGGCGACGGCCGATCCTACCACGCCAGCCACGTTGGGACCCATGGCGTGCTGGAGCAGGTAGTTGGTCTTGTCGTACTCCAGACCCACGTTGTTCGACACACGGGCGGCATCGGGCACGGCGCTGACGCCAGAGTTACCGATGAGCGGGTTGATCTTGTTGCCCTCCTTGAGGAAGAGGTTCATGATCTTCACGAAAAACACACCGCAGAAGGTGGCGACGACAAAGCTGCCGGCACCCAGGGCGAAGATCATCACCGACTTGCCAGTCAGGAACACCGAGGCCTGCGTCGAGGCACCCACGGTGATACCGATGAGCAGGGTGCAGATGTTGACCACGGCGTTGGAGGCCACATCGGAGAGGCGTTTGGTGACGCCGCACTCTTTCAGCAGGTTGCCGAAGAAGAGCATACCCAGCAGGGGCAGACCGCTCGGCACGATGAAGGCGCAGAAGAGCAGGCCGATGATCGGGAAGGTAATCTTCTCGAGCTTCGAGACCTGACGCGGCGGCTTCATGCGGATGGTGCGCTCTTTCTGGTTGGTGAGGAGGCGCATGATGGGGGGCTGGATGACCGGCACCAAGGCCATGTAGCTATATGCCGACACGGCGATGGCACCCATCAGCTCCGGCGCCAACTGCGACGAGATGAAGATGGCCGTGGGACCGTCGGCACCACCGATGATACCGATGGCACCAGCCTCGTTGGGCATGAAGCCCAAAGCCAAGGAACCCATATAGGCAGCGAAGATACCCACCTGGGCGGCAGCACCGATAAGCATCAGCTTGGGGTTCGAGAGCAACGCCGAGAAGTCGGTCATTGCTCCGATACCCAGGAAGATTAGCGGTGGATACCATCCGTTCTGCACTCCGTGGTAGAGGATATTCAGCACGGAGCCTTGTTCATAGATACCTATCTTCAGTCCCGGATAGAAGGGAATATTGCCGATGAGCATACCGAATCCGATAGGAACCAGCAGCAACGGCTCGAACTCATACTTGATGCCCAGGAAAATGAACGTCAAGCCTATCAAAATCATTGCGATATGACCCCAGGTCACATTGGCGAAGCCGGTATATTCCAGGAACTGGACCAGCTGCGTCGACATGAAGTCCATGAAGCCACCTGTTGCTAAACTTATCATTGTCTTCTAAAGTTTAAAGGTTTAAAAGTTTAAAAGTTTAAAAGGTCATACAACTTTTTATCTTTTAATCTTTTCAACTTTCTTTCTTATCCAATCACAACCAATACATCGCCCTCGAGGACGCTGTCGCCCTTGCGGACCTTGACTTCCTTGACGGTGCCTTCGGTGTCGGCCTCGATGTTGTTCTCCATCTTCATGGCCTCGAGGAGCACCACGGTCTGGCCAGCCTTGACGGTGTCGCCCACATTGACGAAGACGTCGAGGATGGTGCCGGGCAGCGGGGTGGTCACCTTGGCGCCGGCAGCAGGGGCGTTGGCCTTCTGCACTCCGCCGGCGGCGGGAGCCACCTGGGCGGCAGGGGCGGCTGCGGGACGGGCCACAGGCTTGCGCTGCTGTTTCATTTCCTGGTCGACGGTGACGACATACTCGGTGCCGTTGACCGACAGTTTCACCTCCTGACCTTCGACCTCGTTGATATCAACATTATAGTCGTTGCCGTTTATCTTGAGTTTGTAGTTTTTCATTGCTTCTTCTTTTTTTGTAGTTAAGTAGACAGTAGTTAAGTAGTTAAGTCAATACTGCATCTGAGCATTTGTCTTATCTCCTTATCTCCTTGTCTCCTTACCTCCTTACTTTATTGAAATATTGATTCATATTATAATACTTGGCGTTCCAAGGAGTCCATTCGCGCTCCACCTTCTGGATGGTGATGACGGCGTCCTCTTCGTCGTGGAGCTCGTCATTGTAGAGGTGGATGGCGGTGGCGATGGCGGCGTAGATCTCACCCTCCTTGTCGGCAGCGGCGGCAGAGGCCTGCACGGCGGCACCACCCTTCTTCTTGTCTTTCTTCTTCTTGTCGTCCATGCCCGACATCAGCTTGCCGGAACCTTGGAGGATCAGCGAGATGCAGACCAGCGCCAGGAACACCACGGCAACAGCCACGGCAGTGAGGCCGATACCTATGGGGTCGGAATTCTTGATTTTCTCAGCCTGCTTGGCCACACGGTAGTGGTGCGAGAGCATCTCGCCCTTCTCGAAGCCCTCGAGGTCCTCAGGGTCTTCGACGGGGATGATGTTGATGTCATAGCCATAGGGGTTGCGGCCCACCACGAAGAGTCTGCCGGGTTCCATGTGCATGGCATACATCGGGCTCTTGAAAGAACGACGGGCCACGGGCTTGAGGTTCTCGTCGAACAGTCCCACATAGGCGGTGTCGTTGACGGCCGAAGCCAGCACGACGACATAAGGACCCATGAAGCCCACACTCACGGGACGGAGGATGTTCTTCAGGTCGTGACGTTTGTGGATATTGTCGGTCTGATAGCTAGCAACGGTGTCAAGGCTCTCTTCCTCCATCTTGACGAGGTGGACCGAGCACTCGACGCTGTCGATGGCCACAAACATATCCCTCATGGGAGCATAGCAGATTTTCACGCTCTGGAACTCCACCGGCTGACACGCGGGACCCATGGCGGGGCAGCCATGATGACCCTCGGGACCCGGCATGGGGGCCTCAGGCATCGGGGTGGCTCCTGACTGGGCGTCGACACCCTCGTGCCCGGGCTGGGCGGCGACGGTGAGCAGCGAGCAGCTGAGCAGACCTGCAATCAGCAATTTATTAATGGTATTCATTGTTCTTGTTTAATTATAAACATCAAAAATGTTGAAGTGGTTAGTGGTCAGTGTTTAGTGTTCAGTGAGCTACGCAAAACACGCCAGTCAACTAAACACTAAACACTTATCACTTAACACTAATTACTTAGCATGCTGGCACTTGTGCTCGCACTCTTTGCCTTCGGCTTTCTTGCAGCACTCCTTACCTTCGGCTTTGGCGCATTTGTGCTCGCACTCTTTGCCTTCAGCTTTCTTGCAGCACTCCTTACCTTCGGCTTTGTCGCACTTGTGGTCGCAAGCCTTGTCGCATTTGTGCTCGCACTCCTGACCCTCGGCTTTGCAGCACTTGGTGGTGTCGCACTCGTGGTTGCAGTGGTGTTCGCAGCTGTCAACAGCGGCGACAGCCTGGTTGGCGGTGTCGACGGTGCTGTCGTTGTTCTCGGTGTTACCACCGCAAGCGGTCATCGTGAAAGCAAATGCCAGAGCGGCAAAAGCGGAAAAGAAAACTTTCTTCATTTTTTTTGATGTTTTTTGTATTGGTTTATAAAATGTTTTTTTTTTGAGGGGTTTTAAAGGTTTAAGAGGTTTAAAAGGTGACAGGTTGTTTGTATGAATCTTTTTAACCTTTTTAGCGAAGCGAAACTTTTAACCTTTTAACCTTTTTAACCTTAATCTTACAACGGCAGGTTGCAGTGCTTCTTCATGGGCAGGGTGTCCTTCTTGGTCTGCAGGGCCTGGAGGGCACGGATCACGCGGAAGCGGGTGTTGCGCGGCTCGATGACATCGTCGATATAGCCGTACTTGGCGGCGTTGTAGGGGTTGGCGAAGAGGTCGTTGTACTCCTTCTCCTTCTCGGCGATGAACTTGGCCTTTTCCTCGGGGTCGGTGATCTCCTTCAGGGCACGGCCATGCAGCACCTCGGTGGCGCCGCTGGCACCCATGACGGCAATCTGAGCCGTGGGCCAGGCATAGTTGATGTCAGAACGCAGCTGCTTGCAGCTCATCACAATATGGGCGCCGCCGTAGCTCTTGCGCAGCGTGACGGTGACCTTGGGCACCGTGGCCTCTCCATAGGCATAGAGGAACTTGGCACCGTGGTTGATGACGCCGTTGTACTCCTGGCCGGTGCCGGGCAGGAAGCCGGGCACGTCGACGAGGGTCACCAGCGGAATATTGAAGGCGTCGCAGAAACGCACGAAACGGGCACCCTTGCGGCTCGAGTTGCAGTCGAGCACACCGGCCATAGCCTTGGGCTGGTTGGCCACGATACCCACGCTCATGCCGCCCATGTGGGCGAAGCCGACGACGAGGTTCTTGGCCCAGTTCTCATGCACCTCGAGGAACTGGCCGTCGTCGACGATGGCATGGATGACATCCTTCACATCGTAGGCCTCGTTGGGATTCTCGGGGATGATGGTGTTGAGGTGATCCTCCAGACGGTCGATGGGGTCGTTGGTGGCCACCATGGGAGCCTCCTCGAAGTTGTTGTTGGGGATGTAACCCACCAACTCGCGGATGGTCTGGATGGTGCTCTCCTCGGTCTCGCCGACGAAGTGGGCCACGCCGCTCTTGCTGGCGTGCACCATGGCGCCGCCAAGCTTGTCGACGGTGACATCCTCGCCCGTGACGGTCTTGACGACCTTCGGACCGGTGAGGAACATATAGCTGTTCTCCTTGCTCATGAAGATGAAGTCGGTCAGCGCGGGGCTGTAGACCGAACCACCGGCGCAGGGGCCGAAGATGGCGCTGATCTGCGGCACCACACCGCTGGCAAGGATATTGCGCTCGAAAATCTCGGCATAGCCGGCCAGGGCGTTGATACCCTCCTGGATACGGGCTCCACCCGAGTCATTCAGTCCGATGACGGGGGCACCGACCTTCATGGCCTGGTCCATCACCTTGCAGATCTTCAGGGCCATGGTCTCGCTCAGGGAGCCGCCAAGGACGGTGAAGTCCTGGGCGAAGACATACACCTGACGACCGTTGATAGTGCCGTAGCCGGTCACCACGCCGTCGCCCAGGTAGCTCTTCTTCTGCATGTCGAAATTCGTGCAACGATGGGTGACAAACATATCGAATTCCTCGAACGAACCTTCGTCGAGCAACAAGGCAATGCGCTCGCGGGCGGTAAGCTTACCCTGCTCGTGCTGTTTGTCAATGCCTTTCTGGCCGCCGCCCATGCGGGCTTCGCCGCGCTTGTCGAGCAACTCTTTTATCTTCTGTTCAAAAGCCATAATTATTTTGGGGGTTTAAAGGGTTTAAAGGGTTTTAAAGGTTTAAATGTTTAAAAGGCAAGATATCATTGTTCCATCACCTTTTCAACCTTTCTAACCTTTTCAACCTTTTTAACTTATTTTTTTATTTGCAGCAAAACTCGGTGAGGACGCCCAGTGTGCTCTTGGGGTGCAGAAAACCGATGTGGAGGCCTTCGGCGCCGCCACGGCTCTGCTGGTCGATCAGACGCACACCCTTATCCTTGGCCTCGTTGAGGGCCTGGTCGGTGTTCTCCATGGCGAAGGCGATGTGGTGCATGCCGCCCTTGCCGCCGTTCTTCTCGATGAAAGCGGCGATGGTGCTCTCGGGGCACGTCGGCTCCAGAAGCTCAATCTTTACGTCGCCACAGCGGAAGAACGCAGTCTTCACTTTCTGGTCTTTAACTTCTTCGATGGCATAGCACTTCAGACCCATGATGTCCTCCCAGTAACGGATGGCCTCATCGAGGTTGGTCACGGCGATGCCGATGTGTTCAATGTGCGAAGGTGTCATAATTTTTATATATTTATATTAATTATTAAACGCGTAATTACTTAATTTTTAACCCTTAACTCATTTTGGCAGAGAGGATTTAAAGTGCAAATATACACTTTTTTTACAATACGGTGAAAAAAACTTTTCCACACCTCCACCCCACCCCTACAACGCTCCAAAAACCTACCATCAACCTACCATCACCGTATCATCTCCGACCATAGTCGGACTTGGGTAGGAGTTGATACGGTGTTGGTACGGTGTTGGTACGGTGATGATATTGAGTGTCAGTGAATTAAAAAAGGCGTTTTTCCGGAGGTTCCGGAGAAACGCCTTAAAGTATACAAATGACTAATATCCAGTGTATTAGAACGGAAGTATACCGAGACCGAGACGGAAGGTGAGCATATTGGAGAAGATGGCGTCGTTGCGGCGGACGACGTCGTTGTTTGAAAAGTAATCGTCGAGGAGCTGAGCCATGAAATCCTTGATGCCCATGGTGTATGAGTAGGTTATCTCGTAATTAAGCAGCATGCGGTGGAATAATATGTAGTTGCGTCCGACGCTGATATGTAATCCGTAGGCGTATTCCTGTTCCAGAGTCTTGTCGAGAGGTGTGATTTGTGCGACATGAAGACCCAGTCCCCAGAAACGGCCAAGGGGGGCAAAGGAGCTGTGGGCATATCTGCGGAATCCCAGATCGAGGAAGAGCATGTCGGCTGAGGTTTGTTTATTGTTATCCTTCACCTCCTCGTAGCCCGGATGGTAACGACCCGAGAGGACGAGGGTGTATTGTCGTCCGACGGCGTATTCAATCGAAGCCCAGGGGGTTACAGCGAACTTGGAGAGTCCCTGTTTAATGGTTTGCAGGCCGGAGGGGCCGAAGCTGGCACCTGCCGCCACCGAGAAGCGGTAGCCGAAGACACCTTTGGGGTTCTCGAGGGGTCGCATAGCACGGACATAGGAGTCGTAGAGCATGGCGTCGACCAGATCGGAATGATCGGCCACATTGTAGCCGTAGCCCTGTCGGGAGAGCACCTTGCCCTTGCGGGCGTCGACGATGACGGAGGCCATGGCGGTGTATTCCAATCCCGAGAATGTATGGTTGAGTGCGATGGGCCAGAAGGGCGGAAGGAGGAAGTAGCCCAGGTAGAAGTCACTCAGACCTTCGAGATTGAATAGCACGGTGTAGTTGAGTACGTTGGCGCCATGACGGTCGAGCAGGGAGTCCATAGCAGGCTGGGTGAGGCGGTGCATGTCGAAGCTGCCGCCAGTGCGCCAGAACTCTTTGGACCACTCGCAAAGAGTCAGGAACTCATTGTATTGAGTATCGGTGGTCATGCCATGCATGGAAGCATCGGAGAAGTCGGCTCCGGGAATGTTGAGCATTTTTCCGACGTCAAGCATGTGCTGTGCCAGTTCGGCCTCACGGCTGGCGCTTTTCTTCACTTTCATCTGCTCGGAATTATAGTCGTAGATGAGACAGGTGGGGTCGAAGACAATCATGCCGTCAATCCGGTTGGTGTCGGCGCGTGATGTGTCCTTGGATGCTACAACGAGGTGCTGCTGCAGCTGGCTTCTGAATTCGGCGTCGGAGAGGGCGAGGTCCGTGAGGGCGTAGGTGGTGGGGCTCTGCTTGGCATGTGCCGCACGTTTCTGCTTGATACGGTCGTATTTGCCGCGGGGTTCTTTCTTCTGAGGTTCGGGAGTCTCGACGACCGTGGTATCTCGGGGAGCCGGCGGCGTGAAGGAGTAGTCGGAGGGGGCGCGCTTGCCCATGGCACCGAGGTCGTCCATAAGGTCGGCAGCCATGAGCGAGAAGAATTCGTCGTCGGGATACTGACGATGAAGTTCCCACACGCGGTGGAGGGCGATGAGAGAGGCCTCCTCTTTGGTCATGTGGAGCAAGGCGTAGTGAAGTTGCTGGCTTTCACCTTCGACCTCCTGGTAAGCCTTGGTATCGAGTTCGTTGGTGTCGCGGTTGCGGAACATGGCGTTGCCATACAGCGCATAGGCGAAGTATGTCTCGAGTTGCTTCTTCTCTTCACGGTTGGCAGGGAGGTCCATACGGGCGGTGTCGGAGAGAAGCAGCCAACTGTTATAGAGTGCACGAGGATACTGTCCGCGAATCACCTCCTGCCGTATGCTTTCAACACGTGCTATCTGGCGCAGCTTCATAAATTCGTCGGGGGTGGTGATGACATATTCTTCTCCGCCATAGTAGCCGTCGATGGCATCGGCGCAGGCATGGCGTCGTTTCAGGATATTGGGGTGAGTGCTGCGTCTGTCGTCATAATCGTCGCGGCTGGTGATGCTTTTTGTGGTGTCGAGCCAACAGCCGGTGAGCGAGAACCAGGGGGTGTTAAAGCAGGTGGTGTCGAAAGGCACGTCGTCGAAGGGTAACTCACTGTACTGCAGTACGTCGAATACTCCGTCGATAACCTCGCGCGAGTAGGGACTCTTGAGGTAGAACATAGCTATGCCGAGAGAGTCGGCTTCGTTCTCCATCTCGCGGCTGCGGGCGTGGCGGCGCAACATGTCGCCCAGTCCGTTGTCGGCATCGTCCAGCGAGGCCTCCTTTTTTGCTTTCTTGTCGCCGTTCTTGCCCACCAGCTTCTCCAGCGAGTGCGAACGGTAGTAGTGTATAATTTCGTGGCTGATAATGAAGGCCAGCTGGGCCTCGTTTTCCACCTGCGCCACTAGTCCCACGTTGACGAAAAGCATGCCCTGGCCCGACATAAAGGCATTGACCTCGGGGCTTGTGACGGTGTAGAAGCGCAGTTCGGAGCGCAATTCGGGATAGTCGACCAGCAGGGTATCGGCGATGCGTTCTATCATGTGGCTAATGGGGTCGCCGTAGACGATGTGGCCTCCGGCCATCATCTTGTTGATCTGGTAGGAGGCCTCGAGCACTTCCTGTTTGTTCTTCACGCGCTTACCGATATATTTTCGGGCACGCTGCAGGTCTTCTTCATAGAGTTCTTTGACGCTCATCTTCAGGTCGGCAGGCACAGCTCCGACACTGCGTAACTGTGCTTTGGCGCCAAGAACGGCAACAAAGCACATCATAAAAACAATGATTTTTCTCATGGTCTTTTTTAATATATTTTTTTATTAGTTGTCTTTCCGGAGTTCCTCCAGGGCTCGGAGGTAGGGTTCGTCGGTCTCTTTCATCACCTTGTAGTAGTATTCGATGCCGAAGAGGTCCTTGGCGACCTGTGCCTTGAGCAGCAGGCGCAGGTAGTCGTCGCTATGCTTGGTGCGCTCAGGTTCGGCAGCCTCCTTCTCGGCGTCGCGTACGACACCTTTCTGGATGGCGGCATCGGTGAGGATGGCGTCGAGGTTGAAGCGCTCGTAGTTCTGGAGGTAGAGCTCGAAGGTTTTTACCTCGGGGGCTTTGCGATGGGCGTCGGCCCACTGCAGGGGCACCGTGTTGAGGAGGCCCTTGCCGCGGAGGGAGATAAAGTAGTCACTGAGGCGCATGGTGTCCATGGGGACGAAGATGTCGGGCATGATGCCGCCGCCGCCGTAGACGGTGCGGCCGCCAGCAGTCTTGTATTTCAGCGAGTCAGCGAAATGGATGGAGTCGGCGTTGACAAGCTCGCCGTGTTTGTAGCGCTGGTTGATGTCGTCGCGGTAGGCGTCGGAGCCCTCGTCATAGGGGCGCTGGATGCAGCGGCCCGAGGGGGTGTAGTAGCGTGCCGTAGTGAGACGTATCTGCGAACCGTCCTTGAGGGGGAACATACGCTGCACCAATCCTTTACCGAAGGAGCGGCGGCCGATGACGAGGCCGCGGTCCCAGTCCTGCACGGCACCAGAGACAATCTCGGAGGCCGAGGCGGAGTTCTCGTCGATGAGCACAACGAGACGACCCTCCCTAAACTTGCCGCGGCCGTTGGAGCGGAAGTTCTGGCGGGGCGACTTGCGACCTTCGGTATAGACTATCAGCTGGTTACGGCCGAGAAACTCGTTAGCGAGGCCATAGGCGATGTCGAGGAATCCGCCGGTATTGCCGCGGAGGTCGAGGATGAGGGATTTCATGCCCTGCTTGTTCAACGCCTTCAGCGCTTTATGGAATTCGTCGACGGAGGTGCGGGCGAAGCGTATGAGGCGGATGTAGCCGATGGTGTCGTCGGCCATGAAGTAGGTGTCGATGGAATAGATGGGCACCTTGTCACGTGTGATATCGAACGTATAGACCGTGCCCTGACGGAGGATGTCGAGGGAGACGACGGTACCTTTCTTGCCACGCAAGTGTTTGAACACGTAGTTGTTGTTGATAGTGTCGCCGGTGGCGGGCTGGTGGTCTATGCGGATAATCTTGTCGCCCACCATCAGGCCTACCTTCTCGCTGGGGCCGCCGTCGATGACGGAGCCCACGACGATGGTGTCCTGGACAATCTGGAAGGAGATGCCGACACCTTCGAAGTTGCCCTCCAGGGGTTCGTTGGCGCGCTGGACATCTTTGGCAGCGATGAAGACGCTATGGGGGTCGAGGGCCTTGAGCATGGCGTTGATGGCCTCGGTGGAGAGGCGGTCCATGTCGGGACTCTCGGTGTAGTTGCCGTCAATCATAAGCATCACCTCGTCAACCAGCTGCTGCCCCGGCGTGACAGTATCCGGAATAAAGGGGCGCTGCGCAAATGAATTGAGAATTGAGAATTGAGAATAGAGAATTATGCTGACGCAAAGTAAGAGTTTGAGGGTGTATTTTTTTTGTAACATTTTAATTTTCAATTTTCAACTTTATTCACTTAATTATCTTTTCTTTTCAAGGTGTTCAGTTCCCCTTCGGGGTGCATTTTTCAATTTATTAGGGAGGGCATTTGCTGTGAGAGGCAGTGGAAGGAGCCGAGACCCCAGATGATGTCGGTGGAGTCGATGCCGATGATTTCGCGGTCGGGGAAGCAGGCCTCGAGGATATAAGCCGCCTCGTTGTCGGTCAGGCAGCGGTAGGTGGGGAAGATGACCTTGTCGTTGGCGATGTAGAAGTTGGCATAGGAGGCCGGAAGACGCTGATTGTCATAGAACACCACGTCGGGCATGGGCAGCTCGACGATGGTGGGCTGCTTGCCGTTGGCCAAGCGACAGCGCTTGAGCATGCGGAGGTTCTTCTGCAGGGGTTCGTAGTTCTCGTCCCAGGCATCCTCCTCGACGGCGGTGATGATGGTGTCGGGCGCCACGAAGCGCGAGAGGTCGTCGACGTGTCCGTCGGTGTCGTCACCCACGATACCGTCGCCCAGCCAGATGATATTCTCTACACCGTAATAATCTCTGAGATAGCCTTCTATCTGGTCTTGACTCAAGTGGGGGTTACGGTTAGGGTTGAGCAGGCAGGAGGTGGTGGTCAGCAGGTCGCCACAACCGTTGACATCGATGCTGCCGCCCTCCATGACGATGCCCGGCTCAAACAAGGTGAAAGGTGAAAGGTGAGAGGTGAGATACTCGTGAATACGGAGGGGCACCTGGGTGTCAAGCTCGTAGGGGTATTTGCCGCCCCAGGCGTTATGGTTCCAGTTGACGATGGCACGCGATTTACCATCTTTGTTGAGCAAAAATGCGGGGCCGTGGTCGCGGCACCAGGCATCGTTGCTCGGAATGATATGCAGCTTGATATTCTGCATATTGGTATCAATAGCCTCAAGTTCCTGTTGAACATGACGGAGCATCTCCTCGTCGTCGACATTGATATGCACAATCTCCTTCTCGGAGAGGATTTTGACGAAGAGATGGTAAGAGGGATAGATGGTCTCTATCTTGCCCGGCCAGGAGTCGGGATTCTTGGGATAGGTGAGCCATGTAGCCTCGTGGCGTGCCCACTCGGCGGGCATAAAATATCCTTGTTCTTTAGGAGTCATTTCAAAATTGAAAAATGAAAATTGAAAAATGAAAATTAGTCAATATAGCGGTTGAGGATGGGATTGTAGGAGTCGATGCGGCGGTCGCGGAGGTAAGGCCAGTGGCGACGGTAGTGATCGGTCTCGTCGAGGTCGAGTTCCTCGATATGGAGGGCCTCCTCGAGGTGCGGCGCCTGGTAGAGGACACGGCCGAAGGCATTGGTGATGAAGCTGCCGCCCCAGAACTGCATGCCTCCTTCCCTACCCGTGCGGTTGACGCTGACGACGGGCACGCCGTTGGCGACGGCATGGCTGCGCTGGATGGTCTGCCAAGCCTCGTACTGCTCGCGATTGTCGTGCTCGTCCTGACGCACGTCCCAGCCAATGGCGGTGGGATAGAAGAGTATCTGGGCACCCATGAGGGCCGTGATGCGACTGGCTTCGGGATACCACTGGTCCCAGCAGATGAGCACACCGATGGTGGCGAACTTTGTCTTGAAGACCTTGTAACCCAGGTCGCCAGGAGTGAAATAGAACTTCTCATAGTAGCCCGGGTCGTCGGGGATATGCATCTTGCGGTACTTGCCGAGGTAGGAGCCGTCGGCATCAATTACCGCCGTGGTGTTGTGGTAGAGTCCCTCAGCGCGCTTCTCGAACATCGAACAGACAATCACCACGCCGAGTTCCTTGGCCAAGGCCATGAAATGCTGTGTCGTCGGCCCGTCGGGGATGGGCTCGGCCAACTGGAAGTTCTGGTAACGCTCCTCATCGCAAAAATAGAGCGATGCGAAGAGCTCCTGAAGACATACAATCTGGGCTCCGTCGGCGGCGAGCTGACGGACCTTTTCTGTGTAGCGCTCAATGTTTTGCGCCTTGTCGGAGACGCAACTCATCTGCGCGATACCCACCTTTACTTTCATCTTTTTCCGTTTGGTTTGAAGGTGCAAAAATACGAAAAATGGCCAACATGGCAAAATAATTTATCAACAGGCAATAATTCGCCTCCGCGCGCGTTACTTAAACTAATGATTAGACAACTGGCAATACTCTGCAGCTTTCTGTCGCTCACGCTGGCCGTTTCGGCACAGGGGGACCTGACAAAAGGTCTCGCTGCCGAAGAAAAAGGACTCTACGACCTGGCGGAAAGCTACTACCGCAAGGCGGTGGATACCAGCGCGCAAGCCCGTCTGCACCTGGGCATGCTGCTCGAGAAACAGGAACATTTCAGCGAAGCGGCGCAATGGCTCGTCAAGGCCGACAGCAGTGCCCTGGCGATGACCCATCTGGCCGTCTGTCAGGCCGAGGGCCGCGACTGGGAAGCCGCCAAGCGCTCGGCAGAGAAGGCCATCGAGCAGGCCGCCGAGGGCGACAAAGCACAGAAAGCCTCGGCCATGGCCACCCTGGCGTTGGCCTACTGTGTCGACGGCGAACTCACCAACGCCATCACCTGGGCACACCAGGCACAGGAGCAAGACAGCAAATCGGTGAGAGCGCTGAATGTCGCAGGCATCATTCAATTCTACCGCGGCAACGACGAAGAGGCCACCAAGACCTTCCGCAAGGCCGTGCAGGCCGACCCCAAGAATATCGACGCCTACTTCAACCTCGGCTCGATGTACTGCTACCGCAATATGCCCAACCTGGCCATCACTACCCTAAAAAAAGGCCTCAAGGAGGAGCGGAACTCCATCAAGCTGCTCTACTGCCTGGGCTGGGCCTACCTGCTTAAAGGGGAATCGCAGAACGCCATCGAGAGTCTGCAGAGAGTCATCACGAAAGACAGCACCTACGTAGACGCCTACAACAGGCTGGGCGACATCTACTTCGAGCGCGGCGAATACAATCAGGCTCTCGCCCAATACCGCAAGGCGATAAAGCTGGCCCCAAAGCAGAGCGAGGCCTACAAACTGATGGGCCGCACCTATGCCGAGATGGAGGAATACGGCAAGGCCATCAGCCAGTACCAGAAAGCGGTGGAGCTCAACAAAAAAGACGCCGAGACCTACTGCCACATCGCCGAGCTCTACGCCAAGAAGAAGCAGCCCAAACGTGAGCAAGCCAACTACAAACGTGCGGCGAAGCTGGGACATGCCGGCGCACAGAAATGGTGCACCCAACGTGGAATAGCCTTTTAGACGGAACCATCACGACATAAATCTTTATTTAATGTATAATAATATAAAATATTATCTCGACAAGGTGGCGGAAATCTTCGAGCAGGAGACTTTCGTCGCCGAGCCCCACGAGCTCTACGAACCCATCGACTACACGCTGCGGCTGGGAGGCAAGCGCATCCGCCCCACCCTGCTGCTGGCCGCCAACGCCCTCTTCGGAGGCAAGGAGGAGGAGGTACGCAATGCCGCCCTCGGCATCGAGACCTTCCACAACTTCACCCTCCTACACGACGACCTCATGGACCGCTCGCCCCTGCGGCGAGGACAGCCCACGGTGTACTGCAAGTGGGACGACAACACCGCCATCCTCAGTGGCGACACTATGTTCGCCCTCGCCTGGCGCTACTTCCTGCGACAGCCGTCGCCACGCCTGCAGCAGATACTGCAGTGCTTCAACGAGACCGCCATCGAGGTGTGTGAAGGACAGCAGAAAGACATGAACTTCGAAACCATGGCCCTCGACGAGGTGAGTCTCGACGACTACATGGACATGATACGCCAGAAAACCGCTGTGCTGCTGGCCGGCGCCCTCAAGATCGGCGCCCTCTACGCCGGAGCCCCGGAGAAAGAGGTGGAGAAACTGTGGGCCTTCGGCGAACACATGGGCCTGGCCTTCCAGCTGCAGGACGACCTCCTCGACGGCTACGGCGACACCGCCGTCTTCGGCAAGAAGACCGGACAGGACATCCGCGACAACAAGAAATCCTTCCTGCCACTCAAGGCGCTGATGCTCTGCTCGGGCGAACAGCGCGAAGCGCTCACCAAGCTCTTCGCGGCCAAAGACAATATGGACGAGGAGGAGAAGGTGCGCCGCGTGCTGGAGCTGTATAACGCCATCGGCCTCCGCGCCGCCGTGGAGGATGCCATAGTACAGGAATTCCGGACCGCCACAAAACACCTTGACGACATACAAGCTGACGAGGCGCTGAAGACGCCCCTCAGGGAGATGCTGGAGACCTTAAATGGAAGAAAAAAATAATATTTTTTGGCTGGTTTCGAAAAAAGGTGTATATTTGCACTACAAATCGTTTTGCACGAAAGACAATTAATAATTTAATAATCAACACACTAAAACATTATGAAAAAAGTAATTGCTTTGATGTCAATAGTTGGTTTATTGACATTTGCCAATTTCAACGGTGCTATGGCTCAGAAAGCCGAGGCTACTGACACCACCAAAACGGAGGCCGTCGACACGGCTGCTGCTCCGGTTGCTGATCAGGCTGCCAATCAGAACACCGAGGTGAAAGAAGAAACTACCAAGAGCTTCCACCAGGTGCTGAAAGAGAAGTACATCGAAGGTGGTGCTGGCTGGATGACCCCCGTGCTCGTCTGCCTTATCTTCGGTATGGCCCTCGTTATCGAGCGCATCCTCTATCTGAACATGGCCACCACCAACGTAAAGAAACTCCTCAACGGTATTGAGGACAACGTCAAGGGCGGCAACTACGAAGGCGCCAAGGAACTCTGCCGCAACACCCGCGGTCCCGTGGCCAGCATCTTCTATCAGGGCCTCGATCGTATCGACCAGGGTCTTGAGAACGTCGAGAAAGCTGTCACCAGTTACGGTGGCGTCCAGATGGCTCGCCTCGAGAACAACCTGACTTGGATCGGTCTGTTCATCGCTCTGGCTCCCTCCTTCGGATTCCTCGGCACTGTGGTCGGAATGGTGCAGGCCTTCGACGACATCCAGACTGCCGGTGATATCAGCCCGACCGTCGTTGCTGGCGGTATGAAAGTGGCTCTGTTGACCACCATCTTCGGTCTTATCGTCGCTATCATCCTTCAGATTTTCTACAACTACATCCTCACCAAGATTGAGAGCCTGGTTGACCAGATGGAAGATGGCAGCATCTCCTTCATGGACATCCTCGTGAAATATCACAAATAATGGTTCGTTGAACGTAAAACGTTAAACCGTAAACGTTAATTTCTAAACGTTAAACTAAAAAAAAGAACCATTATGAAAGAAAAAACATCGAAAATAGTCACCTTGACAGGGCTGGGGATCGCAGTGATTAGCACTGTGCTGGCGATTTTCTTCGCCATGAGGATTCCCGACACCGTCAAGAACCTTACGGATCTTGTCAATTATGAGGCCGAGACACATGCCACTGTGAGCCCCTTCTTTGACATCACCTACTGGACGCTCGTTATCCTTATCGCCCTGTCGATTGCGGCCATCCTCGTTTTCCTCATCGTGAAACTCGCCAAGCGTTTCGCTAATGAGAAAGGCTATTTGGCCAAATTCCTCATCATCCTCGGCGTCTGCGCCGCTGTCGTTGTCGTCTCCATCCTGCTCTCCACGGGCACCGACGTCAATGCAGCCAAACTCGAGTTGATTGACAAGGATGTCGAGACTGCCACGAGCATCTCCAAACTGATTGGTGCCGCCTGCTACATGGTCTACATCCTCGTTGCCGGTGCCGCCGCCACCATCGTTTATTCCGAAATTGCCAAATCGCTTAAAAAATAACTAAGATATGGCTAGAAAAACTCCTGGATTAAACACGAGTTCAATGTCCGACATCTCGTTCCTGTTGCTGGCCTTCTTCCTGATGGTCTCCAACATCAACACCGATTCGGGTCTTGCACGTCGTCTGCCGCCTCCCCTGCCGGAGAACGTGAAACCGCCTGAGGTCAAGGAGCGCAATATCTTTATCGTGATGGTCAACAAGGACGACCAATTGCTCTTCAACACCGAGTATGGTAACATCAGGGATTTGAAAGCACGTGCCAAGGAATTCCTCGGAAATCCCCGCAACCTGCCCCACTTCCCCGAGAAGAACCCCACCGAGATACCTTATATCGGAGTCTACCCCGTTTCGAAGGGTGTTATCTCCCTCCGCAACGACCGCGGTACTTCCTATAATATGTATCTCAAGGTGCAGAACGAGCTGACCGCCGCCATCAACGAGATGCGCAACGAACTCTCACAGCAGGTGTTCCACAAGTCACCCTACACTGAACTGAATGACGAACAGCGCAAAGCCATCGAGCAGGCCATCCCCATGTCCATCTCCGAGGCTGAGCCTACAAAGATAGGAGAAAAGAAATAATGGCACGTTTTACTGGTAAAAAAGCAAAAGAGACGCCCGCACTGAACATGGGCTCTATGAGTGACATTATCTTCATGCTGCTGTTCTTCTTCATGGTGATTACCACCATGCGTGAAAGCACACTGTTTGTGAAGATTTCTGTTCCTAAAGGCACTGAGGTTGTCAAGCTCGAGAAGAAGAGCCTTGTCAGCTACATCAATGTCGGTGTTCCCCAAGAGCAGCTGCAGAAGCAGTATGGTACCGAACCCCGTATCCAGCTCAACGACCAGATTTCCGAGGTCTCCGATATCATCGGATTCATCGAGGAGGAGCGCGAGCAGCGCAGCGAGGATGAGCGTGCACAGCTCACCACCGCCATCAAGGCCGACACGCTGGTGCGCATGGGTCTGATTACCGACATCAAGCAGGAACTCCGTCAGGCCGGTGCCCTGAAGATCTTCTACAACGCCGCCAAAGGCGCCGTGAAGTAACACTGATTATGATTCGTAAAACGCCCCAGAAATGGGGCGTTTTTTTTATCAAAACAATAGCAACATCCTGTCATGGTCAACCATTATCTGACAAAAAGCATCAGCCGCCGCGTCTGCCGCAGGGCGGCGAGGGAGATGGCCACGCTACCTCTGGTGAATCTCACGGAAGAGGAAGCACAGCGTGTCGACAACCAATGGAAAGGTTTCGCTGGCGAGTATACGCCTTTGTTCCATCGGCTCTACAAGACGTTCCAACGTTTCGACGAACGGTGGGTCAGCGAGGAGGTCTATGCCCCCGCCATCCTCCGTGCCCTCAACCCGCGCCACGAGGCACTCACCCTTTCGCACAAGGCACTACTCCCCTTACGCTTTTCCGCCATTCCCCAGCCCCGTTTCATCGTGCTCTACCACGACGGGAAGTTCCTCTCCCCCACTTTCGAGAGATCGACCCGACAGGATGTAGAAGCAAGTCTTCTCTCCGCTGCATCATTCATCATAAAGCCCACACACAACACCTCGCGAGGCCACGGCATCAAACGTGTGGAGAACCCCACCCGCGAGACCGTAAGGCAGCTGATGAAGGAATACAAGCACGGATTCATCGCCCAGGAGGTTATCAGGCAGTCGGCACAGACTGCACAGTTCAACCCCGACTCGGTCAACACCTTCCGCATCACCACACTCTTCCTCAACGGACGCGCTTCGCTGTGCAATATCCTGTTCCGCTGCGGCCAGGGAAACACCTGCGTCGACAACGGCGGTGCCGGTGGTCTGATGGTGGGTGTCGACGAGCAAGGCCGCTTCATGCCCTATGCTTTCGACAAATACTATCAACGTCACACTGAAAGCCGCAACGGCGTGAAGTTCGAAGGGGTCGTCATCCCCCAGCTCTCCGCTACCGTAGCGCAGGCGCTGGAGTGGCACAGGCAGTATATGCCCATATGCGGCATCGTGGGATGGGACATCGCGCTGAATGAAAACAATGAACCGTTGATGGTGGAGATGAACCTGCGATTCCCTGGCATCGTCTTTGAGCAAATCTGCACCGACAAGCCTTTCTTCGGGGAACGCACTGACGAGGTGATAGAATACGCAAAGAGCCATCAGCCCTCACTGGGCATGCTGGTAGCGGAGCGCTACAATCTCTAGCGGCCGGTCATCCGGCGGAAGAAGAAGATTAGGGTGGCGGTCATCACAGCCATAGCACCCACAATGACCCAGAAGGCCGTGGTATTGGCCAGGAAGGGGAAGTCGACATTCATGCCGAAGAATCCCGTGACCACTGTCAGGGGGAGCATGATAGTCGAGAAATAGGTCAGCACTCGCATAATCTCGTTGGTACGGTTGGTCAGCAACGAGTCGAAGGTGTGCGACAGACCCTCAATCAATTCGCCGAAGTCCTCGATGGAGTCGAACATCTTCTGATATTGGTCGAGGATATTGCCCCAGTAGTCTTCCATATCTATGAGCTCGGGGTCGACAAAGCCCTTGATGCCACCACTCTCGAACATGTGAAGCACGCGCAGCTGCGGCTTGAATGTGGTGTTCAGGAGAATGGTATTGCGTCGTGTCACCGAAATCTGCTCGATGATGGAGCGAGCACGTTTGTTGAAGATGTCGTAGTTGATAAGGTCCACCTCGGCACCCACACGTTGCACGAGGGTGTTGGTCTCGAGCATCAGGCGGTTGAGGATATGGTAGAGCAGCTGGTCGCTGGTGGCCAGCATCTCCTGCGTCTCCTCGTCGCCCTCTTCAAGGTCTTCCTGTATCTCGTCGAAGAACTTCTTCACCACCCAGTGGGCCTTACCGACAGTGATGATATAGTCCTTACCCCAGAATATCTTCACCTCGCGGATACGGATAAACTTGTTGCCCTTGTCGAAATAGGGGAAATGAAGGATGAGGAAATAATAATCGTCGTACTCGTCGATTTTCGGACGCTGGTTGGTACCGCGGCAGTCCTCGATATCCAAGGGGTGGAAATTATACTCTTCAAGCAGCAGACGATAGTCGTCTTCACTCGGATTGGTGATGTCAAGCCATCGGATTGACTTGTACTGGATTGTCTCAATCATAATAGCACCTCCTTGGAAATCAAGATTCTACATTCGAGTAACTGTTTTGGTTTAGAGTGCAAAGATACGCAAAAAAAATTAACACAGGAATAAAAAAAGCATAATCGGTATTTTTTTCGTATTTTTGCAGGCTGTAATGGACGAGATGAAGGTATACTATGTCGACGTGCTGTTGCCGTTGCATCTACCTGATACATACACCTATAGAGTTCCACAGGAACTGAATGGCCAGGTGAAGGTGGGTGCACGTGTGGTGGTGCAGTTCGGCGCGAAAAGCGCCCGGATGTATTCCGCCGTGGTACGACGTATCCATGAGGATGCGCCACGGTGGCGGTCGAAGTATATCATGGGGGTGTTGGACGAAGAGCCTATCGTCACGGAGCGTCAGATGGAATTCTGGGAATGGATGGCGCGATACTATATGTGCTGCCCGGGCGACGTGATGGCTTGTGCCCTACCCTCGGGTCTGAAGCTGGCTAGCGAAAGTGCCGTGAGAATCCATCCCGACTTCACGGGCGAATTATCGTCACTCTCGAAACTGGAGATAAACGTCGTGCAGCTGCTTTCGGAGCATTCGGTGATGCGTGTGGTGGACATCAGCCGCGCGATAGGCGTCGAGAAGATCATGCCGCTGATGCGTGGCATGATGGAGCGCGAGATAGTGGTGATGGACGAGGAGTTGCGCGAGCGCTTCAAGCCACGTAAGAGCGCCTATGTTGTATTGAATGATGCGAGCGAAGAGAATATAAAGGCTCTCTTCGACGAGCTTGAGCGCAAGAAGCGGGTGAAACAGGTGGAGGTGCTGATGCAGTTCATGCAGCTGTCGCATTTTGGAAAGGAGGCGGTAGCCAAGCGCGAACTGCCGCAGACCTCGGCGCTGCAGACATTGATAAAGAACGGCGTGCTGTCGGTGGAGGAGCGTGTGGAGAGCCGTCTGAAAGACTACAGCGACGCCGAGCTGACAGACCCGGCGAGCATCGTGCTCAACGAGGAGCAATCCAAGGCCTTCGCTTCCCTGCATTCCTCCCAATCCACACATCTTCTCCATGGTGTCACCTCGAGCGGCAAGACCGAGGTGTACATTAAAATGATCGACGAGGTGGTGAAAGCCGGTGGGCAGGCGCTGTTCCTGCTGCCCGAGATCGCCCTGACGGCGCAGATCATCAACCGTCTGCGACGTTATTTCGGCAACATGGTGGGTGTGTACCATTCGCGTTTCAGCGTGAGCGAGCGCACGGAGGTGTGGCAGCGCACGCTGGAGGGCAGCTACCAGGTGCTGTTGGGAGCGCGGAGCGCGGTGTTTCTGCCCTTCACAGACCTGCGCCTCGTCATCGTCGACGAAGAACACGACAATTCCTACAAACAATACGAGCCGTCGCCACGCTACCACGCGCGCGACGCGGCACTGGTGCTCTCGCGGCTGTGGAATGCAAAGACAGTGCTGGGCAGCGCGACGCCGAGCGTGGAGACGTTCTACAACGCACAGACGGGCAAGTACGGCCTGGCGACACTAACGAAGCGCTACGGCGGCTTCAGCCTGCCGGAGGTGACATGTGTCGACATGAAGGAAGCCCACAGGCTTGGAATGGTGAAGGGCCACTTCTCCACCACCCTGCTCGATGCCATCAAGCAGGCGCTCGACCGCAAGCAGCAGGTCATCTTGTTCCAGAACCGCCGCGGCTTCTCGCTGCGCCTGGAATGCGACGACTGCCACGACATACCGCATTGCGTGCACTGCGACGTCTCTCTGGTATACCACAAGGCGACGAACTCGTTGCGCTGCCACTACTGCGGCTATTCGATACCGGTGCCGTCGGAATGTCCTTCGTGCCACTCGTCGCACCTGCGCATGACGGGCGTGGGCACCGAGCGTATCGAGGAAGACCTCCAGATACTCTTCCCCGAGACGCGCGTGGCGCGCATGGACCTCGACAGCACGCTGCAGAAGAACCAGTACCTGGAGTTGCTGAGCGACTTCGAACAGCGCCGCATCGACATCCTCGTCGGCACACAGATGGTGACGAAGGGGTTGGACTTCGAGCATGTGAGCGTGGTGGGCATCGTTAATGCAGACAACATCATCAACTACCCGTCGTTCCGCTCCTACGAGCGCGCCTTCCAGCAGATGACGCAGGTGGCAGGCCGTGCCGGCCGCCACGGTGCCGGCGGACGGGTCATCATCCAGACCTACAATCCCCACCATCAGGTCATCGCCAACGTGATGGACGCCGACTACCACGGACTTTACGAGGAGCAGATACAGGAACGCAGGGTCTTCCGCTACCCGCCGTTCTATAGGCTGATAGAGATTACCCTGAAACATCGCGACGACAGCGTGCTCAACGCCGCCGCCGACTGGATGGCGGCGGCACTGCGCGGCACCTTTGCCGGACGGGTGATAGGTCCCGAATACCCACTGGTGAGCCGCATCCGCGGACTCTACCTGAAGACCGTGACACTGCGTTTCGAGAAGAACGAGCCTATCGCCGACGCCAAGCGCGTCATCCTACAGATAGGCGACGACCTGACAAAACAGGAAGGATGGTCGGGAGTGAACATCATCTACGACGTGGACCCGGCATAAAATGAAATTGAGAATCTAGAAAACCTACTAATACATAATGGCTGACGCATTACTGACCGTAGAAAACCTCACCAAAAGCTTCGGCGACAAGCTCCTCTTCGAAGATATATCCTTCGGCATCAATGCCGGACAGAAGTCGGCACTGATAGCCCGCAACGGCTACGGCAAGTCGACGCTACTGAATATTATTATGACGGCAGCAGGGCAAAAAGGCTATAACACCCTGCAGGACGGCGGAAAGATCACCTTCCGCAGCGACCTGAAGCTGGCCTACCTCCCGCAGACTCCCGAAGCCTACCCCAAACAAATCGTCCGCGACTTCGTCTACAACGTCCAGCGTCCTGAGACCGAGGATGAGTGGACCTTCGAGCAGCGCATGGAGGAGATCCTCTCACGCATGAAGGTCGACAGCCTCCTCGACCGCCAGATGGAGTCGCTCAGCGGCGGCGAACAGAAGAAGGTGGCGCTCTGCCGCCTGCTCATGGACGACTGTAACCTGCTCATCCTCGACGAGCCCACCAACCACCTCGACATCGACATGATTGAGTGGCTCGAGGAGTTCCTCTCACGCCAGCGGCTGGCCATCCTCATGGTGACACACGACCGCTACTTCCTCGACAACGTATGCGACAATATCTACGAACTCGACAACGCACGCCTCTACCACTATAAAGGGCGCTACGACTACTACCTCGAGAAGAAGGCCGAGCGCGAGGCCAACGAGCGCGCCGAGGTGGCCAAAGCCCGCAGCCTCTACCGCACCGAGCTGGAGTGGATGCGCCGCATGCCACAGGCCCGCGGTACCAAGGCTCAGGCTCGCATCGATGCCTTCTACGAACTCGAGGCCAAAGCACATACCCGCTTCGACGACTCACGCCCACAGCTCACCGTCAAGACCGAGCGCATCGGCGGCAAGATACTGGAACTGTACAATATCTGTTATTGCGTTAATGCGTCAATGCGTCAATGCGTAAGTGCTGACGCGCCAGCCACTAACACAATAACGCAATCACACAATAACGCAATCATAGATGACTACTCCTATGTCTTTAAGAAAGGCGAGAAGATTGGCATCGTGGGTCCCAACGGCGTGGGCAAAAGCACCTTCCTCAATATCATCACCGAGAGGCTCAAGCCCACCAGCGGCCGCGTCGTCGTGGGACAGACCATCCAGTTCGGCTACTACACCCAGGCCGGCATGAAAGCCCCCGACGACCGACGGGTCATCGACCTCGTCAAGGACATCGCCGAAGAGATAGAACTCGACAACGGCAAGAGCCTATCGGCCCACCAGTTCCTCACCTACTTCGGCTTCGACGGCACCACACAGTACAACTACTTCGGCAACCTCAGCGGCGGCGAGAAACGCCGTCTCTACCTGCTGCAGGTCCTCATGGCCAACCCCAACTTCCTCATCCTCGACGAGCCCACCAACGACCTCGACATCTATACGCTGCAGATTCTCGAGCAGTTCCTCCAGACCTACAAGGGTTGCCTCATCATCGTCAGCCACGACCGCTCCTTCATGGACCATATCGTCGACCACCTCCTCGTCTTCGAGGGCAACGGCAAGATTCGCGACTATCACTCCAACTACACCGTCTACCGCATGCAGAAGGCCGCACAGCAGCGCGAAAGCCTCCAGCAGCAGCGGCAGGAAAAGCCCAAATACGAGCGCAGCAAAAGCGAGAAACGCAAAGCCACCTACAAGGAGCAGAAGGAATATGAGGTGTTGACGGCCGAAATCGAGGCGCTCACGACAGAGAAAGCCGACCTCGAGCGGAAGCTCAGCGACGGCAGCCTCACCTCGCCGGCAGACATCACAAAAGCCAGCACCCGCATCGGCGAGCTGATGCCTCTGCTCGACGAGAAAGAGCTACGCTGGCTCGAACTCGAAGAGATTATCAACGGCTGACGTCAGGCCAGCAGGTGTTCCAAAAGAATTTTAATACCTAGCCCCAGAAACACTAGCCGACTTCCACCGTGGTGGAAGTCGGCTAGACATTATGTGATCTTTATAAGGATATTTCTATCTGCCAAAGAGGGTCAAGAAGAGACCGAATTTGACGGGGTAGAGTCCATGGAAGACTTCCCCATTGAAGAGGGGTAACATGGCCATCTGGGCATAGAGGCCGAAGTTGCCGTACATGAGCGTCAGGCGGGTGTCGAGCATGAAATTGCTGACTTTCTTTCCCGTCTCATGGTCGCGGACGTTCAGGTCAACGGCATTCGACTCGTACTGCTGGGTCAGCACACCGTAGACATTGATGCCGGGGATGGCGGAGAGGCGGATGCAGAAGTCATCGTATTTCCACGGTTCGAAGCTGAAGGTGATGGGGACGGTGAGGGCGATGGTCATGAGATAGGTGTCCCAGTTGTTGGGGTCGATGGTGCCAGTGGGAGTGACCGGAGCGGGGGCTGTGGAGGAGAAGCCTGTGGGTGTACCACTCACCAAGTGGTTGCTAAAGTGATAAGTGTTTCCTTCAAATCCGAAACCGGCATAGAGACCGAAGTGGGAGGTGTTGACGAGGGGATGGTCGAAAGAGAGACCATAGTTCATGAAATAGAAGTTCACCTCGGCATCGGCATTATTGGGTTCGCCGAAGCGGCCGGAGAAGGGATGGTCGCCCAGCCAGTGGTTGAAACCCCAGAACCAGTTGAGTTCGGTGTCGCGATTGGGTTTCTTTGATTTGCGGCCGATGGAGAACTCGTGGTCGCAGACGGTGATGCCGTTCGGACCTTTGTCTTTGATAACAATCTTTCCGTAGTCGGTGACGGTGACGTAGGTGTTGCGATCTATGGTGCTGTCGCCATCGAAAAATCTGAGGTCCACAGAGGGCACTTCGATATAGGCATTGTCATTGGCAATGAAATTGTAACCAAAGACATGAATAGGCGCCATTTTGCTCATGATTAACGAATTGTCCTGCGCCTTAAAATAAGCATGACTGGCGTAGAGATCATTGGCAGTCACATCCATCTCGACTCTGGCGTTGTCTTCGGCGCTAATGGTAATCTTTTGGTCGCCGAAGTCAAATGAGCCGCCAAAGAAAACAATCGAGGCTCCGTCTTCGGCAGAAAAATTGACAATTCCGTCAGCGGGATTGAGGCGGAGAACAACGGTGGAATTGCCCTCTAGAGACATGACACCATTGGCCACTTTGGCCACATTGGCAGGGACAGGCATGGTGGCCTCGAGCTGGGTCTTGTCTCCGGCGTAGATTTTCAATAAAACATTGTCTTCGACGGTGATGGTGTGAACACCCGAGACGGGTTGCACATGCACTTGCGCTGTGGCGGCGGAGCAGAACAGCAAAGCAAAAAGTGAAAACTGCAAAGAGAAAAGTTTTGCCTTCATAATATAATGAATTAAAGGTTTATTATCGTAATGCTATCAGGACAGCCTTGCGGGGAGAGAGGTTGTGGCGGATAAATTTGCCCACAGGGGTGTCTTCGACCCATTCGGCGGCGAGGTCGCGGAGACGAGGACGGGAGTCGTCATAGACGATGAGGTTGTCGGTGTAGACGGTATCAGGAGCGGGGATATAGACGATGAGGGAGGTAGAGGGGATAGCTGCGGGAGCCTCCTGCGTCTCCTGCGGCAGCAGGGGGAGGGTGTCCTCTTGCTGAGCGATCAGAATGGGTTCCTCGGGAGAGAGTGCCCTTTGGATTTCTTTAGATTCTTTAGTTTTTATAGTTTCTAAAGTAACTATAGTATCTATAGTTGCTATAGTTTCTTTCAGAGTGCTCGGAGAGCTCTGAGAACTCGGAATATTCGGTGTGCTCTGGGCGGTTGCGACCAGCGGGGGCTGCTGGGGGTCCGGTTTGCCCATGGTGCCTATGCGGAGGGCGGGGATCACCAGCGCCACCACCACAGCTGCTGCCGCGCTCCAGCGCAGCAGGATTGGCCAGAGGCGTTGTGTGTGCTGCTGTGGCATAGCAGAATACCGAACCGTCTCGTCGCGCTCCAGACGCGGGGCCTCGCTGTAGAGGGCCAGTTCCTCGGCGGCCTCGGGATGACTGGCGAGCCAGGCCTCCACGGCCTCGCGCTCGGCAGAGGTGAGTTCGCCTTCGGCATAGCGCAGGAGCCACAGCTCGTAGTTGTTATTATCTATTGTTGTCATATCCCATTTGTTTCAGTTGTTTTCTCATATTTACTCGGGCTCGGAAGAGGTAGACCTGCACCTGGGAGTCGCTGAGCGCAAGGATCTCCCCTATCTCGGCGTAGCTGTAGCCCTCGACGTCGCGGAGCTGGAGGATGGCCCGCTGCACTTCGGGCAGCGTTTGGAGTGCTCGCTCGATGGCCTCGCGGAGGTCGAAGCGCTCATCGGGCGCCGTGACGGTCTCCACGTCCGCCTGTCCTGCATGCTGCTGCACCACCTTGTTGTGGCGGAGGGTCATCATAAGACTGCGGTAGGCGGCGCTGAGGAGGTAGCCCTTGCCCTTGTCGGAGGAGACCTCGTCGCGGTGGTCCCAGAGGGAGGCCAGCGCCTCCTGCACAGCATCCTCACAGTCGGGCCTACTCGGACAGCAGCGCATGGCAAAACGCATCGCATCGTCGGCCCACAGGCGCACTCCCTTGTTATATTCCTTGGCAGTCAATCAGGCAGTCTTTTTAGTTCCTTTACACATAATAGTTGCGCAAAGGGGGTAAAATATTACATCATTAACGGGTAAAAATGAAAAAAATTATTGCAATAAAAATAGCATCGCGGCGTTAATATGGACGTAAAATAAAAAGTATAACTAACCTGATACCATGATGAGGAATTGAATACCATTGATGCAAAATGCATAAAATAGTAATGTTCAATTAAATAATTTCACATCATGGTAAAACACATCAAACCGGCAGCGCTGCTGCTATGCATTTCATTTCTTTCTCTACACTTTGTACCTGCCCATGCTCAGTGGAGCATCAACGCCGGTGTCGGCCTGCACTCCTCCTTCTCCACCTCCAGCAACGACGTGCCTGTCGTGGGTGACGATGTTTTCACCAAGGCCGTTTATGCCGGTACAAGCTACCACTTTGATTTCTTTGGCACAGACGGTCATTTTGGCATTACGCCGGGATTATATCTGTGGGCCGGTAAAGAGGACGAGATTTTCAGCGTGGTTCACAACGGCCAGATGTACGACTACACCCCTGTCAGCGGTGGAGTACAACTGCCTCTGCTATTCACGGGCAGTATTTTCCCCAGCAACGACATGAGGTTGACGCTATCGCTAGGTCCCGTGTTCGGATACAACGGAAGGCGCTATCGCGGTGAGAAGTTCGACGACGACCCGCAGGTCAAGAGCCTGACTACACCCGAATGGAACTTCTCGCTGTCAGCGATGATGGGGTTGGGGATGGAGTACAAGCGCTTCCGTGTGCAGTTGTGTACAGGTATCGAGTCGGTGAAAATATTCAAGGAATCATCAGAAAGCCTCTTCAACCTGACATTAGGAATTGGGTACACCCTATAACCAATAAACAACTACTAATTATGCAACACCACATCGTCAAATCCCTCGCCGTCCTCGCCTTGGGCGTGATGCTGCTGACATCTTTCCGTCCGATGCCGAAAGGAGAGCATGAACTTGTCGGCAGCTGGCAGTATGTCAAATCGGCTGTAGCCATCCATTGGGACAACCCCGCTCCGTTCCACGACAGCGCAGCGCAGGACGAAGAGAAGTCCGAGCGCAAGGACATGACCATCAACGCTGACGGCAGCATGACAATGGTGGCCAGAGACATCGAAAGCGGCCGTGTGTACAGAGACGGCGACAGCTGCGCAATGAAGTTTAAGAGCTATGACCTCACATGGGTTCTCTCCGCAGCGACGGACTCGCTGAAGGTCATGTCGCCATCTGGTGGCAGCGAGACCTGGAGAATCGACCAGTTGGACGGAAACACGCTTGTCTATGTTGTGGACAAGCCTTTTGAAAGCCATATAGGTTCTGGTATTCTCACCTACACGTACACCTACCGCCGCAAATGAGGAACCCCATAAATCCACATCCATATTTAAGCAGATTATCCTGCCTGGTTCTGCAAGAGACATGGCCTGCGACGCTAATACGGCCATGAGCAGAGGGCTGGAGCAAACCCAATACGAAAAGAGTCCCATCCTCTCCACCGCCACGGCAAGCGTTACCCACGCCTGCCGTGGCTCTTTTTTTACTCTCTCTACTCCCGCTACCCCGGAAGTTGCTCGATAAATGCCGCCCGAACCTGCTCGTAGGCCTCTATTGGATTGAACTTACCGGCATCTTCACGAAGCAGCAGATCCATATCGCCAAGGAACTCATCATCCTGCATCTTCTCCTCCATGTTTTGGACATATTGCTTGTAGGTAGGAACCTTATCGACCACAAACTTCATATACCTCTGGTAACACTCCAGCACCCGTTGTACATCCAATCTTCCGCTTTGCAACGCCACCTGAAGGTCGAACAAGTCACGTCCCTTCTTCCTTTGATACAAGGCTCGCAACTTGGTTCCGACCAATTCGTCCAAAGCATAGGTTGTTATCTCGCATCTGCCGTTGAACCAAGGATTGCGTACCTCGAAAGGCACCTTCTGTAAGCCCAGTACGCAAAAATGCTCGTAGCAGTTTATTTCCACCTTCAGCCGCAAGGGTTGAACAGGAGGGACCTCCGACTCCATGCGGAAAAGCATCGTGTTGTTGTATCGCTTCTGCTTGGTGACCTTATCGGACAACCATGACAGCACCTCGCCCAAACGTAGCAAGATGGGTTTGATAGGGCCGGGATTGATTTGTACAAGGTCGATATCCTCACTGTACCTCTGTTGCGGATGGAGATACAGCTTGTGCAAGGCCGTCCCGCCTCGGAAAGCCAGCTGCGAAGCCAGGAATTCGTCGCCGAAGATACACACCAGCGCCTTGCAGATAATCAGATCCTGCTCTACCATGGCGGCATGAACCCATGGTGCATTATCTTTCCATGCTATTATCGCTGCCTGATTTATCATAGTTCGTCTATTTCAATGTTGGTATTCATATTTACATGCCAGCGGTTGCTCTTGCCGTTGGCGTTTCTATCCCGTCCATTGTCCATCAAGATTGTCTTCCACCGGGGATTCGTCTCCTTAAGCAGACAATGCAACTCGTCAGCCTTGTGTTGCTCTTCCAGAACAAACTCTAACAGATACCCCAACCGCTGGATTGTGGCAGTGGTCGTATAGGGGATTACCTCACGGAGACGGTTGATGTCCACGCTCTCCATCAGTTCTGCGAGAACGGTAGCCGCCCTTTGGTAGCCGCCCACATGCGAAGCGAATTGGACAACGTCGACAGTAGTCAACTCGGCCGAAGAATAAAGCATCACACCCATCTCCACGTTTTTCTGCAACAGCAACTCCGACGGGATGACCTGCCGGTAGTTCCAGTTCAATAAGTTGTTCATCTCCGAATGCTTCAGTCGTGGAGGCTGGGTCATTACCTGAGTAACCATTGCCCGTTGGTGGGCTGCGCCGTAATATTCCGCTGCCGACAACAGGCAGACATAATAAGGCTTACCCACCTTCTTCATAAGCTCATGGATGTAATAGGTGGGGGGAACAATGCCCTTCAGCGCATACTGTGGCGGTATAATTACATAGAAGCCTCGGTAGGGAATTTGTATTCTTCCTCGAGCCACCTGCCGCTGCAACTCGTTCAATAGGGTATTGTCCGAAAGGTTTACAGTCTTCCGGACGTCGTTGGTGGTGAACGTCACCCGACCCCGTATTTCACTTTCTCTGATAAACTCCGATATTGTCATTTTTACCCTTTATGTCGTAATACTTATCATTAAAAGGATATTTTAACGATTTTTCGGGTGCAAAGATACAACTTTTTGACAAAACAGAGAGGAAAAAAATATTTTTTGATAAAACCGAAATCTATCTTCTCCACCGCCACACACACATGCTCTGCCCGGGATGCCACTGGCATTCCTCTTCCCACGCCTGCCGTGGCTCTTTTTATAAAAGGTGCTCCAGCAGGATCTTCACACCAAGGCCTATCAGGACGAGGCCGGCGACGATGTTGGCGGTACGCTCGGGAACGGGGATATTGCGCTTGCCGAGATAGACTCCCAAGAGGGAAACCAGCGTGGTAACAACACCAATGGTGATGACAATCCACAGAACATCAAGCATCGGATTGTCCAGTCCAAGGCCAATGCCGACGGCCAGACCATCGATGCTGGTAGCAACACCCAATAGAAAATAGGTATAAATCAGCGAGCGGTGGCTATCGGGAGTCTTTTCCTCAGCCTCCTCTTCCTCGCCACGGATGCCGTCAAGAATCATCTTTCCTCCGATGAAGGCCAACAGGCCGAAGGCTATCCAGTGGTCGACAGACTCGATGAAAGCACGGGACACATCACCTATCAAGGCTCCCACCAGAGGAAAAGCAAACTGGCAGAATCCTAGAATCAAAGCCATGAGAAGGCCGCGGCGATAGGTCATCTTCTCGCGGAAAGCGGTGGCGGCGGAGACCACCAAAGTGTCGACACAGAGTGCCAAGGACAATAATAACGCTTCAACAAACCCCATAACTATTATCTATAAACTATTATCTATTATCTTGGCATGTGCCACCATGCCCATCGTGTGGCGGAAGTTGATTTCGGCGACGTGGACGCTGCCGTCGGCACAGACCATGAGGTCGACCCCCAACGGGCCACGGTAGCGGGGCACGACGTTTTCCTTAAGCCATGCCTCAACCCGCGCCTTGGTCTGCTGTAGAGCCGTTTCACGAAACGTCTCTACGATACGGTCATCGGTCATCGCTATGTTCTCTTTATAGACGCCGCTGCCGGTCTTGAAGTAGCTATACCCAGTAAATTGGGAATTGTATTCCAGCGCCACATCGGCCACCACTTCTCGGCGCGGTTCGGCGATGACGCAGCGCTGGTTGGCGACGGTCTTCAGCAGCCAGTCGCGATCGATGGCGGTGAGGGTGCCATGCACCCAGCGCAGTCCCCTACCCGCTCCGCTCCACGGGGCTTTCATCACCCAGTGCTCGCGCTCACGCAGCAGCGACTCCATCTCCTCGACCGACTTCACCGCGTGGCAACCCTCCTGCAGGGGCAGCACGGTGGAGCGGTGCTGCAACTCGCGGATGGTCTCAATCTCCTCGTCCGTGGGCAGCAACTCGGCAGGGATGCCGCGCTTGATAAGTTCGTGCTTCACCACGGCGTCCCAACCCCAGGCCACGACTTCGTCTAATTGAAAATTGAAAATTGAAAATTGAAAATCATAGACGGATGTGCAGACGGCGTCGGGATAGAGCACGGACATGATGCTGGCGTCGCGGCAGGCAAACTCTACGGCCGACCGCGGCGGAATATAGTTCCACCGCCCTTTCGCAAGACACAAGTCATGCTCTGGATTAAAGACACACAGCTTCATGGAATAGATACATTCAAAAAGTTAAGTAGCTAAGACAGAACATTTGTCTTAACTACTTAACTTCTTAACTCCTTAACTTCTAAGGATTATTTGTTGACCTGGAATTTCTTGTTACCGGTCTTGAAGAAGTCGGCAATCTGGTTGGCGGCGGCGATACCGGCATTGATGTTGGCCTCTTCGGTCTGGGCACCCATCTTCTTGGGGGTGGCGAAGTAGCGGCCTTCGAAAGCCTTGAACTCGGCATCGGCATCGGGCATGATGTCGGTGATGTACTTCAGGTCGGTGCGCTCGGCCATCAGCTTGAGCAGTTCGGGCTCGTTGATGACTTCCTTGCGGGCGGTGTTGACCAGGATACCACCCTTGTGCATCTTGTTGACGAGGGCGTAGTTGATGCTCTGCTTGGTCTCGGCGGTGGCGGGGATGTGCAGCGAGACGATGTCGCAGGTCTCGAAGAGAGCTTCCTGGCTGGCAACGGCCTTGGCCATGGCGCTGGAGTTGATCTGCTCGGCGCTCATGAAGGCGTCGTAGGCGTAGACATCCATGCCAAAGCCCTTGGCGATGCGGGCCACATTGCGTCCCACGTTACCGAAGGCGAGGATACCCAGCTTCTTGCCCATGAGCTCGGAGCCGCTCTTGCCGTTGTAGAAGTTACGGACGGCATAGACGAGCAGACCCATGACGAGCTCGGCAACGGCGTTGCTGTTCTGGCCGGGGGTGTTCATGGCGACGATGCCGCGGGCGGTGCAAGCCTCGAGGTCGAGGTTGTCGTAGCCGGCGCCGGCACGCACGACGATCTTCAGGTTCTTGGCGTGGTCGATGACCTCTTTGGTCACCTTGTCGCTGCGGACGATGAGGGCGTCGGCATCGGCAACGGCCTTGTAGAGGTCGTTCACGTCGGTATATTTCTCGAGGAGGGCAAACTGGTAGCCGTTCTCCTCAACAATCTTCTTGATACCGTCAACAGCCACTTTGGCGAAGGGTTTCTCTGTAGCAACTAAAACTTTCATCTTCTTGATTATCTTTATTTCATCAGAGAATACGCAGGTAGGCTCCTTGCGAAGCTTCTTCTCGAAACCCTCTCTTACGTTGTCTCTGATTTCCATGTTTAATTCTTAAAGGTTATAGGTTATTGATTATTGGTTATAGAGGGCTTTCGCAACAATTTCTATAACCCATAACCAATAACCCCTAACCATTCATTTATTTACTTGTTGGCTTTCTCGAAGTCCTGCATGCACTGGACGAGAGCCTCGACGGCCTCGACGGGGCAAGCGTTGTAGAGGCTGGCGCGGAAGCCACCCACCGAACGGTGACCCTTGATACCGACCATGCCGCGCTCCTTGGCGAAGGCCATGAAGGCGTCCTGCAGGTTCTCGCGGCCCTCGGCCATGACCCAGCAGTGGTTCATGATGGAACGGTCCTCCTTCTCGGCAGTACCGCGGAACATGCTGTTGCGGTCGATCTCCTCGTAGAGCATCTTGCTCTTCTTGAGGTTGATCTTCTCCATCTCGGCAACGCCGCCGATGGTGTTCTTAACCCACTTCAGGGTCTCGTGCATGACGAAGATGGCGCTCACGGGAGGAGTGTTGAACATGGAGATGTTCTTGGCCTCTTCGGCAGCGTGGGTGCGGAAGTCCACCATGGTGGGCAGGGGGTTCATGTACTGGCGGTCGGTGATCTTGCCGAGGATGTCTTTGCGGACGATGTAGAAGGTGACACCGGCGGGGCCGACGTTCTTCTGGGCACCACCATAGATGAGACCGTACTTCTTCACGTCGACGGGACGGCTCATGATGTCAGAGCTCATGTCGGCGACGAGCATCACGTTGTTGATCTCGTTGGCGGCGAAGTCCTTGCGGATCTCGGTACCGTAGATGGTGTTGTTGGTAGTGATGTGGAAGTAGTCGGCGTCGGCGGGGACGGTCCAACCCTTCGGGATGTAGCTGTAGGTCTTGTCTTCGCTGGAGGCAACGATCACGGTCTCGCCGAAGTTCTTAGCCTCTTTGGCAGCCTTCTTGGCCCAAACACCGGTCTGCAGGTAGGCAGCCTTCTTGTTGAGCAGGTTGGCGGGGACATCCATGAAGCCGGTGCTGGCACCACCACCGAGGAAGAGGATCTCGTACTCAGCGGGGATGTTCAGCAGGTCACGCCAGAGCTGGCGGGTTTCTTCCATGGTGCGCTCCCAACCGGGGGTACGGTGAGAGATTTCGAGCAGGCCAATACCAGTGTTGTCAAAGTCGCGGATGGCGGCGATGGTGGACTCGATGGCCTCTTTGGGCAGGACACAGGGACCTGCGTTGAAATTATAAGCGGTCTTCATTGTTTGTTTTTGTTTAAAGGGTTTATATTTAATAACTTAACTTCTCTTCTCAAAATGAGAATGGACTACAAAAATAGTAAATAAATTTATATAAACAAAATATTTAATAAAAAAACTGCCGGAGGGTCTCCCCTGCCGGCAATAAAAAAAAGACCGCCAGCTTCCAGCTGGCATCAACCCCAAAATCTTGGACCGCCAGCTTCCAGCTGGCATCAACCCCAAAATCTTGGACCGCCAGCTTCCAGCTGGCATCAACCCCAAAATCCTGGACCGCCAGCTTCCGGCTGGCATCAACCCCAAAATCCTGGACCGCCAGCTTCCAGCTGGCATCAACCCCAAAATCTTGGACCGCCAGCTTCCAGCTGGCAGAATAATAAGTTAATATGCCGGCTGGAAGCCGGCGGTCCAAAATTAAACTAACAGACGGCCTTGCGTCCCTCTCCACGGCCAATCCTCTGCCTCTTTTACCAGCCCTGCCTTTACCGGATTGTTAGCTATATATGCAACAACCTTTTTATAGTGTTGGTTGTCTCGAATATATCTGTCGAAATACTCTCTCCACCAAAATGGGCCTTGTCTGCCAAGTATTTTATTAGCCTCATTGGCGGTATATGATTTCAACGAATGTATTGTTTGTGACAGATTATAACCGTCGTACAACCGAAGAAGCAGATGTACGTGGTTTGGCATGATGCACCACTCCAAAAGCGAATACCTTTTCTCATCGAAGAAAAGCAAGGCATCCTGTACCGTTTTTGCCACTCTCGGGTCGCGTAAAAAACACTGTCCTATTCCCGAATCCTCATACTTGTCAATAAGACGCATAAATTCTTGTTGCTTCCGCATATCCTCTTCTGTTGGATTTTGCAATGAGGACAAGTACTCAGACAAAACCTTACTGTAGTCGAGCACATCTTGCGGGATAGAATCATATAAACGGAAAGTTACGAACTGAAGTTTTTTCACTTCAATATGCGGAATATAGCCCCGAGTATGAATAGGAGTGCTGTCCATATTTCACTTTCTTTTGGACCGCCAGCTTCCAGCCGGCATTCTAATTGCCTCTTGCCAGTTGCATAATCCTCTTTTCGAGGGCTTCAATCTCCTTGTATTGCATGTGGATGCCTAAATATAGTGTCGGTGACGGGCATAGAAGGCACACAATGTCTCGGGAGTTTCATACATGTGAATGGCGGGAGTTCCAAAATGGCGGATGGATGCCAATGGTATTTCTTTCCTGCGAAACAAGATACTCCCTTTGCATTCAATGACCAACTTGCCGTCTTGCACCGATATGGTCTCAACAACATAATTCCACCGCAGGAATATATCTACCGACAGCAATAGTATGTAAAAACCGAAAATCACAAGCACAAGCGGATAAACTATCAGGAATTTTGGGGCCTCGGAATCCACCCAAACGCTCCACACCCCTATAATACAACACACGAACATAGCCAACATCACCAACACGCGGAAAATACAATATGAATTGCTGTGCTCGAACCACTTATAGTCGTGCCGCGGTTTGTTTACTGCCAGAATCTCCATTGTGTGTTTCTTATATTAGAACCTGCGGGAGGGTCTCCCCTGCCCGCAGGTTGTTTTTTTATGGTGCCGGCTGGAAGCCGGCGGTCCAAGTCTGGGCCATAGTACCGGTTATGGTGCCGGCTGGAAGCCGGCGGTCCAAGTCTGGGCCATAGTACCGGTTATGGTGCCGGCTGGAAGCCGGCGGTCCAAGTCTGGACCATAGTACCGGTTATGGTGCCGGCTGGAAGCCGGCGGTCCAAGTCTGGGCCATAGTACCGGTATGACACCGGCGGTCCAAAAGCTTAAGCATAGAGCTCTTCGAAGATCTTGCGCAGCTTCGGGCACTCGCGGAGTTCCTGCAGGGTGAACTCGGCGTGACCTTTGGTGTAGCCGTTGCCCATGATCATGTTCACGTCGGCACCGATACCCTCGGCACCGAGGCTGGCTTTGGTGAAGCTGGTGGCCATGGAGAAGAAGTAGACGATACCATCGTCCTTGGTGCAGAGCACAGCGGTCATCTCCTGGTCGGGGACGTTGACGCAGTTGATGGTGACGTCGGCCATCTTGCCGTTGGTGAGGCGCTCGATGAGCTCATAGACCTGGACGGGGGTCATGCCGGCAGCACTCTCCACGATGTCGCAGAAGCCGAGGTCTTTGATGCGCTGGGTGCTCTTGGGGCTGTTGGCGATACCGATGACCTTACCGGTGACACCGACGCGCTTCTTGGCCTCGTAGCAGCAGAGCATACCGCTCTTACCACCGGCACCGAGGATGACGACGGTCTGGCCATACTGGCACAGCTTGGCGGTCTGGGCGGGAGCACCGGCGACGTCGAGGGCGCTCAGAGCGAGCTTCTCGGGCATGTCGGTCGGGATCTTGGCATAGATACCGCTCTCGAAGAGGATAGCCTTACCCTTGATGTCCACCTGGTCGACGTCGGGACGGATATCGAGGATCTCGTCGATGCGGAGAGGAGTCAGCGAGAGGCTCACGAGGGTGGCGATACGGTCGCCCTCCTTGAGGTCGATCTTGCCCTTCAGGGCGTCGCCGATCTTCTCGACCTTGCCGAGGAGCATACCGCCGGAACCGGTGCGACGGTTGCGGTGCTTGCCCTGGAGCTCAACATTGAGGAGCATCTCCTTCTTCACCTCTTCCATGATTTTCTCCTGGCTGGCGCCTTCGCCGGCCTGCTGCTTGGCATAGTTGTGGATATCGGTGAACGAGGCGCTGTCGATGTTCAGGGTCTGAACGTCGATGAGGATCTCGTTGTCCCAAATCTCATCCATGTTGTTGTCAAGCTTGTTGGCGGGCTGAGGGAGAACACCCTTCGGCTCGATGACGCGGTGGGTACCGTACTTGTTGCCTTTTTTCTGCATAATGATAGGTTATTTTATTGATTATTAATTAAATTAACAATATTCTCGTTCACTGTTGAGGAAACAAAGATACAAAAAAAATCTTTATTCGATAAAAAAATTACAACTTTTTATAGTTTTTTCCTCACACTCCCATGCGAGGTTATTGAGAAATCGTGCCTCCAGCACGCCCAAAAATAGCGCTGAAAATCAGTCCCTCCAGACACCAACACCGTCCTATCACCGTACCATCGACGTACCTCCCCCGAGAGATCGCCCACCACGGTCGGCGATGGTACACCGAAGGTGCGACCAAGGCAGGTCAAAAAAGTTAAAATTGTGTTAAAAATTTGACATGTTACCGATTTCGGATTATATTATATAGCGACAAAATTTTTCCAACGGCGAATTATACTAATTAAACTAATGGCTACGCAGGTCAATTGCTGGCTAATTACACTAATGCCGCTTGCTTCGCGCGGCGGCTGCCGCAGGCAATATTCGCGTAATTAGCTTGAAATTAAAGGGTAGAAATAATTCGTTAAATTAGATAAATTCGCCGTTATAACAATAAATAATAAGCAGTTTATGGCAAAGCAAAATTATGGAATCAACGACGGCTACCGCGGGACCGTGGGCACCGTCATCGGCTACCAGTGGCGCGGGCAGTGGTGCCTGCGCTCACGTCCTCGACATGTACGCAACCCGCGCACTCCCAGGCAGATGGCCGCGCGCGGACTCTTCTCCTTGGTGTCACAGCTGGCGGCACGGATGCGCTCCGCGCTGCGGCTTGGCATGCGCACGGAAGCGCTGAAAACACACCACACCGACTGCAACCATTTCATGAGCCTCAACGCGCCCTGTTTCTCTCTCTCCGACAATAGGTTGCAGGTCGACTACGCGAACCTCCTCGTCGCCGTGGGTCCCGTGGCGCCGGTGGGCTTCGCCGCCCCGTCGGCAGGCACTTCCCTCGTCACCGTCCCCTTCGAGCGCAACCCCTTGCACCTCTGCTCGTCGGGCGACGACGAGGTGTACCTCTACGCCTGGTGTCCCGAGCGGCAACAGGGGCTGCTCTCCTCCCCTGCCTTCCGACGCAACCGTCAGGTTTCCATCTCCTTACCCGAGGACTGGTCCGGACTCGAGATACACCTCTACGGCTTCGTCACCGACTACGCCGGGCGCGCCTCCTACAGCACCTATATTGGCTCTCTGTCAGGCGAGACGGAAATATTCGACGACAGACACAATAAAAGCGCAGGAAGCACGTTAAAAGATGGTATCATTAATAATAATGAGTACCCAAACAGTGCCTATGAAGATAATCATCCTAGGAACCGCCTGGCCCTATCGCGGAGGTCTCTCGGCCTTCAACGAGCGCCTGGCACGACAATATCAGCAGGAGGGCCACGAGGTGGAGATTGTCACCTTCACGCTCCAGTATCCCTCGTTCCTCTTCCCCGGCAAGACGCAATACAGCGAGGAGCCGGCGCCGGAGGACCTGAAGATCACCCGCAAGCTCAACGCCATCAACCCCTTCAGCTGGATCAGCACGGGTCTGTATATCAGGCGTCAGAAACCCGACTTGGTCATCACCAAATTCTGGCTGCCGTTCATGGCGCCGGCGCTGGGCACCGCCAACCGTGTAGCAAAGCATAAGGGTACCCGCCGCATCTCTATCCTGGACAACCTTATCCCGCACGAGAAGCGTCCGGGCGACAAGCTGTTCGCCAAATATTTCGTCAACTCTGTTGACGGCATGGTGGCCATGTCGAAGTCGGTGCTGGCCGACGTGGACCTCTTTGACCCCGGTCATAAGAAGCCGCGCACCTTCTGCCCCCACCCGCTCTACGACCACTATGGCGCTACCATCAGCCGCAAGGAGGCCCTCGACCTCATCGGCCTGCGCGAAAACCAGCACTACGTGCTCTTCTTCGGCTTCATCCGCGACTACAAGGGTCTCGACCTGCTGCTCGAAGCCATGGCCGACGAGCGCATGGAGCAGATGGGTGTGAAGCTCATCGTGGCCGGCGAGTTCTACGGCGACCCCAAGCCCTACATGGAGCAGATCAAACGTCTGGACCTCAGCAGCCGTGTCGTGATGCACACCGATTTCATCCCCGACCACGAGGTGAACCGTTACTTCTGTGCCGCCGACCTGGTGGCGCAGCCCTACAAGACCGCCACGCAGAGCGGCGTGACTCAGATAGCCTTCCATTTTGAGAAGCCCATGCTGGTGACCAATGTGGGTGGCCTGCCCGAGATTGTGCCCGACGGCAAGGTGGGCTTCGTCGTGGAACCCGACGCACAGCAGATCGCCGACGCCATCGTCACCTTCTTCAACGACTACTGGGAGGTGCGCCTCACCGAAGGCGTCCGCGAAGAGAAGCGGAAATACCTCTGGACCAACATGACCTCCGCCATCAATAAACTGTAAAAACAATAATGATGTTTAATAAAGACAACCTCTTTAGTTTTTAAAGACAAGAAAAACAAGAAAGACAAATTATTATCTCAAAAAAATTGTTTTTTATTGTCCTTTCTTGCCTTCAAACAACAAGGTGTTGTCTTTCAAATACAACAACAAACTATAAAACAATGATGTTTAATAAAGACAGCCTCTTTTGTTTTTAAAGACAAGAAAAACAAGAAAGACAAATTATTATCTCAAAAAAATTGTTTTTTATTGTCCTTTCTTGTCTTCAAACAACAAGGTGTTGTCTTTCAAATACAACAACAAACTATAAAACAATGATGTTTAATAAAGACAGCCTCTTTAGTTTTTAAAGACAAGAAAAACAAGAAAGACAAATTATTATCTCAAAAAATTGTTTTTTATTGTCCTTTCTTGTCTTCAAACTACAAGGTGTTGTCTTTCAAATACAACAACAAACTATAAAACAATGATGTTTAATAAAGACAGCCTCTTTAGTTTTTAAAGACAAGAAAAACAAGAAAGACAAATTATTATCTCAAAAAAATTGTTTTTTGTTGTCCTTTCTTGTCTTCAAACAACAAGGTGTTGTCTTTCAAATACAACAACAAACTATAAAACAATGATGTTTAATAAAGACAGCCTCTTTAGTTTTTAAAGACAAGAAAAACAAGAAAGACAAAATATTGTCTCTAAAAAAGTTGTTTTTTGTTGTCCTTTCTTGTCTTTAAAAAAACAAATAGTTGTCTTCTAAATACAACAACAAACTATAAAACAATGATGTTTAATAAAGACAACCTCTTTAGTTTTTAAAGACAAGAAAAACAAGAAAGACAAAATATTGTCTCTAAAAAAGTTGTTTTTTGTTGTTCTTTCTTGTCTTTAAAATAACAAATAGTTGTCTTCTAAATACAACAACAATGACTATCAGAAGCAAAGCTCCTTTGAGACTGGGTCTGGCCGGCGGCGGCACCGATGTGTCGCCCTATAGCGACCTCTACGGCGGCGCCATCCTCAACGCCACCATCAGCATGTATGCCTATACCACCATCGAGGCCACCGACGACGGCCGCGTGGAGTTCCTGGCACCCGACAAAGGGCTGCGCGAAGTATACGACAACGCCATGGAGGTAGACACCGACGGCTATTTCATCCTCCACAAAGGTGTGTATAACCGTATTGTCAAGCAGTTCACCCACAAGCCCCTGTCGATGCGCATCGCCTCCTTCGTCGACGCCCCTGCGGGCAGCGGACTGGGCACCTCGTCGACGCTGGTGGTGAGCATCCTTGGCGCCTATGTGGAATGGCTCAAGCTGCCCCTGGGCGAATACGACATTGCCCGACTGGCTTACGAGATCGAGCGTGTGGACCTCGGCCTCGCCGGTGGCAAGCAGGACCAGTATGCCGCCACCTTCGGCGGATTCAACTTCATGGAGTTCATCGGCGATAACGTCATCGTGAACCCCCTGCGCGTACGCCAGCAGTATATCGACGAGCTTAACCACAACCTGCTGCTCTACTGGACCGACACCTCACATGTCAGTGCCGACATCATCAAGGAGCAGCAACAGAACGTCAAGGCCAAGAAGAGCAGCAGCATAGAGAGCATGCACAAGCTCAAGGAGCAGGCGCAGCAGATGAAAGAGGCGCTGCTGAAAGGACATGTGGGCAGCATCGGCGAGATCCTCAATTTCGGCTGGCAGCACAAGAAGCAGATGGCACAGAGTGTGAGCAACGCCCGTATCGACGCCATCTACGAGGCCGCCATCGGGGCGGGAGCCTCGGGTGGCAAGATCAGCGGTGCCGGCGGCGGCGGATTCATGTTCTTCTACTGCCCGGGGCTGACACGCTTCGCGGTGCGCGAGGCCCTCTCCGCCTTCGGCGGCGAGACCAAACGCTACGACTTCACCAGCGAAGGACTCAAAACCTGGACCACAGAGTGATATTTTAAAGACAAGAAAGGACAAGAAAAACAAATATATTCTCTTGCTTGTCTTTGAAAACGAAACCCATAAATATTGGTTTTTAAGACAAGAAAGAACAAGAAAAACAAGTTTATTTCCTTGCTTGTCTTCGAAAATAAGAGCCATGAATATTGATATTCCAACACTAAAGAGCTTTATTTATGATGTCGTTGGCGCCATCTATGAGGTTCACCGTGAACTAGGGCCTGGACTGAATGAATATTGCTATCAGGAGGGATTGGAGTTGGAATTTCAAGAAACAGGTGTCAATTATGAGCGAGAACTATCGTTTCATCCTTATTATCATGGCAAAGAAATGTCTGCCGAATACAGAATTGATTTTCTTTGCAAAGAGAAAATCATTGTCGAATGCAAATCAGTGACGGAATTAACCAACACCCACCGGGCTCAACTATTCAACTACATGCGTCTGCAAAGAAAACCCTGTGGAATATTGGTTAATTTCTCCAATAAACAAGTAGAGATAGAGCGTTATTTCTATGATTTCATAGAAAAAAACATTCTCTCTGTTGATGGTAACGTTTTATACCACAGAACAAGATGACTTTTAATTTTGTCTTTCTTGTCCTTTCTTGTCTTTAAAATAAAAAAAAGAATTGTCTTATATTATGAACAGAATACAGGAATCGATTGAACAGAGCATTGCTGTCAAGCAGCAGATTTTGGCGGACAATGATTTGATGCAGCGTGTTGCCGATGCGGCACAGCTGATTGAAGCCAGCCTTCGTGCCGGCGGCAAGATACATTTCTGCGGCAATGGCGGCAGCGCCGCCGACGCGCAGCATCTCGCGGCGGAGCTGAGCGGCCGCTTCTATTTCGACCGTCCGCCCCTCAATGCCGAGGCGCTGCACTGCAACACCAGCTACCTCACTGCCGTGGGCAACGACTACGGCTACGAGTATATCTTCGCCCGCCTGCTGCGCGGCACCGCCAAACGAGGCGACGTGCTGGTGGGCATCAGCACCAGCGGCAACAGCAAGAATATCCTCGAGGCCTACAAGGTCGCCCAAGAGCTGGGCGTAAGCATCATCTCGATGACCGGTGCCACAGGTGGCAAGATGAAAGACTGCGGCGGCATCCTGCTCAACGCGCCCTCCACCGACACCCCACGCATCCAGGAGAGCCATATCATGCTGGGCCATATCATCTGCGAACTCGTCGAGTCCGCTATGTTCAAAAGATAAAAAAACAACATAAACAACATAAACAACAATAACAACTTATGTTGCTAAAAAAGGTTGTTTGATGTTGTATGAGTTGTTTTTATTTAAATAGATTATGAGAGAAGCGATTGTATTGGCGGGGGGCTTCGGGACGAGGCTGCAGAGCGTCGTGAGCGACGTGCCCAAGCCCATGGCTCCCGTGGCGGAACGGCCGTTCCTCACCTACCTGCTTGACAGGCTGGGACGCTATGGCTACGGCCACGTGGTGCTAGCCACAGGATACCTGCACGAGAAGGTGGAAGACTATTTCGGCCACGAATACCACGGCATCGCCATAGACTATGCTCGCGAGATGTCGCCCCTAGGCACTGGCGGCGCCATGGTCAACGCCCAGCAGCACTGCCATGAGGCCAGCGTCACCGTACTCAACGGCGACACCCTGTTCGACATCGACCACGACCGCCTCTGCCGTTTCGCCGAGGAGAAGTCGACAGCGCTGGCCATCGTGCTGCGCCAAGTCCCCGACGCCGGCCGCTACGGCTCCGTGGAAGTGGATGGCGACAGCCGCATCACGGCTTTCCGCGAGAAAGACCCCTCGGCCGGACAAGGGCTCATCAACGGCGGCATCTACCGCGTCGAGCGCAGCCTCTTCGATGGCTACGGTGTCGGCCAGCCGTTCTCGTTCGAGAAAGAGCTCATGCAACAGCGCTACCTCAACGAACGCTATTACGCCTATGCTGACGGTGCCTATTTCATCGATATCGGCATCCCCGACGACTATGCCCGTGCACAACAAGAACTGCCCACCTTATGAAAGCCCTGTTTCTCGACCGCGACGGCGTACTCAATGTACTGCGTCCCAACGACTATGTAAAGAATCCCGACGAGCTGGTGCTGATGCCCGGAGTGGCTGAGGCTCTGACGTTGTGCCGCAAGCATTTCGACTATATCTTTGTCGTCACCAACCAGCAAGGTATCGGCAAGGGACTGATGACAGAGAGCGACCTTCAGGCAATACATGCCAAGCTCACTTCAGCGCTGCCTTTTATCGACAAGATATACCATTGTCCTCACCTCAAAAGCGCCCATAGCTTCCTGCGGAAGCCCAGCATCGGCATGGCGCTGCAAGCCCGCCGTGAGCATCCCGGGCTGAGACTCAAAGAGAGTGTGATGGTAGGCGACGCCTCCACCGACATGCTGTTCGGACGCCGTGCCGGCATGACCACTGTCCTGGTGGGCGACAATAGCGACTGCGCCACCGCACAGCCTTGGCTGGTGGACTACCGTTACAATGATTTGCTTGCTTTTGCCGAGAGTCTCTAGCGGTCGACACGCACACGGGGGTCGAGCCAGCCGTAGACGAGGTCGGTGAGGATATTGATTATCACCAACAAGACACAGATGAAAAGTATGCACCCCATGACCACGGGGAAGTCGTACTGATCGAGGGCGTCGACGATGACCACGCCCATACCCTTCCAGTCGAAGACATACTCCACAAAGACGGCGCCGGCGAAGAGTCCGGCGAGCCATCCCGAGGCCGACGTCACCACGGGGTTCAGTGCGTTGCGCAGGGCGTGGCGCACCACGACACGGCGGTACGAGAGTCCTTTGGCGCGGGCAGTGCGTATGTAGTCCTGCGAGAGGGCCTCGAGCATGGAGTTGCGGGTGAGCTGTGTCAGCGTGGCCAAAGGGCGGATGCCCAGCGTCAGCGCAGGGAGTATAAGATTCCTCAGATCAAGATATTCCCCTTCGCCATAGTCATCCACCGAGAAGAGGTTTCCGAACATATTTAGGCCCGTCCAGTCGGCCAGCACATAGGCGAAAAGCCAGGCGATGAGGATGGCGGCGAAGAAACTGGGGAGCGACATGCCGAGGGTGGAGAACACCAAGGCCGAGCGGTCGACCCACGAGTCTTTGTAAAGGGCGGAGAATACACCCAAGGTGATGCCCACAAGCAGGGCGAAGAGCATGGCCGTGAGTGCCAGGACGGCAGTCTGCGGGAATGCCGAGCCGATGATTTCCGACACCTTGCGCTGGCTCTGGTAGGAGCGCCGCAGGTAGGGCGCCTTGACCACCAGCGAGGTGGAGCCGATGCTCAGCAGAGTGGCATAGCTGTATTTCTCAGGCGAGAGATAGAAGAAACTACTGGGATTTGTATTGTTATGTAGTGATAACGGAGACAGGTCGTTAAGATAGTTCACATACTGTGTCACTAGAGGCTTGTCGCGCCCCAGGTCACGGTTGATAGCCTCGACGCTCTCCTCGTCGGCACGCTGGCCAAGCATCATGCGTGCGGGGTCGCCGGGCAAAACATTGAAGAGGAAAAACACCAACGTCACGACTCCCAGCAACACCAGGAATCCATAGAACAACCTTTTTCCAACGTACGTTATCACGAATTAAGAATTAAAAATTAAGAATTAAGAATTTTTTGCCCGGTATTCTTTTTAGTCGTTTTCAATATTGAAATTAACAAAGAGATTAACTCATCAAGGTCATTATTCATAGACTTATACTCTGCCTCAGAAATAAGTTCTGACCTATATAAGACCAACAACCAATATGCTGTCTCACGTGCTTCTTTAAGAGAAATATGTAGTTTGGATATAAAATCAGGGTTGGACTGGGCACCTTGTCCTTCAAATATATTGGCCCCAATACTTGTGCCACATCTCACAATTTGCTTGCTTAAAACAAATTCATGTTTTTCTTCCCTCAAATAGTTGTAAAATCGGACACAACGCACTGCAAAGTCAAGACTCTTATCCAATACGACATTACCCATAATTCTTAATTCTTCATTCTTAATTCTTAATTCATCTTAGTCCGTGGACGACACTTTTCTTGGCTACAAAGTCTTTCAGGTAGAAGGGTTCGAAGTAGGCCACATCCTCCGTCTTGCCGTCGTGCAGGCGTGATTCTGCCAGTTCAAGCATCCCTTCAGCTGACAGGCGGAAGGTGTTGTCATAGTACGCATTGGGATGTGTACCAAGTATCTCTTTCGTCTTCTCTGCGCCATCGCCGATGAACATCACCTCTCCCCTATTCAACCACTCGTCGAAACAGCCCGCCTCGATAACATCGGCTGAGGTATCGCGAAGAATTCTTAATTCTTCATTCTTCATTCTTAATTCTCTTTCCACTATCATCGTATAGCACTCCATGCGGCGGGCATCGATCATGGGACAGACGAGGCCGTGGTAGTCGGGGTGCTGACGGTAGTAGAGTGCGGCCATGGAGAGCAGCGTTGGCCCAGAGAGCAGTGGTATACCGAGGGCATAGCAGAAGCCTTTGGCGGTACTGACGCCGATGCGGAGGCCTGTGTAGCTGCCGGGGCCGGCAGAGACGCAGACGGCGCCTAAATCACGTGACGTCAGATGGCTCTCCTTCAGCACCTCGTCGATAAACACCGAGAGGCAGGTAGAGTGTGCGTTGGGGGTGTCGCTCTCGCGACGGGCGACAACCGTGCCGTCGACAGCCAGCGCCACCGAGCATATCTGTGTGGCAGTTTCTATCAGGAGAATGTTTGATTGCATGAATGATTGATTGAGTAATGTGTTAGCGCATATCGATGACCTCGAAGCCGGGGTTGGCCTTGGGGTCGTACTTGAAGGAGCCGCCAACGCGGCCGTACCTGCACTTGCTGAACTCGTAGACCTCGCGGCCCGAGTCGTATTTATGCACTTCGATACGAATCAGCTCACCGCTGTCTTCGTTGATGAAGAGGCGAATCTTGTGATAGCTGCGCGAAGAGCGCGGCTGCATGTCGATGACGACGGTGCCGTCGTTGTCGGTGCGGATATACTTGGCCTTGAAGCTCTTGTTATAGTTGGCCAGCAGGCGGCCAGGGTTGAGGAGGTCGATGTCGTCGTTGCTGACATTCTCGATGGTCACCTCCTTGGCGTCTTTGTTGACATGCCACACCGTAGTGCCGTCGCTGACAATCTCCTGGTTATCCATCTTCAGATGATATTTTCCCGAGGAATACTTCACCTCGGAAGTCTGCTTGGCGACGACCTTTTTCTGACTGTCGGTGACGGTGAGGGTTACCGTGCCGCTGACATTCTTGAGCTTCTTGGCGCACTTCTCGAGGGCTGCGGAGGCATTCTCATCCAGACGCCCCTGCGAGTTGTGGGTGATCTGCGCGGTAGCCGAATTGAAAATTGAGAATTGAAAATTGAGAATTAAGCTGGCGCAGAGCAATATTTTCAGAAACGCTTTCATTTGGCTTAACTACTGTCTACTTAACTACTGTCTACTTAAAAATTCAATGCAGATTCACTCCAATGATATTCATGAACTCCTCGCGGGTCTTGGGGTCTTTCATAAAGGCACCGGTGAAGTCGGAGGTGGTGGTGACGGAGTTCTGCTTCTGCACGCCGCGCATGGACATGCACATGTGTTGTGCCTCGATGACCACGGCCACGCCGAGGGGGTTGAGGACTTTCTGGATGCAGTCCTTGATCTGTTTGGTGAGACGCTCCTGCACCTGCAGGCGACGGGCGAAGGCATCGACGACACGCGGTATCTTGCTCAGACCCACAATAGTGCCGTTGGGGATATAGGCCACATGGGCTTTGCCCACGAAGGGTACCATGTGGTGCTCGCAGAGCGAGTAGAGCTCGATGTCCTTGACGACGACCATCTGCTTGTAGTCCTCGTGGAACATGGCACTGCGGAGGATATCCTCGGGGTTGAGGTCGTAGCCGTTGGTGAAGAAGAGCATGGCCTTGGCGATGCGTTCAGGACTCTTCAAGAGTCCCTCACGCTCGGTATCCTCGCCCAGCAACTTAAGGATAGCCTTGTAATGCTCAGCCATCTCTTTGACACACGCTTCGTCGTATTTGTCTATTTTCTGGTATCCTAATTCCATATCGTTATTATTCTTTTTTTTTAAAACAACCCGAACAACCAAAACAACATCCATTTTAGTTGTCTGTGTTGTCTTTATTTATACATATTTAGTATTTTATAACGTAGTTTTATTGCTTAAAGTATATGTATAAGAGTTTTTTTGCTAATGGCAGTAGTCGGAGGCATAGTCGGCCTCGATACCAGCGAGGCGGATGAGGTAGGAGTAGAGGTCGTCGTACTTTTGTCCAGCCAAATTGGTAAAGTGGGCCTTGAAAGAATCGGCGGTACGACGCTCGATACACCACTGTGCACCGTCGAGCATGGTCTGGTGGTGCATGCGGGGAAGATTGTCGAAGTCCAAAGCATTCAGGAGCTTCAGGAACTTGCGATATTTCCTCTTGCTCAGTTTCCGCTGTCCCTCGCGAGGATACAATGTAGTCTTCCAGGTCTGCTCGTCAATAGTATAGTCAAGCTTTTTCCAGTAAAGTATGATGCCTTGGGCCGTGTGCTCGATGCGGAAGGAGAGCGGCGGGTGGAAAGAGGGATAGAAGGCACAACGGAAGACAATGTCGCCAGGTGCAAGGGTGCTGTCAAAGAGTATAGGCTCGGACATCCCGGCAAGCGTATTGGACAGGGAATTGACCCAGAAGAAGGAAGAAGGGAAGAGGTCATAGTCGGAATAGTCCACCGTGGTGTCGAGGATTCCGTCGGCGGGAAGGTCGACAAAGTAGGAGCAGGGATAGTACAGACCCGGCACGGTGTCGTAGGGAAGTCGGTTGAGTGGATTATGTGGAAGTCCCAGATACTGCTCCAGCTGAAGGATGGGCAGATACATGGAAATGTAGTTATCATCACTGATACTGTCGGTGGCCTCCAGGGCTCGATAAAAATAACGCAAAGCGCTATCGGCAGCTCCTTCGACGACGGGTGTGCGGTCGAGGATAGACGCCCAGCTCTCGTCAAGGTTTTCATGTCGAAGGGTGTCCCAGTAGTTGAGCGGTTTCTGAGGCTTGTGCGGCAGCAAGAATTCGCTGTAATAGTTCACTCCCATGCGATAGAGATTGCCTTGATCCTGCGGATTGCGTAGCTGGCGGCGGTTGAAAGTGAGGATGATGTCCCAACGGTTAGTATCACGCCCTGTTTCGAGGCGTGGGTTGTTGCCGTAGGCGGGCTGGAGACTGTCGGGCAGATAGAAAGGTACGGAAAAGTATGCCTCGGAGCGCACCTGTTTGCCATCCTTCATGGCGGGCTGCCATCGCGGCATGAGGGAGAAGAGACGCTGGGTCTCGGCACAGAAACCATACTTGTCCTCTTGACAGCTTTCGACAAGACACAAGCTGCCGTCACGTTCGACAACAAATCGTATAGACTCGTATCCTTCCTCAAGGTCGGCGAGGGCTTTTTCGGGATAACGTAAGTTGGCGGCAAGGAAAGCGTTGAGAGCGGAGTCGCCGCCAGGAAACTGCGCCGGGACGATGCCATTGTGCTTGTTGGGGGTGTGGATATACATATCCAGACATGTGGTGTCGGCCAGGGAGATGATGTAATTGACAAGGGTACCAAGCGGTTTACCATAGCACTCGTCATAGATGGCGTTGTAGGTCTTACCCTGTCTGTATTCCAAGACATAAGGGGTTTGGAAGCCACCCCAACAGGTGGAGTGGGGATGGTGCGGCAGGTCGACCTCCGCGAGGAGTCGTTTTAGGGAGTCCTGTTCTCTGAGAGTGAGTCCAGTTTCCAGAACAGTGCTGAGCAGACCTTCCGTCCATTGGTTACCTTTGTTGTGTTTTTCGGTGGCATCATATAAGCCAGTGTCGCTCATCTCATAATAGGTACTGTGCTCCACATAGCCGCAGATGGCGGTGCCGCGTTTGAAGGAGAGATAGGCATCGGTGTCGGGGAGAATAGCCACCTCGATGAAAATGGGGTGAGAATATTCTGGAAGCATAGAGAGGCGGAGCCAAGTCTCACCCTCTCCCGGCAGGGTATCCTTCCATGATGGCAAACCTGCCAAACGCATGTAGAAAGCCACCTCACCAGCAGACTCGGCATAATGGGTGCTATCGGTGTTGCCATTGTTGTATACCCGAACGAAGTGATGCTCTGGAAAAAAGTCTGTGGCATCCCACCTCTCGCGGTGCTGCTGCGCCTGAGCAGAATTGAAAATTGAAAATTGAAAAATGAAAAAGACGGTAGCAGTACGCAACAGCCAATTCTTAATTCTTAATTCTTCATTCTTCATTTTTATGCTATTCTATTTCGAGAAGAAGACCTTTGAGATACTCGCCTTCTGGGTGATGGATGGAGACGGGGTGGTCCATGGCGTGGGGGAGCTGGCGGACGATGCGGACGCGGCGGTGGGCGTTCATAGCCGAGGTGAAGACCATGGTCTGGAAGTCTTCCTTGCTGACGGCCTGGCTACATGAGAAGGTCATCAGAAGGCCTCCGGCGGGCAGCGCCTCCATGGCACGCTGGTTGATGGCGCGGTAGCCTTTCAGTCCCTGCTGGAGGGAGCGATGGTTCTTGGCGAAGGCGGGAGGGTCGAGGATGATGAAATCAAATTGAGTGTTTAGTGTTGAGTGTTTAGTGTTTAGTTGGCTGACGCAATCCTGTGTAGCTTTACTTAACACTGAACACTTACCACTAAACACTGACAGGACGTCGGCGACGGTGCCCTGGTGGGGGGCGTCGGGGCCGAAGTTCAGCTCCACATTACGGTTGCAGAGGTCTATGGCTTTCTTCGAAATATCCACGGTCTCCACATACTCGGCACCGCCACGGAGAGCGGCGAGGGAGAAACCGCCAGTGTAGCCGAAGCAGTTGAGGACACGGTGACCCTTAGCAAGGTCTTGTACCAGCTTTCGGTTCTCACGCTGGTCGACGAAGAATCCCGTCTTCTGGCCTTCGAAGAAGTTGATGAGCAGGCGGTTGCCACTTTCCGTGATCTCGTGCTCGAGAGGTTCGGGGCCGTAGAGGTAGCCGTCCTCCCCCACCCCGGCACTTCGTGCCACCCCTCCCTGCAGGGAGGGGACGGTGGCGGAACTCTTGTCGAAGATGGATTGGAGGCCGTAAGGTTGTAGCTCATCCTTCAGAATATCCACAAACATGGGGAACAGTCGGTGCATACCCACGCTATGGGCTTGCAGCACCAGCACGCCGTTGTACCAGTCAGCCACGAGGCCGGGGAGGTAGTCGCCCTCGGCATGGACAAGGCGGAAGACGTTGGTAGGTGAAAGGTGAGAGGTGGAAGGTGAAAGGTAATTGAAGAATCCGAGGTTTACACGGTAGTTGATAGCGGAGCGGAAACGGGTGCGGAAGAAATCTTCGTTGATGTCGGGAGTATCGAAAGAGAGCACTTTGCAGATGATACTCTCGTTCTGATAATGTCCCGTGGCCATCCACTGGCCATGGGCGTCGACGACATCCACGAGGTCACCCTCCTGCGGCTCGCCCTCGATGCGTTTTACTGCACCCGAGAATATCCACGGGTGACGGCGCAGGATGGCTTTCTCCTTGCCTGGGGCTATTATAAGACAAGGTCTTTTCATTTTTTCTTTTTTGGAAGACAAGAAAAACAAGAAAGACAAATTAATATTGTTTTTGTTGTCCTTTCTTGTCTTTAAAACAAAAAGGATTTGTCGTTAATTCTTCATGTCGTGGATTGTCTTCTGCGGGTCGTCGCTCTTGAAGACGGCGTTGCCGGCCACAAGGACGTCGGCGCCGGCCTCGAAGAGTTTGGGGGCGTTCTGCAGGTTGACGCCGCCGTCGACCTCGATGAGGCACTGCGGGTTCTTGCGGTCGCAGAGGGCACGCAGCTGACGCACCTTGCTATAGGTATTCTCGATGAACTTCTGACCGCCGAAGCCGGGGTTGACGCTCATGAGGAGCACCAGGTCACACTCCTGGATGATATCCTCGAGCAGGCAGATGGGCGACGAGGGGTTGAGCACCACGCCAGCCTTCATGCCCGCGTCGTGGATGGCATGGAGCACACGGTCGTGGTGGTGGCAAGCCTCATAATGGATGGTCAGGATATCGGCACCGGCATCACGGAAATCCTGCACATAGCGGCCAGGTTCCTCAATCATCAGGTGCACATCGAGCGGTTTCTGCGCGTGCTTCTTGATGTGCTTGACGATGGGCTGGCCAAACGAGATATTGGGCACGAAGAGGCCATCCATCACGTCGACATGCAGCCAGTCGCACTCGCTGGCGTTGAGCATCTCGATGTCGCGCTGAAGATTGCCGAAGTCGGCAGAGAGAAGTGAAGGAGATATTAATTTCATGTCGTTATTTCGATATTACGTTATTACGGTATTTCGTTATTACAGCTTTAGCTTTTCAAAATTCTTACCATAGACGCCCTGGGCCTTGTTGACCGAGATGAAGGCGTTCTCGTCGATGCGGTGGATGATCTGCATGACGTGGGACTTGTCGGTACGATGGACCATCATGAGGAGCACCTTCTGCCCCTGCTTGGTGTAGCAGCCCTCGGCGTCGAGAAGCGTGGCACCACGACCCACCTCGCGGGCCACAGCGTCGCCAATCTCCTCATTCTTGAGCGAAAAGACCATGATCTGGTAGCTCTGCTTGTTGCCGTCGAGCACCATGTCGAGCACATAGGTCATCACGCCCATGACGACATAGCCGTAGACCACGTTGCCCAGCTTGCCGGAGACGAAGTAGGAGCAGCCCACGATGACGATATCGATAAGCATGATGATGCGTCCCGGTGACACATCGTGGTATTTGCACACGATGAGTGCGATGATGTCGGTACCACCGGTATTGCCACCCATGATGAAACTCAGGCCGATGCCGAGTCCGCAGAGAGCGCCGCCGATGATGGCGCACATGAAGGGGTCGAACTGCATGGTGCCGTCGGGGTTCATGAAGAGGTTCTCCACATGCAGACCCTGCTGCCACATGATGAAGAAGACGGAACTCATGGCGATGCCATAGATGGTGTTGGCGCCGAACTTCGAGCCCAGCATCCTGAAGCCTATGGCCACAAGGATGCCATTGAACACCAGGTTCAGGATACCGATGGGTATATGGATGCCCGCGGCATAATAAAGGATAGCCGAGAGGCCGCTGACGCCGCCGCCGACAATCTTTGCCGGCAGCATGAATGCCGACCATCCGAAGGTGTAAATCATCAGTCCCAGGGTGATAACCACGTAGGACATGATGATTTGTTTGCTATTTTTAAAAATCTGCATCTTATATTAATTAAAAATTAAGAATTAAAAATTAAAAATATTTGACAATCTTATTGGGAATTGACTTTGACGGATTTGATGATTGAAACAAGCAAGGCGATTATCTCTTTTAAATCGTCATTCATGGAATTATATTCTGTCTCGTTAATAATTTCCGATCGATATAGAACCAAAAGCCAATAGGATGTTTCTTTGGCTTCTTTGAGCGAAATATGCAATCTGGCAATAAAATCCGGGTTTGATTGAGATCCTTGGCTTTCACTAATATTAGCGCCGATACTGGTTCCACTCCGCAACATTTGCTTACTCATGACATATTCCCTTTTCTCATCGCACAGATAGTTATAGAACTTCACACACCGCACAGCGAAATCAACACTCTTGTCAAGAAGTACGTTACCCATGATTTTTAATTTTTAATTATTAATTTTTAATTCTAGAATAGTCTCTGGCACCGAAGATGCTCGTTCCGAGACGAATCATGGTGCTGCCCTCTTCCACGGCGATGCGCCAGTCGTGGCTCATGCCCATGGAGATTTCCTTAAACTCCGGGTGGCCAGCAAAAGGACCTGCCTTGAGGCGGTCAAAGATGGCGCGGATAGCACGGAAGTCGGCGCGGACACGGGACTCGTCTTCGGTATGGGAGGCCATTCCCATCACACCACAGACCCTTACAAATTGAAAATTGACAATTGAAAATTGAAAATTATCTAGTTCCTCCGGGGCAAAGCCGAACTTGGTCTCTTCCTGCGCCACATGCACCTGCAGCAGCACATCGACCGTACGGCCCACTTTGGCGGCAGCCTTCTCCACCTCTTCGAGGTGCTCGATGCTGTCCACGCCATGTATCATACTCACAAAAGGAATGTAGTACTTCAACTGCTTGCCCTGCAAATGACCGATAAAATGCCACTCGATATCGGCCGGCAACAGCGGATGCTTGTCGCGCAGCTCGGTGGCGTAGTTCTCACCGAAGGCGCGCTGACCGGCGTTGTAAGCCTCCTGGATGTCCTCCACAGGCTTCAATTTACTTACGGCGATAAGTTTTACCCCTTCGGGCAACTCCGCACGTATCTTTTCTATGTTCTCCGAAATCATAATTTATAATAACGCAAATACTAGCCGTTTATTATATTTTTCAATCCTCAAATTTTCAAATTAATACTGCATCGTTCTCGTCCCGTCACTCATCACCTGCTGCACCACTTGCGCTGTCATGGCTTTCAGCTCCTCGATAAACTGTGCTGCGCTGTACTTATGGGCCTCGATGTCACGCAGCTTCTTCTCCCACTGGCCCGTCAGTTCGGCACTCTTCAACAGCTCCTCCTGGATCACACCCACCAGGGCAATGCCCATGGGCGTAGGTTCTAGGCTCTTGCGCACCTTGCTGATATAGTTGCGCTTGTAGAGTGTCTCGATGATGGCGGCACGCGTCGAAGGGCGGCCGATGCCGTTGGCCTTGAGGGCGTCGCGCAGCTCCTCGTCCTCCACAGTCTTGCCGGCGGTCTCCATAGCACGGAGCAGCGTAGCCTCGGTATAGGGCTTAGGCGGCGTGGTCTGCTTCTCGGTGAGCGAGGGCTCGTGGGGGCCATGCTCGCCTTTCTCAAAGGCCGGAAGCGTCTGCTCCTTGTCTGAATTCTCAGCGTTTTCAGAATTTTCCGAGGATTCTGATTTTCCCCCGAAAACCGTGCGCCAGCCCTCCTCCAGTATCTGCTTGCCGGTGGCCTTGAACTCCACCTTCTCCACCTCCCCCAAGACTGTCGTCGTCGAGAACATGCAGTCAGGGTAGAAAACGGCGATGAATCGGCGGGCCACCATGTCATAGACGCGCTTCTCGTCGAGCGAGATGCTCACCGTCGACGGGTCGGTGCCCGTGGGGATGATGGCATGGTGGTCGGTCACCTTGCTGCTGTCGAACACCTTCTTGCTTTTCTTCAGCTTCTTCCCCATCAGCGGCTGGATCAGCGGCGCATAAGGTCTGATACCCTGCAGGATGGCTGGACATTTGGCATAGATGTCGTCGGAGAGGAAGGTGGTGTCGACACGCGGGTAGGTGGTGAGTTTTTTCTCGTATAGGCTCTGGATATGCTTCAGCGTGTCGTCGGCCGAGAAGGAGTATTTCTTGTTGCACTCCACCTGAAGGCTCGTGAGGTCGAAGAGTCGCGGCGGCGCCTCGGTGCCCGCTTTCTGCTCCACGGAAGTCACCTCAAAGTCTTTCTCCTTAAGGGCACTAAGGTCCTTAAAGTCCTTAGGGTCTTTAATTTTACCCTTAGTGGAGTTAAATGTCACACCGCGGTAGAGGGTAGAAAGTATCCAGTACTTCTCTGGTTTGAAATCTTTTATCTCGAAATAGCGCTTCACTATCATGGCCAGCGTGGGGGTCTGCACCCTCCCGATGCTCAGCACTTGATTAGGCTCGCGACGGAAACGTAGCGTATAGAGCCGTGTTGCATTCATGCCCAGCAGCCAGTCGCCGATGGCACGGCAGAGGCCTGCCTCGTAGAGGCTCTGATATTCGTCCTGCGGCTTCAGCTGTGCAAAAGCCTCGCGGATAGCCTCCTCCGTCAGCGACGACACCCACAGGCGCTGCACAGGGCACTTGGCCCGTGCCTTCTGCATCACCCAGCGCTGGATGAGTTCACCCTCCTGTCCGGCATCGCCACAGTTGATGATGCTGTCGGCGGCCTGCATCAGACGCTCGATGGTCTTGAATTGCTTCTCGTAGCCTTGGTTATCAATGAGTTTGATACCAAAACGGGGTGGTATCATCGGCAGTGATCCGAGGCTCCAGCGCTTCCACTGCTCGCAGTAGTCCTGCGGTTCCTTCAGCGTGCAGAGGTGGCCGAAGGTCCACGTCACCTGGTAGCCGTTGCCCTCCATATAACCGTCATGCGAGGTGTTGGCTCCCAACACCTTGGCGATTTCTTTCGCCACACTCGGCTTCTCCGCTATACAAACAATCAAAACAATTAAGAATTAAAAATTAAGAATTAAGAGTTAGTTCCAGTGCGGACCAGCCGTCGCGGTTTTTCCTGTTTTTCAATGTCATGCCGAGTTCTTTGGCTCGGGCCACCAGCGCCGCCTCGTCGGCCTCGTAGAAACCGCTGAGCAGCAAAGTGCCACCGGCCTTAAGTACAGTGGCATATTTATCCATATCGGCCAGGAGGATATTGCGGTTGATATTGGCGATGATGATATCAAAAGCGGCTTGCTGGTCGCCGGCAGCAGCCAGCAGACTGGCGTCGCCCAGTTTGAGGGCTATCTCCACGTGGTTGGTGGCAGCATTCTCGCGGGCATTAGCAAAAGCCCACTCGTCGATGTCGATGCCCTCCACATAGCTGGCGCCACGCATCTTGGCCAAGATTCCCAGCACGGCGGTGCCACAGCCCATATCGAGGACCCGCTTGCCCTGCATGTCGAGCTCGGCCACATAGCTGAGCATCATGTAGGTGGTGGGATGGTGGGCGGTACCGAAACTCATCTTGGGCTCGATAATCAGCTCGTAGCTGACATCGTCACGATGGGGATGGAACGGCGCCCTAACCCATACGCTGCCACCGTCATATTCCACCAGCACAGCCCGATGACCCTTTTCCCACTCTTCATTCCAATTCTTGTCTGGCATTTCCTGAATTGAAAATTGAAAATTGAAAGTTGGGAATTGGTCGCGGAGCTCTTGCATCTGCTGTCGTAGCCACGACTCGTCGAAGAGATTTATAGGCACGTAAGCCTTCAGGCCGTCCTTCGTCTCCACAAAACTCTCGTAGGGGCCTTCATTGCCCAGCGTATCCACCAGCAGGTCACGGAACAAGCTGGTATTGTCCATCGTAAAACTAACCTCAATATATTTCATACGATTTCAATTTTCAATTCTCAATTTTCAATTTCTCAGGGTAATCCACCTTGGTCAGGAACAGGCCGCAGGCCGGCATACTCACGCCGGCGGCGCAGCGGTCTTTCTTCTCTATGATTTCGCGCAGGCCGTCGATGGAGAGCTTGCCGCGCCCCACATCGAGCAGTGTGCCGGTGACACTCCTCACCATATTGCGCAGGAAGCGGTTGCTGCGGATAGTAAAGATTAACTCCTCCCCCACCTCGTCCCAATGGGCCTCGGTGAGGTGACAGATGTTCGTCTTCACCTGGGTGTGCAGCTTGGCGAAGGAGGTAAAGTCCTCATACTCCATGAGTACGCGAGCGGCCTCGTTCATGAGGTCGATGTCGGGACGGTAATAGATCCGGCAGTACTGCCCCTGGCGGAACGGCAGCCGGCGGTCACTGACATGATACTGGTAAGTCCTTGCCGTAGCGTCGAACCGCGCATGGGCGTTGTCCGCCACCGGGAAGATGTCGAAGATGGCGATATCGGGCGGCAGGAAGGAGTTAAGCTTAAAAATGAGAGTGTTTAGTGTTAAGTGTTTAGTGTTAAGTTGGCTATCGCCGATCTGCGCAGCATCACTAAACACTAAACACTGCTCACTTAACACTGAATAGTCGAAGTGTGCGTAGAAATCGCTGGCGTGCACGCCGGTGTCCGTCCTGCCGCAGCCCACCACGGCAATCTTCTGCCGCAGGAGTGTGGAGAGAGCCTCCTCCAACGTCTGCTGGACGGTCGGGAGAGCAGGCTGTGTTTGCCAACCATTGTAACTCGCACCGTTATAGGCCAGATGTATAAAATAGCGTCCCATAAATCAAGGTGCAAAGATACGCAAAAGAAACGACATGGCAAAATGCCAAAACATTATACTATGTTTTGCATTGTACTATAGCATATTGGCCTTTATCGGTTTTGCTCCCCTTTGCTTCCCTACTGCTCCCCTTTTTCGTGCCTCCTTGTTACATACGCCTTAGACACAACGCGAATCCGTTGTGCCTATAGTTAATCAATAAAAAGCGACAAGGCAATCTTGGCAACTGTGTCGTTCCTACATCCGATTAAGCCTTAATTGTTGTGTTCACGGAGCATCCACAAATGGAACACCGGATCGGCTATGGTTACCGTGCGTCCCGTTTTCTCAATCAGTTCCTTCTTGGATACAACTTTTTTGCAAAGTTCACAACTTTGTGGACCACAAAATTGTGAACTTTCTGTTATTTTTGTATTATACTGCACTATATCAGGATCATACTCCAGCGTAAACCATTCCTCTAAAATAATCCCGTCATCGATGGATTTTATAAACAACGCAATCCTCGTCCATGAACTGCAAATATCATTGTGTTACGCAAAAGAGGCTTTTTCCGAATGGGCGGTTCTTTCTTTTGCCAAGCTTTATGCTTTTAACAATTCATTATTCACAAACCGCCAGGCTTCCTGCTCGGTCATCGGGTGATAGTCCATCCCTACATGGGGTGTGATAACATTCTTTATTCTTTTGGAGGGCGCGAATCCGAGGCCGCGATTGCAGCAGAGAATGGGAGTCCAGTAATCGTCAGTGTCTGTCCCAGCCGGTATGTTCCATTGTTTAGGGTCTGTCCCAACCAAAGCCACATACTCGCAATCTTTCCATTCCTTATATTTGTCAACCAGCGGTTGCATGATGCAGGTGAACGGATATTCCATGACTGTGGCCATCACGTTTAACTCTCTTGTCCTGGGAATCAATACGGCATATTCATGCTGTGTGTTTGAAATTAGCATGCATTCCTTTCCGCTCGGAGCTTTCCTCACAAACTCGTCAGCCCACTTTTGGTAGCGGACAATAATATCATTTTCAATCCGTCCACAGCTGTTGATGCTGGCTCTTGACGGGAGCTCTTTAATCCGTATGGCTTTATATCCAAAAGGATTTACCCCTTCGGGAATCACCCACTGGTGGTGGTCGAAATTCTTGATTTCTGGTGTCTCCTTTTGATCAAGAATCAACGTCGGCGAAACAAGCACGGCAACCTTCACCCTGCCGAACTTTTTGTATTCCGGTTTTTGCCAGATGATAACGGGGTTTTTCATTTGGACAATCCTCCTTTGGTGTCCAAACAAAGGCTCATGGCATAGCGCAGCCTCTCCTGAGCCTTGGGGTCCAGTTTATCGGGCTGGTTCTTGTAGGATTCTATCAGTTGCGAGGCTTTCGCTATGTCGCGCTCCACACCGTAAGAACCATTTGCATAGATATACCCCAAGGTATAGGTCGCTTCTGCGTGTCCATTATCCGCCGCTTTTGTCAGCCACCCAAGACCTGCATCTACCGCGTGTGCAATATCACGCCTTTCTAGATACAGCATACCCAAACGATACTGCGCTGCCGCCACGCAGACGGCACCGTCCAGCACAAGGTTCTCCCAAATAAAATCCGAGTATAGCGGTCCCAGCGTTCCTTTCAGACCATCCTCGTCATAATCATTCTCGATGGCATTCTTGTAGCATAAGACAGCCGAAAAAGGATCCTTGTTGAAGAAATCGTCGTTGTGGCCGTACTCGTACAGCATCCCCAACACAAACCATGATGCGGCGCACCCACCTTCTGCGCTGCGTTGCAGCCATAGCATCGACTCAAAACCTGTTTTCTTGAGTCCCAATGCATGCTGGGCCACCGTAAAGCCCTGCATAGCCGAAGCTTTCAGCCATTCCGTTTCCGCGGGGTCGATACCCGCAAGGTAGTACCCATAACCAAACTGGCAAAGAGCATCGCCCTGCTCTGCACCATCTTTCAGCATCTGTATCTTCTCGTCGTCAGATGCCTGCTTGTAATTGTTCCAGTCCATTGCAGATTCCATAGTTGTTTTTTTCTGCAAAGATACGGACTATATACAGATGGTGGTGCAATTATAGTCAATTATAGTAGAAATATTTTATTCAGTCCATTCGTAACCGCAATTAGTGCAACGATGCACGTTCTTTGTCTTTTTGACAAAAGGTGTTGGCGCTGGATCCATGAATACTACCAACTTGGCCACGGTATGCAATACCTTTTCCTTAAAACCTGTTTTCTTTTCCTTAAACACGGTCCCACATTGCGGACACTTAATATTATTCATGAAACTTAAGATTATATTATTTTACTGATGAAATTTTTAATTCTAGCAATCTTAAACTTAGGTGGCATCTTATCCGTGTCAATCACAATCTGTTTGTTGTTATTTACAAGGTAGAAACTATACTTTTTATCACCTTCAGAATATACTATTGCGGTAATCGCTGTTTTGTAAATTGAGATAGTATTTTGATATTTTACAATGTCTTGGGACATTTTTCCATTCTGAATGCCCATCACATAACTTATTACATCTTCTGTACCGTCAAAATAATCAGCCAATTTACGTTTTAAGGTTACTCTGTTTGCATCAGAAGTCGTTTCTCCATTTTCTTGAATAATCCTGCCTGACCAAACAAACTGTTTGTCTATGTCTGATTTTGAAATAACATCTTGATATTTTGGAGGGAACCGTCTTTCCTTTCTATTTTTTATTTCTTTTATCGTATAAGACATATAACTTTGGTAACATCCTGAACCACCACATCTAGGACATACTATTTGCCCAATTCCATTGCATTTTGCACAAGAACCAGACCCTTTGCATCTTTCACACTCGACCATACCACTACCTTCACAATCAGGGCAAACGCCATCACCATCACAATTTCTACAGGTAATAGTTCCATCACCATCACAATTGTTACAAGTTACCTCACCAGCTCCACCACATTTTTGGCATGTTAATTTTCCTGTGCCGTGACATCTTCTACATTCAGTATAATTCCCATTATGATTGTATGTACCAGTACCATCACAGTCATCACATTCGAAATATCCATCACCTTCACAATGCTCACATTCATATACGCCATCTCCACCACAATCAGGACATGATTCTATGCCCTTACCCTCACAATTATTACATATTCCTGTACCGTTACATTCCTTACATAAAACACGACCATTCCCTTTACACTTATTGCATTTTCCGTCACCTTTGCACGATGGACATTCTATTGTAGTGGAACAGGTATGTTTTTTAATGGTACTTTTAAGTATTCCATTCCAACACCCACCTTCACTCGATTCTGCATTGTTGATTAATTCCTCGATGGAGTAATTATTTATGTCATTATATCCAGATAGGTATTTATATTTTTCACCTGCAGATGTGTTTCTGCTTGTCTTTAATTCAAAAGAATCAATCTCCTCAATTACAAAAAACACATTCTCTGTAGTCGTACTACAAATCTTTACATATTTTTCCAACCTTGGGTGAGAGGTTTTTTCTCCTAAAAAACGAAGAAGGTCCGCTCCGTTACCCATGTATTTTTCAGACAAATCAATAACCTTCATAAAAACAACTATTTTTGTTAGTCTAGTCCATGATTATCGGCCCAATGCAGAGCCAATAATACCTTCTAATTTTGTGTCATCAAGACGAAACTTTCTTAACTTTTCATTTCGTTGTCTTGCAACAACATTATAGGCATACTCCAACTGTGTATATGCGAGTCTAACCCTTGTCTCGTCATCGTTGTTGTCCGATCCAATCGTGTACATTGCCCGAAGGAATTGTGGCGACAATAATTTCTTGTTCTTTATTATACTGGTACATCTAGAAAACTCGTCTTCATCCTGCAAAATGTAGTCTTCTGCCAGCTGTAGCATGGCGATCTTTACAAGAAGCATCATTTTCTCATTATCATCCTTTGATATTTTATCAGCAATGACTTTTGAGAGCAACGAGGTACCAAATCCCCCGACGACTCCCCCAATAATGCCGCTCCCCCTTCCACCAACTGCCATTCCAACAAATGTCCCAATTGTTGCACCGGAAATAGCACTGGCATTCACTACAAGGTTTTTCACAAATTGACCATTTGACATTTCTTTACGCAAGAAGCATCTGTACATATCAGGAAGGGTTATGACTGTTGTCATAACAATGTTGCTTACAATGTTTGTTCTCAACGCCTTTACGGCAGCACTTCTTGCCGCGGCACCAGAAAGTGGTTTGCTGTGTATTGTTGAAGCAATACCATCAATGGCTTTGTTGCCCGTTTTTGTCTTGGATATTTGTTGAACAAGAATTTTAGCTTTCCCATTTATGCCAGCAGCCATGTTACGACCAAGTGTCGTCCGTAACAACTGCATCTCTGCAACGTAACCGGTCATGGAAATCGTGCCGCTGCGCAATCCTAATTCAAATGCATTCTTAACCACGCTGTTGACATCTTCTTTACTATGACAATGTAGTAGCCCTAATCCCGATTGTATGGCAAATGAAATGCCAAAAGCTGTCGTAGCAACGACAGCTCCGCTTTGGATGTCAAAACATAGAGAATGAATATTCCCTGCTTTAGCAATCTTGCAAGATTGCTGATATGTAACATAACCTTTCTTTACTATCTTTGTGGCATCATCGGGATTGGTGTGGCCGGGGACATTTCCTTTGGTAATTTCTTCCCGCATAACTCGCACAGCTTCTTCATATTGTTCCTTAGGCACTTCCAGAGTTTGCCCTTCATAGCGATATTTTCCATCTTTATCAAAAGCTGCCATAACAGACCCTCTTGCTGTTTGGTAATACTTGGTTTGTATCTTGTCCCCATTTACTATTCTATCAGCGCCACCGTCGCTATTGTCCCACCCAGCATGGATTACTTCTCGGCCTCGCAATTTATCATAGAGATTGTTGGCATCCTCGGCGGCAAAACCATGACCAGTCCTTCCTTGAAGGCCCGCTCGGTATTTTGTCCACTGAATATTGGATTCCATGTGCATTGCATTTTGTGCAGATGACAAACCAGCCACTCCCGACGAAACAGTTTGCTCCAATTCATCAAGAATCGGACAATGTCCGCAGTGGGGGCAGATCAACTCGGACTGCTTCATTACTGTCCCGCAGATAATACAATAATGTATCATTTATTTATTCATTAAAAGACTCCTCGGTAAGATTTATCGTCGCTCTGAAGTATGCAATCGTCATGACACAAGGAACAGTCACTTTATATGATGGGCCCAGTAGGTCGTATGCTGTCCATAATCCACCAAGCACCCAACCAACAGGGCCTGTCAGGATAGAGAACAATCTAGTTCCTATGAAACGCCCCAATGCGCCTGCCACAATTTTCAAACCTAATTTCCTTAGTATCTGTGCCATCACCATTGTTGTTGTTTTTAGTATGATTGGTGAGGTCAATCTAAATCCAGATGAAACAATATTTGAGAGGTCTTTCTTTGACAACTCACTGGATATTTGGTGAACATCTTCCTCAGTCATATCTTCTATAGCAGTTTCTATTGTTTTTTGTAAAAGGTATTTTTCAAGCTGCTCAACAGTGTTGTGAGGGTTGAAATTCACCTTTTGCTTATTACAGATATCTATCAGTAGTTTATGATAACTTACACCCTTCCCACCTCGCAGAAAGTTTCTAACTTTATTTCCGCCTTGAAGTAGCAACTCGTTTGTAACATCTTCCAGCAAGAGGTGCATCTCATTTGGATAATACAAATCGTAATTGCGAGTTGATGATAGAGATACACTTGTGCGTCTGTGCCCATTGGGCTTGTAAACCAACAAGTCAGATAAAACCTGCAACTGCTCGTTTGTACATTCTTTCAAAAATACTAAATCCTTGTCCATTTTTATTTTATTTTAGGGGTTTATATTTAATATGCAAAATTACTGATTTTTTCGTTTTCGGTTTTCCTTTATAGATAAATATAGTATTTTTTTTGAATTTACTCGGTAAAAATGTTATGTCTAATTTTTGTTTTATCTATTATTGTTTGCATACTCATCGATAAGCGAGGTGCCTATGTTGTAAAGCTGTTCTTCTATCTTAGCTAATTGAAAGTCTTCATTATTCGACGTCTCTAAATGTTTAATTGCCATAACAATAAACAAACAAAAAAGTTTATTTATCAACAATTTAGTCATTTTAGTAGATGGATATTTCCTACCTATTTTGTACTTGCATCCTATAAAATCGTATAACTGTTCTACCAGAATATCGAGATTTTTCGCTTGTTTACTTTTGAAGGATGCTTCTAAAATATCAAACAAATCCCAGATATCTTTAAAATCAGCATATTTAGATGTTTTGTTCATGATATTGATTGTTGATAAATGCCATTTATGGCTAATTTAAACTCATAACTGGCGCTTTGGGCGTAGCTGCTGTAGCGGTCTTTGGGCCATGCGGGACCGTAGAAGAATTGGCGCATCTTGCGGTAGTCGCCACGCTCGGTTAGCATCTTGACGAGGTAGATGAGTTCGTAAGCCTTGCCGTTACGGCCATGCCATTCGAGGGGTACGACCATTTCGGGACGCATACGGCCGGAGAAGTGATATGCGAAGAGTTGCTTCACGGCAAGGCTGTTATCGATATAACCGCTTTCGGAGAGGTAATTGATTAGTTCTGTAAACCGTTCCGGACCAGCCGCAATTACCTCGTGACGCAGATTGAAGTGCTCGTCGGCATAGCCCAAACCGCTTGTCTGCGAGAAATAGTCGGCGGGCAGGGTGAACCCGTCACCATCGGTCTTCTGCGTTGCAGGTATGGCGGCGGCTTCTGAACGTGCAAGGATGGCATCGATGATTCTACGCTCACGCAACTTAAAGGACTTGATATTGTCGGTGTATAGCCCGCGAAGCCATACGAGGGTGTTCTTCGCGTTCTCGTATTGTGCAGTGAAGTATCGTTGTGCGTCACCGTCGTCGCCGTTCATTATCTTCAATGCTTCGTCCGATAAACGCTCCGATGAGCGCATCAGCGTCTGTGCGCTGTTATCCTGCTCCTCTGTGTTAGTCACCGACAAGGCATCCATCGTTGTGAATACATCTTCAAACGGCTGGTTGAAAACCGCAGAGGTGTCTGGCCAAATACTCTTGCACAGCCAGCTTATCGCCTGCAAGCCACAATGATTCTCATTTATAGTGGCCAAGAATGCCAGCTTGTCGCGTTCCTGGAAGCATTGCCGCAGATGTTCAATGGTGGCGGAGTCGGCATCGATTGTCCGGATTATCTCCTCTGCCGTATATGGTTCTACGCTGCACAGCGAAAGGAAAATGTCATCGGCAGTACACAGGACGGTATTCTCCTTGGCCTGCTCAACAAGTTCGCCCATATACTCATGTATCAGGCGATTGTTGATGATGAACGAGATAACCCTGTGTAATGGAGCAAGGACGTTGCAGGTGAGCGAGACAGTCTCTCGGTAGACAGCACCAAACCTCGGGTCGGCGAGGTTATCCTGTATCACGGACAGCACCCCGTCGGGCAGGTGATATTCACTTGCCTTCTTCAGCCCTTGGTAGTAGAGCTTCTGTGTTTCACCCTCCGAGATATAGTCCATGTCTGCTCATTCTTTGTGCCGCACTGTCTCCCGGATTGGTGGTTATACTTAAATGAAAAAGCATGGAGACAATGTTGTCAGTTTCAATCCTTGAGGTTTTGCCCGACCTAACTAGTCTGAAACTATAGAACTTTATCCCATGCTGTAGATATGTTGACACCCGAAGGCATAACATACCAAACAAGCAAAGGCATCAGTATCATGTCGACTAGTTATTTTGAAACGGGCAATTTCAAGGACGACCTTTTACAAATGCTTTTTGCATCGTTTAGACAACTCGCGTCTAAATCAAGTGCAAATATACATATTTTATTTGATACTGAGCCTTTGTGGGATAAAATTCTTTATAAAAACTAGCAAATGAGCTCATTGCAAAGGAACATGCATGGGTAAGCATTCTTGTAATCATGTGTTTTTGATGGGAATATGAACTTTTCTCGTCATATCCGACAGGGTACACCGTCGAAAGATCGCCGAAGGATCGCCGAACCATCATAGAAGGCACAAAGAAGTCATGGGCAACAAACTAAAGAGACAAAAACTGGAGAAAAAGAAAAGCGACAAACCTTGTGGGTTTGTCGCTTTGGTACCGCATATCAGAGTCGAACTGATGATCTTCTGCGTGAGAGGCAGATGTCCTGGACCACTAGACGAATGCGGCATTTTTTCGCTTTTAGCGGTGATTTCTCTCTCGAAATCGGGTGCAAAAGTACGAACATTTTTCAAACTAACAAAATATTTTGTGAAAATATTTTTCATATCGTTGGTTTTCAGATTAATATTTTTTATCAATCCTTCGTTTTTATTGTGCAAAAACAGATTCGAGGAGGCACAAAACAGCTTTTTTCGGCCTACCAACATCCAATCATCACCCTATCATCTCCGACCATGGTAGGAGTTGGTACGGAGATGGTACGGTGTTGATACGGTGTTGGGACGGTGTTGATAGGGATTAGGTATTGGGAATCAATCTGTTGCAAAAGTGGTTTTTTAGACCCTTTTGCACGAAATGCAAAAACGGCATACAATGCACATTGTCAGTACGTTGTATACCATTTAGCGGAAAGAACGTTCTTATTTATCTTGCTCGCGATGGTGAATCTCGACGCGGCAAGGATAGGTGTCTGATATCCAGCGGGCGAGGTGTTCGGCGCAGTAGACGGAGCGGTGCTGTCCGCCGGTACATCCGAAGGAGACCTGAAGGTTGGTGAAGTTGCGCTCCAGATATTTCTCGACACTCTGGCCGACGAGGGCTTTGGCGTGGTCGAGGAACTGGTCAACGGCGGGTTCCTTCTTCAGGAACTCGATGACGGGACGGTCCTTGCCGGTATAGCACTTGTACTCGGGATAGCGGCCGGGGTTGGGCAAGGCGCGGCAGTCGAAGATGAAGCCGCCGCCGTTGCCGGAGGGGTCGGTGGGGAGGCCTTTTTTGAAGCTGAAGGAGAGGACGGTGACGGTGAGAGAGGATTCACTTAGGAGTGATTTTTTGGGGGGGAGTGAAAGGGAGTGAGAAGAACCTACAGGGAGTGAAAGGGAGTGAGAGGGAGTGAGAGGGAGTGAAAGGACATTAGTAAGGTCTACCACTCTCTTTAATTCCGATAAATTGATGGGTAAAGGATGGCTTTCGGAAAGGTTCCTGAGATTGTTGAGTCCCAGGGGGATGGATTGAATAAAATAATCCTTTTGTTCGAAGAGACCACGGTAGCCGTAGGCGCCGAGGGCCTGAAGGATGCGCACGAGGACATACCCCCAGAAGTGGCCGAGCCAGCGCTGACGCTCCTCGCCGCGGATGCCGCGCACATCGAGATAATGACCAAGCAGTTCCTGCCGGATAGCCTCGGGGAGGTCGCTCTTGGCGCTGTAGAGCAGCGACGCCACATCGTACTGTGCCGCACCGCGGCGGCCGCCCTGGTAGTCGATGTAGTATAGAGTGGGTAGTGGATAGTGGGTAGTGGGTAGCAGCATGATGTTGCGGCTCTGGAAGTCGCGGTAGAGGAAATAGTTGCAGTCGGCCTGAAGGAGGAAGTCGACGAGGGTGTTGAAGTCGTCCTCCAGACGTTGCTCGTCGAAAGGTATATGGGCGAGCTTGAGGAAATGGTACTTGAAATAGTTGAGATCCCAGAGGATGGACTGACGGTCGAAGGCTGCGCGGGGATATGCCACGGAGAAGTCCATGTCGGCACCCGCCTGCTGGATGGCGGCGAGGTCGGCAAGGGTCTTCTTATACAGGCCCAGCATCTCGGCGTCGAATCCCCCACCCTGCCGCTTCTTGTCGTAGAGGAGGCCGTAGAGCGTCTGGTCGCCGAGGTCCTGCTGGAGGTAGTGGCGCCGGTCGTCGTCGACGGCATAGAGTTCGGGCACGGGCATCCCCTTGGCATGGAGGTGGCGGGAATAGGCGAAGAAGGCCTCGTTCTCGCGGATATCGTCGTTGATGCAGCCGATGGCCGTAAGGTGAGAGATATTGCCTGCGGCAGCACCCATTTCACCTTTCACCTTTAACCTTTCACCTACGAGGCGGTAGTAGCGGCGGGAGGAGCCGTTAGCGCCCAGGGCGAGGCATTCCGTACAGGGAACGCCCGCCCACTGCTCAAAAAGGGTCTTCAGTATCTCCATTATTCCTCTTCTTCGGCGGGAGCGGCGGCGGCAGCGGCCTCGGCCTCCTGCTGCTGACGCACCTCATCGAGCATGCGGCACTTGCCGGTGAAGACGGCGCCGGGCTCGATGGAAAGCTTGTTGATGAGGATGTCGCCCTTGACACGCGCGGTGGCGTTGAGGGAGAGGAGCTCCTTGACGGAGAGGTTGCCGTTGACGGTGCCGATGATGTTGGCGTTGAGGCAGAGGATGTTGCCATTGACCACGCCGCTGTCGCCGACGACGAGCTTACCGTTGAGCTGAATGTTGCCCTCGAGGGTACCGTCGAGACGGAAGTCACCGGTGGCGGTGATGTCGCCCTTGATAAGGGTACCGTGATTGATGATGTTGATAGCGTTGCTTTCTACTTCCATTGTTCTAGCCATATTTTTAATTATTTAATTGAATTATTTCTTTTTGTTCAGGTAATACTTCTTGAAGAAGGGTTCGTAGGCCGCAGGGTCTTTGCGATTGTAGAAGGTGGCGTAGTTCTGTGTGGTGATGACGAACTCCTGGTGGTCGCCGTCGGCGAGCTGGCGCAGCGGACTCTCCTCCTGCTGCAGGTGGCGCCAGTACTGCATGGCCTCGTCGTCGGAGAGGAAGGTGTGTATTGTGAGAATCTGCGTGGTGTCGGAGAACAGCGTGGCGTTGACCTTGTAGCCCGAGTTGGAGTAGTATTGGTTGTTGAAGGCAGCAATCTTGTATTGCAGCTCGGTGGCTTTGACCGTGCGGTCATTGACGATGATGATGACAAAGAGTTGCTGGTTCTCGCGGTAGCGGTAGATTTGTGATTCCGGGGGAAGTTCTTCCTCGGAGGCGGCGGGCTCGGTGCTGGTGGAATTAATGGAACTAATTGAATTAATGGAATTAATGGAGTCTTTTGATTTTTCTGGGGATTTGCGGTCGATGATTTCCTCGCTGTTGAAGTCGAAGGTGGAATCCTGGAGGAAGGCTAGGTGCTTGGCGGCGAGCGGCTGTATGCTGTCGGTGGTCGGCAAGGCGGCAAGGGGCTGCAGGGTGGCGATAGCGTCGTCACGCAGTCCTTTGTTGGCAAGTGCCAGGGCCTTCCAGAAGCGGAACTTGTTGAGCGAGGCATTGCCGGGGTAGTTCTCTTCGGCGCGCTCGGCGATGGCGATGACCTGCGTGTAGTGGCCGTCGGCGTAGTGGTCGTAGAGTTCCTCGTAGTCGGCCTCGACGACACGTTCGCGGCGGATGAGTTCTTTGTAGTACTCGTTGTCGCGGATGAGATTGGCGAAGTCGCAGTCGGGGAATCCCATGAGTACCATGTCGCGATAGTAGTTGGCCTGCGGCGTATTGCCCTGCCGGTCGTAGATGCGGTAGAGCATATAGAAAGCCTGCACAATCTCGGGATGCGACGTGTAGTCGGCAGCCAGGCGGTGGTAGCATTCGAGGGCTCGCGGCACATTATGCACGCCGTCGTAGAAGATATAGCCGGCGCCGAGGAGGCATACCGAGGTGAGCGAGTCGATGGAGTCGAGCTGCTGCTGCGACGAAGGGATGTCCTTTAGATAGAAAGCCACAGCGTGTGGGTCGTCGGGGCTGCCGTAGTTATTAGTGTGGAGTGATGAGCGATGAGTGATGAGTGATGAGTCGGCGGCGATGGTGTCGCTGTCGGCATCGGCGGTTTCCTCTTCCTCAGGGATAACCAACGAGGCCATCATCTTCTTGTTGGAGAGCACCCAGTAGTCCTCGAGGACACGCATGCCCCAGCGCTGGCGGAAGGCCTCCTTGCCTTTCTGCACCGCCTGCGCGTTGTAGAAATACCAATCGCCCGTGAGGGTGTTCTGCTGTGCCTGGTTCTCGTTCTTCAACTCTTCGAGGAGCTCACGCTCACGTGCTTCGGCCTCCTGTTGCTTGAGGAGTTCAATCTTTTCGTTGATGAGTTTGACGCGCTCAGCCTCGGGCATCATCGCCAGGTTCTTCAGGCTGTCGCAACGCTGGTAGACACGGGTGAAGGAGCACAGCTCGGTGAGCATATTGTAGCGTCGCTGGATGGCGGGGTAGCCTGGATAATCCGGCGTGATGTTCTGCATGGCGGTGTCGTAGTAGAGCTGCGACTGGTCATAGTCCTCGAAGACGCTGTAAAGCACCTCGCCCATGCGTATGGAGGACTGGGCACGCTGGGCTTTGTTCTCGCGCGACACGGCGACACTGAGTCGGTAGTTGTCGCAAGCCTTCTGCGGCTGCTTGACGCCGAGGTACATCTCGCCCTTGGCGAAGTATATCTGGTCGCGATACTCCTCGTTCTTCTTGTCCTTGAGCATGTTGTCGAGCCGCTTCTCGAGTTTCTTCAGACCTGCCTCGCCGAGGGTGTTGAGGTCCGCGCAGGACGCCTCGCCGAGTTTGGCGTTGAACTCCATGACATAGGGCGGGCCGAAGGAGAGCACCTCTTCGTAGTATTTGGCAGCGACGGCGCGCTTCTCGAGCTTGCGGTAGATCTGTGCCATGAGGAAGTTGAGGCGCGCCTTGGCGTAGCTGTCGGAGGAGGCGTCGATAGCCAGATGGATGTACTCGACGGCCTTCTTGTATTTCTCCTGCGGGACTGTAGCCTCGACCATGGCCATGTAGAGTTTGTCGCGTTGTGAGCGCGAGAAGTTGCCCTTCTCGAGATTGCGCACCAGCTGGTCGAGGGTGGCCTCGGCTTCGGCATACTGCTTGTCTTTGGTGAGACAGCGCGCCAGCAGCACGGCGCCCTCGTCGCCGGCACGGGTGCCGGTGAACTGGCTGATGAGGATATTGCAGGTGTTGGCGGTGGAGACGTAGTCGTGCTTGTAGAAGGTGGCATAGGCCGTCATGAGGTAACACTCCTTGATGTAGGGCACATGCTCCTCGCCTTTGACGAAGATGCTATGTTTTTTAATTCCCTTGACGCCCTTCTCGATAGCACGGTCGAAGTCGGGGTTGAGGCTGCGCGCCAGCTCATCGGTGCCGGTGTTTTCGACAGGCAGCATCTGGGTGTAGTCGTCGACAGCCTGTTTGCGCATCTTGAGTTTGCCAGCCTTGAGGCTCTCGTTGCCGTTCCACCATACGTTGTAGTGGCAGGTGAGGTTGTGGTAACGGATGTTAGCCCACTTGGCCTTCTGGGTGGAGCAAGATGAGACCAGTAGAACAAGGAGTGCAAGGAGTGCGAGGAGCGCAGGAGTGCGAGACAACACACCCTTTACAGTGCATTTGTCTTGCACTCCTCGTACTCCTTTTACTCCTTTATACTCCTTATTAATCATTTTTACACATTAAATCTGAAGTGCATAATATCGCCGTCCTGGACAACATAGTCCTTGCCTTCGACGGATATCTTGCCGGCTTCGCGGCATTTGGCCTCGGAGCCGAGAGCCACGTAGTCGTCATACTTGATGACCTCGGCACGGATGAATCCACGTTCGAAGTCAGAGTGGATGATACCAGCAGTCTGAGGCGCCTTCATGCCCTTGCGGAAAGTCCATGCGCGGCACTCCTTGGGGCCGGCGGTGAGGAAAGTCTGGAGGTTGAGGAGGCGGTAGGCGGCCTTGATCAGGCGGTTGACGCCGCTCTCCTTGAGGCCCAGGTCTTCGAGGAACATCTGCTTCTCCTCGTAGCTCTCGAGTTCTGCGATGTCGGCCTCGATGCCGGCACCGATGATGAGCACCTCGGCGTTTTCGTCCTTGACAGCCTCGCGTACAGCATCGACATATTTGTTGCCATTAACAACGGAACCCTCGTCGACGTTGCAGACATAGAGGACGGGCTTGGTGGTCAAGAGCATCAGGTCTTTAGCCACCTCGGCCTGGTTCTCGTCGAGTTGGACGGTACGAGCACTCTTGCCCTCGAGGAGCGCGGCCTTGTAGAGGTCCATCACTTCGACGAGTTTCTTGGCACGGGTGTCGCCGCCGGCCTTGCCTTTCTTCACCTCTTTGTCGTAGCGGTTCTCGATGGTCTCGAGGTCTTTGAACTGGAGTTCCAGGTCGATGGTAAGCTTGTCGCGCACGGGGTCGACGGTACCGTCGACATGGGTGATGTTGTCGTCGTCGAAGCAGCGTAGCACATGGATGATGGCGTCGCAGTTGCGAATGTCGGCAAGGAACTTGTTGCCGAGACCCTCGCCTTTGGAGGCGCCTTTGACAAGGCCTGCGATATCGACAATCTCGACGGTGGCGGGCACCACAGAGGCCGGACGCTCAATCTCCACCAGCTTGGCCAGACGCTCGTCGGGCACGGTGATGACGCCCACGTTGGGCTCGATGGTGCAGAAGGGGAAGTTGGCTGCCTGGGCTTTAGCGTTGCTCAAGCAGTTGAAGAGAGTCGACTTACCCACATTGGGCAGTCCTACTATACCACATTGAAGGCTCATATCAGTGTTTAGTGTTTAGTGTTCAGTGTTTAGTGTTTAGTGTTCAGTGTTTAGTATTATAACTCTTTCTCAATTAAGTATTGGTTGCGGGTGGTGGAGTTGCGGCAGACGAGTTCGCCGATGAAGCCTGCGAGGAAGAGCATGACACCCAGCACGAGGAAGAGCATGGAAAGGTAGAACCAGACGCTATGGGTGAGCGAGATGTTGCCCGTCATACGGAGTATCAGCACCACGATGAGTGACACGAGGCCGAAGAGACCCGATATCGTGCCCACGGCGCCGAAGAAGTGCATGGGCTGCTTGCCGAACTTCGACATGAACATAATGGACATAAGGTCGAGGTAGCCGTTGATGAAGCGGCTCATGCCGAACTTGGTGACGCCGAACTCGCGCTTGCGGTGCTGCACCACCTTCTCGCCAATCTTGCCGAAGCCGGCCCATTTGGCGATGACGGGGATGAAACGGTGCATCTCGCCGTACACCTCGATGCTCTTCACCACGTCGTGGCGGTAAGCTTTGAGGCCACAGTTGAAGTCGTGGAGGTGGATGCCGCTCATGCGACGGGTGGTCCAGTTGAAGAACTTCGACGGGATGTTCTTTGCCAGCTTGCTATCGTAGCGTTTCTTCTTCCATCCGCTGACGAGATCGTAGCCATCCTCCTTAATCATGCGGTAGAGCTCGGGCACCTCGTCGGGGCTGTCCTGCAGGTCGGCATCCATGGTGATGACCACGTCGCCTTGGGCAGCGGCGAAGCCGGTGTTGAGGGCGGCGGATTTGCCGTAGTTGCGGCGGAACTTGATGCCACGGTAGCAGGGGTTGGCGGCATGGAGCTTTTCGGCGGCTTGCCAGGTGCCGTCCTTGCTGCCATCGTCGACAATGATGACCTCATAGCTGAAGCCATGTTCTTTCATCACCCTGTCAATCCATTCTGCCAGATGGGGCAGCGACTCGTCCTCATTATATGAAGGTACAACGATTGAAATATCCATATATTTTATTGTTTTATGTTTTACATTTAAGGCTTTACATTCAACATTCAACATTCCTCATTCATCACTCATCATTCATCACTCATCATTCATCACTCATCACTCATCATTCATCACTCATCATTCATTACTCATCATTCATCACTCATCATTTCTCTTTCTCCCCGCGGTCACTTCAGGTTTTTCGTTCTTGAGTATCAGAGCCGAGATGAAGGCGCCGAAGCAGCCTAGCACGGCCATAACTCCCGCTGCCACCACCGCCCAGAGGGCCGACCAGTAGTAGGCGGGATAGTCGGCATAGGGGGCGTTTTCCATCATGTTCTCGGTGAACACCTTTATCTGGTCCTTGTTGGCAAATCCCGACAGCCACACGAAGAGGCCGTAGAGCAGACATGCCACCACGGCAGTGCCCATGCCGAAGAGCATCAGTTCCTTCATGGTGGCCTTACGCTCGGGCAGCGAGTTGCGGTAGAGCATGATGAAAAGGAACACCGCCACCAGCAGGATGCCGTCGCTGAGGTACGACACAGGACTCTCGGCGGGGTTTTGCATCAGCCAACGCACCAAGATGTAGAGCATCAGCATCAGACCCGTCAGGAGACCACTCCTGAGGTATGCCCGGCGATAGTTGCCATGAATTGTCGATTTATATCTATGAAAGAATTTCATTCAGTGTTTAGTGGTTAGTGTTCAGTGGTTAGTGTTTAGTGGTTAGTGGTTTATTTCTATTTTCATTTGTCCTTGCGCTCCTTATTCTCCTTGCACTCCTTTGCACTCCTTTTTATCTGACGTTCTTTTCGAGGGCTTCACGTATCATTGCCTTCAGTTCGAGGGCTTTCTTGCCGGCGGCGCCCTTCACCTCGGGCTTGTAGAAGTCGGAGTAGCGCACCGAGCCCAGGCTGATTTTGGGATTGTCGAGTGAACCCTTGATATCCACGCCCACCTTGAACAGCAGGGGATGTTTCAAAAGTTCGATATGGTAGTTGCACTTGTTGTCGAGGTTGTGGGTACCCGACACACAGAAGTGGTAGCTGCCCATATTCAGCAGGAAGGGATAGACCTCTATCTCTTTGCGGAAGCACGTCATCTCCACATCCATGCTATCGATACGTATCTTGTCGTCCTTCTCCTTCCAGCTCTTCATGCCTATGAGTTTGGCGATATTGGAGATCGAGGCGTTGTCCATCACCACCAGATTCTTGCCGCTGATGGCCGCCGATCCGAGCAGGGTGCTCATCTTGGGCTGGTAGCGTGCGTTGAGGTAGGTCTCGCCCGCCAGATGGAAGTTGGCGTTGCCGTTGAAGGCCTTGAGCATAGGCACCAGCGTGTCGATGGTGGGAATCATATTGATGAGCTCGTCATTTTCGATGTCGAGCAGGTGGAAGTCAATGGCTGTGAAGAGGTGGTTGGGACGCGGCGAGCGGTAGTAGGCCGTCAACTGCATGCGCGCGGCCTTGCAGACGAAGCCCATCTGGTCGAGGATGGCCTGTCCGTCTTTCACCGTCAGCGAGCCCGCCACATCGTTCAGGTCGTTGCCGAAGGCCACGCTGCGCTGGATATGGGTATTGAAGGTGATGTCGACATTCTTAGGCACGATGAAGGGGTTGGCGTCGGCCGGCACGGTGTCCTCGCGGCGCATGGCCTCGAGGCTGTCCTTGTCGGTGCCCACACCGCTGAAGAGGTTCATCAGCTGGTCCACGTCGGTATATGACGACTTGAAATTGAGGTCGCCATGCAGCATAGCCTTGTCGGCCAGCCACTCCCTGAAGTTTTCCACGGTGCCGTAGAGTTCGCAGTCGGTATGGCTCAGCTGCAGCTGTGCGCTCTTGAGGTCGAAAATATTTTCATCATAGTTCACGTCGAACTCCGCCATACGTAGCGCGTCGGGCAAGTCGGGATTACTCAGCACGGCATTGTTGGTGAAGAAGTGGAAGCGAGGGTTGAACCTGCGCAACGGATGTGTCTCCGTGGTATCAAGATACATCTCTCCCGCACAGGTAAGGCCGCCCGACGAGAACTGCGTCTCAGCCATCTTGGCCTCTGCCTCACCAAGGCTGATGCCCCATGCGGCCTGCAACGTTTCCTTCAGCAGGTTGTTCACCCCGATATTGATGTCTGCATACTCGAGCTTGGCGTTGATGCTGTTGCCGCTCTCCATTCTCAATTTCTGTGTCTTCAGCGTCACGTCGGCCACCTTATTGTCCCATGCCTTTGACGGCAGCTGCAGCGAGAGGTCGAACTGGGGCACGCTGGCGTGGATACTGTCGAGCGTCACGTCGACATTCGCCAACTTGAGGCTTCCCGTAGCCTTCATCTGGTCGAGGGCCTGCCGCTTCAGCTGGCTCATCGTGAAGCAGGCCTGCACATCGAGGTCGGCATCGCCGAGGGCGTCGACCGCCATTCCTTCGGGTACCAGCGGCAGCAGGTCCTCGAGGGGCAGCGCACCGATGACATGGGCATCGACCTTCATGTCGCCCATCAGGTTGTCGGCACGGCCGGTGACACTCACCTTGCTGCCCTGCGTCTGGGCCGAGAGACGGTGGATGCGGGCACCGCTCACCCCTCCCCTGCTCATGTCCACATGTGCCGCCACGTCACCTCTTATATTATATAATGTATAGGGCAATGCCGCGGGATAGCTGAAGCGGCCGCCCTCCATCTGCACACGGGCATCGACCATGGGCATCGTGGTGTCGGTCAGCGTGCCTTTGGCGGTGGCTGCCAGACTCACGCGGCCGTCCACATCCATGCCCTTCTTGAATCCGGCATAGCTGTCGGGGATAATGGCCAAGAGCGGCTTCAATTGCCAGGCGCCGTCGGTCTGCACCTTCATATCCACCGTCAGGGGGTTGTTCTCGCTGGCCAGTTGGGCCATGCCTTCCAACAGCAGCTTGTATTCGTCGAGCTGGAGCTCGGAAGACTCCAGCGTAATTCTCATATCGTTCTGGTCGACGGCAAACGGGAGACGCGCCGTCAGCAGCTTGCGGGACGACGCCTGCAGCGTGTTGTTCACCATCTCGGTGCCGCCAACATTGAGCAGTCCTTTGCGGATGTCGACATCCAGTTCGCCGCTCGTCCCTTTCCATAGCAGCGCCATCTCAAGGTCGTCCAACCTGCTCTTCAGCGCAGGCTGTCCCAGAGAGTCAGACATGTCGAAGTTTATCTCTTCGCTCCCAAGGAGCAGCGAGGCGTTCAACGCTTCACCTTTCTTTTCGCCACCCATGTTCACCGACAAGTCCTTGACCGAGACCTGCATTCTCTCGCCGCTTCCCGAAGTGTTCATTTTCAAACTCACCCTAGGGATGCCCATCGAGAGGTCGGCATCGATTTTGTCGTCCTCCATCTTGCCGTTGAGGGCCATAGCGAGGTTGTCGACACGGGCATTCATGCCCGACAGGTCGTCGTCGTATGTGAGGCAGACATGGTTCAACTCCACCTTGCGGACATCAATCAGCTCGGGGAGCTGGGTGGCGCTGGTATCTTCTTCTTCCGACGAGGGGAAGATATCGAAGTTGGCCTTGCCATCCTTGTTGATAAACAGATGAGCCTCCACACCGTCCACCAGCACCTGGTGAACAATGACGCGGTCATCGAAGAGGTAGGCCTTGAGGTCGACGCCAAGGGTGAGGTTCTCGATATGCGCCAGCGTGTCGTAGGGAGCGCCCTCCATCTTGTTGACCAGCACCACATTCTTCACCTCCAGCCCCACATCGGGGAAGGTGGATAGCAGCGTGAGGTCCACATTCTCGAAGTGAGCCTCACAATTGATGAAGTCACCTGCCAAGTTATTCACTATCTTGGTCAGGTGTTTGGGGGTGGAGACCACGTACAACGCCACACCCACCACCAGCACTATCAGTCCCAGCAGCGAACCCAACGTGATCCACGTTATCTTCCAACCCTTCTTTATCTTCATCTACTCAACAACTTTCGAAAACGTATATTCTTCGCCGTAATAGTCCTCCCATCTCAGCCTTGTCGGCGTAATCTCCCTGATGATATAGAGTTTGGGGACCGCCTGGTTGCCCATCTCGCCGCGGAACACGCAAGTCAGCTCGTCGAGCGAAAGCGTCCACTCAAAGCGCAGGTTGCTCTCCTGCTCCGACACATCCTCGGCCTCGTCCCACGTCACGCCGGTGCCGTTGTCGAGGAAACGCCAGTACTCCTGATTGCGCACCCACAGACCATGAAGGTCGGCAGGGTTCACGTTGAGATGCTGCTCTTTCTCACAACCTGACAGAGGAATGAGAAAAACAAGGAATGAAAAAAGAAGAAAAAACTTGCGCAAAATATTTTTGCACACCGAGACAGCATCTGTCGTACCCATCATTGTGAATCCTTCTTTCTTCATTTTTAGTTCTTGGTTTTCCATACTTCCTTCAGTGTCCGGCCCTCCTCATCATAGTCGAGTCCGTAGCCGACGATGAAGTCGTTGGCAATGTCGAGGCCCACATAGTCCACCTTGTAGTCGCCCTTGAAAGCCTCGGGCTTGTAGAAGAGCGTGCAGATACGCACGCTGCGAGGTTCGAGCTTGCCCACTTCTTGCAGCAGGTGTCCCATGGAGAGGCCGGTATCCACGATGTCCTCCACGATAAGCACGTCGCGTCCTTTCACCCTCTCAGGGAACGGCAACTGACAGATTACCTTGCCGGTGGAGTGCATACCCTCATAGGAGCTGTATTTCACAAATGCCACCTCGGCATCTATCGTCAGCTTGCGCAGCAGGTCGGCGGCGAAAAGGTAGGCTCCGGTGAGTACGGGACAGACCACAAGGTTGGTGCCGGCATAGTCGGCACTGATGCGGCAGGCCAGCCGGTCCACAATGGCGCCCAGCTCCTCCTCGGAGATGAACACCTCGAATTCCTTGTCCTTAATCTTCATAACTTCAATTCATCACTCATCATTCATCATTCCTCACTCATCACTCATCACTCCTCACTCCTCACTCCTCACTCCTCACTCTCCCACCTCCATCACTACTCTCAGTCCGTAGTACTCGCTTTTGCCCGACGGCACATACCAGCTGCGGTCGTAGACGGTGCACATCGGCGACGTGCCGTTGTAGTGGCCGCCACGCAGCACCTTGGCTTCGCCCTTCTTCGGGCCGCGGGGGTTTGTCAGGTCGTCGACGCCGTAGGCCTCCATCCAGTCCTGACACCATTCGGCGACGTTGCCGCTCATGTCGTAGAGTCCCAAGGCGTTGGCCTTCAACTGTCCCACGGGGTGCGGGAAGCGCTCGCTATTGACGCAATACCAACAGTACTTGTCCAGCTGGCCCCTGTCGCAACCGGCGAAGGGGTTCTTGCTGCCGCCGCGGGCGGCGAACTCCCATTCCGCCTCGGTAGGCAGACGGAAGCGACGGCCGGTGAGCTGGCTGAGCATGATGGTGAACTGCTGCGCCTCCTCCCACGAGACATTCTCCACCGGGAGGCTATCGTTTCCGCTGAACTTCGACGGCACATCGCCCATCACGGCACGCCACAGGCCTTGTGTCACCTCGTAGCGCCCGATATAGTAGCCGTCCACCGTCACGCGGTGCTCAGGCTTCGAGGCCTCGTAGGTAAGCTTCACGCCCTTGGGCGTCTCATTGTTGCCCATGGTGAACGTGCCGCCTTTCACCCACACCATATCGACCGTCACGCCCTCGGCCACCGGAACACGAATCATGCTTTCCTGCGCCCGAAGCGAATTGAAAATTGAAAAATGAAAATTGAAAAATATGCTTGCGCAAACAAGCAGCAACAATCTTCCAATTGTATTTTTAGCCATAGTTATTTTCAATTTTCAATTCTCAATTTTCAATTCATCATTCTTCACCGTGCTCTTTGCTCCACTGCTCGGGGTTCTTGCGCCAGGCCGAGAGGCTCTCGAAGTCCTCGGGACGCACATACTCCTTCTCGTGGGCCACCTGAATGAGGGTGTCGTAGTCGGTCAGCGTCATCAGCTCCACATTCTCATTCTCGAAGTTGTCGGCAGCCACCTGCAGACCGTAGGTGAAGATGGCAGCCATGCCCTTCACGATGCAGCCCTTCTCGCGCAGGGCCTTGACGGCGATGAGCGAGCTCTTGCCCGTCGACACCAGGTCCTCGATGACCACCACCGACTGGCCGGCGTGGATCTCGCCTTCGATCTGGTTCGTCAGACCGTGGCTCTTGCTCTCGGAACGGACGTACACGAAGGGACGGCCAAGTTCCTGTGCCACCAGTGCGCCCTGGGCAATGCCGCCCGTTGCCACACCGGCAATCACATCGACGTTACCCCACGTCTCGTTGACGATCTCCACGAAGCGCTGGCGGATGAAAGTGCGTATCTCGGGATACGACAAAGTGACGCGATTGTCGCAATAAATGGGCGATTTACGCCCCGAAGCCCATGTGAAAGGATGCTCGTTGTTGAGCTTTACTGCTTTCACTGTCAATAAAAAATCTGCCGTCTTAGCGGCCATGTCTTTGTTTGTAATCATGCTGCAAAAATACACTTTTTTTTGAATATAATAAAAAAAACTTTTTCCCTCCCCTCCATCACCCCTCTGCCCCACCCCCTGTCCGGCAACAGGCAAACATCCGCGACGTGGCGCTAAAAACGGGCAGATTTTGAAAAAAAACTGCCAAATTAACAAATTTTAGTATATTTGTACACCCGTTTTTTGCACAACGAAACCTAAAATTATCTCAATATGAAGAAATTAACATTAACACTTCTCGCTCTGGCAACGCCATTTTTGTCGTTTGCCAGTGAAGCGAACCTCAAGATGCCCGAGAATTTCTCCGACGATCCGCAGACCTCTATCCTTTATTGGGGCTTTGCCGTCGTGGTCCTCGGTCTCCTCTTTGGTTTCTGGCAGTTCAGCAAGATTCGCAAACTGAAGGCCCACAAGTCGATGCTCGAAATCGGCAACGTCATCTTCAAGACCTGCTCCACTTATCTGAAGCAGCAGGGCAAGTTCCTCTTCCTCCTCTTCGTCATCATCGGCGCCGCCATCGCACTCTACTTCGGTGCCCTCGAAGGCAAGAGCATCAAGGCCGTCATCCTCATCCTTGGATGGACCGTCGTAGGTATCCTCGGCAGCTACGGCGTCGCTTGGTTCGGTGTCCGCATGAACACCTACGCTAACGCCCGCATGGCCTTCGCCTCCCTGCGCCGCAAGCCCCTTGACCTGTTGAACATCCCGCTGCGTGCCGGTATGTCCATCGGCATCGTGCTCATCTGCATCGAGCTCGTGCTCATGCTCATCATCCTGCTGCTCATGCCCGGACACCTGGCTGGCAGCTGCTTCATCGGCTTCGCCATCGGTGAGAGCCTCGGCGCCAGCGCCCTGCGTATCGCCGGCGGTATCTTCACCAAGATTGCCGACATCGGAAGCGACCTCATGAAGGTGGTCTTCAAGATTGGTGAGGACGACCCGCGCAACCCCGGCGTCATCGCCGACTGCACCGGCGACAATGCCGGCGACTCTATCGGACCCACCGCCGACGGCTTCGAGACCTACGGCGTCACCGGCGTGGCCCTCGTCTCCTTCATCCTCGTGGCTGTCCCCGCCGAATACCAGATTCCCATGCTCGTGTGGATCTTCGTCATGCGTATCCTCGGCATCGTGGCCTCCGTCCTCTCCTACTATATTAATAACGCCATCGCCACTGCCAAATACAAGAAAGCCGACGACCTCGACTTCGAAAAACCGCTGACCTCGCTGGTGTGGATCACCTCCATCCTGAGCATCATCGGCACCTTCTGCGCCTCCTACTTCCTGCTCCGCGAAGCCCTCCCCGGCCAGGCCTGGCTCGCCCTCGCCATCATCATCTCTTGCGGCACCCTCGGCGCTGCCCTCATCCCCGAACTCACCAAGATCTTCACCTCGCCCAAGTCCAAGCACGTCAACGAGGTGGTCGCCGCTTCCGAACAGGGCGGTGCCTCCCTCAACATCCTCTCCGGCCTTGTCTCCGGTAACTTCTCCGGCTTCTGGACCGGCATGGTCTTCTTCGTGCTCATGCTCATCGCCTATATGACCACCGTGGGCTTCCATACCGACATCATCAATGTCCTTCCCGAGTTCGCCTCCATCTTCGCCTTCGGCCTCGTGGCCTTCGGCATGCTGGGTATGGGTCCCGTGACCATCGCCGTCGACAGCTACGGCCCCGTCACCGACAACGCCCAGAGCGTCTACGAACTCTCCCTCATCGAGAACGACACCGAGAAGACCACCAAGGAGGTCGAAAGCGAGTTCGGCTTCACGCCCGACTTCGAGAAAGCCAAGTACTACCTCGAGGCCAACGACGGCGCCGGCAACACCTTCAAAGCCACCTCCAAGCCCGTCCTCATCGGCACCGCCGTGGTGGGCGCCACCACCATGATCTTCTCACTCATCATGATGATCAAGGAAGAGCTCGGCATCAACCCCGCCGACATCCTCAACCTGCTCAACCCCTACAGCATCCTCGGATTCATCCTCGGCGGCTGCGTCATCTACTGGTTCACCGGCGCCTCCATGCAGGCCGTCACCACCGGTGCCAACCGCGCTGTGGAGTACATCAAGGACAACATCAAGCTCGACGCCAACTCCCCCAAGAAGGCCGACACCGAGAAGAGCCAGGAAGTCGTCAAGATCTGCACCAACTACGCACAGAAAGGCATGATCAACATCTTCATCGCCATCTTCTGCTTCGCCCTGGGCTTCGCCTGCATCTCGTCGCCCGAGAGCATCGGCGGCCAGAACGCCATCTGCCTCTTCATCTCCTACCTCATCTCCATCGCCGTCTTCGGCCTCTTCCAGGCCATGTTCATGGCCAACGCCGGTGGCGCTTGGGACAATGCCAAGAAGGTTGTCGAGGTTGACCTCAAGGCCAAGGGTACCGACCTCCACGACGCCTCCGTCGTGGGTGACACCGTCGGCGACCCCTTCAAGGACACCTCCTCGGTGGCTCTGAACCCCATCATCAAGTTCACCACCCTCTTCGGCGTCCTCGCCATGGAGATAGCCATCAACGACAACTTCAAGGCCGCCGCCCCCTATGTCGGACTGGTCTTCCTTGTCGTCGCCCTCTTCTTCGTCTACCGCTCGTTCTACAAGATGCGCATCAAGTAGACTTTATCAAAAATTAGAGAATTAGAGAATTTTCATGCCTCCGGTGGATTTCTGCCGGAGGCTTTTTTTTGTATGACGACATCTTTTTTTTGTTGGTTCAAAATAAATTTGTATTTTTGCACCGACAAAACACCAAGCACAATGGAACGTGAATACACACTTGACAAGGAAGAATCCTCCCGAGCCTGCGAGCCTCCTGCCCAGTATGGAACGGTTGAAGGAAGAAAACTCAGGGTTGTTTCGGATGAGGAACTGGCCCGTTGTATGACCTTGGAAGAGTCGGAACGGCTGATTACCGAAAAGATATATCGGTTCTACCATCCTGACGCATGAAAATCATCATAGAGCCGAGGGTACACGAAGCCATCGACGACTTCTACGAAAAAGATAGCCAAATCATGATTATTGTCAAAGATGCAGTCCATAGTCTGCTGTATCGCTAGAATATCTTACTCAACAAAAGGAACAATACTCCCCCCCCCCCTGCAAGATTTGTTGGCCTGCGGCGATTAATTATAAATAAAAGGAAATACATGAAACACGGATTATTATTTATTTCGTTTTCCATAATGGCCATTTGTGCATCGGCACAAATATACGGTCATCCTTCAGTCTCTCCATCAGGACACACGTTGTACTACGATATTGCTGATGGAGAGGCAACTGTTGCAAAGAAAAACTATAATTACCCGAACTACGGAAATGCGCTGGCTGGCGATTTGATTATCCCCGACAGCGTGGAGTATGAAGGTGTGAAGTATCCTGTTACCAAAATCGGGCATGAGGCCTTTGAGTATGCAACCATGCGTTCGGTGCAGATACCCAATACGGTACGAACTATTGTAATTAGGGCCTTTACTGCCTGCGACAGCCTTACCTCTTTGGTCATACCCAACTCGGTGACTTCCATTGGACAGCAGGCTTTTGCCGGCAGTTTCAACATTACTTCGATAACGCTTCCCGACTCATTGACTACCATTGAGCAAGGAGTCTTTGAAAACGACACTTCATTACTATCTGTTGTTGTGCCTGATGCTGTTGTATCTGTCGGCTACGGGGCTTTCTCCCAGTGCTATAGTCTTAGGTCGGTTACCTTTGGCACTTCCGTGTGCAGCATTGGTGGATTGATGTTTTGGAATTGCCATGCACTTGATTCTCTGATTTTCAAATCCGATATAGCACCGAATGTAGGAACAAATATGTTCCCTGGGGCTCCGGATACACTTGTGATTGATATCCCTTGCGGCTCGTACCACTCGTATTATGCTGCTTTCGGTTCTAACCACACCTACATAGTGCCATCCGTCAATTTGTCAATGACCGTTTCCTCCCTGACACCTGATTGGGGCACAGCCAACGTCGTTCTAGATGCTGACCAGCAGGATGTGCGATGCGACTCAAGCGCGGTCATTCAAGCTGTAGCCAATTATGGCTATCATTTCACAGGCTGGAGCAACGGCAGCATGGCGACCCCCGACACCCTATTGATTGACAGAGACAGTGTGTTGACGGCCGGTTTCGCCAAGAATAGCTACACGGTGGAAGTGCAGAGTTCCGATGCTACTATTGGCTCGGCCAGCGGAGGTGGAGTGTTTGAATACCTAGACACCACTGTGCTGACTGCAACAGCCTTAACACCGTACCATTTCGTACGCTGGAGTGATGGGAACACACAAAACCCAAGACAGTTTGTCGTCACAAGCAATGCTGTACGGACGGCCATCTTCGGCATCGATACCTTCAACGTAAACCTCCAAGTTGACAGCATTGCCCATGGTACCTGCACAGGTTTTGGTAATTATCCCTACGGTTCTACGGCCTCGGTGGTGGCAGTGCCGTACAGCGGCTACCAGTTTTCGCATTGGAGCGACGGCTCGACGTTTAACCCCTACACTTTTGCTGTGGTGGATAACGTCCAATTGACAGCATACTTCTATGCAAACGGCACTCCTTATCAGGATACTCTGGAGATACATGACACCATGTATATTGAAATTCCTGTTCATGATACAACATACATTACTTTGACCGATACTGTATTTATGCCAGAAACAGACACCCTTTGGCAGAACGACACGATATACCTTCCACAATACATCCGAGACACTGTTTATATCGATGTGCCTGTCCACGACACAACATACATTACTTTGACCGATACTGTATTTATGCCAGAAACAGACACCCTTTGGCTGCACGATACAATATATCTTCCGCAATATATTCATGACACCATTTATATTACCGAGGGCATCGACGGCGTGGATGGCATCAATGCCAAAGTCTACTCCAGCCGCGGACAGATTGTGGTGGAGGGCGCCGATGGCAACATGGTGACGCTGTACGATGTCACAGGCCGCATCCTCGCCTCCAAGCAGGACTACGGTACGCCACTGCGCTTCGACGCTCCGGCCAGCGGCACCTACATGATTAAGATTGGCAACTATCAAGCAAGAAAGGTGGTGGTGATAAGGTGATCCAGGGCTGAAATGTTAAAAAAAGCCCTTGTAAATAACTTTTTTTGCGGTGCATGGATATTTTTTCGTATCTTTGCACCGCAATTCTTAATAAAAGAACACAACAAAAACAACGGAAAACAACTTCATGCTGCGCAAGCGAAAAGGTTGTTCTGGTTGTTTAAGTTGTTTTTTAAAAAGCTAACATTGCCTTAAATATATGGAACTGAAAGGTAAAATATCCCAGATCATTGGTGCCGTGGTGGACGTCACGTTCCCCGACGGCGAAGCCATGCCCGACATCTACACCGCCCTCAGCGTCACCCGTCCCGACGGCGTGGAAATCATCCTCGAATGCCAGCAAGACATCGGAGAAAACACCATGCGCTGCATCGCCATGGACTCCACCGACGGCCTCGAGCGCGGCATCGAAGTCCTCTCCCTCGGCGAACCCATCTCCATGCCCGTGGGTGAAGACATCAACGGACGCCTCTTCAACGTCATCGGCAACACCATCGACGGTATGCCCGCCCCCAAGACCGAGAAGCGCTACTCCATCCACCGCGAGCCGCCCAAGTTCGAGAACCTCTCCACCAGCCAGGAGATCCTCTACACCGGCATCAAGGTCATCGACCTCATCCAACCCTTCCTCAAGGGCGGCAAGATCGGCCTCTTCGGCGGCGCCGGCGTGGGCAAGACCGTGCTGATCCAGGAGCTTATCAACAATATCGCAAAGAAATATTCCGGCATGAGCGTCTTCACCGGCGTCGGCGAGCGTACCCGCGAGGGTAACGACCTGCTGCGCGAGATGATCGAGGCCGGCGTTATCAAATACGGCGACGAGTTCAAGAAGAGCATGGAAGAGGGCAGCTGGGACCTGAGCAAGATCGACCCCGAGGCCCTGAAAGACTCCAAGTGCACCATGGTCTTCGGCCAGATGAACGAGACCCCCGGCGCCCGTGCCCGTGTGGCACTGGCAGGCCTCACCCTCGCCGAGTACTACCGCGACGGCGACGAGAAGACCGGCGGCCGCGACATCCTGCTCTTCATCGACAATATCTTCCGTTTCACCCAGGCCGGTTCCGAGGTCAGCGCCCTGCTAGGCCGTATGCCCTCCGCCGTGGGTTACCAGCCCACCCTGGCCACCGAGATGGGTCTCATGCAGGAGCGCATCACCTCCACCAAGCGCGGCTCCATCACCTCGGTGCAGGCCGTCTACGTGCCTGCCGACGACCTCACGGACCCCGCCCCCGCCACCACCTTCGCCCACCTCGACGCACAGACCGTGCTCTCGCGTAAGATCACCGAGCTCGGCATCTACCCCGCCGTCGACCCGCTGGAGTCCACCTCGCGCATCCTCTCGCCCGACGTCGTCGGCGAAGAGCACTACGCCACCGCCCAGCGCGTGAAGCAGATGCTGCAGCGCTACAACGAGCTGCAGGACATCATCGCCATCCTCGGCATGGAGGAACTCGGCGAACAGGACAAGCTCGTCGTGAACCGCGCCCGCCGCGTGCAGCGCTTCCTCTCGCAGCCCTTCTTCGTGGCCGAGGCCTTCACCGGCTTGCAGGGCCGCTTCGTCAACATCGAAGACACCATCAAGGGCTTCAACATGATCCTCAACGGCGACGTCGACTACCTGCCCGAGCAGGCCTTCCTGATGGTCGGCACCATCGAGGAAGCCATCGAGAAAGGCGAGAAGATCCTGGCGGAAACGAAATAATGGTTAACGGTTAATGGTTAACGGATAAGGTGGCCACCTCACAGAACCCCCATTAAACCCATTAGACCCATTAAACCCATTAGACCCTATGAAGATAAAGATTACCAAACCCGACAATATCCTCTTCGAGGGCGATGTGAAGCTGGTGCAGCTGCCCGGCACGGGTGGCAAGTTCGAGATTCTCGAGAACCACGCCCCCATCATCTCCACCCTCGAGAGCGGCGACATACGCATCGTGCTACCCGACGACACAGAGCAGACCTACCCTATCCGCGGCGGTGTCGTCAAAGGTCAGCAGAACGACTTCATGCTCCTGGTACAATAATAAGGTGAGAGGTGAAAGGTGAAAGGTGAAACAACTGTAATCAGCAATGCACTGCTTAATGGTGCCCTCGTTGATATTACTATCAACGGAGGCACCATTTCCGTTATACAGCCACACACCTCTCACCTTTCACCTCTCACCTCTCACCTTATTGATGCACATGGCCTCGCCGTGTTCCCCGGCCTCTGCAACATGCACTCCCATGCGCCCATGACGCTCTTCCGCGGACTGGGCGACGACCAGCCGCTGGACGTCTGGCTCAACGACTATATCTGGCCCGCCGAACAAAAGCTCACCGACGAGCTCGTCTACGAGGGCACCCTGCAGGCCTGCCGCGAGATGCTGGCCAGCGGCACCACCTTCTTCAACGACATGTATTTCCGCCTCCCCGCCATGGCCCAAGCCGTCCGCGACAGCGGCATCAAAGCCCGACTGGGACAGAATTTCTTCGGCGACGCCGACGACTTAGAATGCGTTAATGCGTTAATGCGTGATTGCGCTAGTGATGACACGACAAACACTAACGCAATAACACAATCACACACTAACACAATCACACTCTCCATCGCCCCCCACTCCATCTATACCGTCACTGAGAAGGGTCTCCGTCGTTGCGCCGACGCCTGCGCCGACCTCCAGCTGCCCATGCATATCCACATGAGCGAGACGCAGAAGGAGGTCGACGACTGCCTCCGCGAACACGGCTGCCGCCCATGGGAGTGGCTGGACAAACTAGGCATACTGGACAAACTAGGCAGCAACATCATCGCCGCCCACTGCCTCCACCTGTCGGACCACGAGATACGTCTCATCGGCGACCACGGCATCACCTGCGTCCACTGCCCCAACAGCAACCTCAAGCTCGGCAGCGGCTACCGCTTCCCCATGCTCGAGCTGCTGGAGGCAGGAGCCAAAGTGACACTGGGCACTGACGGCAGCGCCTCGAGCAACAACCTCGACATGATCGAGGTGATGAAGACCGCCGCCCTGCTGCAGAAAGGCTGGCGCGGCGACCCCACCGTCGTCCCCGCCGAGCAGATTCTCTCCCTCGCCACCCTCGGCCACTCCATCGCCCCCGGCCAACCCGCCGACCTGTTTTTAGTAAAAGTGACTGAGTCACTAAGTGACAAAGTGACTGAGCCTCTTAGCCACTCTGCCACCCAGTCACTCAGCAACTTGATTTATGCTACTCACGGCGAGAGCGTAGTCATGACCATCGTCGACGGCAAAATTGTTTATCGTAATGATTAACGATTAATGATTAAAGGTTATTGGTTATGGGTTATAGGTTATACCACACGGAGACAACGTAGCCTCCTCGTTAACCGTTAATCGTTAACCATTATTTATTGAAAACAATGAATAAAATAACAACAATGAAGTCATTTGTCCTTTCACTCCCTTTCACTCCCACTCACTCCCTTTCACTCCTTACGCTTGTCATCCTTCTCGCTGCTTGCGGCGGTCACCGTCACGAGGACAAGATGATCTTCCGCTACAACGAGACCGCGGGCATCGCCACCCTCGACCCGGCGTTCGCCAAGGACCAGAGCATCATCTGGCCCTGCCGTCAGCTCTACAACGGCCTCATCGAGCTCGACACCGCCCTCGAGGTGCAGCCCTCTATCGCCAAACGCTGGACCATCAGCGACGACGGACTCACCTATACCTTTATATTAAGAGACGACGTCTACTTCCATAAGAACGAATTATTTGCAAGCAGCGATCATTCGTCCTCTCACTCCCTTTCACTCCCTCTCACTCCCTCTCACTCCCCAAAACACGACAGTACACGCCGCGTCATCGCCTCCGACTTCGTCTACTCGTTTCACCGTATCGTCGACCCCACGGTGCTTTCGCCCGGCGCCTGGGTGTTCAGCGAGGTCGACACCTTCTACGCACCCACCGACACCACTTTCATCATCCGCCTCAAAGAACCCTTCGCCCCCTTCCTCTCGCTCCTCGGCATGGTCTACTGCTCCGTGGTGCCCCACGAGGTGGTGGATCACTACGGCAAGGACTTCCGCTCTCACCCCTGCGGCACCGGCCCCTTCCAGTTCCAATACTGGAAAGAAGGCGTGAAACTCGTCCTCCGCAAGAACCCGCTATATTTTGAAGTTGATACGTTATACGTTGATACGTTGATAAGTTCCGGCGACACAGTATCAACATATCAACATATCAACATATCAACCCACCGTCTCCCCTATTTGGATGCTGTGGCTGTGACCTTTATCGTCGACCGCCAGACGGTCTTCCTGGAGTTCGTCAAGGGCAACCTCGACTTCATGAACTCGCTCGACGCCAGCTACAAAGACGAGATCCTCACCCCCGACGGACGGCTGAAAGAGAAGTATGCCGACCGTATCGACATGGTCTCCACCCCCTACCTCAACACCGAGTACCTGGGTTTCAACATGGAGGACCACAACAGCGTCCTGCACGACCGCCGGCTGCGCCAAGCCATAGCCCTGGGCTTCGACCGCCGCAAGATGATGAAATACCTGCGCAACAACGTGGGTGAGCCCGGCGTCTACGGCTTCATCCCCCGCGGCTTGCCGGGTGCCGCCGAGCAACCCCTCTACGAGTACGACCCCGGGCGGGCCCGCACATTGATAGCCGAGGTAAAGAAAAGCCTTGGCGGCAAGGAGATTCCGCCGCTGAAGCTATCGACCACAAGCAACTATGTGGACCTCTGCAAGTACATCCAGCAGCAGCTGGGACTGCTGGGTCTCACCGTCGAGGTCGACGTCAACCCGCCAGCGCCCCTGCGCCAGCAGATGTCAGAAGGCAAACTGCCGTGGTTCCGCGGCTCGTGGGTGGCCGACTACCCCGACGCGGAGAACTACCTCTCGCTCTTCTACTCGCCCAACCGCGCACCCGCAGGGCCCAACTACACACGCTTCAACAACCCCGAGGTCGACCGCCTCTACACCCACGCACGCTCCACCACCGACCCCGAGCAACGCACCGCACTCTACCACCACATTGACAGTCTCGTCATGTCGGAAGCGCCCGTCATAGTGCTCTACTACGACCAGATTCTACACTTCACACACAAGAACGTCACAGGTCTCCGCTCCAACGCGATGAATAACCTCGACCTGCGCCACGTCAAAATCGCCCGATAACCCTACCAACAACCTACCAACACCGTATCATCTCCGACCATGGTAGGAGTTGGTACGGTGTTGATACGGTTTTGATACGGTTTTGATACGGTGTTGGTACGGTGTTGATAGGGAAAAGACGCAGAGTATCAGCATCTTATGTATCATCTACGACTAAATAGACAATACATTGATAATCAATCAACTAAAAAATCGCAGAGTTTCAGCTCGCCATCCGGTGTAAGGACGGCGTAGTTGCGGTTGTGGAACCAGTCGCCGGTGTTGACGTAAACAGTGTTTAGTGTTGAGTGTTTAGTGTTTAGTTGGTCGTCAGCGGACTGCGTAGCATCACTAATCACTGAACACTGACCACTAAACACTTTAGTCAAGGGTGTGTGGCGGTGGCCGAAGACGCAGTAGTCGAGGGGTTCTTTCTGGAGACGTTGTTTGATGTAGATGACGATGCCCTCGCGGTCGTCGCCGAGGTAGTGCAGCATGTCGCGGCGGGCGTGCTTGCGCTTGTTGTTGTCGCTCCAGCGGTGGGCGATGCCGAAGGTGAGCGCCGAGGGGAACATCTTGAAAAGCTTCTGACAGAGGCGACTGCGGAAGAGCACGCGCACGAAGTCGAACCAACGGTCGGTATGTCCGAGGCCGTCGCCGTGGCCTATCAGGATGCGTTTGCCATAGAGCTCGAAGACCTCGGGATCGTCATGGAGGATGGCACCGAACTCCTGTGTGAGGTAGTCGAACATCCACATGTCGTGGTTGCCGATAAAGAAGTGTATCTCGACGCCGCTGTCGGCCAGCTCGGCCAGCTTGCCGAGGAGACGGGTGTGGCCCCGGGGCACAAGGTAGCGGTAGGTGAACCAGAAGTCGAAGATATCGCCCAGGAGGAAGAGTTTTCCACAGTCATCCTTGATGCTGTCGAGCCACTGGCAGAGCTGGCGTTCCCGCTCGAGGGTGTCCGCCCCGCTGCCCAGATGCGCATCCGAAACAAAATATACCTTATCTCTCAACTATTATCTATTATCTATTAACTATTATCTCAACCAAGAACGTGGGTTCTGCGAGGACTTGCCCTTCCAGAGTTGGAAGGAGAACTCGGCCGTGCCGTCGCTGTTGGTGTAGACGGCGCCGAGGTTCTGACCCGTCTTCACCGACTGGCCTTCGCCGACGGCGACATTGCCCATGTTGGCATAGACGGTCATGTAGTCGCCATGGCGAACGATGATGCCCTTGGTGCCGTTGGGACAGGTGAAGACGCGCGACACGGTGCCGTTGAAGACGCACTTCACGCCGGCGCCGCCGGAGCACATGAGATCGATGCCGTTGTTCATGTTCTGTCCTCCGGAGGCGTGCTGGTAGCGACCATATTCGCGCGACACCTTGGTGTAGCTCACGGGCCACGGCAGACGGCCTTTGTTGGAGGCGAAGTCGTTGCTCAGCGCCACCTCGGCGGCACTGGGGGCGGGAGAGGCAGTGTTGCCGCTGCCACCCGTCTTGCCACTCTTGTCTGTCGAGTTGGTCTTCGCTTTGGCAGCCTTGGCAATCTCCTCGTTGATGATGCGCTGTATCTGCTGCTGCAGCTCGCGTTTCTGTTTCTCCTTCTTGGCGATCTGGTTCTTCAGCTGCTGCTCCTGCTGACGGCTGTTCTTCAGGTTCTTCTGCTGCTCCTTCTGCTCGCGGGCGAGTTCGGCCTTCTGGCGGCGGTGCTGCTCGAGGAGCGTCGACTGCTCGCGCTGCTGGCGCTTCAGCTCCACGCCCACGTCGTTCAGCTCCTGCTCCTTCTCACGGATGAAGGCGGCCTGACGGCGGCGGTAGCGGCTATAGTCACGGAAGTATTTCTGGCGCAGGTAGGCGACATTGTACGACTTGTTGTCGAAGAGCATCGACATGGGGTCGATGTTGCCGCGCTCGGCATAGAGCACGCGCACCACCTTGCCGTATTCGAGCTTCATGCTGTCGACCTGGCCACGCATCAGACGGATGCTGTCCTCGGTGCGCGACATCTTCTCGCCCAGCAGGTTCATCTCGCCATTGATGACGTTGATGAGCTTGGTGCGCTCGTTGATTTTCTTGCCCAGGATGTTCAGCTGCTGCTGGCCGGCCTTGCTGTTCTTCTTGGCCTTGGCCAGGTCGTTGTTGAGCTTCTTGATCTCCTGCTCGACCTTGGCCTTGTCCTTCTCGAGCTGCTTCTTCGACTGCGCGTTCAAGGTGAAAGGTGAGAGGTGAAAGGTGAAAATTAGTGCATACAATAATATGCGCCAGCCACCTCTCACCTTTAACCTTTCACCTTTCACCTTTTTAGTTCCAGTTAAGAATCTTCTTGAAGTCATATTCTTCGGGGTTGGCAACGTATTTCTTCGCAGCCTCGTAGTCGGCGGGAGTGATGTAGTCCATGATGTCGTTGACGTAGGACATCACCTTGTTGCTGTTGACATTGACCAGGCGCGGCGGAATCTTGCCGGTGGTGGGATCCTGCAGGTCCTTGAGGTACAGCGGGCTGACGTTGCCCTGATGGTCGACATACACCATGCAGCCGGTGCAGCCTTGGTTGAAGAGGGTGTGCACGCCCATACCCATCAGCGAGCAATAGGTGAGGTCGAAAGCGATGGGTGTATGGCAACGGATCTCATAGCCGATCTCCACGGGACGGGTCTTCACCTTGAGACCTATCTCCTTGGCTTTGCGCTCGAGCAGGTCGTTGAAGATGTGGGCCTTGGAGACCTTGCCCAACTCGGGATGGCCGTGCTCGTCGTAGCTGAAGTGGATGCCGGAGTTCTTGATTTCCTCGTCGCTCAGCGAGTGGAACACGCCCTCGCTGATCATGGCGGCGCCGTAGTTGATGCCCATCAGCTTGCGCTTGATGATGCAGGAGACGACCATATTGATGATCTTGTCGACGGTAATCTCGGTCTTGTTGAAGAACTCGGGGATGATGACCATGGGATAGTGGCAGGCGCCGGCGATGCCGAGGGCAAGGTGGCCGGCGGAGCGGCCCATGGCGCTGACGACGAACCAGTTCTCGCTGGTGCGGGCATCCTCCATGACGGCGGTGGCCAGCACACAACCCTGGGCCTTGGCGCTGTTGTAGCCGAAGGTGGGGCTGCTGTTGGGCAGCGGCAGGTCATTGTCGATGGTCTTGGGAACGTGGATATTGGCGATGGGATAGTGCTTGTCGGCCAAGAACTTGGCGATACGGTTGGCCGTCGAGGCGGTGTCGTCGCCACCCACGGTGACGAGGAGCTTAATCTCGTTGTCGGTGAAGAGCTTGAGGTTGAAGCGCTGCTCGAAGTCCTCGGGCGTAGGTTTGAAGCGGCTCATCTTGAGGATGCTGCCACCTTTATTGAAAATCTCGTCGGCGGTGAGGAAGTCGAGGTCCTGCATGCGGGGCTTGTCGGTGAACAGGGCGCTGTAGCCGCCATGCAGACCGATGACACGATAGCCGTCGCGGAGGAAGGTCTTGGCCACAGAGGCCACCACAGTGTTCATTCCAGGGGCGGGACCGCCGCCAGTGAGTATTGCAATGCTTTTCATAATAGTACTATTTAATATTAATATGAAAGGATAACGCCATGATGGACGAAATATTATGTGGACGAGAAAAAATATAAAAAATATGCAGCTGGGGGAGCAAAAAAGTACATTTCGGCAAGGGATTTTAACATTTCGGTAATAATATTATATATTTAGGCGAACAAATATTTGTCAGAACGGAATATTTTGTTTAATTTTGCAGACTGTTTTTAAAGGACCTCACACGATAAGAATGATGAATAAGACACTGATAATTGGCTCGTTGCTTTTGTTGACGCTGATGCCTGCCGAGGTGGCGGCACAGGAGAAGTTGACTTTGGCGGAATGCCACCGCCGTGCGTTGGAAGCCAACAAAGGGTTGAAGATGGCGAAGGAGAAGAAGGCCGAGACCGAGGCTTTGAAGAAGGTGGCACTGTGGCAGATGCTGCCGAAGGTGAGCGCCAACGGCGCCTACACCTGGATGCAGAAGAGCACCAACCTGCTGAGCGACGAACAGAAGGACCACCTGAACAACCTGAGCGATGTGGTGGAGGCCGACATCTCCGCGTCCATCATGCAGGAATTCGGCGGCTTGCCCCTTATCGGCGATGCCATTGCCAACGGCATCATCAATATCCTGAGTAACGGCCAGCTTGCCACCAATATCGACAACGCAGGTCACCGCATCGTCGACGCCCTCGAGACCGACACCCGCAACGTAATGGCCGGCACGGTAACAGTGACGCAGCCCATCTACCTAGGCGGCAAACTCCGCGCCATGTACAAGACCGCCAGCCTGATGGATGAACTGAGCGGCATAGAATACGACAAGAAAAAAGAAGAGATGCTCATCGCCATCGACGAGGCCTACTGGCAGGTGGTGAGTGTGAAGCAGAAGAAAGAACTTGCCGAGCAATATGCGGCGCTGCTGGACACGCTGAACAAGAACGTGGAAGAGATGGTGGCCGCCGATGTGGCCACGAAGGGCGACCTGACGAAGGTGCGCGTGAAACTCAACGAAGCCCAGATGAGCCTCACCAAGGCCACCAACGGCCTGGTGCTGGCCAAAATGCTGCTGGCGCAGCGCTGCGGCATGCCCCTGGACACCGTCTATGACGTGGAGGGCATTCCGAGTAATCCTGATTATCTGAACACCCCAGCCATCGACATGGAAAGCGTGTGGGCCAACCGCAAAGAGATGCGTATGCTGCGCATCAGCGACAGCGTGGCACAGAACGCCGTAGTCATGGCCCGCAGTACCCTGCTGCCCAACGTACTGGCAACGGGGGGCTACCTGGTGTCGAACCCCAACCTCTTCAATGGTTACCAGAAAGAGTTCGGCGGCACCTTCACTGCCGGCGTGGTGGTGAACATCCCCATCTTCCACCCCGGTGGAGCCTATGCCCTGAAAGCCGCCAAGCATAAACGCATGGAAGTGGGCTACCAGATGGAAGAGGCCAAGGAGATGATCGAGCTGCAGGTCAACAAGGTGAAGTTCGAGCTTGACCTGGCCTACAAGAAGCTGGCGCAGGCCAACAGCAACCTTGAGAACGCCGACGAGAACCTCAAACTGGCCGACGAGAGCTTCAAGGCCGGTGTTTGCAGCAGCAGCGACCTCATGGCCGCCCAGACAGCTTGGATCAAGGCCAAAAGCGAAGTGCTCGACGCCCAAATCGAGATAGAAATGAGCAAGCTCTACCTGAAGCAAGCGATGGGAGAATGAGGAGTGAGGAGTGATGAGTGATGAGTGAGGAGTGAGGAGTGATGAGTGAGGAGTGATGAATGATAAAAGAAATAAAAGAGATAAAAGATATGAAAGAGAACAGTAAATCGTTGTTAGGAGGTCTGGCCGTGATTATCTCGGCGATAGGCATTGTGACTCTCGTGGGTCTGTTCGCCATCAATCCGCAGAAAGAGCTGGTGACCGGCGAGGCCGATGCCACGGAATACCGTGTGAGCAACATGGTCCCCGGACATGTCGATTCCATCTATGTGAATGAGGGCGACTTCGTGAAGAAAGGCGACACGCTGGCCCACATCGGTTCGAAGCAGGTGGCCGCCAAGATGAAGCAGGCTACCGCCGTGAAGAATGCCGCCAGCGCCCAGAGCCGCAAGGCCCAAGGTGGTGCCCGCGACCAGCAGAAGCAGATGGCCTACCAGGTGTGGCAGAAAGCCAAGGCCGCCGTGGAAATCTACCGCAAGAGCTATGAGCGTGTGAAAGGGCTCCACGAGAAAGGTGTCCTTCCCGCCCAGAAACTCGACGAGGTGGAAGCCCAGTACAAGGTAGCGCAGGCCGACTGTGCCGCTGCCGAACAGCAGTACCTGATGGCCGAAGAGGGTGCCCGCCGCGAGGACATCGACGCCGCGGAAGCCCTGGTGAAGCAGGCCGGCGGAGCCGTGGCCGAGGTGCAGAGCTACCTCGACGACAGCTACCTTATCGCCCCGAGCGACGGCCAGGTGGTGGAGATTTACTGCAAGATGGGCGACCTCATAGGTACCGGCAGCCCCGTGATGTCGATCCTCGACATGAGCGACTGCTGGTTCTTCTTCGCCGTGAGAGAGGACCTGCTCAAAGGCATCAACCCCGGCGACACCGTTGACATACAGATTCCCGCGCTGAGCGACAAAGAACACTACAAAGGTGTGGTGCGTCGCGTACAAGCCATGGCCAGCTACGCCACCTGGCGCGCCACGAAGACCAACGGCCAGTACGACGTCAAGAGCTTCGACGTGAAAGTGGTGCCTCTGGACGAAATCAAAGGCCTCCGTCCCGGTATGACGGCCATCCTGGAGAATTGAAAATTGAGAATTGAAAATTGAAAATTGAGAATTGAAAATTGAAAATTGAAAATTGAATTCTAATCCGGTATATAGGGTTTTCATGCGGGAATACAAGAGGCTGATAGCCTACCCGCGCTACCTGGTGATTCTCACCTTCGGGGCAGTGCTGACGTTTGTATTCTTCGCCACGATGACCGACGAAGGTCAGCCTCAACGGCTGCCGGTGGGTGTGGTGGACATGGACGGGAGCTACCTCTCGCGCCGTATCTGCCATGAGCTCAACGCCACCCCCGGCGTGCAGGTGAAGGAGGTCTTCGACAACCACATGGCGGCACGCCGCGCCATGCAGCGGGGCGAGATCTTCGCCTTCTACGAGATACCGAAAAACACCTACAACGAGGTGCTGCAGTTCCACGCACCCAAGTTCGTGCTCTACAACAATGCCGCCTACCTGCTGGCAGGCACGCTGTGCTACAAGCAGCTGGCCACCATGGGTATGCTGGCGGCCGGCGGCGTGCAACGCGAGGTGCTGCGCAAGAAAGGCGTCGGCGAGAAACAAATCATGGGACTCATACAGCCCGTGGCCTTCGAGACCCGCAACATCAGCAACCCCTGGATCAACTATGGCGTCTACCTGATGACGACCCTCATACCCGCCGTCATCGCCTTCATAGCACTGATGCACACTGCGTTCTCCATCGTGCGCGAACGACAGCGCCGCACGGTGAAGCACTGGCTGAAGAAAGCCCACGGAAGCACGGTCTACGCCCTTCTGGGCAAGATGCTGCCCTACACCCTCTGGTATTCGCTGCTGGCGCTGACGGCCAACCTCATCATGTTCGGATTCATGGACTTCCCCATGAACGGCAGCTGGCTGCTGATGGCCCTCAACAGTGTGCTGCTCATCGTCGCCGCCCAGTGTGTGGCCTGCCTGATAGCCGGCTGCATCAACGACCCCTCCCTGGCCATGAGTGTCAGCACGCTCTACAGCGCCATGTCGTTCTCCCTGAGTGGCTTCTCCTTCCCCATCGACGCCATGCCGGGATTCTTCCAAAGCTTCTCATGGCTCTACCCCATCAGACACTACTTCCTCAACTACACCGATATAGCCATTAACGGAAACAACCTGCACCAATGCTGGCCCCACTTCTGCGCCTTGCTAGGCTTCGGACTGCTGCTCCTGCTGGGTGCCATGGTGCTGAAATGGCAGATCAACCACAACACCGCCGAGGTGAAGAGAGAGGTAAAAAAGAAACAGACAGTATTAAGTGAAAGCGAAAAGTGAAAAAGATAAGGATTATATTATATGATATTCGCGAGGTGCTGTACGCCGAGTTCGGTCGTGTGTTCCACGACAGTACCGTGCTGCTTATCTTCTTCATCGCCCCCCTACTCTATCCCGTCATCTTCTGCTTCATGTACGAGAAGGAGAACGTGACCAACCTGCCGGTGGCCGTGGTCGACCAGGCGCTCTGCGACGAGAGCCGCCGTTTCATCCACAAGATGGATGCCACGCCGGAGATCACGGTAGAATACAAGTGTGCCACGATGGCAGAAGCGGAACAGTTGATGCGTCATTGCGACGTACACGCCATCTTCTTCTTCCCCAAAGACTTCGCCACCGACCTTGCCGCCAAACGCACAGCCCATGTGGCGGTGTTTGCCGACATGAGCTCGTTCTACTACTACAAAGCCGCCCTGCTGGGCTCCAACGCGGTGCTCATCGACGAGATGCACACCATCCAGCTGGAGCGCTATGCCGCCGACGGCCTGACGGGCCTGCAGGCCAAAGAGCAGATGCAACCCGTGGCGTATGAAGAGATCACCGCCTTCAACCCCACCAACGGCTATGGAGCCTTCCTGCTGCCGGCACTGATGATGCTGGTGGTCCACCAGACACTCTTCCTAGGCATCTGCCTCCTCTGCGGCGACGCCCGCGAGAACAAGCGCTCGCTGCTCGTCATCCCCGCCCGTCTGCGCACCCGCTACACACACCGCGTCACCATCGGACGTTCCCTCTGCTACCTCATCATCTACACCCCCATCACCATCATCACCCTATGGTTCATCCCACGGATATTCCAGTTGCCGCAACTCGGAAACCTCTATTCCATCCTCATCTTCCTCCTGCCCTTCGTCCTGGCGGTCATCTTCTTCGGCATGACGGTGGGCAACATCTTCGTCCGCTACAAGGTGTCTCCCCTGCTCTGCTTCGCCTTCTTCAGCCTGGTGCTGTTCTTCTCCACAGGTATGGTGTGGCCACAGTGCAACATGCCGCGCTTCTGGTACGACTTCTCGCTAATCTTCCCCTCCACCCCTGGCGTGCAGGGATTCATCAAGATTTCCACCATGGGAGCCTCGCTGTCCGACGTGAGGACTGAGTATATCACCCTATGGTTCCAGACAGGCTTCTACTTCGTCTCCGCCTGCTTCTCGCTCCGCTTCATCAAGAAACTCAAGCTATTCAACATAACTTAACACTAAACACTGAACACTTAACACTGAACACTAAACACTAACCACTGATGACCGCTGCCCGGCACTATACCTTCCAGCCATACCGCCCCTCATGGGCGGTATGGATTGGCATTGCCTCGTCACTAATCCTTTCCGCAGTGATGATCCTAGGTGTTCTGACCACCGACAGCCAGAATGGAAGCGTCCACGCCTATACTCCCTCGCTCAACCACTTCAACATTCCTTTCCTCTGCATCTCCAATGCTATCCTGCTGATACTGCTCTACCTGACGAACTTCTGGATTCTGCGCATCGCCTTGTCCGACCCCTACAAGGCCGCGATATGCTTTGTTGCCTTCTTTGCCATCGCCTGGGTATACACTGAACTAAGCTTCCGCATCGAGACACTCATCTATGGCGAAGGCAAGACCTCCAACAGTTTCAGCATCACCCTCATCGCCAACATGGCGGCGGGACTGATTGCCTTCCTCATCTCGATGCTCATAAGCACTATCATGCAGCACCAGCGCATCGTGCTCGAGAACGAGCGACTCCAGAGAGAGAACCTCCTGAACCGCTACCAGACCATGCAGCAGCAGATATCGCCGCATTATTTCTTCAACTCGCTCAACACCCTCGACGGACTGATAGGCCTCGACACCGATCGAGCCCACAGCTACCTGCAGCAACTCGCCGCCACCTTCCGCTACTCGATGCAGGAGCAGCACGAGGTGTCGCTGGCCGACGAGCTGGAGTTCACCCACGCCTATATCTACATGATGCAGATACGCCATGGCGAGAACCTTATAATCAAGGAGCGTATCGCCCCCTCCCTCCTCTCGCGACACATGCCCTCCATCAGCCTCCAGCTGCTTGTCGAGAACGCCATCAAGCATAACGTCATCTCCTCACGCCACCCCCTGACTATCACCATCAAAAGCGGCGTCAACTCCCTCATCGTGACCAATCCCATACAACCCAAGAGCGACAGCGAGGAGAGCACCGGCATCGGCCTCAACAACCTCTCCCAGCGCTACCAGCTGCTCTACCATCGCGACATCAAAATTAACGAGAGCGCCAAAAAATTCTCCGTCGAAATACCTCTTATATGAAGCATATTCTCATCATTGAAGACGAGTCCATCGCCGCCCAGCACCTCGAGCGCACACTCCACGACGTAATCCCCGATGCCCAGGTCGACAGCATCCTCCAGAGTATCGAGGAAAGCGTCGAATACTTCAAAGGCGGTGCCCATCCCGACCTGGTCTTCCTCGACATACACCTGGCCGACGGCCTCTCCTTCCGCATCTTCGACTCCATCAGCATCGACTGCCCCATCGTCTTCACCACCGCCTACGACCAATACGCCCTTGACGCCTTCAAGGCCGGCGGATTCGACTACCTCCTCAAACCCATCAACCGCGACGACCTGCAGAACACCCTCTCTCGACTAGAACGCCTCCAGGCGCCCTCCGCCAGTCAGATCAACACACTCAGCACCCAGCTGAAGCAGAATCACTACCAGTCGCATTTTCTCATTCCTATGCGCGACAAGCTCATCCCCGTGGAAGTCAAGCAGGTGGCATGCCTCTACCTCGAAGACAAAATCTCGCGCGCCATCCTCCTCGACGGCCGCGAACAGATCATCGACCGCCCGCTCGACGTCATCATGGAGCACCTCGACCCCGACCGCTTCTTCCGCGCCAACCGTCAGTATATCGTCTCGCACGACGCCATACGCGAAATATCCATCTGGCCCATCTCCAAGCTGGCCCTCACACTCTCCGTGCCCACGCCCGACCGTATCATCATCTCCAAAGCCCGCGTCGCCGAGTTCAAACAATGGTACACCAAATAAATAAAACCATGATCAACATCGTTATCTTTGGCGCCCCCGGCGCCGGCAAAGGCACCCAGGCCAAGCTGCTGGCCGAGAAGTATGACTTCCTCCACATCTCCACCGGCGACCTGCTGCGGCAGGAAGTCTCCCTAGGCACACACGTGGGCCAGCGCGCCCAGGCCATCATGAACCGTGGAGACCTGGTGGGCGACGACATCGTGGTGGCGCTCCTCGGACGCGCCCTCGAGCTGCGCTCCACCCTCCCCGACCCCGACGCCGCCCTCGATCCCTGGGATGTCGAACGCAACGGCATGCCCCACCGCCCCGAAGGGTGCATCATCGACGGCTTCCCCCGCACCGTCTCTCAGGCCCAGACCCTCGAGTTCCTCTTCTCTAAACTGAAACGGAAGATCGATTGCGTCGTCGCCATCGACGTGCCACGCGAAGAACTGGTGCGACGCATCCACGAACGTGCCGCTATCAGCGGCCGCGCCGACGATACCGAAGAGGTCATCCGCCACCGCCTCGACCTCTACGACCAACAGACCACGCCCGTGCTCGACTACTACCGTGTCTCCGGACTCCTCATCACCGTCGACGGCAGCGGCGAGATTGCCGAGACCAACGGCCGCATCTGCCAGACCCTCGAGCGCGTCATGAACCTGAAAACAAAAAAATAAAACCATGTACGAGATTATCAGCAAGCGGCTGCTCAACAGCCACGAAATATACCGCATGGAGATTCACGCTCCATGGATATCGCTTAGCGGCAAGCCGGGCCAGTTTGTCATCGTCATCCCCCACGAGAACGGCGAGCGCATCCCGCTCACCATCAGCGACATCGTCTACCAGCGCCAGTCGGTGGTTATCGTCTTCCAGGTCGTCGGCGAGACCACACGCCAACTGGCTGAGATGAACGAGGGCGACGACCTCTACACCATCGTCGGACCCCTCGGCCGTCCCTCCGAACTCATCGAGAAGCATGAGAATGGCGAACTGAAGCGCCTGCTCTTCGTGGCCGGCGGCGTGGGCATTGCCCCCGTATTCCCGCAGGTGAAGTGGGCCTTCCGTCAGGGCATCCCCACCGACGTCATCATCGGCGCCCGCTCCAAGGACCTCCTCTTCTATGAGGACGAGCTGCGTGCCGTGTGCCACAACCTGCACATCATGACCGACGACGGCAGCTACGGCGAGCAAGGTCTCGTCACCGCCAAGGTCGACGAGCTCTGCACCAAGGGTGTGGAATACAGCCACTGCGTAGCCATCGGTCCCCTGCCGATGATGAAGTTCGTCAGCCTCACCACCAAGAAGTACGACCTACCCACCATTGTGAGCCTCAACTGCATGATGGTCGACGGCACCGGCATGTGCGGCGCCTGCCGCGTCCGTGTGGGCGACGAGGTGAAGTTCTGCTGCGTCGACGGACCCGAGTTCGACGGTCATCTCGTCGACTTCGACGAGGCCGCCCGCAAGCTCAAAACTCCCGACGCCCGCCGCTACCGTATAGCCACCGCCGAGAGCGGCCACAAGTGCAACCTTGCACCTGCCGTGGAGAGCGCCATGGCTGAGGCACAACAGCGCCAGAAGCCCCGCGAGCAAGACCCCAAGGTCCGCGCCCGCAACTTCGACGAGGTCTCCTTCGGCCTCACCGAGCACCAAGCCCTGCTGGAAGCCTCCCGTTGCCTCCAGTGCAAGAAGCCCCGCTGCGTCGAGGCCTGCCCCGTGGGCATCAACATCCCGCGCTTCATCCAGAATATCAAGGAAGAGAACTTCAACCAAGCCTATATCACCATCAGCATGGACTCCGCCCTGCCCGCCGTCTGCGGACGCGTCTGTCCGCAAGAGACGCAGTGTGAGGGCAGCTGCGTGATGGGCGTCAAGAACGAGCCTATCGCTATCGGTGCGCTGGAGCGCTTCGTGGCCGACAACCACCGCGCCAAGTCCAAGCCGCAGAGCCCCTGCTACCCCGCCGGCCGCAAGGTGGCGGTCATCGGCTCCGGCCCCAGCGGACTCACCTGTGCCGGCGACCTCGCCAAACACGGCTACCAGGTCACCGTCTTCGAGGCCCTGCACCACGCCGGAGGCGTGCTGGTCTACGGCATCCCCGAGTTCCGCCTGCCAAAGCAGCGCGTCGTCGAGCCCGAAATCGAGAACCTCCGCCGCCTCGGCGTCGAGATACGCACCAACGTCATCATCGGCAAGAGCATCACCATCGACCAGCTCTTCGACGATATGGAGTACGACGCCGTCTACATCGCCTCGGGCGCCGGCCTGCCCAAGTTCATGGGCGTCAAGGGCGAAACCCTTATCGGTGTCATCTCTGCCAACGAGCTCCTCACCCGCACCAACCTCATGCACGGCTACGACGAGCAGTACGACACTCCCATCTACCTCGGCAAGAAGGTGATCGTGGTGGGTGGCGGCAACGTGGCCATGGATGCCGCCCGCACCGCCCTGCGCCTCGGCAGCGAGGTCACCGTCGTCTACCGCCGTGGCGAGATGGACATGCCCGCCCGCCGCGAAGAGGTGCACCACGCCATGGAGGAAGGCGTGCAGTTCATGTTCCAGACCGCCCCGCTCGAGATTCTCGGCAACGAGGACGGCACCGTCCGCGCCCTGCGCTGCATCAAGATGGAGATGGGTGCCCCCGACGAGAAAGGCAGAAGGAAATTCAGCCCCATCGAAGGCAGCGAGTGCGACGTCGAGGCCGACACCATCGTCGCCGCCCTCGGCACCAGCCCCAACCCGCTCATCCGCACCAGCACTCCGGGCCTCGAATGCGAGACCTGGGGCGGCATCAAGGCCGACGAGAACGGACAGACCAGCCGCAAGCTCATCTTCGCCGGCGGCGACGCCGTCAGCGGCGCCGCCACAGTCATCCTCGCCATGGGCGCCGGACGCAAGGCCGCCAAAGCCATCATGGAGAAATTGAAAATGGAGAACTGAGAATTGAAAATGAAAAGAGTCATCCTGTCATTCCTGATTCTTGGCCTTTGCCTGACGGCTACGGCACAGAAGCCCTTGTTGGATTCGATGCAGATGCCCAACGCGGTATACTTCCTGCCGGCACCACCGGACACCGCCAGCGCTAGGTTCCAATACGACAAAGCGCAGTACCACTGGGGTCTGGAGCAGCGCAAGGACAGCGCGCGCCGCGCCGTGGCGGTGAGCGACGCCATCTGGAGCGTTGACAATATCTGTCGCGTGATGAGCGAGCCCTTCGGCATGACCATCAGCAAGGAGACCACCCCTGCCATCTATGAGATGCTGAGCGTGGGCATCATGACCGTCGACCAAGCAGGCAAACGCCCCAAAGAACATTACATGCGCACACGCCCCTACGTCTTCTTCGGCGAGCCCACCATAGTGCCCGGCGACGAGGAGGAGCTGAGCCACAACGGCTCCTACCCCTCCGGCCATACCATCCTCGGATGGAGCGCCGCACTGTTGCTCTCCGAGGTGAACCCCGACAGCGCCGACGCCATCATGGCTGTGGGATACCGCTTCGGCCAAAGCCGCGTGATAGCAGGCTTCCACTGGCAGAGCGACGTCGACGCCGGCCGCCTGGTGGCCAGTGCTGCCGTAGCGCGCCTGCATGCCGACGAGCGTTTCCTCAAACTGATGGCGGAAGCCCGCAAAGAGGCTAGACGACTCTTTCTTCACTAGTAAAAAAATTTGGCCAATATAAAAAAAGGTTGTATCTTTGCAACTCGAAAAAAAAGTTAGCGGTTAGCGACTAGCGGTTATAGAGAGTTGATGCAGAACAACATGCGATTCCTCAATAACCCCGAGTCAATAGCCGAAAAACGATAAAAGAGAGTTAGGGCAAGTCTTATACGACCAGCTCCCATTGAATCCCCCAGGGTAGGAATACAGCAAGGGTGTTTGGTTGTAGCGGTGCGATATAAACAGCTTGCCCTTTTTTATTTGTGCTGTAAGCAGCGGCTACAAGCTACCTGCTTCCAGCTACCAGCTAAAAAGAATGATAGGAGCATATATACTGATATTCCTCGGAGTGGTGGCCTGGGCCGTGGTCCAGCCCATCGGCAAAGGCCTCCCGCCGCGGCTGATGCGTGCCGTCACCGTCTTCGGCGGTGCCTACCTCCTCGCCGTATGCTTCATTAACCTCCTCCCTCACGTCTTCCTCAACGGCTTCACCTCGCCCACCCTCGGACTGAAATATGCCGCGGCCATCCCGCTGGGATTCCTCATCCAGACACTCCTCGAGCAACTCTCCTCGCACGTCGAGCACGGCCACCTCGACGAGCACGCCCATGCCGGCCACAAGCACGAAGGCTACACCCTTGGGGGCCTCCTCCTGGGACTCTCGCTGCACGCCTTCTTCGAGGGCATGCCCCTCGTCGACACCGACGGCGACATCCACCAGGGACTCCTCTACGGCATCGTGCTGCACAACATCCCCATGGCACTCATCTTCGTCTCCCTCATGACCGCCCGTGGCTACGGCTTCTGGCGCGTCCTGGCACTGCTCTCCGTCTTCGCCGTCATGACGCCGCTGGGCTCGCTCTTCAACCTCATGCTGCTGCCCCCCGACGAGGAACTGCAGACCTTCATCATCGGCATCGTCGTCGGTATCCTCCTGCACGTCAGTTCCTCCATCCTCTTCGACCACCACGACAACCGCTTCTCATGGGCCAAAGTGCTACTCATCATCATCGCATTCGCCGCCGCCTACTTCACCCCCGGCTGCGCCGAAATATACTAAATACTCATAAATCATAAATCATAACTCATAATTCATAACTCATAAATCATAATTCCCTCAAGATGACCAACCAAGAACAGATAAAAGACCTCATTTCGCGCAAGGACGCGCTGAAGAAATTCCTCGATATCGACAAGACCGCGGCTTGGATTGCCGAAGAAGAGAAGAAGACCGAGGCCCCCGACTTCTGGTCCGACCCCAAGGAGGCACAGAAAGTCGTCAAGGGCATAAACGCCAAAAAGAGCTGGGTGACAGCCTATAAGGATGTCGAGGAGTCGTGTGGCGACCTCGAGGTCATGGGCGAGTTCTTCGAGAGCGGCGACGCCTCCGAAGAGGAACTCCTCGCCCAGATTGCCACCACGCAGAAGAAGGTCGAAGAGCTGGAATTCAAGAACATGCTGCGCTCCGATAGCGACCGCCTCGACGCCGTGCTCTCCATCAATGCCGGTGCCGGCGGCGTGGAAGCCCAGGACTGGGCCGAGATGCTCATGCGCATGTACATACGCTACGCCGAGACCCACGGCTACAAGGTCGTCATCTCCAACTCCCTCGACGGCGACGGCGCCGGCATCAAGAGCTGCACCCTGCAGATCGAGGGCGACTTCGCCTACGGCTACCTCAAGTCCGAGACCGGCGTCCACCGCCTCGTCCGCGTCTCCCCCTTCAACGCCCAAGGCAAGCGTATGACGAGTTTCACAAGTGTCAGTGTCACACCGCTTGTCGACGACTCAATTGAAGTGGTGGTTGATATGTCGAAACTCTCGTGGGACACCTTCCGCAGCGGCGGCGCCGGAGGACAGAATGTCAACAAAGTGGAGTCGGGAGTGCGCCTGCGCTACCAGTACAAGGACCCCTACACCGGCGAAGAGGAAGAGATTCTCATCGAGAACACCGAGACCCGCGACCAGCCCAAAAACAAGGAGAACGCCATGCGCCTGCTCCGCTCGCAGCTCTACGACCGCGAGCTCAAACACCGCATGGAGGAGAAAGACAAGATCAAAGCCAGCCAGAAAAAGATCGAATGGGGCTCACAGATACGCAGTTACGTCATGGACGACCGCCGTGTCAAAGACCACCGCACCAACTACCAGACCTCCGATGTCGCCGGCGTCCTCGACGGCAAACTCGACGACTTCATCAAAGCCTACCTCATGGAATTCGGCGGTGCCGAATAAGGCTCCATCGTACCGATTTTTAAGTTAAAATTAACATTTGTAGACGGAAAGAACGCACAATTCTTCCCGTCTCCTATTTTTGTCTCATTCACAAGCTATTAGCTACGTACCATCACCCTACCAACACCGTACCAACTCCTACCCAACTCCTACCATGGTAGGAGATGATAGGGTGTTGGTAGGGTCTTCATAGGTACTTCACACCGACTTTACTCCAACTTCACCCAAACTTTACCCCCACCACACCCCCACCACACCCCCACCCCCTGCCCCCTCCCTGCAGGGAGGGGATGGTGAAGAGGTCTGTCCTGCAGGGAGGGGATGGAGAAGAGGTCTGTCCTGCAGGGAGGGGATGATGAGAAGGCCTGTTCTACTGGGAGGGGATGACTGGCGAGGTCCGTACAAATGACTCGTAGAAATGGGCTGCGTAGCGTCCCCTCCCTGCAGGGAGGGGTGGCCCCGCTAGGGGTCGGGGTGGGGGTATTGAGCGGTTGATAATTTTTTTATAGAATAAATACATTTAATAGTTGAAAAAAGTGTATATTTGCATTTTGATTCCGCAGGAATGATGCGGATAAATTGTTGATGTACATGGAGATTGACTACAGACACACGCTGCAATTCGCCGACGGATGGGACCCCGCGGCCCTGAGAGGGCTGCTGGCCGACGCCCGCCGCATCGTGCTTGTGGCCCACACCAACGCCGACGGCGACGCCGTGGGCTCTCTCACCGCCATGTACTCGCTGCTTCGCAGAGTGACCGAATCTTCCTGCCACTCAGCCACTCAGCCACTTAGTCACTCAGTCACCATCACCCCCCTGCTGCCGGACGGCTGTCCCGACGACATGGCATGGCTTCCTCATACCGACCTCATCCTCAGCGGCAAGGCCGACGCCGACCGCTGCCGCAAGGCCATCGACGAGGCCGACCTGCTGGTGGCCATGGACCTCAACAACCTGGACCGCACAGGTGTGCTGGCCGAGGCCTTCAAAGCCTGCCGTGCCAAACGCCTGCTCTTCGACCATCATATCGGCCCCGACCGCGAACGGTTCGACCTTGTGGTGTCGGACCCTGAGATTTCGAGCACCTGCGAACTGATCTACTGGGCCTTCCGCATAGCCTACGGCCACGAGGTGTTCGACGCCGACGCCGCCACGAGCCTTTTCACGGGGCTCTGCACCGACACCGGCACCTTCAGCTACAGCAACCGCCAGGCCAGCCTCTACCTCGCCGCCGCCGAGCTGTCGCAGATGGGCATCGACCCCATGGCTATCAACCAGCAAATCAAGAACGTCTTCACCGAGCGCCGCCTGAAGTTTTTCGGCCACGCCATGAGCGAGCTGCTGACGGTATACCCCGAGCAGGGCACCGCCCTGATGGTCATCCGCCGCGAGGACATGGAGACCTACGGCGTGGAGAGCGCCGAACTCACGGGTCTCATCAACGAGGTGATGAAGCTCCGCGACGTGGAATGCTCCATCCTGGTGCGCGAAGAGGACGACAAGGTGCGCCTCTCGCTGCGCTCGAAGCACAGCACCGACGTCAACCGCCTGGCCGGCGAGCTTTTCGATGGCGGCGGCCACACCCGCGCCGCCGGCGCCACCAGCCACCTGTCGTTGGCGGAGACCGTGAAGAAAGTCAAGCAACGCCTCAGCCTTCTCCCCACCCTGCTGCTCCTCGCTCTCAACATCACACTTTTCGCCTCCTGCGGCGATGTGCCCGTGGTGGACCTGCAGCAGGACAAGGGCGACACGCTGAAGGAGCACATGATCAACTCGAACCGTATCAATGCCAGCCGCCAAGAGACTACTATCGAGGCTTATATATCCCGCCGCGGGTGGGAGATGACCTCCCTGGGCTCGGGCGTGCGTGTCATGGAGACCGAGCACGGCCACGGACCACAGGTGAACTACGAAGACACCGTCACCCTCCATTACAGCGTTGAGGCGCTGGAAGGTACGGTAATCTACGACAGTGTGGAGACCACCGTGGTGGCCGGTCGCATGGAGCCCGTGCCGGGACTCGACGCCGCAGTGCGCACCCTGCGCGAAGGCAGCCGCGCCAAAGTGATACTGCCCTCGGAACAGGCCTACGGCGTGCCGGGCGACGGCAACCGCATAGGTCACTCGATGGAGCTGCTGTTCGATGTCAAAATCTTAAAAGTGAGAAAATTAAAGTGATGAACAACGAGTGATGAATGATGAATAATGATGAATAAATAAACATACACTAATTAATAACATGAAAAAAAGTATCAAATTGGCCGCCCTGTTGGTGGCGGGAGTGGCGACGATGGTCGCCTGCAAACAAGGTGACAGCGCTAGCGAGAATGTCGACCAGAAGATGATCGACGCTGGCTACACCGCCTACTTCGAGAACGAGATTCCCACGGGTCTCTACTACAAGTTCGAGAAAGAAAACCCCACCGCACAGAAGGTGGAGGAGGGCGACATGATTGTCGGCGAGATGACGGTGAGATTCGACTCCGTCGAGCTGTTCAGCAACAAGGGACAGGTGGCCCGCATCGCCAAGGCTATCCCCAACTTCGAAATCAGAGTCGGCGCCGGCCTCACGCTGCTGCATGTGGGTGACATCGCCGTCTTCGCCATGGAGGCCGACACCGCCGCCAAATATGTCGGTGCCGAGCGCATGCCCGAGGGTTATGTCGAAGGCCAGGGCCAGAAGTTCTACTACGAGCTCAACGTGCAGGACATCGTGACCAAGGACGAGCTTGCCGCCGAGCAGGACAACTACATCAAAGCCAGCGCCGAGCGCAAGAACGAGGAACCTGAGGCCATCGCCGAGTATGTGCAGGAGAACCACATCACCGCCAAGCCCACTGCAGACGGCCTCTACATCACCATCAAGAAGCGCGGCAACGGTCCGAAGGTGGCCATGGGCAAGACCGTGTCCATGAACTACACCGGCCGCCTGCTCGACGGCACGATGTTCGACAGCAGCGTCGAGGGCGACGCCCGCAGCGGCGAGATCTACAATCCGCAGCGCAAGTATGAACCCCTGACCTATGTCGTGGGCAAGATGAGCCTCATCCCCGGCTGGGAGAAAGCCGTCATGGGCCAGCCCGAAGGCACCGTCCTCCAGGTGGTCATCCCCTCGGCTCTCGCCTATGGCCCCAAGGGTACCCCCGACGGCCGCATCCTCCCCTACTCTCCCCTCGTGTTCGACATTCAAATCGTCAGTGTGAAATGAAAAATATAGTCATTTTCGGAGCCCCCGGTGCCGGTAAAGGCACCCAGAGCGATTTCATCGTCGAGACCTACGGCCTCACCCATGTCTCCACCGGCGACCTGCTGCGCAAGGAGATTGCCGACCAGACCGAACTCGGCAAACGTATCAAAAGCATCATGGACAACGGCCAGCTGGTGAGCGACGACATCGTCGTAGAGATGATGGACAAAGCCATCGCCGCCGACACCAAAGGCATGCTCTTCGACGGCTTCCCCCGCACCGTGGCGCAGGCCGAGACCCTCGACAAACTGCTGGCCAAGCACGGCCGCGAGCTCACCTGCATGGTGCAGCTCGAAGTGCCGAAGGACGAGCTGATGCGCCGCCTGCTGGAGCGCGCCAAGATTCAGGGCCGCGCCGACGACAACGAGGCCACCATCAACAACCGCCTGCAGGAGTATAACAACAAGACCAAGCCCGTGGCCGACTACTACGCCAAGCAGAGCAAGCAACGCGTCGTCGACGGCCTCGGCACCATCGAGGACATCGCCGCCCGCATCCGCCAGGCAATTGGATAAAAACTTCTTAGGATTGCCTAGGCGCTCCTAGGCAATCCTATAATCAATCATCATCAATGACCTCGAACTTCGTAGACTATGTCAAGATCTTGGTGCGGAGCGGCAAGGGTGGCGCCGGTAGCGCCCACCTGCTGCGTGTCAAGTACAACGCCAAGGCGGGTCCCGACGGCGGCGACGGCGGCCGCGGCGGCCATGTCATCCTGCGCGGCACCACACAGCGCTGGACACTGCTGCACTTGAAATACACCAAGCATGTCTTTGCCGAAGACGGTGAGCATGGCGGCGAGAACCTCTGCACCGGCCGCACCGGCCGCGACCAGATTCTCGAGGTGCCGCTGGGCTGCGTCTGCCGCGACGCCGAGACCGGCGAGGTGCTGGGCGAGGTGACCGAGGAAGGCCAGGAGCTCATCATCGCCAAGGGCGGCCGCGGAGGCTTGGGCAACGACCACTTCAAGAGCGCCACCAACCAGACACCGCGCTACGCCCAGCCCGGCGAGCCCGCCGTGGAACGCTGGGTCATCATCGAGCTCAAGGTGCTGGCCGATGTGGGTCTTGTGGGCTTCCCCAATGCCGGAAAGAGCACTTTCCTCAGCGTCGTCAGCGCCGCCAAGCCCGAGATTGCCAACTACCCCTTCACCACCCTCGTGCCGAACCTGGGCATCGTGAAATACCGCGACGACCGCTCGTTCTGCATCGCCGACATCCCCGGCATCATCGAGGGTGCCGCCGAGGGCAAAGGACTGGGTCTGCGCTTCCTGCGTCACATCGAGCGCAACTCCATACTGCTCTTCATGGTCAGCTGTGAACAGCTGGAGATTGCCAAAGAGTACCATGTGCTGCTCGACGAGCTGAAAAAGTACAATCCAGAATTGCTCGACAAACAGCGTATCCTGGCCGTCACCAAGTGCGACATGATGGACGAGGAGATGCAGAAGCAGTTGAAACGCCACCTTCCCAAAGGCGTGGAGAGCATCTTCATCAGCGCCGTCAGCGGACAGAATATCCAAGAGCTGAAAGACCTAATCTACAAAAACCTGATAGGGAGTGAAAAGGAGTGAAATGACAAATGATTGAGACTCTGAATAATATCGACACCGAGCTATTCTACCTCATCAACCATCACCATTGCACCGTGATGGACTACGTGATGTGGTTCTTCAGCAGCAAGTGGAGCTGGATGTTGGCCATGGTGCTGGCCTACCTCTTCACCCTCCTCCGCCACCAGGAGGACCGCCGACTGTGGTGGTTGCCGATAGCGGCCATGGGGCTCTGCTTCCTCTTTGCCGACCAGACGTCGAACTGGATCAAGGACAGCGTCTGCCGCCTGCGCCCCTGCTGGGCCCTCGACGACGTAGTGATGTTCCACACCAAGAAAGGCGGACAATACGGCTTCGTCTCGTCGCATGCCGCCAACGCTTTCGCCCTGGTGGCCTTCTTCTGGTTCAGATACCGGAAGAAGAGCAAGACCAACTGGGTGGCAGTAGGCTTGCTGGCATGGGCGGTCATCACCTGCTACAGCCGCCCCTACCTGGGCAAGCACTACCCCGGCGATGTGGTCTGCGGCGCCCTGCTGGGCATCCTCATGGGCTACCTGGTCCACCTGATTGCCAGCTGGATAGAAAAAAAGTTGCAACAACGTGAAACAAAAAAATGAATCTTTCGTTATATAATACGTGCTTGCTTATTTCTATCCATGTTGATAGAGAAAGAAATGTGTTATTTGAGCGCCATGTCGGCAACGACAGGGCGCTTGTTTTTATACCCCTAAACGTCGAACAATGACACTTCTGGATTTAATCATCGCCCTGCCGATAGGCATCCTGGTCTTCCTGGGATGGAAACGCGGCGTGGTGCGCGAAGCCGCCACCCTGGCGGGTGTGCTGATAGGCATCTGGACCGCCGTCAACTTCGCACAACTGATAGCCTCGCTCCTGGGACTTACCGGCGAAAACGCCATACTGATAGCCTTCTTCGTTATCCTCATCGGCACGCTGGTACTGGCCTTTATGCTGGGCCGCATAGCCGAACGAGCGCTGAAGGCGGTAAAACTCAACCTCGTCAACAAGCTTGCCGGCGCCACGCTGGGCATGGTGAAAGCCCTCTGCATCCTCTCCGTGGTGCTCAACGGCATCATCATGCTCGACAAGAACGAGAGTTTCATCAGCGCCAGCGCCCGCGAGTCGAGCCTCCTCTACAAGCCTGTCTACGCTACGGGCAACAAGCTCACTTCGTCACTCAAGGAGTTCATCGAGGAGCATCAAGAGGTGACCGACAAAATCATCAAAAAAGAAACGGAGGAAGAATGATTCTAGCGCCGATGCAAGGACTGACCGAGGTGCTTTTCCGCCGAGTCTACGAGGAATGCTTCCCCGGCGCCATCGCATTGGCCATCACACCCTTTCTGTCGCTGACCCATAACCTCGAGAGTGCCCGCAGCGGCATCCGAACCTCGTTGCTCGACGACGTGCTGCCCGAGAACAACGAGGGTTCCATCCCTATCATTCCCCAAATCTTGGGCAAAGAGCCCAATGAATTCATCACTTTAGGTAACCGTCTCTATGAGCTGGGCTACAAAGAGATAAACTGGAACATGGGATGCCCCATGCGCAAGGTCGCCGCCAAGCACCGCGGCAGCGGCATACTGCCCTACCCCGACGAGGTTCGCGCCATCCTCGATAAAGTGATGCCCGAGCTGAAGCCCTCCCTGAGTGTCAAAGTCAGGCTGGGCCTGAAGGAGAAAGACGAGATTTTCCGGCTCATCCCCGTGCTGAACGACTACCCCCTCACCTCCGTCACCGTGCACCCACGGCTGGGACGCCAGCAGTATGGCGGCCATCCCGACCTCGACACCTTCGGTCTGGTACTGCCACTACTGAAAGCCCCCGTCATCTATAACGGCGACATCGTCACCGCCGCCGACGCCCGCCATATCCACGAACGATTCCCACAGGTGGTCGACCTCATGATTGGCCGCGGCATACTCTACAACCCTACCCTGCCACTGGAAATCGCAGGCGCTTCCCTCACTGACCAACGGCCTTCGCTCGTGTCACATTTCATCCGCCGCATGATGGAGGAGATCAACGCCCGCGTACCCAACGAAGAGACACGCATCCACAAGATGAAAGAGTATTGGTGTCTCTTTTGGAAGTCGCTACCCATCAGTGAGATGCAAGCCCGTGCAGTGCTACGCGAGGAGAAATTGACAATTGTTGAAAAAATGATTTGCGATTTATTACAATAAAAGATGCTTTTTTACGTAATACCATTAATGAATGTTATGCCAATACTGCGGATTTTGATGACTGCCGCACTCATAGCGGCGATAGCCTCCGGATGCTCGCAACCGCAAGAACTCAACGACTCGATGCCCGACAGCGTGAAGCTCGAGGCATTGGATATCAATATCGAGCGCAACCCCGACGACCACGAGTTGCTGGCGGCACGCGCCCGTGTGCTGCTGAACCTGGGACGTGTCAACGAGGCCGCCGCCGACATCGACAAGGCCCTCCGCCTGGCCCCCGAGACCGTCGAATATCTACTCCTGAAGGCCGACATCTGCTTCCGCAACGGCGACGTCAAGGGTAGCTACAACGCCCTCGAACAGGCCGAAGCCCTCAATCCCGAGAGCCAAGAGGTGCAGCTGAAGCTGGGCGAAATCACCTACTACAACCACGACTACGACCGCGCGATGGCACATCTCACCAAAGTCACCGAGAAGGATGCCAACAACCGCACGGCCCTCTTCATGAAAGGCTTCATCTACAAGGAAAAGGGCGACACCGCAAATGCCGTGCAGCTGTTCCGCCGCGTGTGCGACAAGTTCCCCGACTATGCCCCTTCGTTCGAGCAGCTGGGCGTGCTCTATGCCGAGTTGGGCGACAACATGGCCTTGGAGTATCTCGGCACCGCCTTGCAGCTGGAGCCCAACAATACGAACGTGATGTACGCCCTCGCGCTCTTCTACCAAGACCATGACGACATGGAGAAGGCCGAGTCGCTCTATCGTCAGATACTGGACCTGAAGCCGGAGAGTGCCGACGCATGGCACAACATGGGATGGATAGAACTCTTCTTCTACCATAACCTCGACCGTGCCATCGAGTTCTTCACCAAAGCCATCGAGGCCAACAGCGGATATATCGAGGCCTACGCCAACCGCGGCATCGCCTATGAGAACAAGGGCGACCGCCAGAAGGCCAAAGCCGACTTCGAGGCGGCCCTCAGCCTCAATGCCGCCTACCAGCCCGCCGTCGAAGGCATGAAACGTGTAAAATAACATCATCTAAAACAATATAGCATTCAAACAATCAAACAATAATACCATGAGTACATTAAAAGGACGCAACCTGATTTCCATCACCGACTTCTCCAAGGAGGAGTACATCCAGGTGCTGGACATCGCCGAAGGATTCGAGAAGAATCCCAAACAGAAAATCCTGAGCGACAAAGTGGTGGCCACACTCTTCTTCGAGCCTTCCACCCGTACCCGTCTGAGCTTCGAGAGCGCCGCCAACCAACTGGGTGCACGCATCATCGGCTTCTCCGACCCGGGTGGCACGAGCGTCCAGAAAGGCGAGAGCCTGCACGACACCATCGTGATGGTGAGTTCGTACAGCGACCTCATCGTCATGCGCAACCCCAAAGAGGGTTCGTCGCGCTACGCCTCCGAGGTAGCCTCGGTGCCCGTCATCAACGCCGGCGACGGCGCCAACCAGCACCCCACCCAGTGCATGCTCGACCTCTACAGCATCCGCAAGACCCAGGGAACGCTGGAGAACCTGCAGATTGCCTGCGTGGGCGACCTGAAATACGGACGCACCGTACACAGCCTCGTCCAGGCCATGTGCAACTTCAACGCCACCTTCCACCTCGTCTCGCCGCAGGAGCTGAAACTCCCCAGCAGCGTGAAAATGAGCATCAAGAACGCCGGCCTGAAGTACTACCAATATACCGACCTCAAGGACGTCATCTCGACAGCCGACATCATCTACATGACACGCGTGCAGCGCGAGCGCTTCCCGGATCCCATGGAGTACGAGCGCGTCAAAGACAGCTGCATCCTCAGCGCCGACATGCTGAAGGGCTGCAAGGAGAATATGCGTGTGCTCCATCCCCTGCCCCGCGTCAACGAGATTACCACCGATGTCGACGCAACGCCCTATGCCTACTACTTCCAGCAGGCTCAGAACGGCGTCTACGTCCGTCAGGCTCTTATGGCGGCCATTCTTGGAGTTAGATAATAATATGTTAAAAGGGTTATAAAGGTTCGCTTCGCTTAAAAGGTAAAAAGGGTCTAGCTACGACCTGTCACCTCTAAAACCTTTAAACCCCCTAAAAACTTTTAAACTTAATACAATGGAAAGCAAGAAAGAAATGGTCGTCAGCGCCATTGAGAACGGCACCGCCATCGACCACATCCCCACCGAATCGGTCTATCAGGTCATCCGCATCCTTGGTCTGGAGAAATATAAAGACGAAGTACTCATCGGCAACTACCTCGACAGCGCCAAGCTGGGTAAGAAAGGTATCGTCAAAATCAAAAACAAGCACTTCTCCGTCGAGGAGGTCAGCAAGATTGCCCTCGTGGCACCCTTCGCCACCATCATCGACATCGAGGACTATAAGGTGGTGAAGAAGTTCAACGCTGAGATTCCCGACCATATCGAGAACTTCGTGCGCTGCGCCAACCCCAAGTGCATCACCAACGCCGAGGCGGTACCCACCAAGTTCGACGTGGTCGACAAGGAGAACCTGAAGCTCCGCTGCCACTACTGCGAGAAGTTCACCACCAAGGAAACGATGAAATTCTGCGAATAATGAAGCGTTATTACATCGCATTGTCCATTCTGACACTGCTGTTGCTGGCAGCGAGCATTGCCGTACGGCTGTTCGACGCCCCGCAGTTCCACCTCTTCATGCCGTTGCTGGCAGTCTACTTCGGCGTTGTGGCCGGAGTCCAGCATTTTGTGGTGGTGAAGAGCATGAAGAAATCGCCCCGTCAGTTCGTCCAGTATTTCATGGGAGCCACGGTAGCGACGCTGCTGCTCCACCTGGTGGTCTTTGCCGCCTACCTGTTCACTCACCCCCATCAGGCAAAAGCCTTCGCCATCACCTTCTGCATCGGCTTCGCCGCCTTACTGGTTTTCGAGACCGTAGCCTTGGTGATTTTCGTCAACCGGCAGAGAAAGAACAGTCAACAGTAGCAAGGGACAACCACTTTAAAAAACTATGCCCACGGTACAAGCCGTGGGCATTTTTTTTGTCTCATGAATAACAACACTGAGGAATGATCAAACCGCACCGGCCAAACAGACCGTCATGTCGTCCGGATTGAGCAATCGCTGCGCCAGTTCCCGTAGCTGCTCGGCGGTTGTCTCGTTCAGGGCCGTGCGCAGGTTCTCAGTAAACTGCTCCGTGATATCGGTGCCCAGCATATCGCAGAAACGTGCCGACCGCTCGAAGATGCCGTCGACCGAACGGATGAAGTCGCCAGCCATCACCACCTTCACCAGGTTCAGTTCCTCCTCACCCACCGGTTCCTCTGCCAGACGGCGCAGTTCATGGAATATCTCCTGCTCGGCCTCCTTGGCCACGCTGCCCGCCACATCGGCGGTGATATAGAACACGATCACGCCGCGGTAGAGCTGTGTGCGGGCGTAGATGCCATAGGTGTATCCTTTGTCCTCGCGAAGGTTCTGCATCAGGCGCGAGCCGAAATAGCCGCCCAGCAGGGTGGTGAGAATCATGAATCGGGCATAGTCGGCCGATTCCCACGCCAGCGGAAGCACACGCCCCACACGGACCGTGGTCTGCACCGCTCCGGAGACAGGCTGTACGATGTGCGACTCGGCGGCAGAATGGCTGAGCGACTGGGATGGCGAGAAGACCATGTGGGGCACCTCCTCCGAGGGGCATTCGTGACCGAAACGTTCGTCGAGTGCCGCCAGCAGCCTGTCGTCAACCTTTCCGCTAACCACTATCGTCATGTCGCCCACGCGGTGATAGCGGTCGTAGAAAGCTTTCACCGACTCACGTGTCAGCAGGTCGACATCCGCCACGTCGGCATAACGTCCCAACGGATGCTCCCGGCCGAACAAAGACTCGTAAAAAAGCCTCCGTGCCACCTCGTGCGACTTCTGCCGCAACGCCATCAGTTCCTGACGGCGCTTGTTCTTAAAAACATCCAACTCCCCTTGCGGGAACGACGGCCTGTGCACCAAGTCGTCCACAACAGGCAGCAAGTCGTCGAGGTGACGATGCAACGTGTAGAAACTCGTCGAACAGCGCAGCGCGTCGGCATTGCTGTCGACGATGATGCCGCGGTAGTCGAGAAACTCCGACAGCTGCGCGGCATCCATGGCCTCGCTGGCGGTGACATAGAGCCTGTTGGCGGCACCGGCCGACAGTTTCAGCGTCTGATAGGCCGTACCGGCTTCAAACAGCAGGTCCAGCTTCACCAACTCGGTAGACGAAGGAAAAGCATAGAGCTTGCGGCCGTTGGAAAGACGGTGTTCCTCGGGAAGGAGTGTCGATATGGCAGGGATTTCAATCATCTGGTATTCGTTAAAGTTAGAAGAGGACGGTCAGTTTGAGATTCAGCTGACGGGCGGTGAGGTAGTTGGGCACACGCCGCGGGATATTGTCGATGTCCGTCACCCAGAGGTACGACACCACGTTGCGGAAGTTGAAGAGGTTGAACACCTCAAGACTTATCTGTATGTCCTCAATCTTGCGGAAGAGGGGCTTGTGCTTCAACTTCTCGAACTGCGACAGGCGCACAGTGTTTCCCCAGTCGACGCGGTAGTACGACGGCAGTCTCAGCTGGTCGCCGCCGTTGGTGCCATAAGGCGACGAGATGGGGGTACCCGTGGCAAAGACCAGGTTGAGGCTCATGCGCCACCACGGCATATCCGGCACGTTGTCCTGCAGGAAAACCTTGAACGACACACGCTGGTCGGTGGGGCGGTCGAGCCATCCGTAGCCATCACCCTCGATGTCCTCCTGGGTCTTCATGATGGAGAGGCTGGCCCACGACTCAAGACCCTCTATCAGCTCGGCGTTGAGCCTGAGGCTGAGTCCTGCGGCATAACCCACGGCCGTCTTGTCGGGCATATAGCGTATGCGCAGATTGTCGACGACATAAGGGATAAGGTTGGACAGGTGTTTGTAGTAGAGGTCGGCGGTGAGCGTGCAGGGCTTGTCCCACAGGCGGAAGCGCCAGTCGGTGGTACCCGTCACCTGCCACGAGCGCTGCGGCTCCACGTTGGGCGTCAGCTGGCCATCCATTCCGCGGTACTCGCGGTAGAAGGGCGACTGGCAGTACATGCCGGCCGCCAGGCGGAACAGCAGGTCGGCTTCGACGGCAGGCTTGTAGTTCACGCTGCCACGCGGACTGACCATCCACTCCGGACCGACGTCCGAGCGCACACCGTTGCTCTCCATGTGGCTGCCATAGACATGGCCACGCACGCCCAGAAGCACCTTTATGTCGTCGCCCCGGCGCGTATGGAAGTTCAACTCGCGCTGCAGATAAGCCGCCGCACGCCAGGTCTGCATGTCACTGTTGGAACGTACAAACTGCTGCAGTATCGGACTGACCGGCATATTCGTGCTGTCGCCCAACGGCAGTATGACTGACGGCAGCGAGTAGCCCGACGAGTCGACCCATTTCCATTCACGCAGATGGTCGCTGATGTCCTCCATCTGTACCTTGATACCCATATCCCAACTGCCCAGCTGCGCATAGCGGCTGGCCTTGAGGTCGAGCGTGACGATGTCGGTAGAGAGGCGGTTGCGGGCATGCTCGAGGAAGGTGCCCACGCCGAAGTCGGCGGTATCATTGGACGACACGCCCTGCGAGATCTGCCTCAGCCAGTACTGACTCTGGATGTCGTAGCGTTCGCCCTCGTTGATGTGCTGCACGGCGACATGGCCCTTCACGCGCCAGTCTTCGTTGGGGCGCCAGTCGGCCGACAGGGCGCCGAGCAGCGTGTTGTATCGGTCCTGCTCCTGGCCGTCGAAATAGATGTCTATCTCCATGCCCGGCTGCAAGGCGCTGCCGAAGGCTGTGGTCTGGCTCTCGGGCACCAGGCCGTAGACATTGTTCGTCCACACCGCCAGCACGCCCAGGTCGAGCTTCTCGTTGACCTTATAGCCCAGCAGGGCCTGCATGTCGGTATAGGCGGTGGTATAGCTGCCCTTGGTGTCGAGGCTGCTCAGCAGGTACTGGTTGCTGTGGCGACGGAACCCCAGGCTGTACGACAGCTTCTCCCCTGCCCTGCCCTGCAGGGTGGCCGAGGCGCCAAGCAGGCTGGCGCTGACCTTGCCGGAAAAAACGGAGTCCGTCCGCCGACGGTAGATGATGTCGAGCACCGACGACAGTTTGTCGCCGTAGACGGCATCGAAACCGCCGGGCGAGAACTGGATATAATCCACCATGTCGGGATTGATGATGCTCATGCCCTCCTGCTGGCCGCTGCGGATCAGCATCGGCCGGAAGACCTCCACATCGTTAATATAGACGAGGTTCTCGTCGAACGAGCCGCCACGCACCGAGTACTGGCTCGAGAGTTCGTTGTTCGACTGCACGTCGGGCAGCATCTTGAGCACCGCCTCGACACCGCCCGTCGGGCCTACCGCCACATCCAGCTTCTCGGTCTCTATCTTGGTGAAGGTGCTCTGGCGGTTCTTCTCATCACTCACCTCGATGGTCTGTATCTGCGTGGCCATGGGCTTGAGCTGCACGTCGAGCTCCGTGCGGCCGCGGCGCGCCACACGGCGATGCTCGGCCTCGTAACCCGTGAACGAGAAACGCACCGTCACGCTGTCGCCCTTTCCCAACTCAAGGCGGTAGTAGCCTTTCGCATTGGTGACAGCACCCGTGCTATTGCCCGGCACACCCACATTCACATACTCCAGCGGCGCCCCGCTCTTGGCGTCGGTCACCACTCCTTCCACCACTCCCTGCGCACCGGCCTCCAGCCACTGGCCACCGGCCACGAGCAACACTATATATAGGAAAAGACGTTTCATTGCCTTAATAACAATGAAACGTCTTTTTTATTGTGTCCTCTTCGGACAAATATCATTGATGCGTCAACGCATCAGACATTCATTACTGCTGCTTGGCGATCTGCTCGCGACGAGCCTTGATGGCGGTCGACTCGTTGAGCATGTCCACCTTGGCATAGGCTTTCTCCAGAGCGCCGAGGGCGTTGTAGAGGTTGACGCGCATGGCGGCCTTGGCGTTCTCGTCGGTCATGTTGTCGATGAAAGCCACAGACTTCTCCAAGTAGGTGATCGACTGGCGATACAGTTCCTTGGCCTCGGACTCCAGCTTTTCGATGAGGGCCTGATTCTCCTCGTCGAAGACATCGAGCTTGCTGGCGGCAAGGGTCTTGTCAATAGCGCGGTTGTAGTACATGCCACCCAGACCGAAGTTGGCCTCGAACTGGTTGGGCTTGAGGGTGAGGCTCTCGTTGTACTTGGCGATAGCGCCATCGTAGTCACCACTGTTCTCCAACACCTGGGCGGAAAGCACCAGCACCAGAGGATAGAGGTCGACCGAGTCCTTGGTCATCTCGCCCACGATGTTCAGCTGTTCCTTGCTCTTCTCCACATTATTGTCGAGCAGGTAACCCTCGGCGAGCAGCAAGAAGGCCTTGTAGTCGTTCTTGCAGTTCTTGGTGTAGCGCGTGGCCACCTTCATGGCGTTGGCGTTGTCACCCTTGGCCTTGTAGATGTTGAAGAGCGAGGTGTACACATAGTTGATGTTGGTACGCTTGTTGGTCATCTGGTTGAAGTACTTCAACACATTGGCGGTGTCCTGCGTGGCCACCGAGCTCAGACCGGCGATGTACATGGCGTTCGTGGCGAAGTTGCTCCTGCCCGACTCGTTGAAGGCGGTCATCGACTTGTCGGCAATCTCGATAGCTTTGGCGTAGTCCTTGGCTTTGTAGGCGGCCTCAGCCTGGTTGTAGTACTCCTGGCCAACGAAGCTGAACACCTCGTTCACCTGCGAGGCAAACTCCGACTTGCTGTCGAGACGCTTGCACTCTCTGGCGGCGGTGTAGGCCTGCTCGGCCCAGTCGGGAGCCAAGTTGGGGTATTTAGGCTTTTTGCTCTGGGCGTCGCCACCGATACGGCTATAGATGAGGGCCTTGTAGCACCACGTCTTGGCGTCGTCCTTAGTGTCCTCATGCAGACAGGCGGCGTCGATTTCAGCCTTTGCCTTGTTGAGGTAGTTCTTTCTCATGTCCTGAAATGCGCTCGACACATTCAGCGACTGGGCGCTGGCGGCCAGGGCGAAAGCCGCGAAAGCGGCGGTCATGACAAACTTTTTCATTTTCATTTTGTTTATTTTAAGGTTTATTTAATTCTTTTATCCTTTATCCGTTCGTTAACCATTAATCATTAACCATTAATCGTTAACCGTTACTTACTCTTTAGTATCGTTTTCTTCGGAATTATTGCTCTCGGGAGTCAAATTCTCCGAATTCTCCGACACCTCGGTGTTCTCCGCATTCTCCGAAGTCTCCTGGTTCTCTTCCTCGTTGTCTGTCGGAACCTTGGTGATGGAGGCGATAAAGTTCTTGCCGCGGAGGTCGATGAGTTTCACGCCCTGCGTGGCACGTCCGAGGACGCGCAGGTCGGCCACCTTCATGCGGATGGTGATGCCCGAGCGGGTGATGATCATCAGGTCGTGGTCCTCGGTGACGTTCGTCACAGCCACCAGCGGGCCGGTCTTCTCGGTAATCTGCATGGCTTTGACGCCCTTGCCGCCGCGGTGCACGGTGGCGCGGTAGTCCTTCAGGCTCGAACGCTTACCGTAGCCGTGCTCGGTGACCACCAGCAGGTTCTCCTCCTCGCTGGGCAGACACAGCATCTCGATGGCGGCATCGTCGTCGCCGTCGAGCTCCATGCCCTTGACGCCGCTGGCGCCACGGCCCATCGAGCGGAACTCCTTCTCGGGGCAGATCACCACCTTGCCCTTCTTCGAGGCGATGAGCATGTAGCTCTCGCCGTCGGTGAGGCAGGCCGTCAGCAACTCGTCGCCCTCACGGATACCCACGGCGATGATGCCATTGGTGCGCGGACGCGAGTAGGCCTCCAGCGAGGTCTTCTTCACGATGCCGTTCTTCGTGCAGAGCACGATATAGTGGTTGCCCACATACTCGCTGTCGCTCAAGGTCTCCACGTTGACATAGGCCTTCACCTTGTCGTCGGGCTCGATATTGATGCAGTTCAGGATGGGACGTCCCTTGGTGTTCTTCTCGCCCTCGGGCACCTCGAAGGCGCGCATCCAGTAGCAGCGGCCCTTCTCGGTGAAGAACAGCAGGTAGTTGTGGTTGGTGCAGGTGAAGATATGCTCCACGAAGTCCTCGCTACGCACGGCGCTGCCCTTCGAGCCCACGCCACCGCGGCTCTGGGCGCGGTATTCGGTGAGCGGGGTGCGCTTGATGTAGCCCATGTGCGAGATGGTGATGACCACCTGCTCGTCAGGGATGGTGTCCTCGATGCGGAAGTTGGCGGCGTCGTACTTGATGATGGTGCGGCGCTCGTCGCCGTACTTCTCCTTCAGTTCGGCCAATTCGCCCTTGATGACCTCCATCAGCACGTCGTGGTTGCCGAGAATCTCCTTGCAGCGCTCGATGAAGCGCATCTTCTCGTCATACTCGTCCTGCAGCTTCTGGTGCTGCAAGCCGGTGAGCTGTGCCAGACGCATGTCGACGATGGCGCGGGCCTGCAGGTCGCTGAACTGGTACTTGTCCATCAGTCCCTGACGGGCCTCGTCGGGCGTCTTGCTGGCACGGATCAGGGCCACAATCTCGTCGATGATGTCGATGGCGCGCAACAGACCCTCCAGGATGTGGGCACGCTTCATGGCCTCGTCCATCTCGAACTGCGTGCGACGCGTCACCACATCCTCGCGGTGCTCCACGAAGTACTGGATGAGCTGTTTGAGGTTCAGCAGCTGCGGACGACCATGCACCAGGGCGATGTTGTTCACCGGGAAGCTGCTCTGCAGCTCGGTGAGCTGGAACAGCTTGTTCAATATCACGTTGGGCACCACGTCGTGGCGCAGCATGTACACCACGCGGATACCGTCCTTGTCGCTCTCGTCGCGGATATCGGTGATACCCTCGATCTTGCCGGACTTCACCAGCTCGGCGGTCTTCTTGATCATCTCGGCCTTGTTCACGCCGTAGGGGATGGTCGAAGCCACAATCATATTGCGGCCCTTGGCGTCCTCCTCAATCTCGGTGATGGCACGGATGATGATGCTGCCGCGACCGGTGGTATAGGCCTCGCGAACGCCGTTGTAGCCATAGATGATGCCACCCAGCGGGAAGTCGGGAGCCTTCACATACTGCATCAGCTCCTCGATGGTGATGTCGCGGTTGTCGATGAACGCCATGCAGCCGTCGAGCACCTCGCGCAGGTTGTGCGTCGGCATATTGGTGGCCATACCCACGGCGATACCGTTGGAGCCGTTGATGAGCAGGTTCGGCAACTTGGCGGGCAGCACACTGGGCTCCTCACCCTCGTTGTCGTAGGTGGGCACCATATCGACGGTATTCTTGTCGATATCGGCCACCAGCTCGTTGGAAATCTGCTTCAGGCGAGCCTCGGTATAACGCATGGCTGCCGGCGAATCGCCGTCGATGGAGCCGAAGTTACCCTGGCCGTCCACCAGCGTGTAGCGCATCGACCAATCCTGGGCCAGACGCACCAACGCGCCATAGATACTCGAGTCACCGTGGGGATGGTATTTACCCATCACGTCACCCACGATGCGGGCGCTCTTCTTCGTAGGAGTGTTGTAGAGAATGCCGTTCTCGTTCATCGAGTAGAGGATGCGGCGGTGCACCGGCTTGAAGCCGTCGCGCACATCCGGCAGTGCCCTCGCCACGATGACCGACATGGCATAGTCGATATAGGCAGTCTTCATCGTCTGCTCAATATCGACCCGTTTGATTCTTTCGTTTTCAATAGCCATCGGTAGTCTATTATTATATTATATTATTGTATACTAATTTATTAACCCCACACCAACCCCTCGCACTAAAAAACAAAGATACGAAAAAAATAAGAATTAAGGATTGAAAAATTCAATTTTTATCAACAAAAAATAAGCGTTATCACCCTACGAACGACCTACCATCGCCCTATCAAGTCCTACCACGGTAGGAGTTGATAGGTGTTTTTTACGGTTTTAACATTTTTTTACTTGACGGTAACACGGTTTGGGGTTATATTATATAGCGGCATTAGAGAGCTTAAAGACTTTAAAGACTTTAAAGACCTTAAGGTCCCTAACCTTTAACCATTAATCATTAACCATTAATCATTAACCATTAATCATTAACCATTAATCATTAACCATTAACCATTAATCATTACAATTATGGCAAAGCAACGTTATGGAATCAACGACGGGTACCGCGGGACGGTGGGTACCGTCATCGGGTATATGTGGCGCGGCAGGTGGTGCCTGCGGGCACGGCCGCGCAGCGTGCGCAATCCGCGCACCGAGAAACAGCAGCACAACCGCGAGCTTTTCAAACAGATGGTCTTCCTGGCGTCGGCCTTCAAACAGGCGCTGCGCAAGGGCATGCACCACCAGGCCTTGGCAGAGCATCTGACGGAGTGCAACCTCTTCGTGAAGAGGAACAAGGAGTGCTTCGCGCTATCTCAGGAAGGAAAACTGGACGTGAAGTGGGAGCAGCTGATTATCAGCGAGGGGGAGCTGGCGACGCCGATCTTTATAGCCCCCACCCCCACCCCTCCCTGCAGGGAGGGGATGGCTACGCAGGCTGAAAGGACGACCTTGCAGAACGACAACGTGATGCGGCAGCCCGTCCCCTCCCTGGAGGGAGGGGTGGCGCAAGGCGCCGGGGTGGGGGCTACTATAACGTTCTCATTCCTTCCCCACGCCGAAGGCGAACGAGCCTGCGGCGACGACGAGGTGTACCTTTGGGCCTTCTGTCCCGAGGCCGGCGAGGGGGTGCTGTCGATGCCGGCCACACGCCGCAGCAAGAGCGTAAGAATCACTCTCCCTGAGCGTTGGCAGGGCATGGCGGTGCACCTCTACGGCTTCGTCACAGACTACAAGGGCCGCGCCTCGGAGACGGTGTATATCGGAGCACTGGAGCCGGAGGAGCAGCCCCTAAGCGCTAATTCACAAACCGTTGTTGAAAAGAAACGTTGGCACAGAAGTTGCAATAGAAATATTTGTAGTACTTTTGCAAAATCAAATAATAGACAATTATACCTTCTTTATGGAAGCCAACTTGAGTGAAAATACAAAGAAAGCCATCGCTTTCAGCCGCGACGAAGCCATCCGATTGAAGAACGGGGGCATCGGTGTGGAGCACCTCTTCCTCGGCATGGCACGCCTGCCGCAGTGCTCGGCCATCACCATGCTTGCCACGCTGGGCGTGGACACCGGCGCCTTCCGCGAGCGCATCGAGAGCCAGGTGTCGCAGGCCCAGGCCGACATCCGCTATGCCGAAGACAGCGAGATACCCATGCTGCGACAGACCGAGAAGGTGCTGCGCCTGAGCTACCTGGAGAGCGTCAAGCTGAAGTCGCCCGAGATACGCACGGAGCACCTCATCCTGGCAATGCTGCAGGAGAACGACAACCTGGTGGCCAACCAGCTGAACAAGGCTGGCGTGGACTACGACCGTTTCGCCAAGTTGGTACGCTCGGACAGCGGCCTGGAGCCCGGCCGCATGCCCGACTTCAACAGCCAGACCAGCGAGGACGACAACGACGACGCCTTCGCCGATCCGCTCATGGAGAACGAAAAAGGGAAGATGAAAACGGAGAAGGGCAAGAGCGGCACGCCGGCGTTGGAGAACTTCGGACGCGACCTGACGAAGCTGGCCGAAGAGGGCAAGCTCGACCCCATCGTGGGCCGTCAGAAGGAGATGGACCGCATCGCCCAGATCCTCTCGCGCCGCAAGAAGAACAACCCCATCCTCATCGGCGAGAGCGGCGTGGGCAAGAGTGCCATCGCCGAGGGCTTGGCCATGCGTATCGTCGAGGGCAGGGTGCCGCGCACGCTTTACGGCAAACGGCTGATGAGCCTCGACCTCGCCTCGCTGGTGGCCGGCACGAAATACCGCGGCCAGTTCGAGGAGCGCATGAAGGCCATCATCAACGAGTTGGAGCAGCATCCCGAGATTATCATCTTCATCGACGAGATACACACCATCGTGGGTGCCGGCAGCGCCAGCGGTTCGCTCGACGCCAGCAATATGTTCAAGCCCGCGCTGGCACGCGGTGTCATCCAGTGCATCGGCACCACGACGCTCGACGAGTACCGCCAGTATATCGAGAAAGACACCGCCCTGGAGCGCCGCTTCCAGAAGGTGCTGGTGGAGCCCGCCACCGTGGAGCAGACGCTCGAGATTCTGGACAATATCAAGGGCACCTACGAGGAACACCACCTGGTGGTCTACACCCCCGAGGCCGTGAAGGCCTGCGTGGAGCTCACGGAGCGCTATGTCAGCGACCGCCTGCAGCCCGACAAGGCCATCGACGCCCTCGACGAGGCCGGCGCACGTGTGCGCATAGCCAATATGCAGGTACCCGAGGAGATAGTGAACCTCGAGCAGGAGGTGGCACGCATCAACGCCCAGAAGAAGGAGGTGCTGGCCACCAAGCGCTACAGCGAGGCCGCAGAGCTGCGCGACCACGAGCGCGACCTCAGCAGCAAGCTGGAGGACCTCAAGCGCCAGTGGGAGGCCGACGAGCGCGAGCGCCAGGTGAAAGTCACCGACCAGGATGTCGCCGCCGTGGTGGCCATGATGACCGGCGTGCCCATGGAGCGCATCGCCGAGAGCGAGAGCAACCGCCTGCTGAGCATGGAGAACGAGCTCAAGGGCAGCGTCGTGGGTCAGGACGAGGCCATCGCCCAGATTGCCAAAGCCATCCGCCGCAACCGCGCGGGACTGAAGGACCCCAACCGCCCCATCGGCAGTTTCCTCTTCCTCGGTCCCACGGGTGTCGGCAAGACCTACCTCACCAAGATACTGGCCAAATACCTGTTCGACTCGGAGCAAGCCATGATACGCATCGACATGAGCGAATACATGGAGAAGTTCGCCGTGAGCCGCCTCATCGGCGCGCCTCCAGGATACGTGGGCTACGAGGAGGGCGGCCAGTTGACCGAACGTGTGCGCCGCAAGCCTTACAGCATCGTGCTGCTTGACGAGATCGAGAAGGCACACCCCGACGTCTTCAACGTGCTGCTGCAGGTGCTCGACGACGGACAGCTCACCGACGGCATCGGCCGCAAGGTGGACTTCCGCAACACCATCATCATCATGACCTCGAACATCGGCAGCCGCCAGTTGAAGGACTTCGGCGTGGGCGTAGGTTTCAGCACCGCCGCCCGCGAGGCCGAGAAGTCGCAGATGCAGCGCGACGTCATCGAGAAGAGCCTGAAGAAAGCCTTCGCGCCCGAGTTCATCAACCGCATCGACGACATCATCTACTTCAACTCGCTGGGACGCGAAGAGATACACAAGATTATCGACATCGAGCTGCGCGGCCTCTTCGGACGCATCCGCAAGATGGGCTTCAGCGTGGAGATGGACGAGAAGGCCAAAGACTTCATCGTCAGCAAGGGCTGGGACGAGAACTACGGTGCCCGTCCGCTGCGCCGCGCCATCCAGCGCTATGTGGAGGACGACCTGGCCGACGAAATCATCAAGGCCGACATCCTGCCGGGCGACACGATCAAGATCACGGCCGACGAGGAGCATGTCTTCTTCGAGGTGGAGAAGGGCGAGACGTCGAAGCAACTCGACGAGGCCCTGGCCGGCGACAGCGTGGTCGCAGAGGGCGAAGGCGCCGCCGTGGAAGAATAACACATTTCCTTCTTATATACAGAAACGCCCTCCCATCCGGGAGGGCGTTTTATCTATTGATACAGGAGGCTGTGTTCGGCGTCGTGGACCATCACATAACGCTCACCTTCTTTGTTCTGGACAACTTCATAGGCGAAAAGGAAATCTTCGCATACGAACTCATGCCAACCATAGGAAGCCCATTTCCTGTTCAATCGCGCCTTACGAAAACCTTGTGCGTGACCCAAAGTCTGGAGTTCATTATACATCCGCAACTCCTTTTTCTCAACGGTCTCCTCACTGAGAGTAATATGATTTTTCATTGCATAATCATAAAACTCTTTAATCCGGATACGGACCATTTGAGAAATAATCACTTTCATGCTTCGGGGTGATAATGCCGGTGTATCATCTCTGTCAATTCCTCATGCAGCTGGTCCAAAGTGATGCATTGTGCCAGTTCTTCGTCGGAAGCTACACGGAGGAAGGGTGATGCATTTGCAGACATTGCCGTCCGAGAGGTGGCAGCATACACTGCACCTGGCTCAGAAACGCTTTGCGTTGCAGATTCTTCTCTATGATATTCTTTGGCCATGATTTCTTCTGTTTTAAGGATAACGCAAGGGAGAGGAAATTATTGTGCCAGAAGTATTTTTGTTAGAAGTTATACTTCACCAAGGCGCAGAGGCGGTGGTTGGAGACTTGGTGGAGGTTGGCGTTGTCGAGGATGGAGCCGTCGGAGGCGAGGTCGCCATAGGTGGCGGCAGTCCACTCATATTCGAGGCCGAAGCTGAAGGCCTTGACGTTGTAGCTGACGGAAGGGGCGATGCGGTAGACGCTGTTGAGGTGAGTAAAATTCTCGCCGCCCTTCATATAGATACGATAGTTGTTAGTGCCGAAGTCATAGAGATCCTCCCCTGCCCCGAGATTCTTCATGTAGCCGATGAAAAGGTTGTAGCGCACCTTCTTGCCATAGGCGATGTTGAGGTAACTGATGGTAGCACGGAGGGGGGCATAGTCCCATGAGCCATCGGCATTGACGGCAGTGACGCCGTAGCCGACGAGCTGGTTGAGGTGGCTGGTGTTCTGCGCCAGGAGGGTGCGGAACTTAACGCTCCACGGTCCTTCTACATACTGGGCGTAGAGTGTGGGGGTGAAGGAGCTGACGGTCTCGTCGACCTTCTTGGTGACGGTGCCGTCAAAGGCGTGAGTGCGCGGACGGATCATCTGCGCGTCGACACCCACTTGGGCATACCACGGACCCTGCTTGAAATTAAGGCCCAGGAAAGCTTCGGGCCATAGGGCATTGTTAGCGAAGTCGATGCTATTGGTGCTCGTCGGGTCGTTGGCCGCCTTGGGACCGTTGTTCATATACTGCAGCTGCCAGAGGAGTGCGGCGGTGTAGCCAAAGGCGCCCCAATAACGGGTGCCGCGGATCTGCGGTGTGCGGCTGTGGGGACGGAAGGGTGCGCCGGAAGCCATGCCCAGCACATCGGGCATGATATTCCCCGAGAGCGGATGCCAGTCCTGACCAATAACGAGTTCGCTGCCACCCTTGCTCAATTTCAAATATGCCAGGCGGAGGCGGAGGACGGTGTTGTTGGTGCCGAAGCCGCCGAAGTCACCTTCCAGCTTGCCGCTGGTGTTCCAGCCACAAAGCATGGGACCTTTGATGTCGACACCGAAGCGAGAGGTCAGCGCCTGCAGCTGCATGGAGGCCACATCGTTGAGGTCTTCGGAATGGTCTTCGTTCCACTTCTCGTCAAAGGGAATCATATTATACTCGCCCCCGACGACGGTGTAGGTCTTGCGGGAGTCGAAGGTGAGGTAGTTGCGGACGAAGCCGTAGACCTTGATCGCTTGATTGCTTGATTGCTTGACTGCTTGAGTGGTGTCCTGAGCCGATACTGAATTGAAAATTGAAAATTGAAAATTGAAAAAGATGCTGACGCAGATAATGATTGTTTTTTTCATTTGGCTTAACTTCTTAACTACTGTATACTTAACTACTTGACTATAATTTCATCAGTGAATATCCATGGTTTCTGCCCTGCGGCGCGGTGCCAGGCAGGGATTTCCGCCGGGGGAGCGGCGATGACGCGGAGATAGCGGTAAGTGTTGAATGTTGAATATTGAGTGATGAGTGATGAATAGGTGAAAGTCTTGATGGAGGGAGTGGCGAGGATTTGGGGGTTCTCGGGTGTGAAGGCCTCCAGGCTTTGCCAATTGTTGCCATCGACAGAGCCTAGGAATTCTATCCGTTGCGGCAGGAATATCCAAGAAAGCGGATAGAAATAGAAGTCCATGCTTATCTCATGGATGAGAGTGGTGTCGCCGAGGTCGATGACGGCGTCGAGGGTGTCGCCCCAGAAGCCGAGCCAGTCGTGGCGGTAGTCCATAATGCCCGCTTCGCCGTCGGTGAGTCCGGCAGTGTTGTAGGGCGCAGTGGCCGGACGGCGCAGGGTGACACTCTTGTGGCGCGCTTTGTTCTCGCCAAAGCGCTTGCGAATGTTGTCTGTCCAACTTACGATACACTCGCCGGGAGTGACTCCCATCTCCATCATCTGCGGAATGCCTAGGCTGTAGGTACTCCAACCAAAAATTTCCAAACGGTCGATGACTTTCCGTTGCAGCCAGTCGGGGTCGAAAGAGAGGCTGTCAAGACCGAAATACCCACAGAGGTCGCGACTGACAGCAAGTTCGTTACGGGCAAAACCCAATGCCGTGCTGAAAAACCACAAGGCCGTATCGGGCGCTTCAAAACAGCCGACATGATTTTTAGGCGCATGCTTCCACGCCAGAGCCATCAGGCTGTCATATTGGTGGAAACGTTCCTCCGAGAGGTATCCGTCGGCGGCATCGACGGGGAAACCGTAGATGTCGAGGCGCTGACCACTCTGGATAAGCGCCGAAGTCATAGTGTCGATGATTTCTTTCACATAACGGCCAGCACCACCATAGTAACCCTGATAGAAATCGGTCATAATGGCGTCGATGTCGGCATCGGGGTTCCACAGCAGCTTGGCGAGCATGTAGCAGCGGATGTCCATCCACGAGGTGATGTTGTCGGCACCCGTGGCCTGCTCGAACATCATGCGAACGCCATTCTTGCGGAAGAACTGGAGGTTGGGCTGCAGGACGTGGAGATTCGGAAAAGGATTCCAGAAGTTACGGAACTGCACCACATAGTCCCACATGAAGATATTATCCGTCAGGCGGCTCCAGTCTTCCATATCCTTGCGGAAGGAGGCTTCGCGCGGATTGTCGGCGATGGGCAACTCACGGCCGCACTCAATGGAGCAGAACATGATGTTGACGTTCTTCTCGGGCTTCACCTCGGGATTGGTTGGAGCGCAGCGTGTATACTGATAGGCCAAGGTGGAGATGGTCTTGTCGGGAAAACGGCGTGCCACCTGATTGACGAAATGCAACAGTGTACCCGTAGGACCGCCATAGAGGCTGTCCATGTGCAAGCAGTCGGGACACTGGCAGGCGTTGTAGTTGTCGTTGTTGCTGACCGACCACATCTTCTTTTCGGGGGCGGTGGCCATGGTGTCAGCTAGGCGACGACAGAGTTCTTCAAGCACGGCAGGATTGGAGAGGCAGAGCTGTCCGTCGCGACTACGGCGGCCGTTATTCAGCGAGTACCATTCGGGATGTGCGTCAAAGTAACGAGCCGGAGGAATCAAATCCTTGAAGGTATGCACAAACATGCCAAAGAGGCTGTCGCGGTCGACCACCGTATGCAGGTGATGCCAGTCGGCGTAGAGCTGGCTGTGGTTGGGGTAATAGTACGACACCTCGCGGTAGGTGAAAGCAGGATTGCTGACAAGGTGAGAGGTGAAAGGTGAAAGGTGAGAATCTTTTGAGAGGTCGGGTACCACCAGCGCGTCGGGGGTGTAGAGGCGGTAACCGAGCATCTCGAGGAAAGCATAGACGGCGTAGAGGGTGCCCTTCTCCCCTGCCCCATACAGGCAGAGGTTGTGGCCGTCGCCACAGATGAGGTAGCCGTCGTCGCGTAGTCTGTCGATATACTTCGCAAAGTGTTTGCGCAAATACTTAGTGTCGCCGACATAGACAGTGCCCTCTTTGGCAGACATGCTGTCGGTGCCCAGCTGCCCTTTGTAGAGGAACTCGCGCAATTGTGCGGCAGCATAACGCTCTGTGGCAGTAGCATTCTTGTCGACAACGACATGATGCACTTTGGACTGCGCCGAAGCCGACGCAGTCCAAAGTATCATCAGTATAAATACTATCTTCCTCATGCCATCAGGACCAGCAGCTGTGCGGTGAAGATGCGGAGGAACATGGTGAGTGGGTAGACGGTGGCATAGCCGGTGTTGGGCAGCTTGCAGCCGTCGGGGGACATGTTGTTGGCGAAGGCCAGGGTCGGCGGGTCGGTGTGGCTGCCGCCGATGAAGCCCATGAGGGTGTAGTAGTTCATCTTCAGCACCAGTCGGCAGAAGAGTCCCACAAGGATAGGCGGTATCACCGTGATGATGATGCCGTAGATAATCCACATGTAGCCACCTGCCTGGATGGTGGAGAGGAAGCTACCGCCGGCACTCAGACCTACGGCGGCGAGGAAGAGGGCGATGCCCACCTCGCGCAGCATCCACACACCGTGGCTGTCGGTGAACTCGGTGGTGAACCATCCTTTTTTCACACCCAGCCAGCTGCCGATAAGGGCCACCACCAACGGACCGCCGGCCAATCCCAGCTTCACAGGAGCCGACATACCAATGGGGATGGGAATCTGACCCACAAGGATGCCAAGGGCAATGATGACGAAGATGGGGATGAGGTTGACCTTGTGGCGCTGCGACGTCGGCGTGGCCGCCTTCGCAGCTTTCGCCTCCAAAGCCTCGTCTGTGATGGGTTCCTTCTTCAGGTCGATGCGGCACAGCGGACGCAGCAGCAGGCAGGTCATAATCATGCCCACGACAGCCAAAGGATAGGCCACAGCGTAACCACTCGAGAGGGTGTCGCTGTTGAAGCCGCGCTCGGCGGCCGTCTGCTGGGCAGCCGAGAGGCCGGGGGTGTTGGTGACGGCACCCGTGTAGACACCAGCCATGTCGCTGAGGCTCTCGTCAGTGAGTTTGGTAATGACGATGGTAATAAGCACTCCCAACGCCACATTGACGAGGGCCATGATATTCATGGAGAGTCCACCCTTCTTGAAGCTCTTGAAGAATCCAGGACCCACCTGTAGACCCACGGCGGTGACAAAAAGGATGAGACCAAACTCCTTGATGAAATAAATCATCTGATGGTTGATATGGTCGCCTTGATACTTGCCCGAGACGGCGGTTTGACCATCGAAATCGACGCCGAAATAATTCATCACGGCGCTGATGGCGATACCGACGAAGAGCACCCATGTGATGCCCAACGTCACACCTTTCACTTTAAACTTGCCGATATAAAGTCCGGCAAAAATGGAGATGGCCAGCATCAATACTGTGCTGGCCACTCCACTACCTGTAAACAGATTAGTAAACCACATGTTATTAATTTTGAATTATGACTTATGAATTAAGAGTGCTGAGTATGCCACTCTAAAATCACAAATCAAAAATCACAAATCAATTATTAGTCACCGAGGGTGGCAACCATGACGGCTTTAATCGTGTGCATACGGTTCTCAGCTTCGTCGAAGACGATGCTGTTCTCGCTCTCGAAGACCTCCTCGGTCACCTCGATACCGTTCAGGCCGAACTTCTCGTTGACGTCGCGGCCAGCTTTGGTCTCCAAATTGTGGTAGGCGGGCAGGCAGTGCATGAATTTGCACTTGGGGTTGCCGGTCTTCTTCATCAGGGCAGCGTTGACCTGGTAGGGCATCAGCATCTTGATGCGCTCTTTCCACACGCTGTCGGGTTCGCCCATCGACACCCAGATGTCGGTGTAGATGAAGTCGAGGCCCTTCACGCCCTTCTCGACGTCGTCGGTGACGGTGAGCTTGGCACCGGTCTCCTTGGCGATCTCCTGGCACTTCTTGACGAGCTCCTTGGCGGGCTGGAGTTTCTTGGGGGCGATGATGCGGATATCCATACCCATCTTCACGCCGCCGACCATCAGGCTGTTACCCATGTTGTAGCGGGCATCGCCAATGTAGGCGAACTTCACCTGGTTGAGGGGCTTGTCGGTATGCTCCTGGATGGTGAGGAAGTCGGCCAGGATCTGGGTGGGGTGAGCCTCAGCGGTGAGGCCGTTCCACACGGGCACGCCGGCGTATTCGGCGAGCTCCTCGACGGTGGCCTGGTCAAAGCCACGATACTCGATACCGTCGAACATGCGACCCAGCACGCGGGCGGTGTCTTTCATGCTCTCCTTGATGCCGATCTGGCTGCCGGTGGGACCCAGGTAGGTCACATGGGCACCCTGGTCCTTAGCGCCCACTTCGAAGGCGCAACGGGTACGGGTCGAGGTCTTCTCGAAGATGAGGGCAATGTTTTTGCCTTTCAGGTGAGGCTGCTCGGTGCCGGCATATTTGGCGCGCTTGAGGTCGCGGGCCAGGTCGAGCAGATAGTTGAGCTCCTTCGGCGAGAAGTCGAGGATTTTCAGGAAATTGCGATTTCTTAAATTGTAAGCCATAATTAATTATTTTTTGATTGTTACTAATGTCTTTAAGGTCCTTAGGGTCCTTAAGGTCTTTAAGGTCCTTAAGGTCTTTATCTCACGATGCGGGTTCCGCAGTTGGGGTTGTCCAGCTGGCCGGCCTCGGTGATGATGCACTCCTTGCCGCCGTGCTCGACGAACATGATGGCGGCGCGCACCTTGGGAGCCATGCTGCCTTCGGCGAACTGTCCCTCGTCGAGGAATTTCTTGGCCTCGGCCACGGTGATGGTATCGAGGGCCTGCTCGTTCTCCTTGCGGAAGTTGATGTAGACTTTAGGCACGTCGGTGAGGATGTAGAACTCGTCGGCTCCAATCTCCACGGCGCAGAGGGCGCTGGCGAGGTCCTTGTCGATGACGGCCTCCACGCCACGCACGTAGTCGCTCTCCTCCACCACGGGGATGCCGCCGCCACCTACGGTGACGACGATATTGCCGGCGGTGGCCAGCTGCTTCACAATCTTGATATTGTTGATGCGCACGGGCTTGGGAGAAGCCACCACCTTGCGCCAACCGTTACCCTTGGGGTCTTCCTTGTACTTGGCGCCCGTCTCGGCAGCGAACTGGTCGGCTTGCTCCTTGGTATAGTAAGGTCCCACGGGCTTCGTGGGATTCTGGAACATCGGGTCGAGCTTGTTGACGGCCACCTGGGTGACGAGGGTGACGACATCGCGCTGGATGTCGTTGCGGGCCATCACATTGCGCAGGCCCACCTCAATCATGTAGGCTATCGAACCCTGAGTCTCGGCGACACAGAAATCCATCGGCATAGCCTCCACGCCGACCGACTTGCCAGCCTCGTGCTGGAGCATCACGTTGCCCACCTGCGGGCCGTTGCCGTGGCCTATCACGATGTTATAGTTGCGTTTGAGCAGGGCGCAGAGACTCTCGCAAGTGTTCTCCACATTCTCCAACTGCTCCTTATAAGTGCCCTTCTGACCGCTTCTAAGCAGTGCATTACCACCGAAAGCGACGACAGCTAGTTTTCTCATTCTATCCTATTTTCTTTGTTTTCAGTTTATTATATACACTTTCTCCTTATTGAGGAAAGAGCAAAGGTACGAAAAAAAATTAATATCTAGCAAAAAAATCGCTCAGGTCGAGTGTCAGCAGTTGGGCCGGATGGGTGAAGCCATAGATATCCAGATGCTCGCATGTCAGAAAATAATGGATGCCGTCCGTCGTCGCGATACCTTCCGTCTGCCACCCTATGCCGTTCGTCAGCCCTACCCTACGGCCTTCGGTCGTACCGCTACTCAAAATATAGACAAACGGCGAACACAACCTATTGTAGCCACACAACACCAGGCGTCCGCGCTCCGGCTGATAGCTGGCGCCTGTCACCATGCCTTTGGTCGCTATCTCGAACAGCCGCCGTGCCTCCCAGCGTCCCGGGACCTTGGGGATGGCATAGCAGATGCTGCCATGGGAGCGCCATTGCTTCGTGAAAAGCAGCAGTGCCGTATCCGTCGCCACAAAAGCTTCGCAGTCAAAATCACGTGCGTTAGCGCTCGTCCGGTCGGGATAGTCAAACCAGATGGTGTCGAATGTCACCTCCCCCGAAGCCAGCAGCCCTTTTGCCAACCGTAGCACATGCAAGTCGGTGCGCACGCCGTTATTGTCGCCGATGTCGCCGAAATAGAGGTATTCCCCGTCTTGCGCCACCTCCTCCATGTCATACATCCTCCCGGGCAGCACGATGGAGTCGACAATCTGCGCATTCGAGGTATCCAAGGCATAGAGCACCAGCGCCCCGTGGTCGTTACAGCTCCACAGCTTCCCGTCGAGGAAGAAGAGCGTAGAGGTGCCCTCTATCTGTGACGGAAGGTTGCCCACCACCTCGGCCGTAGGCCGCCTCTGGGCCCTTGCCGGTGTCGTGCTGAGAAACGGGAGAAGCAGACTTGCGCAGATAACAAGCCCCAATGCTCCTCGTAACGGCCTGACCATAGCGTCTCAGTTTTCAATATGCTCCAGGAAGACCCGGAGGAGCGTCATGAAATTCATGTAGTTGCCCAGCCCACAGCCCTCGCAGGTGTCGGTGGGACTGTGGTAGCCGCCGAAGGGACCGCCGAGGGTGTAGAGGAACACCGCAGGGCACTCCTGGCTGAGGAACCAATGGTCGCTGTTGGGCGCATTGTCGCGCCGTCCTACCTTGGCGGCATAGTGGCGCTCCTCGTTCAGCCGCTCCAGCAAGTCGACATACGGCTTCGTCTCCGGCGCATTGGCATTGACAATCATGATACCCTCGTCGCCACCGCAGAAGAGGTCGATATTCATCAAGAACTTCACCTTGTTGAGCTTGATGAGCGGCATGTCGGCGAAATAGCCGCTGCCGATGAGGCCACTCTCCTCGCCGCCGAAGAAGAGGAAGACGTAGGTGTATTTAGTGTTGAATGATGAGTGATAAGTGATGAGTTGGCGGGCGAGGTCGAGGACGGCGGCGGTGCCGCTGGCGTTGTCGTGGGCGCCGTAGAAGATGGTGTCGCCATTCATGCCGAGGTGCTCATAATGGGCGGTGAAGACTATCATCGTGTCCGTCGCGCCGGGGATGTATCCGCAGACGTTCTGCGAGCGGTAGCCTGCCTTCACGATGGGCGGCGTGGTACGCGTATTGGGGAAGCGGAAATACTGGAAGTATTCGTCCTTGGCGCCAATGCCGCGTGCCCCCACACTCACACCCGGCAAGGGTTTCACGCCCAGCGCACGAAGTTCTTGGCGCAGGTATTCGGCGGCGATGGAGTCGCCACGGTGCTGCATGCCGCGCCCATACATCTCCGGCGACGACAGGTCGCGGATAATGCGGCGAGCATAGCTGCTGTCCTGAGCCGTAGCAGAATTGAAAATTGAAAATTGGGAGCAGCCAAAGATGAGCAAAATGCAAACGAGTTTGCTTTTTCGAAGCCAAGCTGCGTAGACGGAGTCAAAATTGAGAATTATGCTGGCAAGCAGCAGTGGTTTTGATATGCGTAGCATCATGTGGTGACTGTTTGTCGGATGGTCAATTATTTGCATAGTTCAAGCCTTTTATATCGTTGCAAAAAACAATTTGCAAAAATACAAAAAAATCAGAAACCCCAATAAAAAATCTCTGGTGACAATCATCATTTGACCATTCCGTTGTCGTAGCCGCCGTTCTGAAGGGTTTTCTCCATACCTTTGTGGTACTGCTTGCCGAAGTCCATCTGCCAGGTGAGGCCGAGGACGAGCATGTTGCCGTTGTTGGCGGTCCAGTTGGTGTGACGATAGGGATGCACGGCACTGAGGCCTTCGGTCTCGTAGCGGTAGCCGTCGGAATTGAATGGGCAATGCCACATGAGCGTTGCAGTGAGGCTTTCCCAACGATACTGCACATAGAGGCTCTGCGCCATCTCGCTCAAGGAATAGTCCTCGCCGTAGAGTGTCCATTGTGGCAGGATGGTGAAATTGGCACCGGCAACAAATCCTTTCCAATAGCATTGTGCGCTGGCGGCGGCAGTGATATTATCCTTGGAGTGAGAGAAATCAGCACCTGTTGAGGAGTAGTGATAATAGGTTGCGTCAAGCGAGAGGTTCAGGCATTCCCAGAGTCCCTGCACTCCAATCTCTGCATTGGCGAAGAGGCACTGCCAGAGGTCGGCATTATGCGATGTGCGGACGAACAGGTTGCGCGAGGGATCAAAGGCGTAGGAGGAAACGATGGGGTGGAACTGATGCATTACGCCGCCCAGCGCCACAACATACCAGCCCTCAGGATCAATGTAGCGCACCATCAAACGACCACTGAGCATTTCGCTGGGTCTTAAATTCGGATTGCCCTGCTGACCCTCCACGTCGTCGGTCTGCTGGAAGACGGGCGAGAGCGCGGAGAGCGACGGCAAGGTGGGCGTGAACTGCGAGGTGGCGGTGAGCGACCACTGCTGGCTGATGCGCCATTGCAGGCTGGCGGTGCTGAGGTTGCGGAGATAAAGCTGGCTGTTCACGCCGTCGGTGACATTGAATAACTTGGCTCCCGTACCGACATAGTAGCCGACCTTCTGTCCGATCATGCCTTGCACCTCGGCATACAGGTAGGCGTTGTCCTTGGTCATACTGGTGGTGGTGCCGTAGAGCGTGTACTCGTTCTCGGCGAAGTTGTGCTGGTATTGCAAACCGGTGCGCAGTTCCGTCTTGCCGAACTGCTTGCTGTAGACCCCCTCGCCACTGAGGGCATAGCCATGGCCGAGGACGGTGGTGGCGTAGGTGCCGCTGGTGTAGGTGAGTGTGTTGTCGTAGCGGTCGGTGGCGTACTCGCCCACCACGTTGAGTTCCACTTTCTGCCCGTGTGGCATCTTGTGTGTATAGAACAGGTCGAGTTTGGGAAGGTTATCTTTTGAATAGCTGTGTTGTTGCATCGACTGATCGGTGGTAGTGCCGTTGTCTGTTTCGGTCATCGACCCCGTGGCGTCGAGGGTCTTGGTGAAGAAGTCGTCCTGTACGGAAGCCACGAACATCGTGCTGTCGTCGTGCTGGTAGGTATACTCGGCGTTGAGCGTATGGGTGATGTACCAAAACGGCATGTTGGTGCGCTGGCTGCGCGTGACGCTGCGGGTCGCGGCGAGGTAGCGGTCCTCCAGTTCGTAGGGAACGTTGCCGTAATTGCGGTAGCCCAGGGTGTATTCCAGCGCGAACTCGCTCTTGCCTTTGTGGTAGGAGCCGAGCAGGTAGCCGTCGACAAAGCCTGTGGTGAGAGCCGTATTCCCCTGCGCCACGACGCTGCCGCCGTCCTCGCGCTCTTTCAATATGATATTGATGACACCCGACGCGCCACGGTCGAGGTAGCGGGTGCCGGGGTTATTGCTGTATTCCACACGTTTCACCTGTTCGGCCCGCAGGTTGGCCAGCCGTGCCACAGAGACTTCCTTGCCGTTGATTTGGAGGATGACCGCGCCACCGTCGACGGTGATGGACTGCAGCGCCACGTCGACCTTCAGACCCGGTAGTCCGAGCATGTCGAGCAGCACCAGCGTCCGTCCAGCAGCCTCGACCTCCTCCTGTTTAGGCAACACCACGAAGCGGTCCACCTCCTCGGTGGTACGGCTGGCGGTGACCTCCACCTCCTGCAGCTGGAGGGCGCTCATGGTCAGCGTGCCGAGGTCGCCCGCCTGGCAGCGGACGCTGAGTCTCTCGTATCCCACATACGAGGCCACGAGGCGGTAGGTGCCGTCGCCGCAGGGGATGCTGAACGCGCCATCCTCGCCGGTGGTGGTGCCTGTTTGAAGCACCGTGTCGGCATAGAGTGCCACGTTGGCATAGGCAACAGGTTGCCCGCTGTCGTCGACCAGACGGCCGGCAATGGTTTGGGCGAATGTGTTCGCTCCCAGAAAAACGAGCGCAAGGGTAAACAGAATTCTTTTCATCATGGTTGTCCGTTTACCTATATAAGACGCAAAAACGACAGCAAATCTTACATGGGGGTACAACTTTTTTTAGAATCCCGGCAATTCGAGCCAGAGGGTGGGCAGCATCAGGATGAAACCGATGACGATGAGGGCGAGGATGAATTTCCAGACCCATTTGAGCCAGGTGCCGTAGGGGATGCGGGCGATGCCGAGGACACCGATGAGGACACCGCTGGTGGGCGTGAGCATATTGGTGAAGCCGTCGCCGAACTGGAAGGCCAGCACGGTGGTCTGGCGCGACACATCGATGAGGTCGGCAAACTGCGTCATGATAGGCATGGTGAGTGCCGCCTTGGCCGAGCCACTGGGCATGACGATATTGAGCAGCGTCTGGAAGACATACATCACGCCGAGCGACGCCACCTCGCCCAACTCGGCCAGCGAGCGCGTGAGGCCATAGAGGATGGTGTCGATGACATGTCCGTCGCGGAGGATGAAGATGATGCCGCTGGCAAGGCCCACCACCAAGGCGGCGGAGAGGATATCCTTGCAGCCGGCAAGGAAGAGCTTGGCGATATTGTCAGCCCCCTGCTTGTCGACGATACCGCTAAGGATGCCCATGGCCAGGAAGAGGGCCGAGATCTCCTCTATATACCAGCCGAATTTCAGCACACCCACCACCAAAGCGACGATGGTGAGCAGGAGGATGACGAGGATAAGTGAATGTTGGATGGTGAGCGATGAATGCTGAGTATTTTCTTGGCGCTCGCGCCAGTAGCTGTCGAGCTTATACACCGGGCTGCGCTCGGGCTTGGCCTTGACCCTGTGGGCATACCACAGCACAAAGGCGATGCCGATGACCGTCAACACCACCCAGCAGAACACCCTGTACTCGAGTCCCGAGAAGAGCGGCAGGTCGGCGATGCCCTGGGCGATGCCAATGGTGAAGGGGTTCAGCATGGCGCCGGCGAAACCTATATGCGCCGCCACATAGCACATGCAGACTCCCACGATGCTGTCGTAGCCCATCTGTATGGCCAGCGGGATGAAGACCACCACGAAGGCTATCGTCTCCTCGCTCATGCCGAAGATGGCCCCGAAGAGGCTGAACATCATCATCACCAGCGTGATGATGATATTCTCCACGCCCAGCCACTGGATGAGCTTGTAGCGGCTCAGCCGCCTCACCCAGCGCAGGAAGGACATGACACCCACGTCAATGGCGTGGCTGTTGTTGAGTATCCAGAACGCACCACCCACCATCAGGATGAAGATGATGATGTCGGCCTTGTCGACGAAGCCGTTGAAGAGCGCAGAGAAGATCTGCCAAGTCTGCGGCGCGCTGTCGACATAATGGAACGAGTCGTTCACCACCACCTCGCGGCCGTCGACGGTCTCGCGCAGGAACTCACCTGCCGGGATAAACCACGTCATCATCGCCGCCAGCACGATGAGGGCGAAGACGATGGTGAAAGTATGGGGGATGCGTTTCATAGTTGAGAGTTATGATTTATGATTTATGAATTATGAATTATGAGTTATGAGTATTTATGAGTTATGAGTTATGAGTTATGAATTATGAGTAGTAGAGGTTGGAGGGCGTTGGAGGTGAGGTAGGGCTGCAGGGCGGCACGACGAGCGTCCAGCTGAGCCTCGTCGAAGGGGACTGCCATCAGCCTGTCGAGCTGCTCGCGCATCGTCTCCGGCGTATCGGCCACCTCACATAGCGGCGCCAAGCCGGTACCTGCCACCATATCGCTGTTCACCAGACAGTGACGACCCTCGAAGAGGGCATGCAGGAGTTTCAGTTTCAACCCCGTAGGCTGGTGCGTCACCAGGATATTCACCTGTGCATCGGCCACGAGGCGCTGCAAGGTGGCATCGTCGGGGCTGGCCACGAGGGAGGCTCCCGGCGTATGCTCTATCTTCATCCTCAACCATGCGGGAGGCTCGTTGCCTGCCACCACCAGCGGATGCCGTCCGTCATAGAAGACATGGTCCAGCAGATAGCACACAGACTCGTAGTTCTCCGCCACCGAGAGGTTGCCATGATAGAGGGCGTAGGAGTGATGAGTGATGAGTGATGAGTGATGAGTGATGAGTGATGAGTGATGAATGTTGAATGATGAAAATGGGTGTCCGGCGGTGACCAGCAGCACCTTGCGGCAACCCATCTGCTCCAGCTTCTCTTTGTCGCCCTGCGAGATGGCCAGCACCGCCGTGGCACGCTTGAGCACCGGCTCGTAGCGGCGTATCCTGGCGGCGTCGACCCGTAGGTACTGCCTTCTCCAGAAATGTCGCTCGCTCTTGGCCAGACGAGCGTAATAGTCGGACTCGACGTTGTGGGCACGGACAAACACCTCCCTACCCTTCACCAGCTCCTCGTCCTCGAGCAGCGCACAGCAGTGCAGTCCCTCGAGGAGTATGGGATGATGGTCCTGCAGCAGCCGTCGGCGCAGCTCCTTGCTGTCGCGCGAGCTGACGATAAAAGGCCGCCTGTCCAGAAAACGCAGCGGCGACATGTCGCGTCGATAGTAAAAGACCTCCTCACAATAGTCGTTCAGCAGCGGTGCCTCCTCGCGTCCATAGGCGAAGCAGTGCAGGTGTATCTTCACCCCTGCCTCGTGCAAAGCCTTGATGCGGTAGAACACATCGATGACGCCACCATAGTCGGCAGGCCACGGCACATTGAACGACACTATATGAAGATGGTTAGACATTGAACGCCATATAACTGTTGCGGTAACGGTGGTCAGCGGAGACATCCTCGCCGAACCATGCGGGAGGCTCGAAGGTGTTGGCCGAGGCTGTGTCGGGGAACTCCACCTCGACGAGACGCAGGCCTTCCTGATGGCCGTGGAAGAGGTCGAGTTCGGCGGTGAGACCCCACCCCTGCCCTGCGGGCACCCCTTGAATGGGTATGCGGTAGCGGGTCTTCAGCACCGGACGCCCTTCACATTTGGACTTCAGGCGCTCATAGCTTTCGGCAGTAAGTGAAAACTCCTCCTCGCGGTTGTGGATGGCTTCTCCAACCATACCCTTCGAGAGGTTCTCCTTGACGGTAAGGATATGCGCATCGCCCATCCGGCGGATACGCACGGTGGGCGATGTGCAAAGATAGCATTGCTCTATCTCGACGTGGGGAAAACTATCGAGGTTCGACGGCAATTCCCGCACAAGATATTTGCGCTCAATTTCCATAGTTTTTTTTGTAGTTAAGCATACAGTAGTTAAGTAGTTAAGCCAAATGTGACTGCTGGTGGTAATGGCTTTAACTACTAGCGCGAAGCGCGATAACTACTTTAACTTCTTTAACTACCTTTTTAAAGCGTAGCCAAATAATTGGTGACGTTCTTCTCGATGCGGGCGGCGACGTCGGCGCAGTCGTCGGCTTTCTGGAATTTCTCGCCCGTGATGTGCTCGTAAAGCTCGATGTAGCGGTCGGAGATGCTGTTGACGATCTCGTCGGTCATCTCGGGCACCTGCTGGCCTGCCTTACCCTGGAAGCCGTTGTCCATGAGCCACTCGCGCACGAACTCCTTGCTGAGCTGACGCTGGTGCTCGCCTTTCTTCAGACGCTCCTCGTAGCCGTCGGCATAGAAGTAGCGGCTGCTGTCGGGCGTGTGGATCTCGTCGATGAGGTAGATCTTGCCGTCGCGCTTGCCGAACTCATACTTGGTGTCCACCAGGATGAGGCCCTTCTGGGCGGCAATCTCGGTGCCACGCTGGAAGAGCTGCAGGGCGTATTTCTCCAGCTGGTCGTAGTCCTCCTTGCTGACGAGGCCCGTGCGGATGATCTCCTCACGGCTGATGTTCTCGTCGTGGCCTTCGTCGGCCTTCGTCGTGGGGGTGACGATGGGCGTGGGGAACTTCTGGTTCTCGACCATGCCCTCGGGCAGCTGCACGCCGCAGAGGGTGCGGGCACCGGCCTTATACTCGCGCCAGGCGCTGCCGGCGAGGTATCCGCGGACAATCATCTCCACACGGAAGCCCTCGCACTTGAGACCCACGGTGACCATGGGGTCGGGAGTGGCGAGTTTCCAGTTGGGCAGGATGTCGGCGGTGGCGTCGAGGAACTTGGCGGCAATCTGGTTGAGCACCTGACCCTTGTAGGGGATGCCCTTGGGGAGGACAACATCAAAGGCGGAGATGCGGTCGCTCACCACCATGGCCATATACTTGTCATCGATGTTGTACACATCGCGCACTTTGCCCACATAGAGGCTCTTCTGCTTCGGGAAATTGAAGTTGGTTTTTACTACTGCTTTCATATATATTGTTTTTGGGGGTAGTTAAAGAAGTTAAAGGTAGTTATCACTCGCTACGCTCGCTAGTAGTTAAAGGACAATAGCACCAGCAACGAACATGCCTGCGCCAGCCTTCATTTGTCCTTTAACTACTTTAACTACATTTAACTACTTTAACTACCATATTCCTAATTAATCTAATTTCATTGCGAAGAACGTGAAGTTGACTTTGCCGTAGTTGCGGTGCTGCCAGAAGTGGGGATGCTCCTCGAAGCTGTACTCGCGCGGATGCTCGAGGATGAAGATGCCGTCCTCGTTGAGCAGCTGGTGCTCGAACACCAGGTCGGGCAGTGTCTCCAGCCCCTCGATGGCGTAGGGTGGGTCGGCAAAGACGATGTCGAACTTGCGGTTGGCCCTTTTCAGCAGGTCGAACACATCGGCACGCACCACCCGCAGGTTCCGCAGCTCCAGGCGCTGCGCCTCCGACTTGATATAGTCGGTGCAGGCGTTGTTGATGTCGATGGAGGTGACCTCGCGCACGCCGCGAGAGATGAACTCTATCGACATGGCTCCCGTGCCGGCAAAAAGGTCCATCACCGTGCAGTCCTCAAAGTCCACATAGTTGTTCAGGATATTGAACAGCCCCTCGCGAGCCATGTCGGTGGTAGGACGCACCGGCAAATTGGCAGGCGGGTTGAGACGACGTCCTTTGAGTGTTCCAGCGATTATACGCATTTGGCTTAACTTCTTAACTTCTTAACTACTTTAAAGAATCAACGCATTCCTATAGGTATGCAAAGTCTTGAAGGCGGGGTTGAGGAAAGAGGTGTGACGACCCGTATAGAGGGTAGCCACGGGGAAGTAGGGTCGCAGCATGGCGAAGCGTTCGCGTCCCACCTCGCCGCACATCAGCAGCTCGGTATTGGCGTTCTCGAGGCCGAAGCTCTTCAGCACCTCGAGGGTGTGGAACAGCGCCTCGTTGTCGTCTTTGAAGGGGATGGTGTTGCCATAGATATAGTGGCCGTCGCGGAAGGCGGCGAAGTCTATCACCTTCTCGCGCCAGTGGGTGAGCAGCAGCGGGTGCTTGTCGCTGCGCTTCTCCAGACCCATGGAGGCCAGCTTGACATGCTGGTTGACCACCGTCAGGCCGGGCAGCGCCACCTTGAAGGCCATAGCCATGGCGTCGGAGGCGGCGAAGACCGTCGTGGAGGCCAGCGCCTTGCAGGGCGCCGTCATCAGCGTGATGGCCTCACTGCCGACGAGCTTCAGGTACTGGCGGTTGGAGGCGGCACTGTAGAGCTCGTCGGGCACCCAGACACTCTCGTTGCTCAGCAGCACGAGCTCCATCGAGCGGTAGCCCAAGGCACGGATGCCCACGGTGCTGAAGAACGCCTTCACGTCGGCCATGATGCCCGTCATCGAGCCGGCATGCACGCCCTCGGCCTCGCCGAAGGTCAGCAGCACTCCCGAGTCGGTGAGCTCCGAAAAAGAAAATCCATTCGTCCGAAGGCAAATGGATAATCTCTTTTCGCTGGGAGCAAACTCGTTCTCGGTAACAATCAGAGTTTTGCTTCTATACGACATAGGGTTTATTATTCGAAGTTACCATCGGTAATCGCCTGCAGGGTGTCGCCCACCTTCCAGCCGGCATACTGCGGGTTGGAGGGGTTGGCCTGCGTTCTGGCGTCGAGGTCGGCTTTCTTGCGCATGATGAGGTCCTCATACTTGTCCTGGAGGTCCTTCAGCAGCACGTCGAAGGAGACCTGGCAGAGGAACACCGGCACCATGAAGCCGCTCTTGTCGAGCTTCGAGGCATAGAGCTCGAACTCATCCTTGCTGCCCAGGGGATAGGGCACATAGCGGAGGTCGAGGATCTCCTGGTCGGTGAGGAAACGGCGCTTGCCGGTCTGCGCATCGGTAATCATCAGGGCGCTGTCGGCGCGGAGCTTCTCGATGGGGTTCACGAAGATTTCCTTCTTGACCATGTAGCCTTTCTTGATCTGCTCGCTCTCGGGCACCTCGTTGATGTCGACATCGGCGGGAATGGCAGAATAGTTGATCTGCTTGCTGACCACGCGCATGCTGTCCTCGTTCATCAGACGGTTGAAGAGGGTGTTGAAGTCACTGGCATAGCAGCCATAGGTGGTCTTGTAGGCCTCCTCGAGGGTGCGGATGTTTTTGAGCTTCTCTGCGCAGGCGTCGCGACGCTTGACAAATTCATTCTCGAAATCAAGAGGTTTCTTGATGCTGGAGAAAACCAGCCAGCCCAGGCCCACGATGACGAAGGCCAGCAGAATTTGAATGATGGGTCTTACTTTCATATTGTTGTTTCTTTTTTTTACACTCTAAAATCGGGTGCAAAGATACGAATAATTTGCGACATAATTGTTACTCTCCGAAAAAAATATTTTCACCACAGGATGCAAATGCCTACAAATATTTATCTTAGAGCCCGAAAAAAGTCTTCCTTCCGGTATCACATACGCTCGTTGAAGAAGGGTATGCGCAAGCCGACCTGCAGATACATCGGGTAGATTGCCGCCATATTGTAACCCGCGCGGTCTTTCTCGTCGGTCAACGGATACAGGCCCAAGCCCCAGCGGCCATAGACGACAAATTTGTCGGCGATGTTGAGTCCCGTCTCAAAGCCCATGTCGATATGCATGTTGAAGCCGTTGATGTCGAGGTCGTACTCCGTACCCTGCTGGTTCTCTTCGGAGTAGCCTTTGCGGTTGAAGAAGTTGAAACCGAGGGAGAAATAGCCACCGATATAAAAACTCTTGCGGAAGGGATAGACATTCATTCCCAACGCCACCAGCGTGAGGGTGTGTACGGTGGACGCCTCCGACTTGATGGTCACGGAGCCACTGCCGTCAGCCAGCCTCACATAGCCACCCTCGTTGAGCTTGTAGCCGTTCCAGGTATAGTAAGGGACACGGACGACGAGGTCCAGGTATCTCGATATGGGGATATCCATGCTGAGGCCTACGTTGAAGCCGCTGACGCCGTTAGGCTGTATCACGGTGTTGCCACCCGTGCGGTCCATGGGCGACCAGGTGTAGCCGAGGTCGAAACCTATCATGCCCGGACGGCGGTAGTCGATCACCATGTGATTGGGGCGCGACGACCCCATCATATATTGGGCGGAGGCCTTGGCACCACACAACAACACCACTGCCAGCATCGCCACTTTTATCATATTCTTCATAACAATCCTAATTCTTAAATGTTAAACACTTGACTGCGACAAACACACACTATTTCAGCTCGTCAATCGAATACGCCTTGCCGTCGTAGCCCTCCAGGGCGGGATGGATGTAGTCGTAGGTGCGGCCGTCGGGCATCACGAACTGTATCCATGCCACTGCCAGCGCGTCGTCGTGGACGAAGAGTTTGACGCTGGCGGCCGAGGCCTCCTTCATGGCGCCGAACGACTCCTTGAACTGCTTGGCGTCCTCGCGCTTGATATACAGCTGGTAGCTGTTCTCCGTATAGCCCGGGGTGATGATCTTGAAGCAGCCCTGGTCGGCATTGTACTCGCCGAGCAGGAGGCTGATCTTCTGACGCGCCACCTGCTGCTTCAGGAAGTCGCGGTCGGCGTCTTTCAGCTCGTTCTCCAAGAAGTTCTGCTGCACGGCGGGATCTTTCTTGCGGGCCTCGAACTCGGCCGTGGTCTCGAACTCGCCCTTGGTGTCGATAATCTGGGCAGCGCGCTTGCGCAGGTACCAGCTATAGGAATAGTCTGTCACACGTGCCATGGCGAGGTTCAAGGCGCGGAAATCCTTGGGGTAGCGCACCTTCAGTATCTCCTGTCCGAAGATGCTCCTGACGCCCCACTGACCGTTCTTCTCCACCGCCACGAGCTGCGACACGCCTATCTTGCGGCGCACCGAGTCGACGGCGTCGAAATAGCGGAGGGTGTCAAACTCGAAGGGGATGACCGTACGGCCCTTGCCGTCGAGCATGCCGTAGGTGCCCCTGCCCTGCTCGCGGGCCACGACACCATAGGTTTGCACACTCATCCAGGGGTATTTGTGCTCCGTCAGCGCCTTGCCGGCGGCATCGTAGAGTCCGCAGAGCCTGTCGCGCTGCGCGCCGGTGCAGTAGTCGCCCTGCACCTTCCTCACGCCCGACACCCAGCTGTACTCGGGCTTCAGCACCAGCACACCGTCATAGTCGCACAAGCCCTTCATGCCGTTCTTGAAGACCGTGAGGGAGAGCACCCACTTGTCGCCATACTGGAGCGAGCAGTACTGGATGCTGTCATACTCCACGGGGACGATATTCTTGCCTTTGTCGTCCCACACGCCCCACAGCGAATGTTTTCTAATCTCGGCAATCGAAGGGTTGCGCTCCGTGCCGGTGTAGCGGCCCAGGGCGGCGAAGTAGCAGTTGCGCTCGAACGACCAGATGTCGTATTCGAAAGGCACCACTTCCCTATCCGACCACCAGTCAATGAGACCCACCTTGTCGCCCTTGACGGCGATGGCGGCGTCCATGCCCAGCAGGCGGAGGTCTTTATATTTGGCTTTGAGTTTCCACGTGCGGTACGTGTTGTCGTAGACACCCACCTTTTTCGACAGCGACAGCTCGTCGACACCCACCACATAGCGGCCCTTCTCGCCGGCCGATTCGCCGGGGTTCTTGTTCACATAGACCTTCGAGGCGCTGGCAGCGTACTCGTCGATGGCGCGGCTCACATCGTTGGCGAGGCTCTGCCCGATGGCGGTGGTGATGGCCTCGGTGGTCGCCTGGGCGACAATCTGCTTCGACGTCGGACCCGCCGGACGGCTCGGCGCAGTATTCTGCGCACGATAGTAGGGGCACCACTCGAAGTGCATCCACGGGTAGGTGACATTGCGCATCTCTATGCCGCAATAGGCACAGGTCTTCTTCTGCTTTTGCGGGGTGGGTGTCGGAGACTTCACCGCCTCACCGTGCGGCATTTCCTGCGCCGCCAGCGGCAACGCCAACGCCACAAAAAGCATAAGTATCAATGAATGAGATTTTTTCATATTATTTCCTCCTATATTTGATTACGTTTTATTTTGCAAATATACACATATATTTTGATCAAACAAAAAAAACGTCGAATTTAACTAAATAAACTAATTTATCATACAGGTCAATATAAGGCTAATTACGCTAAATTGCCTAACGGCTCCCCTACTGCCATCTAAAAACACCATAAAGCCCCACTCAAAAAAAGGATAAATAGCTAGAAGATAGCCATTTACATACAAAACACATCTAACTGCCACATACTCAGTACCATCTCCCTATCAACTCCTACCCAACACCGTATCAAGTCCTACCATGGTAGGAGTTGGGTAGGAGTTGATACGGTGTTGGTACGGTGATGATACTGATTTCGTGGTAGTTAGATATGAAATAATGCCATATAACACACGATATCAGTGTGTTATATGGCATTATTAACAGTTTTTAACTTCCCTTTGCGCTCGCCTTACGCCATGTTCGTTGGCACGTTCGTGGCTGCGGCTCGGCAAAGTGAACGAGTTCCCTTTGCTCTCGCCTTACGCCATGTTATGGAAGACGTTGACGACGTCGTCGTCGTTCTCGAGGCGCTCGAGGAGGCCGTTGACGTCCTCCTGCTCCTCCTCGGTGAGTTCGCGGGTGGTGAGGGGGATGCGCTCGAACTTGAAGCTCTTGATCTCAAGGCCCTTGTCTTCGAGGAACTTGGAGATGGGGCCGTAGTTGGCGAAGTCGGCGTAGATGAATATCTCGTCCTCGTCGCGGAACACCTCGTCGATGTCGCAGTCGATGAGTTCGAGTTCGAGCTCGTCCATGTCGATATCGTCGCGCCAGGCGACGACGAAGGAGCACTTGCGCTCGAAGAGGAAGTCGTTCATGCCCATGGTGCCGAGTTCGCCCTTGCCACGCACGAAGGCGGCGCGGAGGTTGGCGACGGTACGCGTGGGGTTGTCGGTGGCGGTCTCGACGACGACGGCTACGCCGTGGGGGCCTTTGCCGTCATAGACGACCTCTTTGTAGGCCGATTTGTCCTTCTCGGTGGCGCGCTTGATGGCGCGTTCGACGTTCTCCTTGGGCATGGACTCGCTCTTGGCGGTCTGCATGAGCAGGCGCAGGCGGAGGTTGCTCGAGGGATCGGGGCCGCCGGCGAGGACGGCCAATTCGATTTCCTTACCAATCTTGGTGAAGGTGCGGGCCATGTGGCCCCAACGTTTCAGTTTTCGTGCTTTACGGTATTCAAATGCTCGACCCATAACTTAAAAGTAAAAAGTAAAAACTAAAAACTAAAAGGTTTTCAGTCAATGTTAATATTATTTGATTTATATGTTTTCAACGATGATAGCAGTAGGGCAATCATTTCGCCCGAATCACTATATATGGACTGATACTCGTTTTCGGTGATGATTTCCGAGTTATACAGCAATTCTATCCAACATTGTGTTTCTTCTGCCTCTTTTAGAGCAATACTTAACTTACTGATAAAATCAGCCTCGCTTTGTGCGAATCTACTTTCCCTGATATTGGCACCTATACTGGTTCCACTTCTAAGCAGTTGCTTGCTTAGTACATACTCCTTTTTTTCGTCGGTAAGATACTTGTAAAATTTCACGCATCTTACCGCAAAAGCCATACTTTTGGAATACAGTATACTATCCTTCATACCTTATCCTTTTACTTTTTAGTTTTTACCTTTTACTTTCCAGTTCCTCAAGGAGGAACTGTGTGCAGGCTTCGAAGGTTTTGAAGGTGTGGTTTTCGGGGACGAGGTCGGGGATGAGGTTCATCTTGGTGAGCATGTACATGGGCTGGGGCTGGATGATGGTCATGAGGACCTGTACGCCACGGCCTTGGAGGTCTTTGATGGCTTCCTCCATGGCATAGAGGCCGCTCTGGTCCATGAAGGAGACCAGGCGCATGCGTATGATGACGATCTTGGCGTCCTGCGGGACGGTGTTCATCACCTCCTTGAACTTGTTGATGGTGCCGAAGAAGATGGGGCCGTTGAGGCGCTGGACATAGATCTTGTGTGCCACGGTGTCGGGCATGCCGTGCTCGTCGTCCCAGGGGCTCTCCTTGTCGAAGTTGGTGAGTTCCTGGCTGCTGTAGCCACCCTCGACGAGGTCGGAGGCGCGTTTCATGAAGAGCACGCAGGCGATGACCATGCCGATGCCCACGGCGGTGAGGAGGTCGACGAAGACGGTGACGAGGAAGACAACGATGAGCACCACGGCGTCGGCACGCGGTATTTTCACCAAGTCTTTGAAGCCCTTGAAGTCGATGATGCCCCAACCCACGGTGAGGAGGATGCCGGCGAGGACCGACAGGGGCACGTACTGCACCACGCTGCCGAGGCCGAGCATGATGGCCAGCAGCAGGAGGGCGTGGACCATGCCGGAGAGCTGTGTGCGGCCGCCGCTCTTGACGTTGACGACAGTACGCATGGTGGCGCCGGCACCGGGGAGGCCGCAGAAGAGGCCCGCCACGGCATTGCCTATGCCCTGCCCTATCAGCTCGCGGTTGCTGTCGTGCTTGGTCTTGGTGATATTGTCGGCCACCACGGAGGTGAGCAGGGTGTCGATGGAGCCGAGGCCTGCCAGCGTGAGGCCGGGGATGATGGCGGCGACGAGGATGGTGCCCCAGTCGAGGCCGGCGAGGCTGACGCCTTCCTTGGCGAAGAAGGGCATGGGAATGCCCGAGGGTATCTTGCCGATGGTGCCGAAGGTTCCTTCCGGGAGGAAGAGCGACACGACGGTCATGATGATGAGTGCCACGAGGGTCGACGGCACCTTCTTGGTAATCAGGGGGAAGAGGTAGATGATGGCCACGGTGCCGAGTCCGAGGAGGAGGGCCGTGACGTTGGTGGCTGCAAAGGCGTCAGGCAGCTGGGTGAGCTGCTCCACCATCGACCCTTTGCCGGCGCCGCCCACCAGGGGGAAGAGCTGCTGCAGGATGATGATGACGCCGATACCGCTCATGAAGCCGGAGAGCACGGGGTACGGGATGTAGCGCACGTACTTGCCGATCTTGATGATGCCGAAGAGTATCTGGAAGAGTCCGCAGAAGATGGCAGCGAGGGCCATGGTGAGGAGCACCGTGGAGAAGTCGCCGCCTGCGGCGGTGCCTGCCACGCCACCCACGAGGGTGGCGGTGATGACGGTCATGGGACCCGTGGGGCCGGAGATCTGGCTGTGGGTGCCGCCGAAGAGGGCGGCGAAGAAGCCAAGGAGCGTGGCGCCGGTGAGGCCCACATAGGCGCCGAGGGAGGCGCCACCAGGGACGGCGCCGAAGGCCTGTATACCGAAGGCCAGAGCCAGGGGCAGTGCGACGATGCCGGCGGTGATGCCGCCGAAGAGGTCGCCTTTGAGATTGCTGGTGAGGTTCATATCGTTTATTATTTTTTTACTAGTATTCCTTGTTTGAGGGTGGGTACTACGGGGCAGGTGTTGAGCTGGAAGGCGAAGTCGATGTCGGCCTGGGCGCCGAGGCGGCGGAGGCGGTGGACATGGGAAGCCTGCTCGCAGTAGGCACGGGGGTCGTCCTTAGCGAGCTGCCAGAGGGTCAGGGCCATGTGGGCGGCATCGCCAAAAATTGAAAATTGAGAATTGAAAATTGAAAGTTTCTCTATGATGGCGCCGGCGACTAGGGTGTCTTCTAGGCAGAAGTCGTTCTGCCAGCCGGAGCAGAGGATGACGATATCAAGTCCCCCACCCCTGCACCCCTCCCTCAGGGAGGGGACGGTGAGCGCCTGCAGGTGGTCCTCCCTCAGGGAGGGGACGGTGAGCGCCTGCAGGTGGTCCTCCCTCAGGGAGGGGACGGTGAACGCCTGCAGGTGGTCCTCCCTCAGGGAGGGGACGGTGAGCGCCTGCAGGTGGTCCTCCCTCAGGGAGGGGACGGTGAGCGCCTGCAGGTGGTCCTCCCTCAGGGAGGGGACGGTGAACGCCTGCAGGTGGTCGCAGAGGGCGTCGAGGTTGGCGAAGGCGCCGACGAGGGTGCTGTCGGCGTCGGCGGCGCGAAGGATGGTGCGTGTGCCGTTGGTGGTGCTGTAGGCCAGGCGTACGCCGCTGAGGTCGTGGCGCAGGTACTCGGTGGGCGAGTTGCCGTATTCGGCGACGACAGTGCCGCCGTCGGGAAGCGCTATGTCGACCTTGCTGCCGCCGCGTTCCGCGGCGAGGCTATAGCCACGGTGGTGGTAGTCGACGAGGTCGTCGAGGCTGTCGAGGGGCACCACCTCGCTGCATCCCGCCTGGAAGGCGGCGCAGACGGCTGTGGTGGCGCGCAGCACATCGATGGCCACGGTGACATGGTTTTTCTTAATGGTACGGAAGGGATAGAGGGCCGGCGTGAGCGAGACTTCGAGCAACATGAATGTGTTAATGTGTTAATGCGTTAATGTGTTAGTGTCACTCGTAGAGTTCTGTTTTGAGCATCTGGACGCTGCCATCGTTGAGTATGCGGAGGTTGAAGAATTCGGGATGCGAGGGGATGTAGCGCTCGGTGGTATGCTGGCGGGCGCGGTTGCCGGAGGGCAGGTCGCGCAGGACATACTGGTTGAGAGTCTCGACGAGGCGGCAGCGCTGGGCGGTCTCGAGGTCGCAGCCGTAGCGCTCGGCGAAGGCCTTGTCTTCGGGCAGCGGCAGGGGGTTGCCCTTGAAGTCGGTGGAGAGCATCTTCATGGCGTTGACCGACACATGGAGGAGCTCGTTGCCCGACACCGCGGAGCGCAGCACATACTCCACCTCGACGGTCCAGGTGTTGGAGGTCTGCTTCCAGCTGTGGAGGGTGATGAAGAGCACGGCGTCGATGCCGAGGTCGTTCTTGAGGTCAGAGATGTCGTTGTTGCGCAGCTGCTTGCCGGTGCGCTGTTCGGTGGCGGCGAGCTGAGCCGACGCCAGGGGTCCCGGGAGGTAGTAGCCGTTGTGCACCAAGGGGTCGGAGGCGGTGAGGAAGAGCTGCTTGGCGGCGATGTTCAGCGAGACGTTATAGAGGGAGTCCTCGGTGGTGCGCACGGCGCGACGCATGGAGAGGTCGTTGAGCGGCGCCACATAGATGACCGACGGGCACTCCTTGTAGATGCTGCTGTACTGGCCCAGGCGCGACTCGGTCTTGCAAGAAGTTAGTAAATTGAAAATTGAAAATTGAAAAATGAAAATTAGGACGCACATCATTATGCGCCATATTCTCTTGTTGTTTTTATGAGCGATGAATTTCAATTTTCAATTTTTAATTTTCAATTCTTAGTTTTATTTTTTCTGGCGGCTTCGCGTTCGGCATCTCTGCGCTTGCGTTCCTCTTCGCGTTGGGCGGCCTGCTGCTTGCGGGCTTCCTCACGCTGGGCGGCCTGTTCTTTCTTCTGGCGTTCTTGCTCCTTCCTGGCCTGCTCGCGGGCACGCTCCTTTTCTTTCTTGGCTTCCTCGCGGGCTTTCTCCTTGTCCTTCTTGGCCTGCTCGCGGGCGTCGATGGCGGCCTGCTTGGCGGCGGCGATGGAGTCGGCGATGGCCTGCTGACGCAGGGCCTCCTGTGCCTGCTGCTGTTCAAGCATCTCACGCTTCTGGGTGGCGGTGAGACGCACGGGGTAGTTGATGGAGTCGACAGGCGTCTGCTGTGCTATCCATTCGGCGTCGGAGCTGTCGATGACCGGCGGCACGTCGGTGAAGGGTTTGAGGGCGGTGAGTGAGTCGTAGGCCCACTCGGCGAGTTGTGCCAGGTTGGCGGTGTCGCGGAGGGCGGCGAGGGTGTCGGCCACCATGTCGGGCATGAGGCGTTGCTTGATGCGAGTGACGATGCCGCGGCTCTCAGGAAAAGCCTTCATCTCGGCGTTGAGCATGCGGCAGGCGGGACCCTTGTGGTCCATGAGGGCGAGGGTGACGCCGTATTCGGCATACATGCCCGGGTGGAGGGTGTCGGCCTTGACGGCGTCGTTGAGAGCCTGCCCATAGGCAGTGGCGAGACTATGGAGACCACCATAGGTGGGTACGGTCTGATAGCTGAGCACCTCGACCCGCGGAACACCTATGTATTCGCCGGAACACGAAAAAATGAAAAATGAAAAATGAAAAATGAAAACGATGCTGGCGCAGAGCGACAACAGCGACTTTGTATTGTGCAAACTATTCTTTTTCATTTTTCCGTTTTCATTTTTCCGTTTCAAAAAAAATAGCGTGGGCCTGTAAGCCGGGTTCTGTCGTGTTCTATCATTAATCTAGGGCCGCCGTCGCCGACGGTCTCAATCAACCTACCCCCCAGTCGTGCAAGCGAGCCGGCTTGCTGTCGTGAGACAAACTGGTATACATGGTCTTTCAGCCCATGAGGCTTGCCATCATGCCGGTCACCCGGACATGTCGTGGGCTCTTACCCCGCGTTTTCACCCTTGCCTTTCACCTCTCGAAAGGCGGTTTGTTTTCTGTGGCGCTAGCTATAGCCAATCGGTTTCCCTTTCGACCTCTTCCCGTTAGGAAGCATGGTGGCTCGAGCTGCCCGGACTTTCCTCCCAGCATCGCTGCCGGGCGATAGAATAGCCCATGCTATTTCGGCTGCAAAAATACGAAAAAATTTTTATATAGACAGCGATATATATAAAAAACGGCGAATGAATCCAATATAACTAATTGCTACGCAGGTCAATGGCAGGCCAATCATGCCAATTCGCCTGACGGCGGCCCTGCCGCGCGAAGCACGCGGCATTCGGGCAATTCGCTTGAAATTGACCTGCGTAGCTTTCGTTTAATTCGAAATATTCGCCGTTGGAAAAGAATTATCGTTTCCCTGTTTATCTGATGAGGGTGACGGTGCCTTGCTCCTGACGCGGTCTGCCGCTGGTGTCGCGGAATTTGGCGATCCACACATAGCCGCCCTGCGGGAGGCGGGAGCCGTTGTGGGTGCCGTCCCACGAGAAAGAGGGGTCGTTGCTGGTGTATACCTGACGGCCACCGCGGTTGTAGATATAGAGGTGGAACTCTGTCACCGAGGAGGAGTAGCGCATCTGGAAGCGTCGGTTGTCGTCGATGTCGCCGTCGGGGGCGAAGACATTGGGAGCCCAGATGAGGTTGTCGATATGCACCGGGATATTGGATGGGTCGACGCCCTTGGCGGACTCTGTGGTCGCCGCCGGTGATTCTGATTTTTCTGAGTAATCTGAATATTCTGAATGTTCTGAGTGTTCGGATTTCTCTGGCACTTTGGTGGGGGTGACGGCTTTTGTGGGCTCGGGCTTGGCTTGCGGCAGCGGCTGCTCTTTGGCTTCCGCCACGGGTGCGGCGACTTGCGGCAGCGGCAGCGCGGCCACTGCGGGAGCCTGGGGCTCGGCGGCAGGCTGCGGCTCGGCTTTCTGGGGCTGCGGCGTAGCCGCGGGCGTGGCGGCAGGGGCCTCAGGCTCGTCGGCCTGGACGGCGGGCTGCTGCGGCTGCTGGAGGGCGGCAGGAGCCTTCTCGGCCTTGGCCAGGGCCAGGTCCTCCCCTGCTGCTTCGGAGTTTTTGCCGGAGAGCGTCAGCAGCAGGGTGACGGCGGCGACCAGTGCGACGCCGGCGGCGATACCGCCCATGCGCCAGAGACGGCGCACACGCAGGCGGTGCTGTATCTTCTCGTAGAGCCCTTCATCGGGCTGGGGTCTATAGTCTTGCAGGTTCATATTTTCTCGGTATATTATTTATCGTTGATGGTTCTTTTTTATCTAGTCAGGTATGTGCGGAGCTGGGCCTTGGCGCGGCAGAGCGCAGAGCGCACACTCGAGGGCTGCATCTTCAGCTCCTGGGCCACCTCTTCGATGCTGTAGCCTTCGACCTCGACGAGGTTGAAGACCGTGCGCAGGGGGGCGGAGAGCTGCTGCAAGGCCTTGACGATCTCCTCGGCGGCGAAGGGATCGAGGGGCAGCGTCACGGCGTCGGCCGCGCAGTCCTCGATATAGGTCTGGGGCTTGGCGGCGCGGCAGTGGTTGATGCAGACGTTGATCATGATATGGTAGACCCAAGCTCCCAGCTTCTCGGGTTCGCGGAGCTTGGAGAGGTTCTCGTAGACCATGATGAAGCCGTCCTGCAGGAGGTCCTGGGCCTGCTCGCGGTCGCGGGCGTAACGCATACACACCCCCATGGCCATGGGTGCCATGGCGTCGTAGAGCGCGCGCTGGGCCTTGGCCTCGCGGCGGCGGCAGCCTTCGACCATACGGGTGTATTCGTTACTCATGATGCTTTATAGACACAAAAAAATCAAAAATGCTGCAAAAAAATGATTTTTTTTTTAGGAATTAGAAATTAGGAATTAGGAATTTTATGAGGAATGAGGATTTATGATTTATGAATTATGATTTATGATTTATGAGTGAGGAGTGAGGAATGAGGAGTGATGAGTGAGGAATGATGAGTGAGGAGTGAGGAGTGATGAGTGAGGAGTGATGAGTTATGAATTATGAGTTATGAGTTCTATGGAGGTGAGGGTGGCGGTGGTGGCGGTGACGCGGAACTTGATTTCGAAGCGGTCGAAGAGCATGGCGTAGAGGCGGTCGGGGTCGTCCTGGTAGTGGGGACGGGGGTCTTGTGCCAGCGACTCGACGAGTGCCGCACGCAGGTCGGCGGGGATGGTGGCCAGCAGCCCTTGCGGGTCATCCACGGACAACGCCTGCGGCGGTGCCGCGGTGGCGAAGCCGCTGCGGGCGTCGGGGTGGCTGTCGGCATAAGGGAGGTAGGGCTTGATGTCGAGGATGGGTGTGCCGTCGACGAGGTCGGCGCCCTGGACCACCAGCACGGGGCCTGGCTCGACACGCAGGAGGCGCACACAGGAGAGTCCGATGGGGTTGGGACGGAAGGGGCTGCGGGTGGCGAAGACCCCTACCCTCTTGTTGCCGCCCAACCGCGGCGGCCGGACGGTGGGTTTGAATGATGAGTGATGAGTGATGAGTGATGTATTAAGTGAAGAGTGATGAGTGATGAGTGATGAATTAAGTGATGAATTAAGTGATGAATTAAGTGATGAGTGATGAGTGATGAGTGATGAATTAAGTGATGTATTAAGTGATGAATGAGGAGTGGTGAGTGATGAATTATTAGTTTCTTTGTTATTTAGGTGGAATTGCCAGATGAGCCAGAGGTAGTCGAACTCCTCGATGCCGCGGACGGCTTCGGGGATACGATAGTCGGGTTCGAAGACCACGAGGGCGTTATAGTCGGCCAGGCCTGCCTGACGCGGCACGCCGAACTTGGTCTTGAAAGGGGTCTCGATATGAGCGATAGGATTCATGAGCGTGTGTTTTGGGGATTGGTAAGAAAGCGCATGGCGTCGAGGATGGCGCGGTCGAGGACTTTTATCTTCTCGGGGTTGGTGCAGCGGTTGCTTTTGATGGCGGCGGTGAAGCGCGACTTGTCGGCACGGAGGAAGGCGCCGCAGAGCGTCTGCCACTTCATGCGGTTGCCTCCGGCGCAATAGATGAGGCCCAGCTGCCAGAGGGTGTCGACGAGGTGGTTGAGCATGTCGGAGGGGCCGAGCCACAGCACCCATGGCGGGTCGGAGGAGCGCTCCAGGTCGTTGAGTGCCAGCCCCAGGCAGCGGCGCAGGGCCTGCTGCTGGTCGCGCTCGGAGGCGATGAGACCTGCCGCCGCCAGCCGCGAGATGCCGTCGCGCAGGGGTTCGACGCCGATGGCGAAGCGGTCGCCGAGCCACACAAAATGGCGCTCGGCGCTGGACGGCAGCGGTGGTGCGGCGGGCTGGACGGCTGACGCAGAATCGACGGAGGTGGGAAAAAGTGACTGGTCGAGTGCCAGGAGGGTGGTGATTTCACGTACCCGCTCGAGGCAGGTGCGCGCCCAGACGGGGTCCGGCAGCTGCAGGTAGAAGCTGCGCCACAGGCTTTTCTGCTCGGCCAACGGAATGCGGCGGTCGGTCATGACACGCTGCAAAAGGTCGGCATCGGCGGGCAACAGCTCGCCGCAGCACTCCACCATCTTGTCGCCACCATACTGAATATCAGTAGCTAATGGAGTATAAGCAGAATATGTAGCGGTATTATTGATGGTGCAAAGATAGGGATAATTTCCAGCATAAGCAAGAAAAAAATTAGCAAATAGTTTTCGCTGAATTAACGCAAAGCCATCGCATGTTATCGGCAAAAAGACGGAAAAAATACGTCAGGCTAACGTCAATTCAACCGTCATAATATCCTGTATTCTAGCCCATTTAACAGATATACTTTTGCCGTCGAATTCACCAATTAAAACCTTAAAAAGATGACAAAAGATGAGATTGCAGAGATTCTGCGGATTCTGGAGCTCGACTATGAGGCCGAGCCGACATTGATTTATCTGTTTTATGTGCTGCCCGACGGGCGTGTGAACAACTTCAGCATCAGCGTACGCCAAGGGAAGTCGATGAGCGACAAAGAGCTTGAGAACCTCATGCGCCGTGAGTACCCCTCGACACGGGAAGGTACGGTGGTGCGGGTGGAACGGCCGAAGTGGCAGCCGCCAGTGGACTGGATGGACTCGTCGGAGGTGTGCAGGTTGCTGAACATCTCGCGCAAGACGCTATGGAAGTGGACCAAGCGGGAGCTGTTCTCGCCCTCGAGGATCGAGGGACGGCTGTACTATAACCGGCAGGATATAGACAGGGTGATTGCCTCGCACGCTATCGACGAGAACGGCCGACTCGACACTACGGCTGACGGCTGACTTCTTCTTAACGGCGAATTATACTAATTTGACTAATGGCTTGCGCAGGTCAATGGGAGGCTAATTACGCTAAATTGCCTGACGGCGGTACATAGCCTTTCCGTCTTCTCAACGGCGAATTTTACTAATTAGACTAATGGCTACGCAGGTCAATTGGGGGCCAATTACGCTAAATTGCCTGACGGCGGTACAATGCCTCTCCTTTTTCTTTTTAACGGCGAATTATACTAATTTGACTAATGGCTTGCGCAGGTCAATTGGGGGCCAATTACGCTAAGATTTAATTCGCTTAATCAGTTTAATTCGCCGTTCAATGAAATTAGTGTTACTTGCCGTTACTTTCGGTTACTTTAGGGGAAAAGACGTTTACATTTTCGGGGGTAACACATTTCGGACCGTATATTGTCATTGTCGTCGCGACCGACAGAAGACGCCCGACGGGCAGGCCACCCGGGAGGCAAAAAATCAATCAATCAAAAATTATTAACCTTTTAAAACTTTAAAATTATGGCAAAGATTTGTTTAGGAATTCTGGATGGTTTCATTGGTAAGGTGGGCACCGTTGTGGGCTCGTTCTGGAAGGGCAAGGCTGTGATGCGTGCCTACAAGAAGAAGGTGCACGACCGCGGCAGCAAGAAGCAGGTGGAGCAGCGCATGCGCTTTGCCACCATCGGCAACCTGTCGTCTGCCTTTCTGGACGCCCTGCGCCTGGGACTGCATACCGAGGCACAGAAGAGACGTATCACCGAGGCCGACCTCTTCGTCAAGAAGAACCTTCAGGCCGTAGAGTTCACCTGGCCCGACACCATCGATGTGGACTACACCCTGCTGGAGCTTGCCGCCGGCAGCCTCGGCGAGGTATCGTTCGGCAGCCCGCAGTTTGACGAGCCGCTGACCGTCGCCGTGAGCTTCGGTGCCAACAGCGACCTTCCGGGAGTCTCGGAGGACGACCAGGTGTACCTCTTCGTCTACAACCCCGGTGACGGCCGTGGCTTGCTCTCGCAGGCGGTCCGCCGCAATGCCGGCAGTGTGAGCATCACCGTGCCGAATGCGTGGAACGGGGAGACCGTCCATGTGTGGGGCTTCGCCGTCAACGCCGCAGGCGTGAGCAGCAACAGCCACTACATCGGCAACGGCAGCATCAGCTGATGCCGACTTCCCCTGCGGAGGAGAAAAGCGAAGAGGGCGTCCTTGCGGGCGCCCTCTTCATTGATTATTCCGTAGGATGTTTAGCGGATCACCACGACACGGCGCGTCAGCAGGTTGCCGACGGAGACGAGGTAGGAGCCGCTGACGGGGACATCGAAGACGACATTATTACCATTGCCATTGCCGGTCTGGAGAGCGCGGCCATTGACATCGTAGAGGGTGACGTCGAGGTCGCCAGAGTTCTCGATAACCACCTGACCGTTCACGATACGGATCTCAACATTGTTGACGATATCGTTATTGTCGATACGGGGCATTCTGGGGTAATAAGAACTGTTGATGAAGAAGTATTCCAGATCGGGGCACTCCTGGTACTCGGCCAAGAGAGCGGTGAGGTGGATGTCGTTACGACCAGTGTAGACGAAGGGGTTGTCGATGGAGATGGTGTCGCCATTCTCGTCGGCCCAACCCATGAAGGCCCAACCTTTCTGGGTGAGGTTGACCATCAAGACAGCATCCTGGTTGTTGGGAATGAGGAGCTCATCGCGCAGCTGGGTGACCTCATAGTCAGTACCACCGATGTTGACAGTGCTGAGGACTTCCTTCACACCGTATTCGGTGGTGGCGCCAGCGGCACCGTTCTCGAGGCTGACGAGGACACGGTAACCAGCGTTATCTTCCTCGAAGATGGCGGTGAAGTAGTTGCTACCGATAGGCATGTTGTTACGGCTCACGTTGTAGAGCTCAACGAAGTCGAAGGAACGGTCGGCCTCGGTGCTACCGTCGGACCAACGGAGGAAGCGATAACCGTTCTTGGCATAGGCATGGATCTGGATGACATCACCATAGAAGTACATGCTGTCGACGTTGGCATCGGCCACGTTGGTGATGGCGGTGCCAGTGTGAGCATAGCCGTAGTCGTTGTTGTTGGAACTGACGTTGACAGAGGTGAAGCGAGTGCGGAGCTGATCCTCGTCCATGAGGTTGATCTGGATGTTATCAATAGCGGCGGAGTAAGTAGCAGGCTCCTCATCGCTGTTCACATTCCAGAAGAAGACGAGACGATACCAACCGAAGTCATTGTTGTCGAAGTTGACGACACGGCTGTTCAGCTTCCAAGTGCCGTCGCCAGTGATGTTGTCGAAGAGCAGCTTGACGCTGGCGTCGTGAGGATCGAGACGATCGAAGTTATCGTTGTCGATATCTTCGGGCACGGGGATGAGGGCGGCGGAGAGGTAGTGACCGTCGACATTGGAGACCTGAGCTTGGAAGTTAATTTCATAGAGGCCAGCCTCGTTGAAGTTGATTTCGGTGTAGGTGTAGGGGCTCGAGCCGAGGGAGTAGGTGTTGTGAGCGCCACCGTCGTTGGTGACATAGAGGGAGTGAGTACCCTGCTGAGCAGTGGCGGTACCGATCTTCCACTCGTTGGCGCCGGCATTCATGCAGAACCAGCTGGCACCAGCGTTCTCGGTTTCGAATTTGTAACGCTTACCATCAGCGCCGTTGCCATCGTCGATGTGGCCCCAGATGGGCGAGATGGTCATGTCAGCATGAGGTGTGATGGTGCGGGTGTAGCCCGTGAGACCATCGCTCCAGCCGATGAGGATGAATCCGTCGGCCTTGGTGGCGTTAAGAGTATAGTAGTATTCAGGATCGGAGCACTGGGGCTTGTGGGTGATGGTCACCACACCGCCGGGACGCTGGACAACCTTAAGGACGGGCATGCCGGTGGCCACCACGGTGGTGAAGCCCTCCCAGGTCATGTCGGGAGTGTAGAGGGAGCAGGGCACCTCGACCACAACATTGTTCTTGTCGACGGTATTGAAGGCGTCGGCATGGACATTGGTGGGAATGCTGTTGAGAATGATGCGCTTGAGGTTGGTCAAACGGTAGAAGGCCATGCTGTCGATGGTGGTGACAGTAGCGGGCAGGACGATGGTGTCGATATGGGTGTTGTAGTAGAAAGCGAACTTGTTGATGGTGGTGACGCCAGTGGGAATCTCAAGCTTGGTAATCATCTGACCGTTGAGGAAGAGATTGTGCGACTTGGTGGCGGGGTTGGCGGCGGCATTGGCGAAGGAGATGTTGCACCACTGGGCCAGGCTGCCGGTGTAGTTGGTCTGTGCGATGTAGTTGGTGCGATCGAAGCAGTCCTCGCCGAAGGAGGTGACACCTTCGTTGATGGTGACCATGCGGAGACCGTTCATACCCATGAAGGCCTGTTTGCCGACGGTGGCGACGCTGGCGGGAATCTTGATGCTATAAAGGCTACGGCAGCCCATGAAAGCCTGACCTTCGATGGTGGTGACGGTAGCGGGAATTTCGATATTAGCAAGCGAAGTGCAGCCGCTGAAGAGACCGCCCTTGATGACAGTGAGGTTGGCAGGCAGGGTAGCACGCTGCAGCGAAGAGCAAGCGTTGAAAGCATTGCTGTCGATGACGGCATCGGCATTGGGAACCACGATCTCCTCGAGAGCGGGGCAGTTGGCGAAGGCGTACTTGCCGATGTGGTTCACCTGAGGACCGAGGTTGACATGCTGCAGGTTGGTGCAGTTGGCGAAGGCGTTCTCACGGATGGTGAAGACACCGGGGTTGGACACCAGCTGCGGAATGGTGATGGAGGTAACGAGGGTACGATACTGGGGTTTCACGCGGATGACCTCAGAACTGTCGGCATTGAAGTCGAGCAGTTCGGCATCATGGGCGCGGGAATTGTCGAAGAAATAGGCGACAATAGACTTGTTGGCGTCAATGCTGTGGATGGTGAGGGTAGGATCGCCAGGCTCGGTGGAGGCAGTGGGCACACCGTCGACCGTCCAGACCCAGAAGGTCAAATCGCTAGAAGTGCTGGCGGCAGTGATGATGACATCATCGCCCGAATTGTAGGTGCCGGCACCGGTAAGGATGATGCTGGGGTCGACGGGGTTGCTGGTGACGCTAACTGTGACGCTGGTGTTGGGCAAGAAGTAGGCCGTGACATTCATGTTGCTGTTGACACGGATGGTGGCGCCAGAGTTCAGGGGGTTATTGGTGTAGTTGACACCATTGACATCCCAGTGGTCGAAGTGGTAGCCATCGGTGGCGTTTGCACGCAGGTCGAGGGTGGTATTGGCGACGACATGCTCGTCGATGCCACCCACGAGGGTGAGGTTGTTGGAGGTGATGGTGCCATAGCTGTTGTCATTGACTTGGGTGGTCACGGTGTACTCGACCACGCGGGGTTCGAAGTGCACCACGAGGTTGCGATTCTCGGTGCCGAGGTTGAAGGTATAGAACTGGTCGCCATCGTTGTTGAGCTGGGTGGCCGAGCCGGTGTTGGTCCACTTGAGGTAGTTGAAGGCGGTGGTGTTGAAGGAGACCACACGGACAGTCACCTCCTGGCCCTCACGGAAGGTGTAGGCGGTGCCGGCGGTGCAGGGGTTGCCATTGATGCTGAGCACGAGGTCGTCGACGACACCGGGGTTGGTGGTGACGGTGACGGTGTGGGTATTGACGTAGTTGGCCACGAGGGTCATGTTGTGGTCGAGGTCGGTCACATTATAGGTGGGGTCGGTAAGCTCGGTGTGGTCGACACCGTCGACAATCCAGTGGGAGAAGACCTTGCCAGAGGCGACACCGGCGGTGACAGAGAAGGTGGCATGGATGTCGTAGGTGCCATTGCCATTGGCCACGACACCGGTGCCGGGAGTGACGGTGACGCTGCCGCCGTTGTTGGCAGAGGCGTCGAAGGTATAGGTGTTGATGTAGTTGGCGGTGAAGCTGTAGTCGCGAGTCACCGAGGTGATGTTAATGGTGGGGTTGGTACCGGTGTTGTCGCCAGTCCAGCGGTTGAAGCGGTAGTTCATCTCCTGGCCAGCGGCCACCGTCGCGGTGACAGAGAGGGTGGCGCCGTCGCTGACGGTGGTGTTGCCCGGGTTGGCACCAGTGATGGAGAACTGGCCGGCGACAGCAGGATTGGCGGTCACAGCGAGGTTCCAGGGGTTGTGCTGGTACTTGGCGTGGAAGGACATGTTGAAGTAGATGTCGAAGGAATAGTTGGGAGTGGTGGAGACCAGTTCATCGTCGGTGTAGAGGCCGTCGTTGTTGTAGTCGACATACCAGCCCAGGAAGGTGTGGTCGGAGTAGGTACCAGGGTTGAGGATGATGGTGGTACCGGCGAGGACATTGGCATAGTAGTTAGCCGTGGGGTTACCGCCATCGCGGTTGGTGGTGAAGCTGATGTTGTACTGGGCGGTGACGGAGGAGAAGTTAGCGGTGTAGGTGCTGTCGGAGCTGAAGGCCGGCATGGCATGCGTCCAAGAGAGGTCGGTGGAGAGAATGCGGGAGCTACCGGCGCGAGTCCAACCCGTGAAAGTGTAGTTGCTGTTGGGAGTAGCAGTAAGGGTGAAGTTGTCGAGTTCCAAGACATCTGTGATGGAAGTCTGGTTGACGTTAGAACCATAGGAGACAGTGGCGGTACCACCGGCATTGGGGCTGGCGTTAGCCGTCACAGTCAGGCGCTGGGGCATATAAGTGTAATACGCATAGGCTACAGTGTCTTGGGTAACAGTGAAAGCCAAATAGGGATTATCAGTAAATTCGCTACCCGGAGTGCTGGACCATGACCATCCATCAAAATGGTAATGGACAGCATCGCTGGGGGTGACAAGAAGTTGCGCATCGTTGTTTTCAGCCACACGGCCTGTACCCGCCACAGAACCAGCATTTGCAGGCGTGACCACAGCGGAAACATTATAACGAATAACCGTCTGGCGGAAACTGGCGGTCAACTCACGATATCCAACATTGGGGACTGTGTAGGTAAACGACGCATTGGTGCTGACCACATTGTTTTCGTCGTCTCTCCAATCAACAAATTCACTACCATCGAAAGGAACAGCAGTGAGTTCAATCTGGGTACCTACAGTATAGGTTGCTTCATGCTCGCGCAAATTGGTCAGGGCATCCACATTTATTCTACCTCTGGAAGTAGGGTAAGCAGAGATGAACATATCCGTTGTCTGAGCACAGACTTTCGATTGTGTATCAACAACGAACATCAAGAACAGCGATGCCACAATGATTGGCATGGCCTTCAAATTTCTGGTAATAGTTCTTTTATTCATAATAATTAGGTTTTTATTATCTAAATAAATAATTAATCAATTGGAGAAACCAAGCGTACGGACATACCATTATATCTTGGTCCACTTGCATCTAAATCCAAACTGCATGTAGTACCGTTATTCTCGAATTGGATTGCCCAGCATCTCGTGTTATTACGATATGTTCCTGTCCAATAGTAACCCTCTGTATTCCATCCTTCGACATTATTGGCATGAGTTCTCACTCCGCTAGCGGGAAGGAAAATGGCACCAGCCTTTTCCATTTTGGCCCACTGCTGCAGGGTATAGTTGTTGTTAGGGCCATTCGGAGTGAATGTGACACCTGTCGGTTGTGTCCAACTATCAGGGAGTATCACGAAACCACGGACAGAACCGATGGTGGCATACCCACGCTTACTGGTGGCATTGGCTCGACCATTCAACAAATAGGTCCATTCGTCCTGGCTTAATGTACGCCAACGTTGAGCCGGGGGCAAAGCAGACTGAGATTCACCGTAATATATTATATTGTTTCGTGAAGTGTATCTACCCCAGTCGTAAACAGCATTTCCTGACAAATTCGTGATCGCTGTACCAGCATAATAATATGAGTAAATTTCATCTGTTTGGTAAGGATAATGAGGAATGATATCACCTATAGAGTCCACATATTGTTCATAGCCAGTTGTAGCCCAACCAAAAACATCAATATAATGATTGGTTGTGGAATTAATGTTTTCATTATATGTGTTAGAAAGACAGTCGTACTGATTATGAGCAATAACCCAAATCTTGCCAGAATTGGCAGTGAAGTATGCAGGATTACATTGGAGGTTACCCGCTGAGAATTTGACATGCTTGGTGGCCGAAATGGAGAATGTAGACTTGCTGCGACCATACTCGTCAAAAGGATAATCGTCTAGACCTTCTGTGGGAAGAACATAAACTTTACCCTTTTGTAAAGTAACAGTTCCTGAAGTAATACGCTGAACATTGCTTCCATTACTAAGATTATAAGTCAAATACAATTTAGTAGTAACACTCGAACCCGCTATTGGGATAGCCACATAAAAATAGCTATCAGTGATATCCTTTTTCATCCTCAACATAGTGTATCGCTCATATGAACTACTAGCTTGAGAAATATACTCTGTAACAGAGATGGAACCGTTGGCAGCTGAAATATTGAAATTAGAAGGAATCTTATTACCATCAAAGCCTACCTTCATACCTGAATATTTACTCATATCAGACGGCCAGAAAGCAAGGATTGCAACAGACGGATTGAGTGTCAAAACATTAGAAGTAGTGCTTCCATACAGAACAATACCATTGGTGGCAGTCACTTCGCCATTGTTGCGAATATCCACCTGATAGGTGGGAGAGCTGAAGTTTGACACCGCACCATTGGCGTGAGCCATATAAAAAATATCGGACGTCACACTAGTACCCGTAGCCTCCCAATGGTCACCTTCATAGGAAAGTTCAAAAGGAACACCATTGACATAGACGATATCACCTTCGTCATAAAGGATACGATTGTCGAGGGAATCAAAGTAGGCCTTAGAATCTGAATTACTAGGAGTAAAAGCAGGGGTATTGATAATGAATTTATCAATAGTCTTCACCTCTCCCTGGGTAATTTCATCGTCTCTGGTACATCCTGTCGCAAAAAGAACAAGGGCACCCAACAAGAATAAAAAATTTATTTTTTTCATTTTTCTTATCCTTTCTTTAGTTTGTTCAAATCCTAGAAATGGCTAGTGCCATCTGTCAATGTCCAGTTTCCAATGGGATCACTGTTATCTTCGCGCTCACCATCCATATAGCCACCCACAAAATTGTGATCTCCCTCCATCAATATCACTCGCTGAGATTCGCGGTCAGCGAACATATTAATCGTCTGAACCGCATTAAATGAGCCAGCGTACCCTCGTTCCGTACGAAATTCCACCACCGTAAGTCGTGGAGCCTCGTAATTTGCAATTTTTTTCGTCATATTTGTTTTTACTTTTTTATTTCTACTTAACTATATATCAATAACGTACAGCCATACGGGGCGCACTGTGCCCTATAGGTATAGTTGTTGCAAAGATACGAAAAAAAAATAGATACTGCGTAAAAAAGTTTACGCAATGCGATTTTTAACAGTTTTTTAAGGGTCCTGATGGGCTTAAAAAACTAGGTTAACGAGGAAGGCGACGAGCCACGCGAGGACGAGGGAATTGACGACGGAGAAGGCGGCCCAGCCACGTCCTATCTCGCGCCTCAGGGTGGCGATGGTGGCCACACAGGGGAAGTAGAGCAAGACGAACATCATGAAGCCGAAAGCTGTTGTCTCGGAGAAGATGTGCCGGTCGTGGAGCGTGGCAGCGAGGTTGGCCTCGTCATCCTCATGGTATATGATGGCCATGGTGGAGACGATAGCCTCCTTGGCGGGGAGACCGGTGAGGATGCAGACATTCATGCGCCAGTCGAAACCCAAGGGCTTCATGACGGGGTCCATGGCACGGCCAATCTGGGCCAGGTAGCAGTGTTCGTAGTCGCGTGCCGAGGGGTCGACAGTAGTAGCCGCGGCGACAGAAGAGCCGTCGGCCTCGGCCGGCGCCACGGGGCGGGGGAAGTAGCTGAGGGCCCAAATGATGACGGAGGCGGCGAGGATGACGGTGGAGATCTTCTTCAGATAGTCGGCGCAACGCTCCCAGATATGCATGCCGGTATTGCGGACGGTGGGACGGCGGAAGGCAGGGAGCTCGCTGACATAGTCCTCGTCGCGGTCCTTGCGGAAATAGGGCATCCGCTTCATAACCAAGGCGAAGAGGATGGAGAGGACAATACCGATGAGGTAGAGTGAGATCATCACCAAGGCCTTGTGGTCGGGGAAGAAGGCCGACACCAGCAGCAGGTAGACGGGCAGACGTGCCGAGCAGCTCATGAAGGGAATCATGAGCATGGTGAGGGTGCGGTCCTTGCGGTTCTGTATGTCGCGTGCCGCCATGATGGCCGGCACATTGCAGCCGAAGCCCACGAGCATGGGGATGAAGGAGCGACCATGGAGTCCGACGCGGTGCATGATGCCGTCCATGAGGTAGGCGGCACGGGCCATATAGCCCACATCTTCGAGGATGGAGAGGAAGAAGAAGAGGATGACGATATTGGGCAGGAAGGCGAGGACGGCGCCGACGCCCTGCACGACACCGTCGACGAGCATCGAGGAGAGCCAGCCGCCAGGCAGCGTACCCGACAGCCACCCACAGAGGGCGTCGATGCCGCTCTGTATCCAGTCCTGCGGGTAGGTACCCAGCGAGAACGTGCATTCGAAGACCACCAAGAGCACCGCGACGAGGATGGGGAACCCTATCCAGCGGTTGGTGAGGACAGCGTCGATACGTTGCTGGAGTGTATGGTCGCTGTCGTCGTCGCTATGGGTGAGGGCGGCGGCGAGGGCGCCGCTGACATAACCGTGGCGGGCTTCATGGATAATCTCCTCGGGGGGACGCTTGAGTTCGACGAAGAGGTGCTTGCGCTCGCGCTCCACGAGAGCGGCGAGGTCGCCGTACCAGGGCTCATCCTTGAAGAGCGGAAGTGTCTCGACAGGGCGCTCCAGGAGGCGGATGGCGAGGTAGCGCTTCGAGTGATGAGTGAGGAGTGATGAGTGATGAGTGTTAGTGTTTAGTGTTAAGTGTTCAGTGTTTAGTGTTAAGGTTTCAGTGTTAGTGTTTTTGATGAGGAAGTCGATGATCTGCTTGATGGAGCGCATGACATCCTGGCCGTATTCGACATGGACGTGGCGAAGGGACTCTACCCTACCCTCGGCGGCATGCACCACCTTGGCGGCGAGGTCGTCGATGCCGTCGCCGGTGAGGGGATTGACGATGCGTGCCAACACACCCATCTGCTTCTCGAGACTTTGCATGTCGAGCGAGTGACCGGTAGCGAGGAGCAGGTCGTATTTCACGAAAGCCAGCAAGAGCCGGCGGTGCATATCGATGAGCTGGGGAGTGAAGACGAGGCTCTCGTCGAGGTCGGTGCTGTCGACCACCTGGAGCACCACGTCGGGGTCCATTGTCTCGACCTCTTCGCAGTCGTGGACTTCGCTGCAGAGGATTTCGACTCCGTCGGCGCGGCGTGCGAAGGCCTCCTCGAGGGCCTTGCACAATTCTGATTTACCACTATTTGCGGCCCCTGTGACGGCCACTTTATATTGTTTCATTAGTCGCAATTTTGGAGTGCAAAGATACGAAATAAAGGCAACCCGAGAGGTCACCATTTGTGGTGATATTTGGATTCTGGCATTGGGGGCTTAGGGACTCTAGGGTCTTTAGGGGCCTTAGGGACTTTAGGGACCTTAGGGACCTTAAGGTCCTTTAGGGAAGGAGTCTTTTCAGGGCGGCGACGAAGGCGTGGATATCGTCTTCTGTCGTGTCGAAGGAGCACATCCAGCGGACGACGTTGGCGGCCTCGTCCCAGTCGTAGAAGAAATATTCCTTCTGCAGGGCATGCCAGACGTCGGCGGGAAGCTGGACGAAGACACTGTTGACCTGGACGGGGTACATAATCTTTATGGAGTGAGAGGAAGTGAGAGGGAGTGAAAGGGAGTGAGAGGACAATAGCTCCTGCAACTCCTTTTTCAGCAGTTGGGCCATCGCATTACTATGCATTGCGTTCCGCTTCCACAGTGGCACATCCTTATCATTTGTCTTGCACTCCTCTGCACTCCTTTGCACTCCTTGCACTCCTCCCAGATAGGCTTCGAACTGGGCGGCGATGAAGCGCATCTTGCTGCAGAGCTGGGTCATCTGCTTACGGCGGTATTTCATGTCTATGTCGAGCGCGGGATTGAGTATTACGCAGCTCTCGCCCATGAGGAGGCCGTTCTTGGTGCCGCCGAAAGAGAGGCAGTCGACGCCGAGGTCGGTGGTCATCTCCTTGAAGGAGCATCCCAGCGCCACGGCGGCGTTGGCCAGCCGTGCGCCGTCCATGTGGAGGTACATGTTATAGCTATGCGCGAGGTCGGCCAAGGCACGAATCTCGTCGAGGGTGTAGAGTGTTCCCAGCTCGGTGCTCTGCGTGATGCTGATGGCCTTGGGCTGCGAGTGGTGCTCGAAGCCGAAGCCATGGAGACGCGTCTTCACCAGTTCTGGCGTAAGTTTTCCGTCGGGGGTATCGACCGTCAGCAGGCGGCAGCCCACCACACGCTGGGGCGCGCCGCACTCGTCGACGTTGATATGCGCCGTCTCAGCGCAGACCACAGCCTCGTGGGAGCGGCACATGGCGTCGATGCACAGCACGTTGGCGCCGGTGCCGTTGAAGACGAAATAGACCTTAGCCTGCGGGCCGAACTCGCGGCGGAAGAGTTCCTCGGTGCGGGCGCACCATTCGTCGTCGCCGTATGCCAGCGCATGGTCGGTGTTGGCGGCGGCGATGGCCGCCAGAATCTCGGGGCTGATGCCCGAATGGTTATCTGAGCCGAATCCTCGTTTCATTATTTTCTTGGTTTCAGGGAGTAAAAAAGTTAAAACGATAAAAAGATTAAAAGATTAAAAGGTTTAAGGGGTTTGAAAGGTTTAAGGGGGTTAAAGGGTTTAAAGGGTTAAAAAGTTAAAAAGATTAAAAGATTAAAAGGTTTAAGAGGTTTGAAAGGTTTAAAGGGTTTAAAAGGGTTAAGGGGTTTAAGAGGTTTAAGAGGTTTGAAAGGTTTAAGGGGGTTAAAGGGGTTAAGGGGTTTAAGAGGTTTAAGAGGTTTGAAAGGTTTAAAGGGGTTAAAGGGGTTAAGGGGTTTAGGAGGTTTAAGAGGTTTAAGAGGTTTAGGAGGTTTAAGAGGTTTAAGAGGTTTAAGAGGTTTAAGGGGTTTATAGGGTTTAAAGGGTTTAAGAGGTTTAAGGGGTTTAAGAGGTTTGGGAGGTTTAAGGGGTTTAAGGGGTTTAAGAGGTTTAAGAGGTTTAAGAGGTTTGGGAGGTTTAAGGGGTTTAAGAGGTTTGGGAGGTTTAAGGGGTTTAAGGGGTTTAAGGGGTTTAAGAGGTTTAAGGGGTTTAAGAGGTTTAAGAGGTTTGGGAGGTTTAAGGGGTTAAAAGGGGTAATAAGTGACAGGGGTTTTGCGAACCTTTTTAACTTTTAAGCGAAGCGAACCTTTTCAACCTTTTAAGCGAAGCGAACCTTTTCAACCTTTTAAGCGAAGCGAACCTTTTTAACTTTTAAGCGAAGCGGACCTTTTTATCCTTTTATTTATCCATTGTATACAAAAACTCCTCGTTGTCGTGTGTGTTGGCCATCTGCTTCTGGAGGAACTCCATGGCCTCGACGGGAGTCAGGTCGGTGAGGTGGTTGCGGAGGATGACACTGCGGGTCAGGATATCGGACTTGACGAGGAGGTCGTCGCGACGCGTCGAAGAGGCGGTAAGGTCGATGGCGGGATAGATGCGCTTGTTGGAGAGTTTTCTATCCAGCTGAAGCTCCATGTTGCCCGTGCCCTTGAACTCCTCGAAGATGACGTCGTCCATCTTGGAGCCGGTCTCCGTGAGTGCCGTGGCGATGATGGTCAGGGAGCCACCATTCTCGATATTACGTGCTGCGCCGAAGAAACGTTTGGGCTTCTGCAGGGCGTTGGCCTCGACACCGCCGGAGAGCACCTTGCCACTGGCGGGCTGCACGGTGTTGTAGGCACGTGCCAGACGGGTGATGGAGTCGAGCACAATCATCACGTCGTGGCCGCACTCGGTGAGACGTTTGGCCTTCTCGAGCACGATATTAGCGATACGCACATGACGGTCGGCAGGCTCGTCGAAGGTGGAGGCTATCACCTCGGCCTTGACGGAGCGCTGCATATCGGTGACCTCTTCGGGACGTTCGTCGATGAGGAGCACCATCAGGTAGACCTCGGGGTGGTTGAAAGCGATGGCGTTGGCCACCTCTTTCAGCAGGGTGGTCTTACCCGTCTTGGGCTGTGCCACGATAAGGCCACGCTGTCCCTTTCCGATGGGTGTAAAGAGGTCGATAATGCGGGTCGAGAGGGTCTCCTGAGGATGGCCCGTAAGTTTGAACTTCTGATCGGGAAAGAGCGGCGTCAGCGACTCGAAAGGTATACGGTCGCGCACGCGGTCGGGGCTAAGACCATTGATCTCAAGAATCTTGACCATAGGGAAGAACTTGTCGCCCTCGCGGGGAGGCCGTACCGTGCCACGCACAGTGTCGCCCGTCTTGAGGCCATAGTTACGGATCTGTGCCGGGGAGATGTAGATATCGTCCGGCGAAGAGAGGTAGTTATAGTCGGACGAACGGAGGAAGCCATAGCCGTCGGGTACCATCTCGAGGACGCCTTCGGCCTCGATGACACCTTCACGTTCGAAAGCATACTCGCGCTTCGGCTGTGCCTCAGGCTTAGGTTCCTGCTTCGGCTCTTGTTTAGATGCCTGGTCATGAGCCTGCTTAGGCTCCTGATTCTTCTCGTTGGTCTCCTTGGCGGGATTCTCCTCTTTACGCTCACCGTCCTCCTGGGTCTGGTCGTCTTTCTTCGGGCGGCCACGTCTCTTTTTCGCAGGCTGAGACTTGGGTTCCTCGGCGGTTTTCTCGGCGGCCTCCACTTCTTCCTGGACAGCAGGAGTCGTGGGTGTCGTGGGAGTCGAAGAAATCGACGAGAAAAGCGGATGGCCCGAAAGGCTTAATACCTCGGGAACCTCAGGCACCTGAGGCATCTCGAGCGTATCAATCTGGAAATTGAGGGCCGGTTGTTCTTCCACCGGTTGTTCCTTTTTCTTGTTATTGTTGTCCTGACGTTTGCGGTTGTTGTGCAGATCGGGGTTCTTCACCGTGGACTCTGCCAACAGTTTCGGCTTTAAATGCTGACGGCGATGGGCTTTTCTGTCGTCGTCAGCACCGTTTTGCTCATTGCCGGTATTTCTAGCAGTATTCCTGGTTTCCTTGGCGGCATTAGACTCTCCCGAAGGGTGTGAAGCCTGATGGTCGAGGATCTTGTAAACCAATTCTTGCGCTTCAAGTCGAGTAGCTTTAGGAATGCCCATTTCTTTTGCGATATCGATGAGTTCGATATGGGCCTTGGCAGTTAAATCGTTCTTACTATACATATAATCTAAATGAATTGTTCCAATAAATGGTTTTCGGAAAAACAGAAAGGGGGAAATATAAAATGCTTATTGTCAAACCCTCAGAAGGAAAAATCGGCAACACACATTTTCTGTTTGACGATGCAAAAATAGTTCTTTTTTTTCAATTGAAGAAAAAAAAAGAGAAAAAAGCATCTTTTTTTTCTACACATCGAAAAAAATGTGTACTTTTGCAGCCAGAAATTAAACAAAAAACAATCACATAACACAATAGAACAATGAACATTCCTGCAAATCTGAAGTACACCCAGGATGACGAATGGGTGCGTATCGAAGGCGAATTTGCTTTCGTTGGTATCACTGACTACGCTCAGCACGAGCTTGGCGACATCGTCTTCGTCGACGTCACCTGTGAAGGTGAGACCATCGAGGCTGGCGAAGCTTTCGGTTCCGTCGAGGCCGTGAAGACCGTTGCCGACCTGCTGATGCCCGTCAAAGGTGAGGTTGTCGAGTTCAACACCGCCCTCGAGGATGCCTCCGCCATCAACGCCGATCCTTACGGCAATGGCTGGATCATCAAGATCAAACCCGAGAACATGGCCGACATCGACGCCCTCATGGACGCCGCTGCCTATACCGCCAAAATCGGTGCCTAAAACCATCCGTCGAAGAAAAAAGGGAATGGCTGTCCGTAATGGCAGCCATTTTCTAATTCTTAACCCCTAATTCAACAATTATTTATGGCAAACCAAGACGACTTCTTCAAGAAAGTGGTGGCTCACGCCAAAGAATACGGTTTCATCTTCCCGAGTTCGGAGATTTACGACGGCCTCGCCGCCGTGTATGACTACGGCCAGCTGGGTGTGGAGCTGAAGAACAATATCAAGCAGTACTGGTGGAAGGCCATGGTGCAGATGCACGAGAATATCGTGGGTCTGGACAGCGCCATCTTCATGCACCCCCGCATCTGGAAGGCCAGCGGCCACGTGGACGCCTTCAACGACCCCCTCATCGACAACAAAGACAGCAAGAAGCGCTACCGCGCCGACGTCCTCATCGAGGACCACATTGCCAAGATTGAAGAGAAAATCGAGAAGGAGTGTGAGAAGGCACACAAGCGCTTCGGCGATGCCTTCGACCGCCAGCAGTTCGTCACCACCAACGCCCGTGTGCTGGAGCACCAGAAGAAAATCGACGACATCCATGAGCGCTATGCCGACTGTATGAACCGCAACGACCTCGACGGTCTGAAGCAGCTCATCCTCGACCTGGAGATTGTATGCCCCATCAGTGGCACACGCAATTGGACCGACGTGCGTCAGTTCAACCTGATGTTCGCCACCAAGATGGGCTCGGTCATTGACGACAGCGATACCCTCTACCTACGTCCCGAGACCGCCCAGGGCATCTTCGTCAACTTCCTCAACGTGCAGAAGAGCGGCCGCATGAAGATACCCTTCGGCATCGCCCAGATCGGCAAAGCCTTCCGCAACGAGATTGTGGCCCGTCAATTCATCTTCCGCATGCGCGAATTTGAGCAGATGGAGATGCAGTTCTTCGTGCGTCCCGGAACCGAGCTGGAGTGGTTCAAGCACTGGAAAGAGGAGCGTCTGCAGTGGCACCTCGCCCTCGGCATTCCGGCCGACTGCTACCGCTACCACGACCACGAGAAGCTGGCCCACTACGCCAACGCCGCCACCGACATCGAGTTCAAGTTCCCCTTCGGATTCAAGGAACTCGAAGGCATCCATAGCCGCACCGACTTCGACCTGAGCCGCCACAGCGAGTTCAGCGGCAAGAAGCTACAATACTTCGACAGCGAGCTCAACGAGAGCTACACGCCGTATGTCATCGAGACCAGTATCGGTGTCGACCGCACCTTCCTGGCCATCTTCAGCCACGCCCTGAAGGACGAAACCCTCGACGACGGCTCCACCCGCACCGTGCTCTCCCTGCCCGCCAAGCTGGCGCCCTACAAGGCCGCCGTGCTGCCGCTGGTGAAGAAGGATGGCCTCCCCGAGAAAGCCCGCGAGATACAGCACCTGCTGATGCCCGACATGATGGTGCAGTACGACGAGAAGGACGCCATCGGCCGCCGCTACCGCCGTCAGGATGCCATCGGCACTCCCTTCTGCATCACCGTGGACAACGACACGCTGAGCGACAACGCCGTCACCGTGCGTCACCGCGACACCATGCAGCAGGAGCGCGTCAGCATTGACCAGCTGCCCGCTTACCTGAAAGCCAAATTGTAAAGGCTAATAGATTAACGAAAAAATATCGTTGATGACAGCGCTCTCGGTTCGGGGGCGCTGTTCTGTTGATGCACCAGAGAGGAGGCGGCGGGCTTCGTCGAGGGCGGCGAGGTCGAGGGCGTCGGAGGCGAGCTGGACGTCGGTGATGATGCCGCGGGACTCGTCGACGGTGAGGGCGAGCTCTACCCCACCCCAGTCGAACTGGGCGCTGCGCTGAGCCGTGAAGGTGCGCCAGCGACCGTATTTCCACTCGTCGGAGGCGAAGTGGTCGTGGAGAGTTTTTACATCTTGACAGGCCATGAGGTCAGCGAAACCGACCTCCACACTTTCTGCGCCATACTCGGACTCAAAAGCCTCCTTCAATCTAGGAGCAATGCTCTCGGGGGTAATTTCGGGGTTCAGTTCGGCGAGGTTCACCACACGGCTACGCACCGACGCCACGCCGTGCTTCTGCAACTTGGCGGGCTTGGGCTTGAGGTAGTGTGCCAAGTCGGACATGTCGCCTTTGATGAGCAACGTGCCATGGTGCAGATCGTTGACGCGTCCTTTGCTGAAGGCATTGCCGCTAAATTTTCTGAATGAGGAATGAGGAATGTTGAGTGAGGAATTGTTAGCCCCTGCATTTAATTCCTCACTCCTCATTCCTCCTTCAACATTAACCAGGATATCGTTGCGGCCGGAGAGTTCGGTGTGGAGGCCGAAGCTTTCCACGGCGCGTTGGATGACGGAGAACTGGCGCTGCTGGTCGTAGATGGCTTTGGGGACGACGAAGGAGAAGTTGAGGTTGCCGTCGTCGTGGTAGACGGCGCCACCGCCGGTCTTGCGGCGCATGAGGAAGCCCCCGTCGGCCTCGAGAGCCTCGACGTTGACCTCGCTATAGGGGTTCTGGTTCTGTCCGATGACGACGGTGCGGCGGTTGCGCCACAGATAGAGCGTGACGGCATCAGCCGTCTCGACAAGATAATTCTCGACGGCGATATTCCAATACGGCTCCGTCTGATTAGAAACGATATATTGCAGTTTCATTAAAATCTATAGCTAATGGTAAAGAAATCGGGCGCCTGACCCAGGTGGTAGCCTCGATGGGCATAGCTGAACTCAAACTTCTTTGTTCTTAATCCAAGGCCAAAGGAGAATCCGCTGAGGTTGAAGGCATCGACGGCGCTCATCTCGGCCGCCTGGCGATAGTTGTAGCCCACTCGGGCGAAAAACGACTTACCCAGGTTCAGCTCCACACCCACCAACGTATGACGCATCAGGTTATCTAGAAAGCCTTCAAACCATCCCTCGGTGGTCACCTCTCCCGTGAACGGGTCGGTCGTGGAGGTAGGGTTCAACACATCCTCGTAGCGAAGATTCCATCGTTGCAGTTCGGTGACGGCAAAGAAAATACGAAAAGGAGCGTTTTCTAACTTATACGACAGCTCGGCCGAGAGTTCAAAAGGAAGGGGCTCCGAGGTGCCGTCGAAAGTCATAATCTGGGCGCCGATATTGCGACCCATCACCGTGGCGGCAAAGCGGCGGTTGTCGCTCACGTAGCTGCCTGCCACGTCAAACGCCACCGCAAAAGAAGAGTAGCTCTCATAATGAGAGAATACCGGTTTGAAGTTCGCTCCGACACTGAAGTTGGAGTCGAGCCACATTCCCCACCCTACCGACAGCGAATAGTCGGCGGCGGAAAACTCACCCGTGGACATCTCCTCTTCGTCGTAGCCCTCGAAAGAGCCATAGTTGTTGAAGCGGAAAGCGAACATCAAAGTGCCCACCTCTTTGAACTCATGTGCATAGGAAAGGGTTCCTATCATGCTGCCGTCGAAGACCGACACAAAACTGAGGCCTCCGATGCCGCACATCTCACGGCGTAACACCGAAGGATTGTCGATACCCACCGTAGGGTCGTCGCCATAGACAGACAGATAGTCGAAACCGAGACCCGAGGTACGCGCCTGACTGCTGAGATCCAACACCGTCAAGGTGTTGAGACCGGCAATCTGGGCGTTGGCTAAATTGAAAAATGAAAAATGAAAAATGAAAAATAAGCTGACGCAGCCAAACCGCGTTAGCCTATTTTTCATTTTTCCTTTTTCCGTTTTCATTATTTCTTGTTGCGTTCGTGGCGCATCAGGTGGCTGGGCTCAAGAGCCATACGGTCGGTCTCGAGCAGGCTGGCGACACCCTCGTCCACGCGGCGCTTGGCCTGGCAAGCCTCGCAGTGGCACTCCTCGTGGTATTCGCGCGGCTCGGTGTAGGTGGTGATAACACCCTCGAAGTTGCGCAGGATGACCTTGTCGGGGCTCTGCGAGATGACGTACTGGGGCATAACGGGCGTCTTGCCGCCGCCGCCGGGAGCGTCGACCACGAAAGTGGGCACAGCGTAACCGCTGGTGTGACCGCGCAGGTTCTCGATGATCTCGATACCTTTGCTCACAGGGGTGCGGAAGTGCTCCAGACCCATGCTGAGGTCGCACTGGTAGATATAGTACGGACGCACGCGGTTACGCACCAACTCGTGCATCAGTTTCTTCATCACGTGGACGCAATCGTTCACGCCGCGCAGCAGCACGGTCTGGTTGCCCAAAGGAATACCGGCATTGGCCAGACGGGCAAGAGCCTGCTCGGCCTCGGGGGTGAACTCGTTGGGGTGGTTGAAGTGGGTGTTGAGCCAGATGGGGTGGTACTTCTTCAGCATCTCGCACAGTTCGGGGGTGATGCGCTGGGGGCATACCACGGGGGTACGGCTACCGATGCGGACGATCTCCACATGCGGGATGGCGCGGAGGCGCTGGATGATGTACTCGAGTTTCTTGTCGCTGACCATCAGGGCGTCGCCACCGGAGAGCAGCACGTCGCGCACCTGCGGGGTCTTCTCGATGTAAGCCAGGCACTTCTCGATGCGCTCGCTGGGCGACTCGTCGTCCTTCTGGCCGGCGAAACGGCGGCGCGTGCAGTGGCGGCAGTACATGGAGCACATGTCGGTGATGAGGAACAGCACACGGTCCGGATAGCGGTGGGTCAAGCCGGGAGCGGGCGAATCCTCGTCCTCATGCAGGGGGTCGTTGAGGTCGGCGGGGGCGATGTTGCACTCCTCGCCGGCAGGGATGGCCTGACGGCGGATGGGGTCGAAGGGGTCGTTGGGGTCGATGAGGCTCAGGTAGTACGGCGTGATGGCCATGCGGAACTTGGCCAGAGCCTTTTTAATACCCTCGGCCTCTTCAGGTGCGAAGGTGAAATACTGACTCAGCTGTTCATAAGTCTCAATGCGGTTCTTCACCTGCCATTTCCAATCGTTCCACTGCTCGTCGGTGACGTTCGGGAACAGTTCTTTTCTGCGGTTTACTTTCATAGTGATAAATATTCTTATTTACTTATTTCTCAATATAATAATCAATACGTTAGACATTCTCGCCCACAATATTGACGATGCAAATATATAAAAAAAAAATGACATACCATAGAGTATTTGTCTCATAATATTTTTTCTTATATAACATAATAAAAAGCAAGCCTATCCGTTATTGATTTAATTTTTAACTAATAAAAACATTAACCAATAAAAACAACCTTATTATGAGAAAACATATTGTCGCCGGTAACTGGAAGATGAACTGCAACTTCAACGAAGCCGATGAGCTTGTCAACGGTATCATGGAGATTCTCGAAGAGAAAGAGCTCCCTCGTGACACCCAACTCATCGTCTGCCCGCCGTTCCCCTACCTTGAGATGACCAGTGACTATGCCAACGACAGCTACTTCATGGTGGGCGCACAGAATGTGAGCGACCAAGAGAAGGGCGCATATACCGGCGAGGTCAGTGCCGAGATGCTCGAGAGCATGGAGATTGACTACTGCATCGTCGGTCACTCCGAGCGCCGCGCTTACTATGGCGAGACCAACGCCACTGTCGCCGCCAAAGTCAACCAGCTTCTGAAACACGGCCTGAAACCCATCGTCTGTGTCGGCGAGGTCCTCGAGGAGCGTGAAGCCAACCGCCAATTCGATGTGGTGAAGCAGCAAGTGGAGGAAGGCCTCTTCCATCTCACCGCCGAACAGATGAAAGAAGTCGTCATTGCTTATGAGCCCGTCTGGGCTATCGGCACCGGCAAAACCGCCACTCCCGAACAGGCACAAGAGATCCACCACTTCATCCGCACCCTGCTGACCGAGAAATACGGCAAAGAGCTGGCCGACGAAATCAGCATCCTGTATGGCGGCAGCTGCAAGCCCGGCAACGCCAAGGAGCTCTTCGCCAACGCCGATGTCGACGGCGGCCTTATCGGCGGTGCCTCTCTCAAGGCCGACGATTTCATTGCCATTGCAATGAGTTTCTAAAATGAGATTCGAGCGATTTATCGCAGAGCGGTTTATGCCGCATAGCAAAAACGGCGGGGGCTTTTCGGGGCCCCTGTCGGTTGTTGCAGTAGCCAGCATCGCACTGGGCGTAGTAGTAATGATTATGGCCGTGAGCGTGCTACGCGGGTTCCAAGACGACATCAGGGAGAAGGTGTCGGGCTTCGGCAGCCACCTCACCGTGAGCAACTTCGCCAGCAATGCCAACTATCAGGAAACACCTGTAACACTAGACGACTCCCTCATCACCCAGATGGCGGCAGAGCCTGGGGTCCGCCAAGTACAATGCTTCGCCACAAAAGGAGGAATGGCAAAGACCGAAGAGCAAATCTACGGCATCATCCTCCGTGGACTCAGCAACAATTTCGACACAACCTTTTTTTCTGAAACCCTTGTCGAAGGACGCCTGCCCGCCTGGCGGACAGGAAACGACGTCCAGAACCCAGACAATGAAGTGCTGATTTCCAGCACCATCTCCCGACGACTGAACATCCCTGTGGGTGGAAAGATGAGATGCTATTTTTGGGAAGGCGACAACTACCGCGCACGGGCCTTCTCCGTCAGCGGCATCTACAACACCGACCTTACGGAGATGGACGAACTCTATGTCATCGGCTCACTAAGCCAGGTGCAACGCCTCAACGGCTGGGGCGACACTCTCATCGGTGGCTACGAGCTGCTGGTCGACAATTTCGACAATCTGGACTACATCGCCTCCGGCGTACTGATGACTCTCCCCTACTACCTCAACATCGTCACCGTAAAAGAGAGCCACCCTCCCCTCTTCGCCTGGCTGGATCTGCTCGACAGCAACATCAACCTCATCCTCGCCATCATGGGTATCGTTTGTGCGATAGCTATCGTGTCGGCTCTGCTTATCATGATTTTCGAGAAAGGCCGTACCATAGGTCTGCTGAAAGCCCTCGGCGCCACCAACCAGTCGGTACGACAAATATTCATGCTCAAAGCCCTGCGACTGGTGCTCGAAGGCATTCTCATCGGTGATATCGTGGCCTATGCACTATGTGCCGCTCAGCATCACTGGAAAATCCTCAAACTGGATGCCGAGAGCTACCACATGGAACATGTGCCCGTCGATATCGACCCCATGATATTCATCTTCATCAGCTCCGGCACTCTGCTGGTCTGCATGGCGGCACTACTGCTGCCTGCGGGATATATCGCGAAAATCAGTCCTGCAAAAACTATGAGAAATGAAAAATAAGCTGAAACTGATACTTCTCGGCCTCTCCATCATGCTCGCCCTCTTCGCCCTCTGGCAGGTGGAGACGGTAGCCCGACAGGTGAAAGAGTCCGAAGAGGCCAAAATCAGGCTCTGGGCCAATGCTATCGCCCAGCGCAATGGTATCGCCGAAGTCACACAACAGTTCTTCGAGCAGGCTATGATTGACGAACACCGCAAGATGAGGCTCTATACCGACATCCTGCAGTCGTTCAACGACCCCGACCAGTCGGTAGACCTGAGATTCAGCCTGGCCTACATCAACTATGTCGTCGACAGCGCAAAGACTCCCATCATCATCACTACCGCCAAAGATTCTATCATCACCGTCCCGCAGGAACTCGCCGGACAGAAACTCGAAGGCGCTCTGCTGGAAGATTTCTCCCAGAATCCTCCTTTCGACTACAAACTCTGGGGTATGCCTATGCGGCTCTACTATAAGGAGTCGCAATATTTCACCCAGCTGCGTCACGTGCTCACCGGCTTCACTCGCTCTTTCCTGGCAGACATCACCAACAACTCCGTGATTGTGCCCGTCGTGATTGTCGACAGCAGCCAATGCGAGATGCTGGCCAAAGGCAACATCGACGAACACGAGGTGGACACCAAAGAGAAGCTCCACCGACGACTCAATGAGATGCGCAGCGAGAACGACCCCATTGAGATCACCCTGCCCGACGGCGGTGTGGCCTATGTCTTCTACGAGAACTCACGCCTGCTCGACGCACTGAGCTGGGTACCGCTCTTCTACCTCTTCATCGGCATCGTGCTGGTGGCGGCAGCATACTATATGTTCCGCACTACCCGACGCATGGAGCAGAACCGCATCTGGGTGGGACTGGCCAAAGAGACCGCCCACCAACTCGGCACCCCCATCTCGTCACTCACCGGCTGGATCGAATACCTCAAGGGCAAGGAGTTCTCCGACACCTATGCTCAGGAGGTCAGCAAAGACCTCCAACGGCTCGAGACCATCACCCACCGCTTCTCCAAGATTGGCTCCGTGCCGGAACTGAAAGAGGAGAACGTGAAAGAGGTGGTCGACAACGCCGTCACCTACCTCCAGAGCCGCGTCCCCAAGAAGGTGAAGTTCAACGTTTCCTTCCCCGAGGAGGACTTCTTCGCCCCGCTCAACCGCTACCTCTTCGAGTGGGTCATCGAGAATCTGTGTAAAAATGCTATCGACGCAATGGAAGGGGCCGGTACTATCGCTATCGTCGCCTCTCAGGATGCCCGAAGAATCTACATCGACGTCAGCGACACCGGACGCGGTATGAGCAAAGCCATCCAGCGCAAAATCTTCGACTCCGGCTTCACCACCAAGTCGCGCGGATGGGGACTCGGCCTGCCGCTGGCCCGGCGCATCATCAACCAATACCACCGCGGACGTCTCTTCCTGAAGTATTCCATCCCCGGACAGGGTTCCGCCTTCCGCATCGAACTGAAGAAGAAATAAAGGAAAGCCCCGAAAGCAACTCAGCTTTCGGGGCTTTTTTTGTTTCTGTCCGTGGACATTATTCTGCCCAGACAGCCTGCAGATTGCGGTCGCCATAGGCGTCGTCAATCTTGCTGATGGTGGGCCAGTATTTCTCGCAGTGCGGCTGCGGGAAGGCAGCTTTCTGACGGCTGTACGGGAGGGTCCACTCGTCGGCGCAGACCACCTGCATGGTGTGGGGAGCGTTGGCGATGGGGTTGTTCTTCTCGTCACTCTTGCCGGTCATAATGTCGTCAATCTCCTGACGGATAGCGATCATAGCGTCGCAGAAGCGGTCCATCTCGCTCAGCGGCTCACTCTCGGTGGGTTCCACCATGAGGGTGTTGTGCACCGGGAAGGCCACGGTGGGAGCGTGGAAGCCATAGTCCATCAGACGTTTGGCGATATCGCCGACACCGACCTTCAGGCTGAACTCGTTAAAGTCGACAATCATCTCGTGACCACACATGCCGTTCTTGTTGGTGTAGAGAATCTTGTAGTACTTCTGCAGACGGGCACGGAGGTAGTTGGCGTTGAGAATAGCATGTTTGGTGACATCCGTCAGACCCTCGCCACCGAGCATCAGCAGGTAGCCGTAGGTGATGGGCAGAAGGTAGGCGCTGCCATAGGGGGCGGCAGCCATAGTGTTGCCTTTCTTGCCACCGACCTCGACCACGGGGTGCGTGGGCAGGAAGTCGACGAGCTTCTGGCTGACACAGATGGGACCAACGCCGGGACCGCCACCGCCGTGAGGCATTGCAAAGGTCTTGTGGAGGTTCAGGTGGCACACATCGGCACCCATGTGACCGGGACTGGTGAGGCCCACCTGGGCGTTCATGTTGGCACCGTCCATATAGACGAGGGCGCCCACACTGTGGATGATGTTGATGATCTCGAGGATGCCCTCTTCGAAGGCACCGTGAGTCGACGGATAAGTAATCATCAGGCAGCTGAGGGTCTCCTTGTACTGCTCGGCTTTGGCCTTCAGGTCGTCGATGTCGACATCACCCTTGTCGTTGCACTTCACCACGACCACCGTCATACCGGCTTTAGCGGCAGAGGCGGGGTTGGTGCCGTGGGCACTGGCGGGGATAAGGCAGACGTTGCGCTGCGGCTGGCCATTGGCGATGTGGTAGTTGCGGATAACCGTCAGGCCGCTATACTCGCCGAAAGCACCCGAGTTGGGCTGCAGCGAGCAGCCGGCGAAGCCGGTGACGACAGAGAGCCACTTCTCGATGTCCTTGATCATCTCGAGGTAACCCTGAGCCTGGTCGGCGGGAACGAAGGGATGCATGCCGGCGAACTTGCTCCAGCTCAGCGGCATCATCTCGGCGGCGGCATTGAGCTTCATGGTGCAGCTGCCCAGCGGTATCATTGCGCGGTTCAGGCTGAGGTCTTTTTCCTCGAGCATCTTGATGTAGCGCATCATCGAGGTCTCGTCGTGGAAACGGTTGAAAATCTTCTGCGTGAGGAAAGCACCATTACGTTTCAGCTCGGCGGGGATAGCCTCGTCGGCAAACTGGCAGCAGCAGCCCTTGCACTCAATGGCGGCGGCTTTCTTGCCGGCAGCCTCAGCCAGGCAGGCCACAATGGCGTCGAGGTCGCTCTTTTCGGTGGTCTCGTCGATGCTGATGCCGATGCACTCGTCACAGATGTAGCGGAAGTTGATCTCGTGCTTCAGGGCCACCTCCTTCACTTTGGCGGTGGGCACGGGGCACTGCAGGGCCAGCGTGTCGAAGTACACCTTGTTGTGCTGCTTGTAGCCATACTGCTCCAGCTCCTGGGCCAGACGGTGGGCACGGGCGCAGATGCGGACGGCAATCTCTTTGATGCCTTCGGGTCCGTGCCAGATGGCGTAGAAGCCGCTCATGTTGGCCACCAATGCGGCCGAAGTGCAGATATTCGAGGTGGCTTTGTCTCTCTTGATATGCTGCTCACGCATACCCAGGGCCATTCGCAGGGCGGGGTTGCCTTTGGCATCGACACTCCAGCCGATGATACGGCCGGGGAAAGCGCGTTTGAAGGTCTCGGTGAAGGCGAAGAAGCCGGCGTGGGGACCACCGAAGCCCATCGGCAGACCGAAGCGCTGGGCGTTACCCACGGCGCAGTCGGCACCCATCTCACCCGGAGTCTTCATCAGGGCCAGCGCCATCAGGTCCGTGGCCATACAGACGAAGATGCCCTTCTCGTGGCATTTGCTGATGAAGCCCGTCCAATCCTGGGCCTCACCAAACTGGTTGGGATACTGCACGAAGGCGGCGAAGTATGTGTTGTCAAGTTCCGTTTGACAAGCCTTTCCGGTGACGATCTCGATACCGCGGGGGGCGGCATTGGTCTGCATCACGGCCAAAGTCTGGGGCAGCACGCCCTCGTCGACGAACACCTTGCAGATGCCGTCTTTCACAGCCTGACGCGAGCGGCTGTTGTAGAACATGATCATTGCCTCGCCGGCGGCGGTGGCCTCGTCGAGCAGACAGGCGTTGCTCAACGGCATTCCCGTCATACTGGCAATCATGGTCTGATAGTTCATCAGGGCTTCCAGACGACCCTGCGAAATCTCCGTCTGGTACGGGGTGTAGCTGGTATACCAGCCGGGATTCTCAAAGACGTTGCGCATGATGACGGCGGGAGTCACCGTGCCGTAGTAGCCCATACCGATGTAGCTCTTGTACATCTTGTTCTTCTGGGCCAACGAGCGCACATGGTTCAGGAACTGATACTCGCTCATTCCTTCCGGCAGGGGCATAGGCTCTTTCAGTCGGATGGCGGCGGGCACAGCCTTCTCGATGAGCTCGTCCATCGTTTTCACTCCGATAACGTCGAGCATCTTCTGCTCCTCCACGGGATTCGATACGCCATTATGGCGCGAGGCAAAATTGTTCTTCATAAAGTTTTTATTATTCTTAATTCTTAATTCTTAAATTCTAAATTTTAAAAAGTGCTCCCTGCTACCAGCTACCCGCTAATTCCTAATTCCTCACTCATCACTCATCACTCATCACTCATCACTCCTCACTCCTCATTCCTCATCCTTAAAGAGACGAAGCCGCAAAACCCTCTTCACCGTCTCAATCCTCACAATATACGTCCCCGCAGGAAAGCGGCCCATCTTCACGCCGCCACTGCGGCTGTCCGTCAGATACAGGCACTCCCCTACGCTGCTGTACACCGCCACCGCGAGCACCTTCTCCGTTTTCGGAAACGACCAGCCCAGATGCTTGCCCTCGGCGTCGTATGTCACCTCCGGGATCTCGTTGATCGAGCGCACCACGTCGAACATGTCCACCGTGTCGTGCACCATGCGGTAGCCGTCACGGTACACCGTGTCAACACTGTAGATAGTGTCCACCCGCGCCTCTCCGATCTTCTCCGTCAGCGCCTCCAGCTCGTAGTTGTTGTCGGCCTTCAGCACTCGCGGATTCTCCTTGTTGCCGTCCGACCAGCCCGTGAAAGCATACCCGGCACCACAGATGACGGCCAGCCTCACGCTGTCGCCGTACCGGTAGCTGCCGCTGCCCGTCACCGTGCCGGCCGCCCCGTTCTCCAGCGCGGCCTTTACGCTGAACGTGCACTTGCCTACGGCGCTAAACGGCGCCAGCCTCTTCCAGTAGCCGTCTCTCTCATACAGCACCTTGCTCACACACGGCACACTGAACTTCACACCTTTCGCCAGGTTCGAGAAGGTGGTGATAGCTATCTCGGGAGGGTTGTACGCCCTCACCTTCACACTCTTCAGGTTGATGCAGTGGTAGAACGCACGGCCGCCTATCTCCGCCACCGACGACCCTATCGTCACCGCCCTCAGGCTGTGGCACTGATGGAACGCACATTCGCCTATCCGCCGCACCTTGTCGGGAATCACCACACTGCCCGAAAGGGCATTGCAGAAGGCGAAAGCATAGTCCCCGATGTATTCCAGCGTCTGCGGCAGACCCAGCGTGTCCTTCAGCACATCGTTCCCGCAGAAAGCATAGTCGGGGATACGCTTCACGCCCTCCTCGACCACCACCTTCCTTAGGCGCGGGCAGTTGCCGAAGGCCGTGGTGCTTATCGAGCCGCCTATGAACGCACAGTCCTCGGCGGCGAAGCGCACCTCCGTCAGCGCACTGCAACCATAGAAGGCCGAACTGCCCACATGCTTCACCTTCTCGCCGATCCTCACCCGCTCGTTGATGCCGCTGCAGCCGTAGAAGGCAAAGTCCTCGATGCGCTCCACCGTCGGCGGCAGCTCCACCAGGCGTATGCGGCTGCAACCCGAGAAGGCTCTTTCTCCCACGGCCGTCACCACATAGCTCTTCCCCCGGTAGCTCACCTCGTCGGGAACCACCAGCACCCCCGCCGGCTGCACATGGCCCGCATAGTAGTTGGGACCTTCCATCTGCGGCGCCACAACCTTCACACTCCGCGCCCCAGGGTCCTCGACCTCGAAATAAAGCGTGTCACCCGTCCCCATCCGCACAGCAAAGTCATACCCCTGCGCCTCCACACAATTCAAAAATGAAAATATCAGCAATAAGCCGATAGCCGGCAGCCGGCAGCAACGGAAGCCAGCAGCCAGCAGCCGGCAGCAAACCGCTACCCGCTCCCAGCTACCAGCTACCCGCTCCCAGCTACCAGCTTTCATTTTCAATTAATTCAATTCCCTCAATTAATTCAATTGATTCCTAATTCATCATTCATCACTCATCACTCATCATTCATCACTCATCACTCATCACTCATCATTCCTCATTCGCTCTTGGGTCCCGCGGCCACAAGAGCCTTTCCCGCCTCGTTATGAGTGAACTTCACGAAATTCTTCACAAACCGCTGCGCCAGGTCGCGGGCCTTCTCGTCCCACACCTTAGCGTCGCCATAGGTGTCGCGCGGGTCCAGAATCTTCGGGTCCACGCCCGGCAGCGCCGTGGGCACCTCGAAGTCGAAATACGGCACCCTCTTCGTCTCGGCCTTCAGGATGCTCCCGTCAAGGATGGCGTCGATGATTCCGCGCGTATCTTTAATGGAGATGCGCTTGCCCGTGCCGTTCCAGCCCGTATTCACCAGGTAGGCTTTCGCTCCGCTCTTCTCCATCCGCTTCACCAGCTCCTCGGCATACTTCGTCGGGTGCAGCTCCAGGAAAGCCTGGCCGAAGCAGGCGCTGAAGGTCGGCGTCGGCTCCGTGATGCCCCGCTCCGTACCCGCCAGCTTGGCCGTGAAGCCGCTCAGGAAGTAGTACTTGCACTGCTCCGGCGTCAGGATGCTCACCGGCGGCAGCACGCCGAAGGCGTCGGCACTCAGGAAGATCACATTCTCAGCAGCAGGACCCGCACTCTTGCCCCTCACAGGCTGCACGATCTTCTCGATATGGTCTATCGGATAGCTCACTCGCGTATTCTCCGTCACACTCTTGTCCTTGAAATCAATCTTGCCATTGGCATCCACCGTCACGTTCTCCAGCAACGCGTTGCGACGGATGGCGTTGTAGATGTCCGGCTCGCTTTCCTTGTCCAGGTTGATCACCTTAGCATAGCAGCCTCCCTCGAAATTGAACACTCCCTCGTCGTCCCAGCCGTGCTCGTCGTCGCCGATCAGCAGACGCTTCGGGTCCGTACTCAGCGTCGTCTTGCCCGTGCCGCTCAGACCGAAGAAAATCGCCGTATGCTCGCCCTCCATGTCCGTGTTCGCCGAGCAGTGCATCGACGCGATACCCTGCAGCGGCAGGTAGTAGTTCATCATCGAGAACATCCCCTTCTTCATCTCGCCACCGTACCACGTGTTCAGGATCACCTGCTCACGGCTGCTCACATTGAAAGCCACGCAGGTCTCGCTGTTCAGACCCAGCTCCTTGTAGTTCTCCACCTTCGCTTTGCTTGCCGTATACACCGTGAAGCCCGGCACGAACCCCTTCAGCTCTTCCGCCGTAGGCTTGATGAACATATTCGTCACAAAATGCGCCTGCCAGGCCACCTCCATGATGAACCTCACCGCAATCCTCGTGTCCTTGTTGGCACCGCAGAAAGCGTCCACCACAAAGAGCTCCTTGCCGCACAGCGCCTCCTTCGCCAGCGCCTTCATCTCTCCCCACACCTCCTCACTCATCGGATGGTTGTCGTTCGGATACTCCGGCGTGTTCCACCACACCGTATCCTTCGACTGCGCGTCCATCACGATATATTTGTCCTTAGGCGAACGGCCCGTATAGATGCCAGTCATCACATTCATAGCGTCCAGCTCCGTCAGCTGGCCCTTGTCATATCCCGTCAGCGCGGGATTGCTCTCATACTTGTACAACTCCTCATACGTGGGGTTGTAGTGGATATCCTTCACGCCGGTGATACCCAGCGCCTCGAGCTCTTTTCTAATCTTGTCGGTCATAGTATTTATTTATTTAATTATAATTCTTAACTTATCAACCTATCAACCTCCCCTGCCTGCTCCGCAGGCCTGCGACCGTAGTGGAGCAAACGTATCAACCTCCCAACGTATCAACGCATTAACGCTTTTTTCTCCCCCACATCGAACTGCAAAGATACACTTTTTTTTTAAATCCACAAAAAACGGCAACATAATGTTGCCGTTTTTTATGAATTGAATCAAATTCAAACTTTCAGTTCTACAGGCTGGAGCATGTTTTCGGGTTTGAGAATCTCATCCAGCTGCTCCTTGGTGAGCAGTTTGTGCTCCAGCACCAACTCGTAGACGCCGCGGCCAGTCTCGCTGGCTTCCTTGGCAATCTTGGTGCTCTGCTTGTAGCC